>JAABUZ0100000535.1_pt1 | contig 91379 bp, 83 predicted proteins | sample 5562091 | NCBI WGS metagenome assembly JAABUZ01 (sample SAMN12813069, study PRJNA571459) | rock metagenome | isolation source: Antarctica rocks | place: Antarctica: Victoria Land, Linnaeus Terrace sud | collected 2015-12-21
CATCTTCGCGGTGAACTTCTGCATCGACGTTGGGTCGTCGAACGACTGCATCTGCACGAGCAGTTCGTTCACGACCCCGCCGGTGCCCTCGGAGACGTACGCGTTGCGCACCGTCGCCGGTGCCCCCAGCGCGAAGGATCCGGCCAGCCCGGTGAGGCCACCGCAGTCGGTAGCCGACATGCGGGCACCGAAGGCGCCGGATGGTGCGAGCCCTTCCGGGGCGACGCTGGCGCCGAGCCCACCGCGCCGTAGCCCGATGGCGTCGATCTCTTCGATGAAGCCGATGGCACCCCCCCTCGTGCCGGGCGGTCTTGCGCAGCGCCTTGAAGTAGTTGCGGATCTTGCGGGCCGTCGCGCCGTAGAACATGGACTGGAAGCTGGTTGCCGACACGAACAGGAATGGCACCCCCGCCTCGCGGGCCATCGCCTTAGCCAGGTAGGTCTTGCCGGTGCCTGGCGCGCCCTCGAACAGCAGGCCGCGGCGCGGCGTGCCCCCCATCTCGGCGGCAAAGGTCTTGTGCGCCAGGAACAGATTCAGCGAGCGGATGACGTCCTCTTTGACCTGGTCGATGCCCCTGACATCGTCGAGGGCTACGTCAATCTGCTCCGGGCGGAACACCAGGTGCGGGGAACGGCCCGGCCCGATCGTGGTCGCGGCGAGCATCAGCCCGAGCAACAGGAAGAACAGGAACGGCATGAGGGTGAGCGTGTCGAAGTGGGGCATGTGCGGGCGGAACGGGTGACCGGTCAGCCGCAGCAGCAACAGCAACAGCACCGGGCTGCCCACAACCAGCCCGATCCTGACCAGCCGGCGGCGGCGCTGCCTTTCCCTGGCGACGCCCACGTCCGCGCCCCCCGGCCGGAGAACGCCGAACCCGCTGACCAACGCGCCCGCGTTCGGCTGGGCCGTGCTAGAGGTGATTTCGTCCTGCGAAGCGCTCAAGTCGCTCTCCCTGGCCGTCGATGCTGACGGGTCTATCCCGCAACGATCACGGTAGAGCGGTTATGGCGCTTTCGCCTTAGGTGTCACCCGGCCGGCCCAACGGCGAACGGGTGAACTGCCGCAGAAGGGGCCATTCAGCTCAGGCCGGCGAACAGGTCCCCCTCATGGGCGTCGCCGTCGCGGACGGCGTCACCCCGGGCGATCGTGAAGTACTCCACGCCGAACGCGTTCTGGCCCACCCCGTCGGCGAGGGCGAAGAACGGTCCGTCGGTCCGGATCTGGGTGGCATGCGCCTTCATCGCGGAGGTCTTGGCTGCCAGAAAGGCCCGGCCGTCCACGGCGGTGGTGACGAGCTTGTCGGGTGTTCCGAACGGCAGGTCGTCGACCGAATCGACCCCCAGGAAGTCGTGGCCCTTCGCACGCATCACGGCGATGCCCTCGGCGAGCACCGACTTGGGTACGGCGGTCCAGTAGACCTTATTGGTGTGCCAGGGCGGCCCGAGGTCCAGGCGGTAGTTCGGATCGGCGGCGGCGTCGACCGCCGCAACTGTCACCCGATGGGCCTGGATGTGATCGGGATGGCCGTATCCGCCGTTGTCGTCGTAAGTGACCACGACCTGTGGGCGCACCTCGCGCACGATGGCGGTCAGGGCGGCGGTCGTTTCGACCGGGGCGGCACGCCAGAAGCAGCTGGGTCGATCGTTCTCGGGGGTGCCCATCATGCCCGAATCACGCCACCGACCCGATCCGCCCAGGTAGCGGTGATCGCGCGCGCCGAGCACGGCGCAGGCGGCGGACAGCTCGGCGATGCGGAACTGGCCGAGCGTGTCGTCCCGGCCGGCGGCCAGGTGCTCCAGCGCGGGGACGACGACATCACCCTCCTCCCCCAGGGTGCAGGTCACCAGGGTCACCGCCGCCCCCTCGGCGGCGTACCGAGCCATCGTCGCTCCGGTCCCGATCGTCTCGTCGTCGGGGTGCGCGTGGACCAGCAGCAGTCGCCGGCCGTCGGGGGTGGTCATGGGCGCAACCCTACGATCCGCCGACCGGTGCGCCTGGGGGCGGCGAGCCGTTGGCTAGCTGACGGCAGCGCGGATGGTCTCCCGCAGGGAACCCATGGTGGCGAGGACCGCACTCGGCTCGTAGCCACAGTGCGCCATGCAGTTAGCGCAGCGCGGATCCTTGCCCCGGCCGTAGGCGTTCCAGTCGGTGGTCTCGACCAGCTCGGCGTAGGAGCTGGCGTAGCCGTCGGACATGAGATAGCAGGGTCGCTGCCAGCCGAACAGGGAGTAGCTGGGGATCCCCCACGCTGTGCAGTCCAGCTCGCGCTTGCCCTCCAGGAAATCCAGGAAGATGGGCGAGTGGTTGATCCGCCACTTTTCCCGCCGGCCGCCGGCGAAGACCTTCGCGAACAGCTCCCGGGTTTCCCGCACCCCCAGGAAGTGATCCTGGTCGGGCGCCTTCTCATAGGCGTAGGCGGGTGAGATCTGCATCTGGTCCACGCCGACGACGTTGTTGAGGTGGTCCAGAACGTCAATCACATCCTGGGGACTGTCGTTATTGAAGAACGTGGAGTTCGTGCCGACCTGGAACCCGCGGGCCTGGGCGGCCTTGATGGCGGAGATCGCGATGTCGAAGGTTCCTTCCTTCTCCACCACCGCGTCGTGGCGATCACGCAAACCGTCGATGTGCACGACCCAGGTGAAATAGGGCGACGGCCGGAACTTGTCGAGCCTCTTTTCCAGCAGGAGCCCGTTGGTGCACAGCAGCACGAACTTCTTGCGCGCGATCAGGGCCCGCACAATCTCATCAAGCTGCGGGTGCATCAGTGGCTCACCACCGGCGATGGCCACCACCGGGGCGCCGCACTCCTCCACCGCCGCCAGCGCGTCAGCCACGCTCATCCGCTGTTTAAGGATGGACGCCGGATGCTGAATCTTGCCGCACCCGGTGCAGGACAGGTTGCAGGCAAACAGCGGTTCCAACTCCAGTACGAGCGGGAAATGCTTGCGCCGCTGCAGCTTCTGCTTGGCAACGTAGCCACCGACGCGCAGGGCGTAGCGAACGGAGACGGTCACGGCGAGCGGACCTCCTTCGGGAGTTCGAAGGCCACGTGCTCGCGGCCCACGCTGACGTTGCGGACTTCGACCTTCCCCGTCGCTGCGAGCGCTTCGACGAGGTCATCGACGAGGTGGGGTGGCGCGGACGCACCCGCGGTGATCCCGACGCTATGCGCGCCGGCGAGCCACTCCAGCCGGACCGAGTTGACGTCCTCCACCAGGTGCGCCGGTGCGCCCCCGCGCTCGGCGACTTCGACGAGCCGGCGCGAGTTGGAGCTATTGGGGGAGCCCAGGACCAAGACGACGTCCGCGCTCGCGGCGGTGCGGCTGACCGCCGCCTGGCGATTCGAGGTGGCGTAGCAGATGTCCTGCGAGGGTGGCCCCTGCGCGTGGGGGAAGCGGACCAGCAGACGCGCGGCGATCGCGCCCGCTTCGTCCAAGGCCAACGTCGTCTGCATCAGATACGAGATCCGCGTCCCATCGGGGGGTGTGAGCCGATCTACGTCACCCAGGCTGCTCACCACCACGGTGTCCTCCGGCGCCTCGCCCCGGGTGCCGACAACCTCCTCGTGTTCGGCATGGCCGATCAGCACCACCACGTCACCCTGCTCTGCGGCGCGGCGCGCCTCGGTGTGCACCTTGGCGACCAGCGGGCAGGTGGCGTCAACGACTCGCAGGGAGCGGGCAACCGCCTCGGCGCGCACGGCCGGTGCGACGCCGTGCGCGGACAGCACGACGGTGGCTCCGCGGGGTACCTCGTCGAGCTCGGTGACGAAGACCGCGCCGCGGGCCTCGAGGCCGGCCACGACGTGGGTGTTGTGCACGATCTGCCGCCGCACGTAGATCGGGTGCACCTCGCCGGCAAGGGCCCGCTCGACGGTGGCGATGGCCCGCTCAACGCCGGCGCAAAACGCCCTCGGTTCGGCGGTGAGGGCGGCGCCAACGGTCAACTGGGTCCAGTCCGCCAGCACGGGGGCTGCCCTGGTCAGGCTGCGGAGCGCCCGCAGCCCACGAGCCGGCGTCCCGGGCCGGCGCAATGGCCGAGCCGGGGTGTCCACCACCGCGCGGACCACGACCGCCGGCCGGCCGGCCACGGCATCGAGCAGCGCCGGGGACTCCAGGTCGACGGCCAGGGCCCCCTGCCCGGCCAGCATGGAGCGCTGCGCCCGGCCATGGACGAGGCCGGCCGTCCCGATGATCGGCCCGACGTGGACCCGCAACCCCGCCGCGCGCAGCGAGCCGACCAGAAGCGGCGCCGCCGGACAGGGGCGCACCCGGCCATCCTGGCCGCGGACCTCGCTGGCCACGATGAGATCGCCGGGGAGCATGTCATCGCGCAGGGCGCCGCAGACACCGCAGACGACGACGGGGCCTACGCTCGCGCGCAACCGGGCGGCCCGGCTGGGCTGCCGGCCGCCACCGGTCCGGACCAGCGCAGGGCGCCGCCCGTGCCCCCGCAATCCGACGGCCAGGGCCGCGGCCTCCGACCGCAGCGGAGCGGCGAGCGCCCCGCGAACGGCGAGCGCCCCACCGGCAACGGCCACCCCATCCGGGGCCAGCGCCTTCCGAGGGCTCACGATCGCCCCTGCAGGTAGCGGCCGAGGGCGCTCACGGGGAACACCAGCCGGTACAGGTGATAGTTGATCGAGAAATCGCCGGGGAACCCGGTCCCGGTGAACTGCGGTTCATCCCAGCCGCCGTCGGGTCGCTGGGTGCGCACCAGCCAGCCAACCCCGCGGTCCACCGCGGCCGGTTGGTCGCCGACGGCGAGCAGGGCGAGCAGCGCCCAGGCGGTCTGCGAGGCGGTGGGAGTACCCCGTCCACGGTAGGCATGATCGGTGTAGGAGCGGATATCCTCACCCCAGCCGCCGTCGCCCTGCTGGTGGGTCAGCAGCCACCTGCTCGCGGCCCGGATCGAGGCGTGTTGCGGGGAGACACCGGCCGCGATCAGGGCCGGGAGCACCGCGCCGGTGCCGTAGACGTGGTTGACCCCCCAGCGACCGAACCAGGACCCGTCAGGCTCCTGGTGGGTCAGCAGCCAGCGCACCCCGCGGCGGGCGGCATCGGTTCCTGCTCGACCCTCCGCGGCCAGCATCTCCACCACGTGCGCAGTGACGTCCGCGGACGGCGGATCGACGACCTCGCCGAAATCACAGAAGGGCAGCAAAGTCGGTAGCCGGCTGGTGCCGTCCGCGTCGAACGCGCCCCACCCGCCGTCCCGGCACTGCATGCCCAGCACCCAGTCGACGGCGCGGGTGATCGCTGGCCTGCTTCCCTCGGCGCCGACCCGGCGCAGAGCCAGGATCACCTCGGCGGTGTCATCGACATCGGGGTAGCGGTCGTTGTCGAACTCGAAGGACCACCCGGCTGGCGGCAGCGAGGGGCGCCGGACCGCCCAGTCGCCGTCGATCCTCACCTCCTCGTCCTGCAGCCACTGGCTGGCCTGCACCAGCGAAGGGTGTTGCGGGGGGAGCCCGGCGTCCTCCAGCGCGATCATCGCCAGCGCGGTGTCCCAGACCGGTGACTGGCACGCCTCGATCCGGCGTTCGGGACCGTCGGGGCCGGTGCCCCGGACGGTGAACCGCTCCAGCCCGGCGATGCCGCGGGCCACGACGGGGTCACCCACCTCGCGCCCGCGCAGGTGGAGCGCAAGCAGCGAGTAGACCCACGGCGGCTGGATGCCACCCCAGGAGCCGTCGGCCTCCTGACGTTCCAGCACCCACCGCTCGGCGCGTCGCAGGGCGAACTGGCGCAGCGGCCCGCGCGGGCGGCGCTCGTAGCGGTGCAGCATCTGGTCCAGCCGCTGGAACGCCCCGGCGACCGATCGCCATGGCGCCGGCGGTGCCGGCGGGTTCCAGGTCCGCAGGGCGTTGATGCCGAATGCCAGCGGCCGGCAGGGGCGCAGCGCCGAGACTATCGACAGCGGGACGATGGTCTGGCGGGCCCAGCAACCCCAAGCCGGCAAAGCGAGCGGCATCCACGACGGCAGCAGCACCAGCTCGGGGGGCAGCACCGGCAGCCGCTCCCACGACCACAATCCAAAAAGGGCCAGCCAGATCCGGGTGAACACCCGGCTGGCCTCCAGCCCACCCGCCGCCCTGACGAAGCTGGCAGCTGCCAGCAGATGCGGGCTGTCCTCCGAGTCACCGGCCAGGCGCAGCGCCACCCACGCCTCGACGGTGGTCGAAAGGTCACCTGGACCCTCGTGGAAGGTGTTCCAGGAGCCGTCTTTTTGCTGCTGGGAACGGATCCAGCGCGCCGCGGCATGCGTCTGGTCGGCGTCCCGGATGCCGAGGAACTCCCGCATCAGCAGGTCCTCGGCGTCCATCGTGACGTTGGTCTGCAGCTCGCCCTTCCACCACCCCTGCGGGGACTGCTGGGCCATCAGAAACTCCCGGCCGCGCTGCAGTGCGGCCCGGGCCAGATCGACGCCGGAGGTCGCCGCGGCCCGGTGGGCCACGCGCAGGTCGGGGCGCGGGGCCGGCCGGCGGGTCTGCGGAACGGCGGTCACCGGTCACGCGCCGTGACGTAGCGGGCGGTGGCGAGCAGTTCGGAGCGCACCTCGGTCGGCAGGTCGAGCCCGGCGAGGCTGGTCTCGGCCAGCGCCAGGCCGCGCTGGATCTCGCCGGTGGTGCGCTCGCGGCCACCCAGCCGCTCAACCAGCCGGGCCAGCCCGGCGAGTTCGTCCTCATCGGCTGGCGCGGACCCGGTCAGGTAGTCCCGTAACGGGAGGGCCGCCCGGCCGCCGCCGGTCAACGCGAACACGATCGGCGCCGACTTCTTCCGCGAACGCAGGTCGGACAGGACCGGTTTCCCGGTGATCGCCGGTGCGCCCCACATGCCCAGCAGATCGTCGACCAGCTGGAAGGCCAAGCCCAGGTGCTCACCGAAATCGCCGAGAGCCAGCACGAGGCGGGGTTCGGCGCCGGCCAGGGCCGCGCCGATGGCGCAGGCGCACGACATCAGCGCCCCGGTCTTGCCAGCCGCCATCGTCACGTAGTCCGCGACGCCCACCTGCAGGCTGGACTCCAGGTCGAGATCATCGGCCTGACCATGTACCAGCCGGCGGACGGCGGTGGCGAGCAGCTGTCGGGCGGCAGCGCCTGCTGGCCCCTCCACCTCCAGCAGCAGGTCGGTCGCGAGGGACAGCAGAGCGTCGCCGGCTAGGATCGCCGGGCCCGGGCCGAACACCGTCCAGGCGGTCGGCCGATGCCGGCGCTCCCGGTCCCCGTCCATCAGATCGTCGTGCAACAGCGAAAAGTCGTGCACGAGTTCGGTTGCCACCGCGCCCGGCAACGCGACCTCACCCGGCGCCCACGCGGCCTGCGCGCCCAGCACCGCCAGCGCGGGACGAAGGGCCTTGCCACCGCCGCCGGCAATGGGGACGCCCGCCTGGTCGGCCCAGCCGCGGTGATAGCGGGCGACCCCACCCAGGGTCGGGTGGAGTCGGTCCAGGGCCGCCTCGAGAGCCGGCCGGAGCAGGACCTTGGACCGCGCCACCGACGCCGGAACGACGGAGGTCATGCTGCCGCGCCGGTCAGCAGGGAGCCACCCACCGCCGGATCACCCGCGCGCAGGGACTCGACGGCGGCTAGGCCACTGCGGACGGCCCCCTCCATCGTCGCCGGCCAACCCGTCCGGGTCCAGGCCCCGGCCAGGACCAGCCCCCCCAGCGCCGTGGCCGGTCCGGGACGGTAGGCGCCCTGCCCGGCACACTGATCAAATGTGGCGTGCGGCTCACGCGTGACGAGCACCTGGCGGACGGCCGCCCCGCGCGCGGCGGGCAGCAGCCGCGCCAACTCCGCAACGAAGATCTCCGCCAGCCGCGCAGCCGGCACGTTCAGCCAGCCGGCCGCCGCGGACAGCGAGATCGCCAGGTACTGCCCTGAGGACACCCCCCCGGCCGCCGTCCGGTCAAAGACCCACTGCACCGGGGAGTCGATGGCAGCCGCGAAGGGATGCTTGAGTACCCGCCGGTCGTAGAACAGGTGCACGTTCACGATCGGGGCGCTCCCCAGCCGGGACAGACCGGCCAGGTCAAGGCCAGCCGCCGACGGCGCCAGCTGGGCAGCGCGTGGCGCGGGAACCGCCAGGATCACCGCATCGGCTGCCAGCTCCGCACCGTCGACACCGACCCTCCAGCCCTCCTTCCAGGGCTGCAGCCAACGCGCCCGGGTGCCGGTCGAGACGGTGGCGCCCAGCTTCACCAGCGCCGAGCGGGCGGCCACACCATGCAGCTGGCCCAGCGGCACGGTGGCCATCCCGATGTCGGCGCCGTCGCGGGTTTCCAGCAGCCCGGTTTGCACCACCTTCGCTGCCAGCGCGAGGCTGGCGCGCGCCGGGTCGGTGTTCAGCGTCGCGACCGTCAAAAGGCCCCAAAGCGCGGCGACGCTGCGCGGGCTCTGACCCCGCTCGGTAAGCCAGCCGCCGAAGGTCTGCCGGTCCACCGCGGGGTCATCGACGTCCAGGCGTCCCAAGGCAATAACGACCTGCGCGGCGCGCAGCCGCTCGGCCAGGGGCAGGGCGCGGTAGCCAAGCAGCCCACCCGCGAGGTGAGCGGGCGGCGGCAGCGGCAGCCGTGATCGGCGCAGCCGCGCCACCGGGGTGCCCACCCCCGCCCCGCAGAGCACCGGCACGTCAAGGCGTGGCTGCAGGACGGTCTGCTTGTCCACCCCCAGGCGGCGCAGCAGCGCCCGGTATGCGGTGCAGCACCCGAGGAACACATGCTGCCCGGTGTCGAGGGTGAGCCCGTCCCGCTCGAACGACGCCGTCGCGCCGCCCAACCTGGGGCGGGCCTCCAGCACCGTCACCCGGCTGCCCAGATCCGCCAGTCGCAGCGCTGCGGTGAGCCCGGCGAGGCCGGCGCCGACGACTACCGTCGAAGCCGGGACGCCGCCCGCGGTCCGGGGAGCGGGGCCGCTGACCCTCGCCGCCGCCGGGGCAGGGGTGCTCACGGCCGCCCTCCGGCAAGAGCCCGCAGCGCAACACCGGTCTTCTGCCCCGCCGACAGCGAGACCCGGCCGGTCGTCATCAGGGCGGGGTCGGCGCCCAGGCGCGCGTTGAGCCGGACGTAGATCCCGGCCATCGCGGCGGTACAGGCAGCGCTACGCCGATCGAGCAGATCTAGCAGCTGCAGGCCCCGCGCGTACCAGTGATCGGCGCGGACGGCGCCAGCCTTAACCAGCCGGTGAAGCGCCGCCGGTGGGGCGCCGAGGCGTCCATGGGAGTCGATGCGCAGTGTCACACCGTAAGCGTCTAAGTCTGTGTGGGGTAGGTAAATCCGGCCGCCGAGCAGGTCCTCTCGCACGTCGCGCAAGATGTTGGTCTGCTGCAGCGCCACGCCAAGATCGTCGGCGAGCCGGGTGGCTCGCGGCATGTCGCTCGCGCCATAGACGCCGAGGCAGAGCCGGCCGACGGTGCCGGCGACCCGCTGGCAGTACACGACGAGTTCCTCGAAACTCTGATAGCTGACGCCGCGGACGTCCATCTCGACCCCATCGATCAGCTCCTCGAACGCGTTCAGCGGCAGCGGGAAACGCCGGGCTGCGTCGGCGAGCGCGAGCAGCACGGGATCGGCGGTGGCCGAGCCGATCCGCGGCACCTCGCCGCGCAGGTCGGCGAGGCGGACCAGCTTCTGCGCAGGGGGCAGGTTGCCATCACCAATGTCGTCGATGCGCCGGGCCAGGGCGTAAATCGCGCACAGCCCGCGCCGCTGCTGCGCCGGCAACAGCCGGATGCCCCAGAAAAAGTTCCGCGCCTGGGTGCGGGTAATCGACTCGCAGTCGCGATAGGCCTCGGCCAGCGTGCTGGTCAGCGTCGGTGCCGTCATGGCCGTCCCCGCAGGGTCCGGGCGGTGTGCCACAGCACCCGACTCCGGCGCGGGTGCGGGGTCTGGGCAACGGCCATGGTCCCCGCAGCAAGTACGGCGTCGAGCGCCGCATTCCCGCCGCCGACGAATCCCGCCACGGCCACCTTCGCCGCCCCTGGGACTAGCGCCACCAGCTCCGGTCCGGAGCGAAGCAGGTCCCTGGCCTGCCCGGCGATCGCCGCCAACAATGCGGCGACGCGTCGCCGATCAGCGCCACTCGGGGTCGGCTGCCCGGCGCCAGCGGGTGCACCGGCTAACGCCGCAAGAAGCTCGGCAGAGACCCCGAAGCGGCCCAGCGCATCCAGTGGCAGGTAGATGCGGCCGGCGGCAAGGTCCTCCCCCACGTCCTGCAGGTGCTCGGCGACCTGCAGCCCGGTGCAGATGTCATCCGAAAGCCCGAGACGCGCGCCGTCGGCCAGCCCCCAGATCGCCAGCACCAGCCGGCCGACCGGCTCCGCCGAAAGCCGGCAATACTCGCGCAGGTGCTCGAAACTGGCATAGCTGGTTACCTGCTGATCCATCCGCCCGGCCGCGACCAGGTCCAGGAATGGCGCGATCGGAAGCTCACGCTCCAGGACGGCCGGGAGCAGGGACCGGATCGGCGCCAGCTGCGGGGTGCCTCCCGGTAGCCGGTTCAGGTCGGCCGCCAGCAGGTCCAGGACCGCGAGCCGGTCCCCGGGCGCCGCGTCGGCCGCATCGTCGATCAGTCTGGCGACCGTGTAGGCGGCGAGCAGGTCGTGGCGGACCGCTGCGGGGAGCAGGCGACTGGCGACCGGGAAGTTCTCGCGGCGGGCCCTGGCGGCATCGACGTGGGCCGCGCGCGCGTCCAGCCACGTCAGCCCCGGGTCCCCGGCGCCCACAGAGGGCATCGCGGTCATCGGCACGACGCTTCCTCCCCGAAGCTTCCGTTGCGGTATCAACCTTACTGCCCGGCAACGACGCCTGGCGATCTAGGTCGCTGGGCGCGCCGCGGCCATGCCTGAGGAACTGGCGGCGACCTTGGCGGCCCGCCCGCGCTGGCGGCCACGTTCGCTGCCGGCGAGTTCCACCTTGCGCAGGCGCACGGTGGCGGGGGTGACCTCCACGCACTCGTCCTCACGGCAATACTCCAACGCCTGTTCGAGCGACAGCTGCCGGTGCGGGATCAGGGGCACCAGGACGTCGCTCGAGGACTGGCGCATGTTCGTGAGCTTTTTCTCCTTGGTCGGGTTGACATCCATATCGTCCGAACGCGAGTTCTCTCCTACGATCATGCCCTCGAACACCTCCGTTCCGGGCCCCACGAACAGCGTGCCTCGGTCCTGCAGGTTCGATAGCGCATAACCGGTCGTGGGACCTCGCCGGTCGGCGACCAACGACCCGCTGGGCCGGGTACGCAGCTCCCCGTGCCAGGGCTCGTAATGCTCGTGTACGTGATGCAGCAGGCCGGTGCCGCGCGTCTCGGTGAGGAACTCGGTGCGAAAACCGATCAGGCCACGGGCCGGGACCAGGTACTCCATCCGAATCCAGCCAGTCCCATGGTCGACCATTTGCTCCAACCGACCCTTGCGCAGGGCCATCAGCTGGATCAGTACGCCCTGGTAGTCGGTGGGGGCGTCGATCGTCAGGCGCTCCATCGGTTCGTGAATCTTCCCGTCCACCAGCCGGGTCACCACCTGCGGCTTGCCGACGGTCAGTTCGAACCCCTCGCGACGCATAATCTCCACGAGGATCGCCAGCTGCAGCTCGCCTCGGCCCTGCACCTCCCAGGTGTCCGGCCGCTCGGTGGGATGCACCCGGATCGAGACGTTGCCGACAAGCTCGACGTCCAGCCGGTTCTTCACCAGCCGGGCGGTGAGCTTGCGCCCGCTCTCGCCGGCGAGCGGCGAGGTGTTGATGCCGATCGTCATCGAGATGCTGGGCTCGTCGATGGTGATGACCGGCAGCGGCCGCGGGTTCTCCGGGTCCGCAAGGGTCTCACCGATCGTGATGTCGGGGATCCCGGCGATCGCGACGATGTCGCCGGGGCCGGCGACCTCAATCGGGACCCGCTCCAAGGCCACGGTGCCGAGCAGCTCGGTGAGCCGGACCCGTTCGATGCTGCCGTCCGCCTTGCACCAGGCGACCTGCTGCCCCTTGCGCAGCTCCCCCTCATGCACCCGGCACAGCGCGAGGCGACCGAGGTAGGGGGAGGCGTCGAGGTTGGTCACGTGCGCCTGCAGGGAGGCACCCTCGGTGTAGGTCGGGGCGGGCACCATGTCCCGGATCACGGCGAACAGCGGTTCCAGGTCGGGGCTGTCCGGGCTAGTGCCGTTCTCGGGCCTGGTCAGGGAAGCCCGGCCGGCCTTGGCCTGGCAGTAGACGATTGGGAACTCGATCTGCTCCTCGTCGGCGTCGAGATCCAGGAACAACTCGTAGGTTTCGTCCACTACCTCCGCGATGCGGGCGTCGGGCCGGTCCACCTTGTTGATGACAAGGACAACGGGCAGCCGGGCGGTCAGCGCCTTGCGCAGCACGAAGCGGGTCTGCGGCAGCGGACCCTCAGAGGCGTCGACCAGCAGCAGCACGCCGTCGACCATGGACAGGCCGCGCTCAACCTCTCCCCCGAAATCCGCATGGCCGGGGGTGTCGATGATGTTGATGGTTAGCTCGCCGTGCCGCACCGCGGTGTTCTTGGACAAGATCGTGATCCCCTTCTCACGTTCGAGATCCATCGAGTCCATGACCCGTACGTTGACGTCGCCGGTCTCGGCCTGATGCGCCGTGAAGGCCCCGGACTGCCAGAGCATGGCGTCGACCAGGGTGGTCTTGCCGTGGTCGACGTGCGCCACGATCGCCACGTTGCGCAGGTCCGTGCGGCGACGCAACACCGGGTCGGCCGGTCGGATCAGGTGGCCTTCGGGCGGGGCAGACATGCGGGAGCGCTCGATTCATGGGGGGGATTGAGACCATCGGGGATTGACTCCATGGTACGGCGCCGGCCGGTAACGTCGGTTCGGTGGCGACGCCGGCAGCCGAACGATCCGCGGCGCTACGCGCGCTGGTCTCGGTGGCGGTGGTGGCCTACGTCGGCACGCTGATCGCCGGGGACCGATCCACCCCTGCCGTCGCCGCCCTCACCTACCTGGTGGCGATCGTGGTCTCGGTTGTGCTGCACGAACTCGCCCACGCGCTCGCGGTGCGCCTGATCGGGGGCAGCGTGCTGGAGGTGCGCCTTGGTTTCGGGCCGCGGTTTACCGCCGCGACAGCCCGGCTGGATCTGCGCCCGCTGCTCATCGCCGGCCACGTGTCGTGGCTGCCCCCCAGGGGGGCCCGCCGCGGCCAGGTGTTCGCGGTAGGCGTCGCCGGGATCGTCGTGCACGCGCTGCTGATCGTGCTGGCGGTGCTGGCCGGCAGCGGGCGCTGGCCGGTCTGGCGGATCGACCTGCTGCTGGCCAACGTCGGCGCGCTCGCCGCCAATGCCATCCCCTCCCGGGGATCGTTGACTACCACCTCCAGCGGCCCCAACGACGGAGCCCAGCTGCTCGGCCTTGTCCAGGGTTCCTCGTCGCCCGAACCGTTCCTGCTGGGCAACGATCCGGATCTGGTGGCGATGCGCGAGGCCTACGGTCGCAGCGGTCTGGACGCCGTCCTCACGCTGCCGGGTCACCGCCACGACGCCGGGCAGCTGCGGCTGCGCCTCGCCGCCGAGTTGCTGGCTGCTCGCCGGTTCGCCGATGCTGCAGTGGCTGCGCGGTCGGCAGCCGGGGCGCGGCCGGCCTGGGCGGTTGACCAGACGCTGGCCGAGTCCCTTTTGCTCGCCGCGCTCACGGCGGGCGCCGCGATCGACCTGACTGAAGCGGTGGCCGCGGCGGAACGAGCCCAGGGCGGCCGGGCCCGGGAACTGCCCGCCACGACTCGGGCGGCCGTGGCACACACCCTTTCCCTTGCCAGGTTGGCGCAGGGCCGCGACGCCGAGGCGGAGGCGAGCGCGCGGTGGGCCGAACCAGCGACGACTGCCCCGCAGCAGCGGGCGGCCGTGCTCGCCACCATCGGCTGGGCCGCCCTACGCCAAGGCCGATCCGAGCAGGCGCACGGCGCCCTGCGGGAAGCGATGACCCTTGCCCCCGATGAGCCGCTCACCCGGGCATTCGCCGCCGCAGTGGCCAGCACGCCGGCCTAGCGAGGGAAGGCTCCCGGCAGCGCGGGAGCGCGGCGACCAAGCTCGCGCCGGCCGCGGGCCAGTCGGACCACCTCACGGGTCAGGCCGCGGCCGCGGTGAATGTCGCCCAGGACGTCGTCCAGCGCCCCGAGCAGGTAGGCGACCTCCTCATCGGCGACGATCAGCGGGGGAAGAAACTTGATCACATCCATGTGGTCGCCGGAGACCTGGCAGAGCACCCGGTGCCGGTGAAAAAGCGGGGAAACGACCAGCTGGGAGAACAGTCCCCTGCGGACTGCCCGGATCGCCGCCCACGGCAGCCTCAACCGCAGTGACTGCGGGCGGCCGAATTCGATACCCAACATGAGCCCGCGGCCCCGAACCTGCGCGAGCATTTCGTAGCGGCCCGCGAGCTCGTCGAGGCCCGCCTGCAGCGCGGCGCCCCGGCAGCGTGCGTTGTCGATCAGGGCCTCGTCGTCGAGCACCGCGAGGGTGGCCAGGCCGGCGACCATAGCCAGCGCGTTCCCGCCGAACGTCGAGGAGTGCACCATCACTTTATCGATCGACGAGTAGACCTTGCGGAAGATCCAGTCCTTTCCGAGCAGGGCGCCAACCGGTACGTAGCCGCCGGAAAGCGCCTTGGCGACGGTCACGAGGTCGGGCTGCACCTGCTCAGCCTGGTAGGCAAAGAATGTTCCAGTGCGGCCGACGCCACTTTGGACTTCATCGCAGATCAGCAGCGCGCCGTACTCGTGCAGCAACTGACTGGCGGCGGTGAGGAAGCCTGGCGGACACACATGCACGCCCTTGCCTTGGATGGGCTCCACAACGAGGGCCGCGACATCGCCCCTGCGCAGCTCGCGGCGCAGTCCGGTCAGGTCCCCCAGCGCGATCTGCGAACCGGGCAGCATGGGGCCGAATCCTCGGCGGAACTCCGCGCTCCCGTTCGCCGACAGGGCCCCGGCGCTCAGCCCATGAAAACCGTGATCGCAGTAGAGGATCCGCCGGCGCCCGGTGGCGCGCCGCGCGAATTTCAAGGCGGCCTCGACCGACTCGTTGCCAGAGCTGCACCAGTAGACCCGGTCCAGCCCTGGCGCTCTGGCTAGCAGCGCCTCGGCCAGCAGGCCGGGCAGCAGCGGCAGGTCCAGCTGCACCATGTCGGCAAGCTCGGCCGACAGCGCATCCTGCAGCGCCTGACGCACCACGGGGTGGTTTCGACCCAGCCCGAACACCCCGAATCCGGACAGGCTGTCCAGGTAGCGTCGCCCCTGGCCGTCCCACAGCCAGCTGCCGGCAGCACGTTCGTAGTCCACGTCGGTGCCCAACAGGTGCGCCAGCCGGGGCAGTTGAGGGTTGAGGTGGCGCGCATGCAGGGCGGCGCTCTCCCCCACCCGGGAGCGCATCACATCGGCCAGCACGAAGCCCATGCGGCGATTTTGCACCACAGCTACGAGGGGCTTACCCGGCGCCGGCCCGCAGCAGGTCGCCGGCCAGTGCCACCAAATCCAGGTCCGCGTCGATCCACGGAACGTCGCGGAGCTGGTCGGCGGCCAGCCAGCGAAGCAGATCATGGTCGAGGGGCCTCGGCTCGGCGGTGTCCGCGACGGAACAGACATACACCCTGAGCACCGCCGTACCGGCCCCGAGCACGACGTCGGTGCCCAACCTGTCCCCGACGCTGATGTGGACCGCGAGCTCCTCGAGACATTCTCGGATCAGCGCGTCCGGTTCGGCCTCCCCCGGCTCCACCTTGCCCCCAGGGAACTCCCAGCGGCCGGCGAGCTCAGGCGGCGCGATCCGCCGGCAGGCCAGCAGGCGATCAGCGCGAATGATCGCAGCTCCCACCACGACCATGCATCCCACCGGCCCATGATGCGTGAGCCGGGTCCGGTGGTCGGCGCCCCGCGGGGCATCATGGGCGCCATGGCGGATCCCATCACCTCAGCCCAGCTAGCCGAAGCGTTGCCGCGATTGCCGCAGTGGTCCGGGGACACCGACGGCATCCACCGCAGCGTCACCTGCCCGAGTTTCCCAGCCGCGATAGAGCTGGTCGACTCGGTCGCCAGGGAGGCGGAGCAGATGAATCACCACCCCGATATCGACATTCGCTGGCGCACGGTCACCTTCGCGGTGAGCACCCACGACGCCGGGGGGGTGACCGAGCTCGATCTGCAGCTCGCCGCACGCATCGACACCCTGGCCGCGCAGTTGTAGTCCTGCGGTTGCCGCCGGCGCCGCCGCAGGAAAAGCCGGCCCGGCCCCGAATCACCAGACATGACGCGCAACTACCGCCAGTGGGCTAAGAAGACGGAGACAAGAATGCGACGAATCGGTGCGCTCTGCGCCGCGCTCTGCACGGCGGGCGCGCTCGGCGCGGCGCCCACTGCCGGTGCGGCCGGCATAAGTGCGGCCAGTGCCGGTGCGGCCAGTGTCGGTGCGGCCCAGGCGCCCGCGGGAGTGGCGGCGCACTGCCCCGGCGGCAACCTTGGTGGCCCCGCAGCGGGCATCACGGTCAAGGGTGCGCCGATGCAAAAGGCGGCGTGCCTTCCGTCGCTGACCACCGGTACGGCCCCGGGCGGCCCGCTCGGAACCATCGCCACCGGGCACACTGACGTCAGCGATTGGGCCGGCCTGGCCGCCGCCGGGACCACCAACCCAACTGGGGTGCCCGGCGTGCAGGTGGACGGGTACTTCCCGGACACCGACCCCCTCCAGCACAGCGTCGAGAACGGTTGGAATCACGACGCCCAGTTCGTGCTTCGGCTGCCGGCCAACTGGAACGGCAAGCTCGTCATCACCGGGGCGCCCGGCGTGCGCAAGCAGTATGCCAGCGATCAGATCATCAGCGACTATGTGGTGGCTAGGGGATATGCCTACGCCTCCACGGACAAGGGCAACAGCGGCACGAACTTTTTCACCGACGGAACCACCCCCGGCGCCGCCGTCGCCGAGTGGCACCAACGCGTGACCGAGCTGGCGCAAGCCGCCAAGGCCACCGTCGGCCAGGTCTACGGGCGCGCCCCTGCGCGCACCTACATGACGGGGATCTCCAACGGCGGTTATCTGACCCGTTGGCAGCTCGAGAATCGCCCCGACATCTATGACGGCGGGGTGGACTGGGAGGGGACGCTGTTGCTCGCCCAAGGCCCGAACCTATTCACCTACCTGCCGACGGCCCTCGCTAACTACCCGACCTACGCGGGCGGCGGCTCGGGCGCGGCCGCCGCGCATGACAAGATGATCGCAGCGGGCTACGCCCCCGGCTCGGAGTTCCTGTGGGCCGATCATTATGCGGAGTACTGGGACCTGACCCAGCGCAGCTACCGGGCCAGCTTCGACCCCGGCTTCGAGCCGCCGGGGGCACCGCGGGACGGGTTCCCGTTCTGCCCATCCGGCATGATCCTCACACCTCCGCTGGGTCGGTGCGACGCCGACTACGTCTATGCCAGCAGGCCAGCACTGGTACATACCGCGGTGGGCAACGTGTCGCTGACCGGAAGGATCGGCAAGCCGATGCTGACCCTGCACGGAGATCTCGACGCGCTGCTGCCCATTCGCACGGACTCCGACGTCTACAACCGCATGATCAACGCCGCTGGTGCCGGCGCGCTGCATCGCTACTACGTCATCGGCGCCGGCAACCACGTTGATGGCCGCTATGACCTCCATCCCGGCCAGCTCCGGCCGATCCTGCCGTGCTACCGCGTCGCCTTCGCCGCCCTGGAGGGGTGGGTGGAACGCGGCACGCCCCCGCCGCCGAGCGGGTTTGTCCCCAAGCCGGCAAGCGGGGACGTCGTGAACAGTTGCGCCCTGCCGGCTGCGGGGACTACCGGGGCCGGCTCGGCGAGCGGGCCAGTGCGATCCGGCCCCCCGGCGGGGACAGCTGGTCCCTCGGCAGTGACCGGGCCGGCTGGAACCGCGGTGCCCGGGTCGGGCGCGGCGCCGGCGACCGGTGCCATTTCCGGCGCCCAGCGAAGCCTCGCCGCGACCGGCCTCAGACCGGCGGTTCCCGCGATCGCCGGGTTCGCGCTGCTCGGCGCGATAGCCCTTGCTCGTCGGCGCCGACTCCGGTCCTGACGCTGGCGTGCCGCCACCACCTCCGGAGCCGACGCCGAGCAGGATGTGGCCGATGACCGATGACGCCGTTCTCGAAGCGCTGCAGGCGCGCTGCGAGCGTTCCCTTGCCTGGCATGGCCGGCGCAGCGCAGCCGACCTGCTCGACTCCATCGATCGGGCCAGCGCCGTCGACCGTTACGGCGAGGGCGGGGTGGTCGCCGAGCTTGAGAGCGAGTGTGCCGCCGTCCTGGGCAAGCCGGCCGCGCTGTTTTTCCCCAGCGGGACCATGGCCCAACAGATAACGCTGCGGGTGCATGCGGACCGTCGTAACAATCGCGCCATTGTCTTTCACCCCGCCTGCCATCTCGATCGCCACGAGGGAGGCGCCTACCACCGGTTGCAATCCCTGATCGGCCGGCCGGCAGGTGACCAACATCGCCTCCTCGACCTGGACGATCTTCGGGCGGTCGCCGAACCGATCGGGGCTCTGGTGCTGGAACTACCGCAGCGCGACATCGGCGGCCAGCAGCCTGACCTTCCCAGCCTTCGGGCGCAGGTGGCATGGGCTCGCGACCGCGGCGCCGCGGTGCACCTTGACGGCGCCCGGCTGTGGGAGTCGGCCGCCGGCTATGGGGTCCCGGCAGCGCAGGTGGCCGCCCTGTTCGACACCGTGTACGTGTCTTTCTATAAGGGGCTAGGTGCGCTCGCGGGATGCTGCGTCGCCGGTGATGAACAGGTGATCGCCGAACTGCGCGAATGGCGTCAACGGATGGGCGGAACGGTATTCGCGCTCTGGCCCTATGCCGCGTCGGCGCTCACCGCCTTGCGGGAACGAATGCCGAGGATGGCGGACTTCGACACGCAAGGGCCATCGCCGCTGCCCTGAAAGACGCCGAAGGGGTGGTCGTCGTGCCTGATCCGCCACATACATCGATGATGCATTTGCTACTTCGGACCACCCCCGAAGCGTTCACGGCCGCTGCCCGTGAACTCGCCGAGCAGCAGGGCATCTGGAGCTGGGCACGGACCGGCGCCACCACCGATCCGGCCGTACAACAGGTGGAACTCTCGGTCGGCGAGGCGACTTGCCGGTTCACCCCCGCGCAGATCCGCGACGTCCTGATTCGGCTCGCCGGCTCCTGACGCCGGGGCGTAGCGGCTGGTGGATCGCGGATTAGGCTTTGCGGCGATGGACGGCGACCTGACACTGCTGCCGGCGGCGGATTTGTCCCGGCGGATTCGCGAGCGTGAGGTCTCCGCCCGAGAAGTGCTCGCGGCCCACCTGGAGCGGATCGCCAACCTCAACCCGCTGCTCAACGCGATGGTGTCGCTGGACGCCGATGGTGCGCGCCGCAGGGCGGCTGAGCTGGACGACCTGTTGGTCCGCGCAGGCCCGGTCGGCATCCTGCATGGGCTGCCGGTGGCCCATAAGGATCTGTTCTTGACGGCGGGGATGCGAACGACGTTCGGTTCACCGCTGTACGCGCAATTCGTACCGGCGAACGACGCCCTGCACGTCGCCCGGATGCGTGCCGCCGGCGCCGTTCGGGTCGGGAAGACGAACGTCCCCCAATTCGGCGCCGGATCGCAGACGCACAACCCGGTCTTCGGCGTCACGCGAAACCCCTACGACCCGACGCTCACCTGCGGCGGGAGCAGTGGCGGCGCCGCCGTAGCCCTCGCCACCGGCATGGTTGCCCTCGCCGACGGCAGCGACATGGGCGGATCGCTGCGCAACCCCGCCAGCTTCTGCAATGTCTTCGGTCTGCGACCGACGCCAGGACGGGTGCCGAACGTGCCCACCAGGGATGCCTGGTTCGACCTGAGCGTCATCGGGCCGATGGGGCGAAGCGCCGCGGACGCTGCCCTACTGCTGGCGGCGATCGCCGGCCCCGATCCGCGCGATCCGCTGTCGCTGGCGGAACCGGGCGCGCGCTTTCAGGCCCCGCTCGAGCGCGACTTCCATGGGGTCCGCATCGCCTGGGGAGCCTCCCTTGGGGCCCTGCCATTCGAGGCCGAAGTGCTGCAAGCATTCGAGGCGGCCAGGCCCGGGGTCGCCTCACTGGGGGTTGTGCTGGCCGGCGCCGAGCCGGACTTTCGCGGCGCCGATGAGGTGTTCCGCATTCTTCGCGGCTGGCACATGGCAGCGACCCTCGGCGCCGACGTCGACCGGTCCGGCGACGACATTTCGCCCATGGTGCGCGAGAACGTCAGCTACGGCCACACACTCTCGGCGCAGGACCTGGCCGAGGCACAGCAGCAGCGTACGAGCATCGTTTCCCAGGCTGGAACCTTCTGGGCGGAGCACGAGTTCTTGCTACTCCCGGTGAGCCAGGTGCTTCCGTTCCGCGCCGATGCCCCTTGGGTGACGCAGATTGCTGGCACCGCGATGTCCGACTACCTCGACTGGATGCGGTCGAGCTACCTCATCACGGTGCTGCGCGTTCCGGCAGCCTCGGTTCCGGTGGGATTCACCCCAGCCGGGTTGCCGGTCGGCCTGCAGGTGGTCGGACGCCCTGGCGACGACCTGGGGGTGCTGCAGTTAGCCCATGCACTCGAGGGGGTGTTCCGGGCCGGGGATCGGCATCCGCCGATGCCGACAATCGCCTAGGCGCCGAGGCCCGCGCTCAGCGCCGTTGGCAGCTTGGACAGACCTCCTCGGGAGCCAAAGCGCTGCCGGGCGCGGGCAGCAGCCGCATGCCGCCGCACGCCGGATGCCGGCACGCGCTCCAGTCGCCGTCCTGCTCCACGACCACGGGTGGGCCGCCCCTATCTGGCTCGAGCCGCACCGGGGGCGCCATTGCCGGCTCCTCCGCCTTCGCCTCGAAAACCAGGATCCCCTGGCGTGGGTTCGCCTGCGGATCAGGTCCGGCGACAAGGCGTCGCACGCTCGCACGATCCAGCGCCGCAGCGCGATCGACATCGTCAGGCGCGAGCACCTGCACCGCCGCAAGGGCGGGCGTCGCGCACTGCCCACCGGTGAGCAGCGGGGCCAGTGGCGCGGAGGGAGCAGGTCGCCGCCGATGGCGCAGCACCCGCCGGGCCTGCCCCGTTCGCCATGGCAGCGACACCAGTTCGTTGTCGTCGCAGATGACACGCCAGCGGGTGCCATGCCATTCAAGTTCCAGACAGGCGGACCAGGTGGCGCCGTCCCACCAGCGAGGACAGAACGCGACCCGCAGGTCGGGCACCCCGTCCCCCGCGGCAACCCGCAAGAACTGCGCCATCAGGTCATCGCGAAGGTCGCTGAGCTCGGCGGTACCCCAGGGGGCTGCCGCCTGCGGCGGGTACGCGTTCGCCTTCTCGGTCGATCTGTGCCGGCCGGTGCGTGGCGACAGAGCCTTCTCCCGCCAGGTCAGATCCGAGCTGGCTGGGCTCACCTTGCCATCGTGGCGTAGCAGGGCGGGAAGCATCCATGACGCGCCGAGTTGACCCCGCGCAAATACGGCCCAAGACAGGGCTCGCCGCGGTCTCGGTGATCCCGCCCCCCCGTTCGGTGAGCCAGCCTCCGTGTTCGGTGAGCCAGCCCTCCCGCGTTCGGTGATCAAGCAAATATGGTCACGGTTTCGCCAATTTAGGGACCACTTTTGCTTGATCACGAAAGGATGCGCCCTCAACGCGGCCATTGCGGCGTGCTCGACCCCCTACACGGTGACATGGTGGCGCCGTGGCCACCCGAATCGTTGACCTCTTCGTGGTCGTCCTGGCGATTGCCGCGCTTGTCTTCGTCGTGATCACCATCGGGCTTGTGGCCCGTCGCCGACCTGCCCAGCCGCCGCGCAGCCGGCGCGATCGACTTCGTCCGACCGCGAGAACAATGCGCGGCTGGCAGACCCGTACCCTGCGTGAGGTCCGCAGGGCCAGTCAAAGCGGTCGCCGCCCACGCGGCAGGCGGTAGGGGTCAGGCGGTAGCGGGCAGGCGAAACGCGCAACGTCAGCTGGACCCGGTGCCACCAGGCCTCCTCACCCACCGAAGCCGAAATCGGTGGCCGTCCCGCGAGATTCGGGCGGCCGACAGTCAGTCCTGCGCCTTAGCCAGCGCGCTCGGCCACCAGATGAATTTGCCGATGTCGTGGCTGAGCGCCGGGACCAGGATCGAGCGCACCAGGGTGGTGTCGAGGAGCACACCGAACGCGACCGCGAACCCGAGCTCGCCCAGGAACACCAGCGGTAGGACGCCCAGGACGGTAAAGGTAGCCGCCAAGACGATGCCGGCTGAAGTGATGACGCCCCCCGTCACCGACAAGCCTCGCAGGATGCCCGTTCGGGTCCCGCGTTGCAGCGTTTCCTCGCGCACCCTAGTCATCAGGAAGATGTTGTAATCGATGCCCAACGCCACCAGGAACACGAAGGCAAACAACGGGAACGCGGGGTCTGCGTTCTTGAAGTGGAACAGGTGGTTGAACACGAACGCCGACACACCGAGGGTTGCGGTGAACGACAACACGATCGTCACGATCAGCAAGAGCGGCGCGATCACCGCCCGCAGCAGCAAACCCAACACCAGCAAGATGACCAGCAGCACGATGGGGATGATCAGATTGCGATCGTGCCGGGATGCCTGCTGGGTGTCGTAGTTGACGGCCGACGCCCCGCCAACGAGCGCACCAGCGCCGGGAACACCCCGTACCGCAGTCCGAATAGCGGTGATCGTGCGGTAGGCCTGTTGCGTGTCGTACCGCGCGGTCAGGTTGGCGTCGATCGCGGTTCGGCCGCCGGCCGCACTCACCTGCAACGCCGCCGGTGGACACCCCCCAGTTGCCGGCGGGGGTGCGCCGCCCGTTCGGAAGAGCTGCGCGAGCTTGGCGAAGTCAACCTGGACACACACCGCACCCGCCGAGGGATCGACCCCCGAGACCTTGGATGCCGCAGCGATCACCGCATTCGCCTGATCCGCGTTCGCGATGATGACGGCAGGGGCCCCACTGCCCTGCTTGAAGTTGGCGTCGAAGATCTTCTGGCCCACCACGGCGTCGGGACGGTTGGTAAAGCTGTCGGTAACCGAAAGGCCGCCGGTCTTCAACCCGCTTACCAACGCGACGCAGGCGAGCAGAACGATCGTCGCGCCGATCCAGCTTCGCCGCGCATGCCGGCCCAAGGCGTCGGCAAATCGGCCCCACACACCATGGGTGGCGATGTCGGCCTGCTGGTCGACCCGCGGGATCCGCGGCCAAAACACCCAACGGCCGAACAGCACCAGGAAGGCCGGCAGGAAGGTCAGCATCACCGAAACCGTGCAGGCAATGCCGATGGCGCAAACCGGGCCCAGGCTGCGATCGGAGTTCAGCTCACCGAGGGTCAGGCACAGCAGCCCCAGAATGACCGTGATCGCCGACGCACTGATCGCCGGCGCCGCACCGCGCCAGGCCTTGATCATCGCCTGCAGCCGGCTGTCGTAGGTGTGCAACTCCTCGCGATAGCGGCTGATCAGCAGCAACGCGTAGTCGGTTCCGGCCCCGATCACCAGCACCGAGAGAATGCCTTGGCTTTGTCCGTTGAGGGTCAGCACGTTGTGCTTAGCCAGCTGATAGATGATCAACGAGGCGGACCCGAGCGCGAGGGTGGCGCTGAACAGCGGAAAGAACCACAGCACGGGGCTGCGATAAACGACAAGTAGGATCAGAATGACGACGAGTCCCGCGGCCAGCAGCAGGGAGCCGTCAATGCCGCTGAACGCATCGATGAACGCGACCAGCAGGCCGCCCGGACCTGCGCCGTGCACGACGAGCCCCCGCGGGGCCTTGGCCCTGGCAACGTCGAGAACCTTCTTCTCGACCTTGACCAGCTGGTCGCCCTTGACGCTTATGGTTCCGTTCTTTCCGATCAGCGGTGCCGCGACATTGGCAGTCGCGGCGTCGGTGGAAAACTGCGGGGAGCGAACCTCATCCTTGACCACGCCAGGCGTTGCCCGAAACGCACCCACGTCAGCGCTGATCTTCACGCGATCAGCGGCGGTCAGCCCCCCGGACCGCTGGTAGACCACGAAGCCGGGAACGCTTTGGACCGTCCGAAAGTTCTGGGCCTCGTGGTCGACCTTGGTCGACTCCGCCGAGTTCGGTAGGTACGCCGCGTTGTCGTTCTTCTGGACGCTGGCAAGCTTGCCCTGGTACGAGCCGCCCACCGCACCGAACAGGAACCAGAGCACGCCCAGTACGCCCACGAGGTAGGCAACGCGCGGTATCCGCGCCCGAGGGGCTCGTCCCACCTGCGGCACGTCGTCGGCGACTCTTTCCGTGCGGGTCATGTTCCTCCCCGGACCAGCCGTTGCGGACAGCGCGGAGCCGATTGTGCTGGTCGAAGGCGATCTCGCCAACTAGTTTGCCGAACCTTCACCCGATTGTGGCCGGGACGCCTATCAAAGCGGTTAAACCGGGCCATACCAACGCCTTAGGCGGCCTGGCGCGAGTGGATCACGCCTCAAGAAGGGCGAGCATTTTGGTCACCGTCGCCCAGTTGCGGGCCGTGAGCTTGGCCCCTGGCCGAGCCAGCTGTGCGGCCAACTCGCTACGCCCAAGGCCATCCGGCGTGCGCAGGAACAAGGTAGTTCCGACAATGCGGAGCTCGTCCGGGCTGTCTTTCTGCGCAGCTCGCTGCGCGGCGGCATCGATGGCGAGCACATCATCAGGTGGGAAGTCCTCGCCGCGAAATAGGGCGTGGAGACACTTCGGGTTTGTCTCGTCAGGGAAGGGATTGTCCGCAATCACTTGCGCCAACTGTTCGCGGGCGAGAACCACGACGCGAGGACGCACGCCCAGCGTGTCCGCGATCCGCTCTTCCAAGGCCGCGGCGAGTTCGACCGTGTCCGCGTCCGTGCTGGTAAACAACACGTTGCCGCTCTGAATGTAGGTCGCGACATCACTATGGCCGAGTGCGGTGACGATCCCGCGCAAATCCGCCATGGCCACCCTGTTGTGACCGCCCACGTTGATACCGCGCAGGAAGGCGGCGTGGGTGGGCACGCAGACATCCTGCCGCACCGAAGCGGACCCACCCGCGTGCGACTGCAGCCCGGCGAATGGTCCGGTCAAAGGCTGGCGACGCAGAACGGATGTCCGCGGGCCCGACGGCGAATCGCCGTGGCTGTTCGGATCGTTGGCGCGGTCCCTTGGACACATCTGCGTTCTAGCGGTGAGCGACGAGGCTCACGAGGACCGTGACGATTTATTCACGCGCTGAAGGGTCGGCGATACACCCGTCGTCGCCGATCATCGCGCTCGTGACGGGACTCTCGACGCAGGCAGTGTCGACAATCGTGGCGGTGGCATATTCGAGCACCCTCCGCAACGACTCGTGCGCGTGCACCGCCCCCCGCGGCGAAGCGTTGATCCATCCGACTGGCTTGTGGTAGATCGAGCCGGGTTGGTCGTCCCCGATAGTCCAGTCCAGGAGGTTCTTGAACGAACCGGGGAGTGCCCCGGCGTACTCGGGCGTCGAGAACACCATCCTGTCAGTGGCCCTGATACGGCCGCGCAACGCAACAACTGCGGCTGGGGCTGGTCGACGTCTTCGTCGGGATTGAGATGCGGAAGGTCGACGAGGCCCTCGTAGAGGACAGTCTCGACGCCATCGGGTGCGACAGCGCAGGCGGTGCTGCGTAGCGCGGCTGTGTTGTTCAACCATTCGGACGTTCTCCCTTCCATTGAGAGGCGCCGAGCCAACTGGCGCCCTGCAGCGCCTAATTTCGCGTGATCACGTCGCTGCCCAAAATGGTTGTGCGCGCGATCTCACGGTCGGCCGGCGGTGGGCGTCTTCCAGGTGAGCGCTTCACACGGAGCGATCTCCTAAAGGCCCGAAGGAAGGAACGATCCATGTCCATCGAGGAGAACAAGGCCATCGTGGGACGCTGGTTCACCGAGTTCTGGGGCGCCGACTTCAACCCGGCAGCCATCGACGAGCTCGCTGCGGCCGACATCCGCTTCGAGTACTCGCTGCACGCACCGTGCCGCGGCCGAGAGGAGGTCCGTGGGTTCGCCACGAAGTTCCGCGCAGCGTTCCCGGACCTGGCCTTCGAGGGCACAGCTGATCTGATTGCCGAGGGCGACTATGTGGTAGGTCAGTGGATCGGCGGCGGCACCCAGAGCGGTGAGGCGTTCGATGACATGCCGATCGGTGAGCTGCCGGCCCGCACCGGCAGAATGATGCGGTTCACCGGATCACCATCCTCAAGGTTGAGAACGGCCTGATTACCGAGGAGATTGGGCTCGACGACGGCGTCACCGTGCTGCAACAGCTAGGTTTGATCACCGAAACGTAACCCAACCATTCGTCCCTTCGGCAGCGGCATGGCCGACTGTTCCGGCTCCGGAAAAGGTGTCGGTGGGTGATGATCACCGTTTCCGGAGTGGGTGCTCGTCTGCGGCGCAAAGGACTGGCTCCGCGGGTTGTCTCGTTCGGCTGGGATCCGTGCGCAGGTGTCCTAGGGTTTGTTCATGGTTTGCTTCGATCGGGTGGTCGTGATCTTCAACCCCCAGAGCAACGGCGACGCTCCGAAGCTCGCCGAGGAGCTGCGGGCTCAACTGGCCCGACGGCTACCTGGCCTGAAGGTCGCGATGAAGCCTACCGAGAGCGCCGGTCACGGCCGCCTGCTAGCGCGGGAGGCGGCGCACGTCGGGCGCCCGTTGATCGTCTCAGTCAGCGGCGACGGGGGGTATAACGAGGTGGTCGACGGCGTCATGCAGGCGGCCAACACCGACGTCATCTGCGCGGTGATGGCCGCCGGTAACGCCAACGACCACAGGCGGACAACACGCCGACGGCCACTTGTCGAGGCCATCGTCGCCGGGGACGTGCACGCCATCGACTTGCTACGCGTCACCACGCGGATCGGTCCAAGCACGCACGTCCGGTACGCCCACTCCTACATCGGGCTTGGTCTCACCCCGATCGTGGCCATCGACTTGGAGAAAGGTGACAAGGGTTCGCTGAAGGAAATCGGTTCGGTGATCCGGACGTTCTCCCGATTCCGGCCCTTCATGATCGAGCTCGACGACGGAACCAGGCCTTGCTTCGACAGCCTGGTGTTCGCCAACATTGTGCAGATGGCGAAGTACGCGACCCTCAGCGACGACGGACGGCCCGACGACGGCCAATTCGAGGTCATCACACTGCCGCATGTGGCCAGGTGGCGGATTCTTGGCACCGCGCTGAAGGCTGCCACCAGAGGCCTGGGCCCGCAGCCGAGCAGGCGGGAATACCACTTCACGACGATCAAACCCCTGCCCATACAGATCGACGGTGAGGTATTCCATCTCGACGCCGACGCGGCAGTAACGATCGACATCGTCCCGGGGGCACTTGCGACTATCGGCTAACCGCCGGACCCGGGGCGCCGAACTCGCGAAGAGGGAGGAGTAGGGATCGCGGGCGGCCACCACGTTCCATCCGGCTGTCCGAGGCAGACCCTTGTACTCAGCCTCGGACCAATGGTTTGCACCTCGCCGAGCCTCCGCGCTACCCGAGCAACGAAGGCCTCCGAATCGAGACGACCAGGAACGCGAGCACTCCAAGCATTTCGATCGCAAGGTCGACCGTGAGAAGTGGTTAGCAGCTCGGACCACTGCAGTCGCTACCGAGGGCATGTCGTCCTGCGGCTGAGCAAGGTCACGGTCCAGTCGTTCTATGACGACTGGTCGAGCCGACAGGTCTGGGCGTCGGGTACCCGCACCGCGATGGATCTTGCCCTGCGCTCCTCTGAGCTCGGCAAGTATCAGCTCGGCCGCGTCGGACACTCCCACGTTGAGCAATGGGTCAAACGGACGGCCGACCAACCGCTTGCCGCCGGAACGATCAAGACCCGCTACAACAACGTCCGCAGCATCTTCCGTGCCGCAGTCCGTTACCGCCTGATCGTGCGCGACCCCACCGAGAACGTGCGCCTACCGCGACAGCGCCGGCCCGAGGCCAGCATGACTGTCCCTACCGTCGAACAGGTCGGGGCGCTAGTCGACGCAGCCGACGGAGCCTTCCGCACCTTCGTCGCGCTTTGCGCCTTTGCCGGGCTGCGGCTGGGTGAGGCCGCCGCGGTACAGGTCGCCGATGTCGACTTCCTACGTCGCAAGCTCAACCTCACCCGGCAGGTGCAACGCGTCTGCGCCGGAGAGATCGAGATCAAGGCGCCCAAGTACGGCTCGGAGCGCATCGTCAACCTGCCCGACGAGCTCGTCGCGATGCTGCTCACCACGTCGACACCTACACCGACAAGCGCGCGGTCGCGCGGTGGCTGTTCTAGGGGGCGCCCGGCTACCCGCCGCACCAGAACACCGTCGGCTACTGGTGGCGCCTCACCCAGAAGAACGCCGGCCTGACCGGAATCCGACTTCACGACCTACGCCACTTCTACGCCTCAGGCCTCAATCGCGGCCAGCTGCGACGTCGTCACCGTGCAGCGCGCACTCGGTCACGCGGCGACCACAACTACCCTCCGTACCTACGCCCACCTGTGGCCGACGGCCGAGGATCGCACCCGCAACGCAGCCTCGGAACTGATGCGTTCCGCGACCTCGCGCGAATATTCTGCGGACTCTTTGCGGACTAACCATGATCGACAGGGCCTCTAGGCCCCGTTTTTGCTGGGATATTGAGTCTGCTCAGACGTTGAAGCGAAACTCGACAACGTCCCCGTCGCGCATGACGTAATCCTTGCCTTCGATCCGCGCCTTGCCCGCGGCACGAGCGGCCGGCACCGACCCGACGGCGACTAAGTCCTCGTAGCCAACGATCTCGGCCTTGATGAACCCGCGCTGGAAATCGGTGTGGATGACTCCCGCCGCCTCCGGTGCTGTGGCGCCCACCCGAACAGTCCAGGCCCTGGCCTCTTTCGGCCCTGCGGTGAGGTAGGTCTGCAGCCCGAGCGTGTGGAAGCCGACGTGTGCCAGCTGGGTGAGACCTGATTCCACCTGTCCGAAGGAAGCCAATATCTCGGCTGCCTCATCGGGTGCCAGCTCGACCAGCTCGGCCTCGACCTTGGCACAGAGAGCGATGACGTCAGCGGGGGCGACGGCCTTCCGTACTTCGTCTGCCGCGGCCGGGTTGCTGAGCTGCGATTCGTCAACGTTGACCACATAAATGAACGGTTTTGCCGTCAACAGGAACAGCTCCCTGAGTTCGGCGCGGTCCACCGAAGGCTCGGCCGCCAGCGGCACCCCGGCGTCGAGAACCTCTCGGGCCCGCAGTACCGCCTCGTATAGCGGCCCCTTCGTCTTGTCGGTACGGGCTTCCTTCTCTAATCGAGGCAGCCGGGAGTCGACGGTCTGCAGGTCAGCGAGGATGAGCTCGGTGTTGACGGTAGCGATATCGGCGAGCGGGTTGATCTTCCCGTCCACGTGGACGACATCGGGGTCCGCGAAGGCCCGTACCACCTGGCAGATGGCGTCCGTTTCGCGAATGTGCGCCAGGAACTGATTTCCCAGTCCCTGCCCTTCGCTGGCCCCACGTACCAATCCGGCGATGTCCACGAAGGTGGCGGTGGCCGCAACGATGCGTTGGCTGGCGAACACCTGAGCAAGGGTGGTTAGTCGTGGATCGGGAACAGGCGCGATCCCGACGTTCGGCTCGATGGTGGCGAACGGGTAGTTCGCAGCAAGCACGGTGGCCCGGGTCAAAGCGTTGAACAGGGTCGACTTGCCGACGTTCGGGAGTCCGACGATACCGATGGCAAGGCCCACAGCCAGTAGACACTACCGGCGCTCGTAGATCCGGTACGCCCGGCGTGCCCCCAGCACAATCGGCACGTCCGGCCCTCCGACGCGCGCCGCCGCCCAGGTCAGGGTCTTCGCTGCCACCTGCTCTAGTGACACCCGGTCGCTGCCGGCGGGAACGTCTACGAGGTCGCGCATTTCTGCGTCCACGATGTCGCGTGCGGACAGCACGCACTCGCCCCGAAAATTGAGCAGTTGCGGCGGCCCAAGTCCCAGGCGCCTGAGCTCGTCGTCTACCTGCTCGGGTCGCTGCAGCTCATTAGGCAACAATTCGCCGGGGGGACGCCATGCCAACATGACGTTCAGCAAAGTCCGAAAATAGGTCCGCACCTCCACGACAAGCGTGTCCTCCCGCGTCGACCCCAACAGCGCCGCCAGGACCCCAGCGGGTTGCAGCACCCTGGCAATCTCGGCCAGAGCACCTCTCCAGTCCGGATGCTGGCCCAGCCCGATTCCAAGGTGCGCTGCCGGGACGCTGGCTGAGGCGAACGGCAGCGCGATCACCGCCGCCCGCACGAACGAGGACTGCACACCGCGCCCAGCACCAGGAGACGACGCGATACCCACCGCAGAAACCCCGCTCACCTCGAGGAGCCAGCTGGGCCGATTCAGCGCGTGCATAAGCTCAGCCGCCAGGCGCCTCGCGCTCTCACCGGTCAACCCACCCCGGTCCGGCGCTACCCGCTGCCGTTCGCTGATCACGACATAAGCCTAGAAGCCGGATCTTGTCGGAGGCTTGCGGCACGCTGCCCACCATGACCTTCGTTGTGATCGTTCTCACCTTCGCTGTCGGCGTTGCGCTCGGGTGGCTTGTCACGCGCGTGCAAAGTGCCAGCCAGCTGGCCGCGCTGCGAACTTCCCTCGCCGAGCGGGAGGCGGGGGAACTTCGATTACGCGAGGCTTTCGCTGCCATGGCGGCCCAAGCCTTACGCGACAACAACGACGCCTTCCTCGCGCTGGCCGACGTTCGCTTGGACCGCCAGGTGCAAGGCGCTGACGCGGCCCTGGCGCGCCGGGAGCAGTCGGTGCAGGCCCTACTCGGCCCGGTTGGGGAGGCGTTGGCGCGCATCGACGCGCAGCTGCGCACGGTGGAGAGCAACCGGCAGCAGGCCTATGGGGGGTTGGTTGAGCAGGTTCAGCGCATGCACCTCACGCAGGAAGCGCTCCGAACGGAGACCGCTCAGCTGGTTGCCGCGCTCCGCGCGCCGCAGGTACGCGGCCGGTGGGGTGAGATGCAACTACGTCGGGTTGTGGAGGCCGCCGGCGCCGTCGAACATGTCCATTTTCGCGAGCAGGTCCACATCCCCGGCGACGCCGGCGCCTTCCGGCCGGACATGGTGGTCGACCTGGCCGACGGTAAGCAGGTCGTGGTGGATGCCAAGGTGCCGTTCGCGGCGTGGTTGGCGGCAATGGAGGCACGCGACGAGCAGCAGCGCTCGTCCCTGATGGCCGATCACGCTCGGCAGCTGGCCGCCCACGTGAGGACTCTCGGGGACAAGGCCTACTGGCGCGCGCTGCCGTTCGTCCCCGAGTTCGTGGTGCTGTTCGTGCCAGCAGACGCCTTCCTGGATGCGGCCCTTCGTGAACGACCCGATTTGCTCGATGAGGCCTTCGGCCGCGATGTGGTGCTGGCGACGCCAAGCACCCTGGTCGCGTTACTGCGAACCATCGGGTACTGCTGGCGTTCGGAGCGGCTGGCGGCGAACACCCAGGCGGTGAGCGATGTCGCGGCCGAGCTCTATGGCCGGCTGGGGACTCTCGGGGGTCACGTCGACAAGGTCGGGGCGGCCCTTGGGCGGGCGGTCGGCGCCTACAACGACGCTGTTGGCTCCCTCGAAACCCGGGTGCTGGTCAGTGCCCGAAAGATGGCGGACCTGCATGTCTCTCACGATCCACTCCCCACGCCTCGGTTGGTGACCGACGGCATGCGGCCGGTGACCGCACCCGAGCTCACCCAGCGCGCCGGATGACCATGGCGGCGCAGCCGCCTACGCTGAGGGGGTGAGCAGCCCGGCCTACACCCCCGCCCGCCCTCGCCAGCCCGTCCAGCCGCAACGCGGGGCGACGCGGCTAACGCGCAGCCTGCCTTCTGCGCTGGCTGTCGCGTTCGCCCTCGGCGCGGCGGGTGCCGGCGCGGACACCCTCGGAGGGCACATCGTTCGGACCCTGTTCACGGTGGGCTTCACCGTCGGCAGCGTGGCGGCGGTACTGCTGGTTCGCCGGGAGCTGGTGTGGCGAACCCTTTGGCTACTCCCCCTCACCTACCTTGCCCTGCTGGTGGTGGGGGCGGTCGTCAGTGGCGGGACCGGATTCATGTCCTGGCTGGCCCTGGCCTATATCTTCAAGGCACCCGCGGTGCTGGTGGGCACGGTGGCCGCTGCGATCATCGCCGCGTTGCGGATGAGCCGCGGCCGATCAGGCTAGAGCCGGCTTTGGCGGGTGCGTCATTCTCCTTGGGGGGCCATCCGACGCAGCTCGGGCGGTAGCGCGAACAGGAGCGTCTCGTTGGCGGTGGTGACCTCCTCGACCGTCCCAAAACCTTGCTCGGCCAGCAGCGCCAGCACGCCGTCCACCACCCACTCCGGGGCAGACGCCCCGCTGGTCAACCCGACCGTCACGGCCCCGTCCAGCCACGAGAACTGCACCTCGGATGCCTCGTCTACCAGGTAGGCCGCTGCAGCCCCTTCGTCGAGTGCGACCTCCACGAGGCGCACGCTGTTCGACGAGTTGGGCGAACCCACGACCAGCACGACGTCCGAGCCCTTGGCGATTGCCTTCACCGCGTTTTGCCGATTCTGGGTGGCGTAGCAGATGTCATCGCTCGGCGGGTTCGTCAACTCCGGGAACCGGTCGCGCAGGGCAGCAACCGTACGGTCGGTCTCATCCACCGACAGCGTGGTCTGGGACAGCCACGCGACGCGGGAGGGATCACGCACTTGTACCGTCTGCGCCTCGCCCGGTCCGTCGACGAGGTGGATGCGCTCCGGGGCCTGCCCCGTCGTGCCGACGACCTCCTCGTGACCTTCATGCCCGACTAGCACGATGTCGTAGTCCTCGCGAGCAAATCGGCGAGCTTCCTGGTGCACCTTGGTGACCAGCGGACAGGTCGCGTCGATGGCCCGCAGCTTTCGAGCGCCGGCCTGGGCGTGGACCTCCGGTGCGACCCCGTGGGCTGAGAAAATGACGATGGCCCCCTCGGGCACCTCATCGGTCTCCTCGACAAAAATGGCGCCCTTAGCCTCCAGTTCGCGCACCACGTTCAGGTTGTGCACGATCTGCTTGCGGACGTAGATGGGCGCGCCATGCTGTTCCAGCGCCTTTTCGACCGTCTGCACCGCCCGGTCCACCCCAGCGCAGTACCCACGCGGACGGGCCAGCAGGACCCGCTTGATTGGAGGGACCGGGGTGGTCGGCGGACGGAGATCGCTCACCCGCACAGTCTAGGTGCGCGGTGGTGTTCTCGCCCGTGCGGAGGTTCTCGCGACGTCGCCCCGTCAGCACCGCTCTAGCCTGATCCGGTGCCCCTTGCGTCCAGCCCGGAACGACCGTTGCCGCTACGCACTATCAGCCGTGCGATCACCGAGTGGGTGGATCGGCTGGGCCGCGTTTGGGTTGAAGGCCAGGTGGCCCAACTCACCCGCCGGCCGGGTATGTCGATGATGTTCCTGACACTGCGCGACACCGCGGCGGACGTGTCCATGTCGATGACTGTCACGCGCGGCGTGGCCGAAGCCATGACCGCGCCGCTGATCGAGGGCGCCCAGGTGGTGTGCTGGGTCAAACCGGAGATACGCCCGCAACGGGGATCCCTGCAGCTCACCGCCCTGGAAATCCGCCCAATCGGGCTAGGTGCGTTGCTCGCCCGGCTGGAGGCCCTCAAGAAGATCCTGGCCGGCGAAGGGCTGTTCTCGGCCCACCGAAAACGGCCACTGCCGTTCCTCCCCCGCCAGGTGGGACTGATTACTGGCCGGGCTAGCGCTGCCGAGCGCGACGTCGTGCAGACCGCGCGCCGGCGCTGGCCGGGTGCACGGTTCGCGCTTCGGGAGGTCGCGGTCCAGGGGCCCGGAGCGGTGCCGGCGATGATCGCCGCACTGGCGGAGCTGGCGGCCGAACAGGACGTGGACGTCATCGTGCTGGCCCGCGGCGGCGGGAGCGTCGAAGACCTGCTTGCCTTCAGCGACGAGGCACTGTGCCGGGCGGTGGCCGCCTGCCCAACCCCGGTGGTCTCGGCCATCGGCCACGAGCAGGACACCCCGCTGGTCGACTACGTCGCCGATTGCCGGTGTTCCACCCCCACCGACGCCGGTAAGCGGGTGGTGCCCGACGTGGCGGAAGAGCGCACCCGGATCGACCGGGACCGGGCGACCCTGCGGCGCGCCGCCAGCGGCCGGCTGCACCAGGAACGTCACCAGGTCGACACCCTTCGTCAACAGGCCCGGCGCCGGGTTCACGTTCGCGTCGAGGCCGGACGTGCTGAGGTCAGTCACCTACGGGCCCGGGTCCGTGCCTTGTCCCCGCTGGCCACTCTCGAACGCGGATACGCCGTTGTCCTACGGACCGGGCACGTCGTGCGCAGCGTGAGCGAGATCACCGACGGTGCTGAGCTGCTGCTCAGGCTCGCCGATGGCACCCGCGGCGCCGTGGCACTGGCGACCACGACGAATCCTGCGAAGACCTAGCCCCACGGGTCTGGGCCGTACAGTCCTGGGCGTGAGCGCAGAAGCGGGCACGGACCCGGAACCCCCCGGCTACGAGCAGACCCGGGCCGAGCTCGAGCGCGTGGTCCGGCAGCTGGAGCAGGGTTCGGCGACGCTCGAGCAAACCCTCGCCCTTTGGGAGCGCGGTGAGCAGCTGGCAATCATCTGCGAAACGTGGCTGGAGGGGGCGCAGGCCCGGCTGGCCGAGGCGCAGGGACCGGACGCCGCGGGGCCGGGCGACTAACGCAGCCGACTAATGCAGGGCCGCGGCTAACGTGCGTAATGCCTGCACGGCCCCCTTGCCGGTAAGGATCACCCTGGAACGCCCCGGGCCGGGTCCCACGAACGCCGGCAGCCCGGAGCCCTCGGTCCAGGTTTGGTAGGCGCGACCAGCGATATCGGTGAGACCGGTTGGCCTGGCCCGCGTCCCGAGTACCCGGGTGACCAGGTCCGGCGCATCGGATTGCTCGTAGGAGGCGTAGGCGTCGGCTCCGGCTATATAGAAGCCGAGATGAAAGCTCGTGCTCTGATCAGACGGCGAAGGCACGTGGGTGCGGACGTTGGTGGCGCTCCAGTCCGCCGGCAGCCCGTTGGGCGCCAGCACGGCGAAGGGCGCCGCGGCGCGCAGCACCTGCAGCGGGCCGGAGTAGTCCACCCGCTGGCTGCCCGGGTGGTGGCTTTTCGGCAAGAACGCCACCGCGGCAACGATGATGACCAGGAAGATGGCGGCGGTACGCGCCATGTCGCCGAGCGTCTCGCGCCCGCGCCGCTTCGCCACGCTCTCAGGATCCCTGCCGGGGCTCAGTTCTGCGCGCGCAGGGTCCGGACGGGCGGCGCAGTCGCGGCGACGGCCTCAACGAGCGACTCGATCTCCGCTGCCTCGGTGAAAAAGTGCGGGCCCACACGAAGCCCTAGCCCTGGCCGAAAATCCAACGCGAAGCCCTGTGCGATCAGGGTGTCCAAGACCCGCTGGGACTCGCCGGGATCGATCGATACGTGGCCCCCGCGCCGGGCCGGATCCAGCGGCGAGTTGACCCGCCAGCCGCGGTCCAGGGCGGCTTCCACCAGCGGCTGGGTGAGGGAAACGGACCGTTCCCGGACCCGGCGTACCCCCACGTCGAGAAGTGCTTGCGCGCCGGGGCCGGCGGCGTATGCGGCCGCCACCCCCGGCGTTCCGCCCGCAAATCGCTGCACGCCCGGTGCATAGTCGATGTCGGCGAAATCGAAGTCGAACGGGCGAGCATGCCCGAACCAGCCGACCTGGCTAGGGCGCAGCATCTGCGCCAGGCGGGGCGCCACGTACATCCAGCCCGCGCCAGGGCCCCCGCAGAGATACTTCATCGCGCCCCCCACGCAGGCATCGACGTCCAATGACGCGACATCTAACGGCAGGGTTCCGGCCGCCTGGTAGGCATCGAGCAGCACGAAAGCACCCGCGGCGTGGGCCTTCTCCACGATCGGTTTCACCTCAACGATCGTCGAGGTCCGAAACAGGACGGCGCTGATGTAGACCAGCGCGGTCCGGCCGTCGATCGCGTCGACGAGACGCTACTCATCCAGCGTGATGCCGCCGTCATGGCTGATCGGGACCGTGACCACGTCGGCCCCCACCCTCGCCTGCTCGCGCCACAGGTAATGGCTACCAGGCCATTCCACCTCATCGGCGTAGACGATTCGATTGCGGCGTCCGGACAGATCCAGGCAGGAAGCGAAGGCCCCCACCAGGTCGGCGACGTTCTGCCGTAGCACGGTGGTGCCGGCTGGCGCGCCAACCGTCGCTCCCACCAGGTCGGCTACCCGATGCAGCTCCGCTTGCCAGGAATCCCACGCCAGGACGCCCTGCGTCTCCCACAGCCCGGCATAGTCGGCGAGCCGCTGACGCGCCTCGCGGTGCATCGCACCGAGCATGTGGTTGGCCAGGTAGGTCGTTCTCGCCAGCATGGGGTAGTCGCCGCGGCGGCCTGTCAGTTCCTGATGGACGTCAACGATCACCGCCCTACCGTATGGCTCCGGTCCCAATCAGTCGGAGCCAATCTTGGTGATGAGGCCGAGCACATCGTCGACTAGGCGCATCGCGCTCTGCTCCTCCTCGGATAAGGAGACCTCCCGCCCCGCTTCGCTGACCACGGTGGTGAGCACCAGCACCAACGCATCCGCCCTGGGATCGTCGGCCGGGTGCAGGAGGGCGTGGTTGAGCCGGGTCCATTCCCGGTAGCGCCGCCGGGCCACCAATTCGAAGCCGGCCGGCCCGCCACCGGCCAGGAACAACCTGGCGAGGGCCCGCTCTTCCCAGCACCCGCGCAGGTAGGCTCGCGCCCCCACCACAAACAGTGTGATCGCATCGCTGTCCCCGCGCAGCTTGGCCGCGTGCACGGCTGCCGAAGCCCGGCCCTCCTGACGCGCCTCGAAATCGTCGAACAGGGCCAGGTAGAGATCGGCCTTTCCCCCAAAGTGGTGATACAGGCTGCCGACGCTGGCCCCGGCCCGCGCCACGACGTCGGCGATGGCCGCATCGGTGAAACCGGCGGCCGAGAACACCTCGCGGGCGGCATCCAGCAGGTTGGCCCTGGTGCTGGCGGCCCGCTCGGATGGCCGCGGGTCGGGCAGCTGGTTCACCGCCGACCCAGCTGTTGGTCCCGGTAGGGCACCCGCCGCAAGTCGAATACCTCCCCGACACAGCCCCATTCATTGCGCCCCAACCGGGACACGGGCGCCAGCCGCACGACGTCGACGAGGTCGTCATCGGCGAGCACCGCCGAATCGATGGCCAGCCACGACACCTCGCCGAATACCACCGTGGAATCACCGAACGAACGCTCCCCCGCCGCCCGGCACTCGATCGCGACCGGTGATTGCGCCAGCCGAGGAACCGCGACCGTACGGGCCGGCTCGGGGTTGAGCCCAGCGTGCCCGAACTCGCTCTGATCGCGCGGGAAGTCAGTCGCGGTGATGTTCGCCGCCTCCGCGAGCGCACGGGTAACCACGTGCACGACGAACTCTCCAGTCTCCCGGATGTTGATCAGCGAGTCCTTCGTTCCCACCGACGTGAACTGCACGACCGGCGGTAACACCGAGGAGACGGTGAAGTAGGAATGCGGGGCCAGGTTGTCGACCCCAGCGGCAGACCGGGTCGACACCCAGGCGATTGGCCGCGGGACAACGACGCTGTTGAGCAGCGCGTAGATCGCCGGCCCCAACTGCCGCGGGTCGAAGTCACGCCGGTCGACCACGACAACTCGCTCCGATCAATGCGGGGGGAGAACAGGCCAAGGCGCTCCGCTGATGGGTAGCCTAGGACCCCGAGGGGCGCCCGGGTTCGTCGTAGAGTCACGCGCGTGACCGCCACCAGCCAAGACGGGCCCGCCGCGAGCCCGCCCGACCCGCATGCGGAGTCACCCGACCGCAACCTGGCCCTTGAGCTGGTCCGGGTAACGGAGGCCGCCGCGATGGCGGCCGGTCGTTTTGTGGGCCGGGGCGACAAGGAGGGCGGCGACGGTGCGGCCGTTGACGCGATGCGCCGGCTGATCACCAGCGTCTCGATGCGCGGTGTGGTGGTCATCGGTGAGGGCGAGAAGGACAACGCGCCGATGCTGTACAACGGCGAGGAGGTAGGGGACGGCACCGGCCCGGAGGTCGATGTGGCGGTCGATCCGGTCGACGGCACCACCTTGATGGCCAAGGGGATGAACAACGCTATCGCCGTGATGGCCGTCGCGGAACGTGGAACCATGTACGACCCGTCCGCGGTCTTCTACATGGACAAGATCGTCACCGGCCCAGAGGCGGCGGCGGTCATCGACATCCGGGCGCCGGTCGTCGACAACATCCGCGCCGTCGCGAGAGCCAAGGGCGAGGATGTCGGTGACGTCACGGTTGTCATCCTCGACCGGCCCCGGCACACCGAACTGGTCGAGCAGGTCCGGTCAGCCGGCGCACGGATCCGGTTCATCGCCGACGGTGACGTCGCGGGCGCCATCGCTGCCACCCGGACCGACACTGGCATCGATCTGCTGCTCGGCATCGGCGGCACGCCGGAAGGGATCATCGCGGCATGTGCGGTGAAGTGCCTGGGCGGGACCATCCAGGCACGACTATGGCCGCGAGATGATGCCGAGCGACGCAAGGCGATGGACGCCGGTCACGATCTGGACGCGGTCCTGACCACCAACGACCTGGTTAACAGCGACAATGTCTTCTTCGTCGCTACGGGCGTGACCGAAGGTGACCTACTTCGTGGGGTGCGCTATTTCGGCGGCGGCTGCTTCACCCATTCGCTCGTGATGCGCTCCCGGTCTGGCACCGTGCGCTACGTGGAAAGCCAGCATTCATTGACGAAGCTGCGCACCTACTCAGCCGTGGACTTCGACCACCACTCGGTGTCGTGACGCCAACGGATAGAATCATGGGTCGTGACCGAACGTGGCGCGGAGTACCGCATCGACCACGACTCGATGGGAGATGTGCGCGTTCCAGCCGCGGCTAAGTGGCGGGCGCAGACCCAACGAGCGGTGGAGAACTTCCCCGTGTCGGGGGTCAGGCTGGAGCGGACCCACATCGAGGCGCTGGCCCGCATCAAGGGCGCCGCCGCCGTCGTCAATGCCGAGCTGGGCGTGCTCGAACCGGAAATGGCGGCGGCCATCGCGAGTGCCGCCGAGGAGGTCGTCGCCGGCGACTGGGACGACCAGTTCCCCTTGGACGTGTTCCAGACTGGGTCGGGCACCAGCTCCAATATGAACACCAACGAGGTTCTGGCGACCCTCGCCACCGAACGCCTTGGCCAGGCAGTGCATCCCAACGACCACGTCAATGCCAGCCAGAGCAGCAACGACGTGTTCCCCAGCAGCATCCACGTGGCGGCGGCGGCCAGCGTCACCCGCGACCTCATTCCGTCACTGGAGCACCTTGCTCTAGCCCTGGAAGCCAAGGCCATCGAATTCGCCGAGGTGGTCAAGTCCGGTCGCACCCATCTGATGGACGCGACACCGGTGACCCTCGGGCAGGAGTTCGGCGGCTACGGCGCGGCCGTCCGGCTCGGCGTCGAGCGGCTAGGCGCGGCGTTGCCGCGTGTGGGGGAACTACCCCTCGGTGGCACCGCGGTCGGCACCGGAATCAACACGCCAGCTGGGTTTGCCGCCAAGGTGATCGCGAAACTCGTGTCCAGCACCGGCCTGCCTCTGCGCGAGGCACGCAACCACTTCGAGGCCCAGGCCTCGCGAGACGCGCTGGTGGAACTGTCCGGGGTTCTTCGCGTCATCGCAGTGAGCTTCAACAAGATCGCCAACGATCTGCGCTGGATGTCCTCCGGCCCGCGGGCGGGGCTCGGCGAGATTCATCTGCCCGATCTACAGCCCGGGTCCAGCATCATGCCGGGCAAGGTCAACCCAGTGATTCCCGAGGCGGTCTGCCAGGTCGTAGCACAGGTCATCGGCAACGACGCCGCGGTGGCGTTCGGCGGGGCCGCAGGGAACCTGGAGCTCAACGTGATGCTCCCGGTGATCGCGCGCAACGTGCTGGAGTCGATCCGAATCCTGGCCTCGATCGCCCGGCTGCTCGCCGACAAGACCGTGATCGGCACGACCGCCGACGTCGAACGCTGCCGGCACTACGCCGAGTCATCTCCCTCGATCGTTACCCCGCTGAACCGGTACCTGGGCTACGAGGCAGCCGCAAAGGTCGCCAAGAAGGCGATGGCACAGGACAAGACCATCCGCGAGACCGTCGTGGAGATGGGTTTTATCTCCGACGGGACGCTCACCGAACGTCAACTCGATGAAGCCCTCGATGTGCTCGCCATGACCCGCCCACCCGCGAGCTGACCCTGCCCCACCACCGTCGACCCGCATAGGGCAGGATTGCCGGCATGGGTGATTTCCTCAGTGACGTCCAGACCCTTCGCGCCCGCGCCCGCGAGCACATCGACAAAGGTCCGGTGACCGAGGCCTATGGCGCCGACCTGCCGCGGGTCATCGCGGTGTGCAACGAGGCGCTCGCCACCGAGATCGTGTGCGTGCTTCGCTACAAGCGGCACTACTTCACCGCCACCGGTCTGAACTCGGGTCCGGTCGCCGCCGAGTTCCTGGAGCACGCGAACGAAGAACAGCAGCACGCTGACCAGATCGCCGGCCGGATCACCCAGCTCGGGGGCCAGCCAGATTTCAATCCCGACACGCTTACCAGCCGCAGCCACGCCGAATATGACGCGAGCCCTGGCCTGCTCGACATGGTCAAGGAGGACCTCGTCGCCGAACGAATCGCTATCGCGTCCTACACCGAGATCATCGGGTGGCTCGGCGACAAGGACCCCACGACGAAGCGGATGTTCGAGCGGATCTTGCAGATGGAAGAGGAACACGCCGACGACCTGCTGGAGTTCCTGCAGAACATGAGCGGTACCGACTGATCCTGCCTGCGTCACCCGAATGGGCTAGCACCGTCCAGGCCGCCGCTGTCGAGATAGAGGCATGGCCGATGACACCACGGTGGTGCGCTCGACGTGCCCCGCATGCGGCACGGTCGAGCTGGCCGCCGAATGCGTCACGTTGCTTCTTACCGGGGACGGCAGTGACCCCCGTTACCGGTACACCTGCCCGTCGTGCTTCGGGATCGTGGATAAACCCACCTCGGCGCATGCGGTCGAGATGCTGCGCGGCGCCGGGGCCCGGCTCGTGTACGTGCCGGCCGAGGTCATCGAGCGGTCGCTGGCCGCCGATCGCCTCGAACTCGACGACCTGGTCGCCTTCACGGCCGCCCTCGCGCAGGTCGACGACCTGGCGTCGGTCGCGGCCCGCGGTCGCCACTAGCCGCGCTACAGGGGGAACTCCAGCATAGAGGTGACGAGCGCGGCGATCGGCGAGCGTTCGGAGCGCGTCAGGGTGACGTGAGCGAACAGCGGGTGGCCAGTCAGCGATTCGATAACCGCCGCCACACCATCGTGGCGACCGACTCGAAGGTTGTCACGCTGCGCGACGTCGTGGGTAAGCACCACCCTGGAGTTAGTGCCCAGCCGGGACAGGACCGTCAGCAGAACCCCGCGCTCCAACGATTGCGCCTCGTCGACGATCACAAAGCTATCGTGCAGGGACCGGCCGCGGATGTGGGTGAGCGGCAGAACTTCCAGCATGCCGCGGGTAAGCACCTCGTCCACGATGCTGCCGGTGACCAGGGCGCCGAGCGTGTCGAACACCGCCTGAGCCCAGGGTGCCATCTTCTCCCCCGAGTCGCCGGGCAGGTAGCCAAGGTCTTGACCGCCCACGGCGTAGAGCGGCCGAAAAACGACCACCTTCTTATGTGCCCGGCGCTCGAGGACAGATTCCAGGCCGGCGCACAAGGCCAGGGCGCTCTTGCCCGTTCCGGCCCGGCCGCCGAGCGAGACGATCCCCACCTCGGGGTCGAGCAGCAGCTCCAGGGCAACGCGCTGCTCGGCGGACCGGCCGTGCAATCCGAACACGCTGCGATCGCCACGGACCAGCCGAACCTGCTTGTCCGCGCTCACCCGCCCCAAACCGCTGCCGCGGGGGCTGTGCAACACCAGCCCGGTGTGGACCGGCATCTCAGCGGCCTCCGGGAGCGCCAGCACCTCATCGGCATAAAGGGCGTCGAGATCGGCGGCGGTGATGTTCAGCTCGGCCATGCCGGTGTGCCCAGTGTCGACAGCAAGTTCAGCGCGGTACTCGTCCGCGGTGAGGCCCACGCTCGCGGCCTTCACCCGCAACGGCAGATCCTTGCTGATCAGCGTGACGTCCCGGCCCTCCGCGGCGAAGTTGAGTGCCACCGTGAGGATGCGGGCGTCGTTATCGTCGACGCGAAAGCCGGTCGGCAACACCGAGAAGTCGGCGTGGTTGAGCTCCACCCGCAAGGTGCCACCGGTGTCGCCGACCGGCATCGCCGAATCGAGCCGGCCGTGCCGCACGCGTAGATCGTCCAACAAACGCAGCGCCTGCCTGGCGAAAAAACCCAACTCCGGATGGTCCCGTTTGGCCTCGAGTTCGCAGACAACAACGAGTGGTACGACAACCTCGTGCTCGGCGAATCGCAACATGGCGGAGGGGTCGGAGAGAAGCACGCTGGTGTCGAGCACGTAGGTGCGCACACCGGGGCGGGGAGTCGCGGAGGGGTCGGAGGAATGCGTCTTTGCGGGCACGGGCAGCAGGCCGCCTTCGCTGGTAGGGGGCCGGGACCGGGCCCGACGTAGGGCCGATCCGGCCCCCGTCCCCGTGCCTCGCGTGCGCACCGGTGGCCTCCCGAACGGCCGGCACCTAGCCGGTCCGTCGCCGACGACGCTACGTCGGCCGACACCCAGATGGCCTGCGACACGCCCGGGCGCGTGTTGGGCAACCCGGAGTTCACCGGCTCGTCACCCAGTGACGCGCTTCGCGCTAGGACTCTGGGAATCGCCGGGCCCGCCGCCTACCCAGCAACGACCCGCCTGCCAGCAGGATCAGGGCCGTCAGCGGCACGGCTGCCTGCAGCCCGGTGGCGGCCAGGCTGGCCCGCGAGCCGGCATCGGCTGAGTTCGTGGTGGCTGCCGATCCGGGCGCCGGCGCTGCGGCTGACGCAGCGCCCCCTTGAGGGGCCGGCCCGCTGGCCGCCGAGCCTCCCCCCGACCCTGTGGCGCCGGGTGTTGCGGCACCGGCGGGCGCCGCGACAAGCCCCGAACTCGGCAGGCGTGGATTGCTGCCTGGGGACAGGACGATGTCCTGAACGCCGCGGCCCATCGTCGCCGCGACCACCTCGTTGTGGTTGCGGGGGCTGATCCGCAGCGTGAACACCGGGACCTTCGGCAGCCCGGTTCCCACCGCGGCGTAGTGCAAGGCCCCCTGGGGGGCGCCGCGCCCTACCCGCCCCAGCCGGGACGCGTCCCGGACCCCGAAGACCCCCAGGTCAGTGCCGACCACCAAATCGCCGTCGTGCAGGACGGCACTGTCGGCCGCCACATCCGGCAGGTCGCCGGAAATGTCGGTGAAGCTGGCGCCGGCGTCGCGACTGACGAACACGTGACCCGAGCCGATCTTGCTCGTGTTGTCGCCCAACGAGCCGGGCGGAATCCAACGTCGGCCGTAGCCGCCGAGAGTCACGTACACAGTCTTGGGATCTGAGGGGTCAATGGTGACGCTATTGACGATCCGCTGGGGCAGCCCGACTCCCTTGGCGATGTGCCACCCATCGCTCGTACCGGTCTTCGCCGGCTTCGCACCGCCCACGTTGGTGGCGATGCCGCTGCCGAACGGGAGCCCGCCGGTGACGATGTCGCAATAGCCGCAGAACCCCACGTACGAATTGCTGCCGCGCACGTCAACGGCGGAGAGCGAGTTGTTGGGATCGGTCTTGCTCTTGATGGCCGTCGCGTCACCGGGGTGCTGGTGGGTGCCGAGGTCAAAGACGGTCAGCCAATCGGAGGAAGCGGTGGGGTCGTTGGTGTTGTCGGTGTTCGACCCCTTGGTCGTTTCCTTCACCTCGCGTCCGCCGATCACCAGGTGATTGGCGCTGGCCGGGTCCATCACGAACGGGGTCGAGAACAGCGGCGAGGTGAGGCTCGGGTTGATGCTGCGCCAGTTCTGGCCGCCGTCCACGGTGACCGACACCGCACCGCCCGTGTACTCCTCATAGGCGACGTCACTGTTATTCGGCTCGACCGCCGAGAAGAAGCCGTCACCCCCGAAGGTCTCGTTCTGGATGCCGTTCTTCTCGATTTTCAGTTCCCCGTTGTCCTGCAGGCCGCCCCAGACGGTGCCGTCCTTGGCCATCTCGGCGTCGTACGGGAGCAAGGTATCCAGGCCGCGGTTGATGCCGTTGCCCCAGTGGTCATTGTCATAGGGGTAGCTCGCCGTGCCGTTGCCGCCCTGCTTGTAGGCGCCACCGTCGTTGCCCACGACGAGGGTTGACCTGCCGGCGCTGGTCCCAGGGACGTACATCGCCGCGTGCTGATCGGGGTGAGTGGTGCCTCCCTGGACGAGGGTGCCGTGAGCCGGGTCCGCCGTGGTCGGGCACAGCCCCTGGGTCGGCAGGTTCAGGGCAAGGCAGGTGGTGCCGGAGAAGTACCGGCCGAACACGCTGAACTGGCTGCCGGTGCCGACCTTAGGAAGGCCGCCCAGTCCCGGGGCGCCCCCGGCGCCGAGGGGCGCGAGGGATGCGGATCCGCCCCATACCTCCTCCAGCCCGAAGGACAGGAACTGCGGGGTTCCATCAGCCGCCGCCGACGAGGGGTCGGGCTGGATCCATTCGTTGTACCAGGACTGGACCCCCGGAGCGTAGCCAAGGACGCACTCGGTACCGGCCAGCGCGGAATGCGCAGTCGCCGGATTGCACAATTCGTCGGCGCCTTCCAAAAGGGTCCAGGTCTTCCCGAAGTCGCTGGAGCCGTAGACGCCATTCAGCACGGTGGGATTGAGCACCACGTTGCCTAGCCCGGTCGGGTCCAGCGGCAACGGCGGAAGCCCCGCAGTCCCGGCCTGGCTGTTGAACCGCACCGGGTCCTCTACCAGCGCATACACGTAGTTGTGATCTTGCGCCGAGCCATACGCCAGGCCCAACGCCGTCCGGCCGAAGTGCATGGCGCCCCCGAAGGCGCTCGGCGTGAGGTAGCTGAACGTGCCGAATTGCCCGGTGGGTGAGGTGTACAACCCGTCTCGTGGGGCCTGCGGCTTCCCCGCCTGGTTCGGCTTCTCCCCGGCCCGCCACCCGACCGCGGCCAGCACCTCGCTGCCCTTGTCGGCCGCGCTGCTTCCCTTACCCCCGCCGGCCTTGACCACCACGTCGGTGACGATGTTCGCGAAAAAGCACAGCGGGTCATTGATGTTGGTACAGGTGGTCGGCAGCCCGACGTTCTGATAGGTCCTTCCCTGGTCAACCGAGCGCCACAACCCCTTTCCGGTGGCCTGGTAGACAACTTCCGGGTTGGTGGGGTCGACCGCGATGCGAAAGGTGATCGTCCCGTTCGGGATGCCAGCGGCGCGCTGCCAGGTGCGCCCGCCGTCATCGGAGAAGAAGGCACCGAGCCCGGCGAACGAGGAGCCGCCGAACGCGGGGTCGCCGCTGCCGGCGAGCAACCGGCCGCGGTCGAAGGCGACGGCCCCGACGATCTGGCTGGGCAGGCTCTGCCCGATCGAGTGCCAGCTGCCGCCGGCATCGCGGGTCTCGAACACTCCACCGTTGGCGACTGCCGCCACCCAGTGGCTCGCATCGGCCGGATCGTGATCGAACGATTGGATCCGTCCCGACAGGTTGTGGAAGCCCTCCCCGTTGATCGAGGGGTAGGCCGCGTTATCCGCGTTCAGCGGCCCGGTGCCCAGCGCGCGCCACCCGGCGCCATCAAACGGTGGCTGCGCGGCCAGTCGCTGGCCCTGGGCCACCGCGCTTGCGTACGCCTCGCTGCTGACCGGCAGCTGACCTTGGTGGCGTACCTCCAGCTGGGCGTTGGCTGCCAGCATCTCCCGCGCCCGTTCCGGGGCGGCGCTGCTGGCGCAGGCCACCGCGGTGCCGGCGGCAAATGCGGCCAACCCGTCGCTGCGCTGGGGGCGCTGACCGGGCGGGCAGTGCGCCGCCGCCGAGGAGTGGGCCGCCGAGGAGTGGGTCGCCGCCCGGTTCGGCAAGGACCCGGGGGACGGGGAGCTCCCCGAGGCGGCGGTGAGAATCGTGCCGGCGCCGGTGGCGACCGACAGGGCAAGCAGCGCGATCCTGCGCACGGGTTCTCCTTGGCGATGACCGGTTGCGCCGCGAGGACCGGCGGCTACCCCTGACTACGACGGGGGCGGCCGCATTCCTGCCCGGCCGCGAATGTTTCGAGCGCCGGGTTTCGTCAGCCGCCGTACCTGCGCTGCCGGGCGGCGTAGGCGCGCAAGGCGCGCAAGAAATCGACGCGGCGGAAGGCGGGCCAGTAGGCATCGCAGAAGTAGAACTCGCTGTGGGCGCTCTGCCAGAGCAGGAACCCGGATAGCCGTTGCTCACCTGAGGTCCGAATGATCAGGTCCGGGTCGGGCTGTCCACGGGTGTAGAGATGCTCGGCGATGTGCTCGACATCCAGGAAGGACGCGACCTCCTCGAGGCTGGCGCCGCGGGCGGCGTGCTCGGTGAGCAGCGAACGCACAGCGTCGGCGATCTCCCTCCGCCCGCCGTAACCAACCGCGACGTTGACGGCAAGTCCGTTTACCAGCGCGGTATCGGTATCGGCCTGCTTGAGTACCGCAGCCGTCTGGTCGGGCAGCAGGTCCAACGCCCCCACCCCGTGCACCTTCCAACGACGACGGGCGGCAAGGTCGGCGACGGTCTGCTCGATTACCCGCAGCAGGATCGCGAGTTCATCCGGCGGACGGTTCAGGTTGTCGGTGGACAGCAGCCACAGGGTGACCACCTCGACGCCGGACTCCTCGCACCAGCCCAGCAGTTCGACGATCTTGTCGGCACCCTTGCGGTACCCGTCGCCCACGTCACCGCTACCGGCGCTACGCGCCCACCTACGGTTGCCATCGAGCAAGACCCCGACATGCCGGGGGCCGCGTGCCGGAGCCAACTGGCGAGCGAGCCGGTGTTCGTATCCGCGGTAGACAAGATCGCGCAGGCCCACGAGCCGCAGGCTACGCCGACGCTGCCTCGAGCCGGGTGACCAACGTCTCATACTGATTCCACAGTTCCGCCGGCAGGTGATCACCGAAGGCCTCGAAGTGCGCCGGGATCAGCTCCGCCTCGTGCTTCCAGGCGGCCGGGTCGACCTCAAGCAGCGTCGCGAGATCCTCGGCCGGTAGGTCCAACCCGGCAGTGTCCAGCGATGCTGCCGTCGGCACGATGCCGATCGGCGTTTCGGTGCCGTCGGCCTTGCCGTCTAGCCGATCAACGATCCATTTGAGCACCCGACTGTTTTCCCCGAAGCCGGGCCAGACGAACTTTCCGGCCTCGCTTTTGCGGAACCAGTTCACGTGGAAGATCTTCGGCAACTTATCGGCATCAGCCTTGGCGCCGATGGCCAGCCAATGGCTGAAGTAATCGCCCATGTTGTAACCGCAGAACGGCAGCATCGCGAAGGGGTCGCGGCGTAGTTGGCCGATCGTGCCCGCCGCCGCCGCCGTCGTCTCCGAGGACACGGTCGCACCGAGGAAGACCCCATGCCTCCAGTCCCGGGATTGGGTCACCAACGGAACCGAGGTCGCGCGGCGGCCGCCGAACAGAATGGCGCTGAGTGGAACTCCTTGCGGCGACTGCCATTCGGGCGCGATCGTCGGGCACTGCCCGGCGGGCACGGTGAACCGGGAGTTGGGGTGCGCGGCGGGTTCGGTCGACTCCGGACTCCAGTCGCGGCCCTTCCAGTCGGTCAGGTGCGCCGGCTTGTCCGGGGTCAGCCCCTCCCACCAGACGTCCCCGTCGTCGGTGAGCGCCACGTTCGTGAAGATGCTGTTGGCGTAGAGGGCCTTGATGGCGTTGCGGTTGGTGGTTTCCCCGGTTCCGGGTGCCACCCCGAAGAATCCAGCCTCCGGGTTGATGGCGTAAAGCCGTCCGTCGGCACCGAAGCGCATCCAGGCAATGTCATCGCCGACGGTTTCCACCTGCCAGCCCGGGACGGTGGGCACCAGCATGGCAAGATTGGTCTTCCCGCATGCCGACGGGAACGCGGCCGCGAGATAGCGCGCCTCGCCTGCCGGCGGGGTCAGCTTGAGGATCAGCATGTGCTCGGCGAGCCAGCCCTCATCTCGGGCCATCACGCTCGCGATGCGCAGCGCGTAGCACTTCTTGCCCAGCAGCGCATTCCCGCCGTAGCCGGAGCCGTAGGACCAGATCTCCCGATCTTCGGGGAAGTGCGTGATGTATTTCGTGTCGTTGCACGGCCACGCGACATCGGCCTGACGGTCGGCAAGCGGGGCCCCCACGCTGTGCACCGCCCGCACGAAAAACCCGTCGTCCCCAAGCCGGTCGAGAACCTGGTTTCCCATCCGGGTCATGATCTTCATCGAGACGGCGACGTACGCGCTGTCGGTCAGCTCCACCCCAAGCTGCGCGATCGGGCTGTCGATCGGCCCCATACAGAACGGCACCACGTACATCGTGCGGCCGCGCATCGACCCATCGAATAGCCCGTGCAACGTCGTTCTCATCTCGGCCGGGTCGGTCCAGTTGTTCGTGGGACCGGCATCTTCGGCGCGTTCGCTACAGATGAAGGTACGGGCCTCCACCCGTGCCACGTCGGACGGATCCGAGAGCGCCAGGAAGCTGTTCGGGCGCTTGGCCGGATTGAGGCGGCTCAAGGTACCCACGCCAACGAGCTGGTCGGTCAGCCGCGCCCACTCGTCCTCGGACCCGTCGCACCAGTGCACCTGCTCCGGCTTGGCCAGCGCGGCAATCTCGCTCACCCAGGCGATGAGCCCCGCATGCCCGGTGGGGGCCTGATCAAGTCCGGGAATGGGATGCGCTAGCTGGGTCATCACAGTTCTCCTGCCGCCTCGGGGTTCAACGATGATAACGAGGACGGGGGTGCGGCCTGGGGCGGGTTGTGTCGTACCGTCGAACCATGGGGACCGCCGGACCGCTGCCGCACCCTCGGGACATGGTGAAGCCGCGGCTACGCGGTGTACTGCATCAGTACGCGTTCCTGGTGGCTCTGGCGACCGGCGCGGTCCTGGTGACGCTGGCCCCGGCCGGCCGGCCCCGGCTTGGGGCGAGCATCTACGCGGTCTCGCTCGCGTTGCTGTTCGGCACGTCGGCGCTCTACCACCGGGTGACCTGGCGCGAGCGCGCCCGCGCGGTGATGAAACGCCTCGACCACTCGATGATCTTCGTGTTCATCGCCGGGACCTACACCCCGTTCGCGTTGTTGCTCCTTCATGGAACGACGGAGGTCGTGGTGCTCACGGTGGTGTGGGTGGGCGCGGTGCTTGGCGTCGGCTCCCGCCTGCTGTGGCTGGGCGCACCCCGCTGGGCCATCGTGCCGCTCTATATCGCGCTGGGCTGGGTCGCGGTGTTCATCGTTCCCGAACTGGTGGGCGCGGGCGGGATAGCCCCGTTCGTCCTGCTGTGCGTCGGGGGCGCCGCCTACACCACGGGCGGCGTCATCTACGCGCTGCGCCGGCCGGATCCGGCGCCCGCCGTGTTCGGCTACCACGAGATGTTCCACCTGATGACGCTGATCGCGGCGATCTGCCACTACGTTGCGGTGTCGTTCACTGTCTACCGCGGGGTGTAGTTGCTGGTCAGGCAGCCGGACCGGCGCCACGGACCTTCTCCACGGCGGTCATCGCCTCGCGCAGCTGGGCCAGCCACTCCTCGGTGTTCCGACCGACCAATCGCACGCACCACGCCAGGGCGTCGGACCTCGAGCGGGCCACCCCGGCGTCAACCAGGGTGTCGAGTACCTGGCGTTCGGGCTGCCGCAACCGGGTCATCACCGGGACGGACAAGGTCGTGAACAGGATGGTGGTCGCGCCCGCGCTGGCGCCCCAGGCGACCTTCCGGCCGTAGCGGTACTCGGCCTCCCGGGCGATCGCCATTCGCCGATCGCGGGTCTCCTCGCGAAAGCGGGTGAGGCGGCCGGCTTCGGCCTCAGCCTTGAAGCGGGCGGTATCGGCCTGCGCTGGTGGGCGCCCTTTTTCGGCCTCGGCGGCGGCGGGGGCGGCGGCGGCCGTTTCTGGCGGCGCGAGGGACCCGATGATGGTGATCTCATCGCGGTCGATGAGCACCTGCGGCGCCCCGGTGAACCATGCGTCGGGGAGCCGCCCGGACAGCCACGCGGCGACCGCCTCGGGCTGGGATGCGTGCCCTGCTTCGTTCATGCCGTACTCCTCGTGTCTGCTTACCCGAGATGCTTGCTTACTTGATTACACAGCAACGGACAGGGCGGCGTCAAGCCTGGAAGGCCGACACGTGCGCGAGGACGCCGAGCACCCGTCCACCTGGCCGCCGGGCTGCCTGCGCACCCCGGCCGCGATCACGGGCGGCCAGGCTGGTAGGCTTCATTCAGCTAGGTCGCCGTCCGTGATCCTTCGATCCGACGCCCCCCGGACTGTTCGCCGCTGGATGCGGCCCCGGAATCGCGGCCTGTGCCTGGACCGGCATTCCGCCCAGGCCCGCACCGCTTTCGGAAGTAGTCCTGTGACCCCTGCACGTCCCTCATCCGCCGCGCCCCGTACTGGTCGGGCGCCTCGCGCTTCCCGTCAGTTAGCCCACGAGCCCTCGCGAGCCTCCCACGACCCCGCGCGGGACGGGCACGATCCCTCCCGCGGCCGGCGTCGGCGGCGGGCCCCGGCGTGGCCCGGCTCAGTGCGGTCGAACCTCGACACCGATCTGCTGGCCGGCCTGCAGATCGCCCCGCCCGTCGACCCGGACGCCCCCATCCCCTCCTGGCAGGAGATGGGGCTGGCGCCCAGGCTTGCCGAGGCACTTATCCGCTCGGGGCTGCCTGCGCCGTTCCCGATCCAGGCCCGTACCTTCGCCGATGCAGTAGCGGGACGCGACCTGCTCGGCCGCGGGCGGACCGGTTCCGGCAAAACCCTCGGCTTCGCACTGCCGATGCTGACCCGGCTCGCCGCCGAGGGCAGCCGGCCACAGCCGCGACGCCCGCGATCGTTGATCTTGGTTCCCACCCGCGAACTGGCCGCACAGGTGGACTCCGTGCTCGCGCCGCTGGCCCAGATGTTGGGCCTGCGCACCCGGACCGTAGTCGGTGGGGTCGGCTTCGGGCGCCAGGTCGACGGCCTCGCGCGCGGGGTCGATGTCCTGGTGGCGACCCCCGGGCGGCTTACCGACCTGATCTCGCAGGGCACCTGCCACCTGGGGTCCGCCGCCATCGTGGTTCTCGACGAGGCCGATCAGATGTGCGATCTCGGGTTCTTGCCGGCGGTACGAAAGCTGCTCGCGATGTGCCCGCCAGGCCAGCGACTGCTGTTCTCGGCGACCCTTGACAAGCAGGTGGGTTCCCTCGTCCAGGAACACCTGACCGATCCGATCGTCCACGCGCTTTCCGCCGAGGCGGACCCGGTAGAGGAGATGGAGCACCACGTGCTCAGCGTCGCCGGCCCCGACAAAGCCGCCGTCGTGCATACCCTCGCCCGGCGCGAAGGCCGGACGCTGATGTTCGTCCGGACCAAGCACGGCGCCGACCGGTTGGCCCAGCAGCTGACCCGCGACGGCGTCCCAGCGGGCGCCTTGCACGGCAACCTGGCGCAGAACGCGCGAACCCGCGCACTTGCCGCGTTCTCCGATGGCAGCGTGTCGGTGCTCGTCGCGACGGACGTCGCCGCCCGCGGCCTGCACGTCGACGACATCGACCTCGTCGTGCACGTCGACCCACCCACCGAGCACAAAACCTACCTGCACCGCTCGGGGCGCACCGCCCGGGCGGGAGCGACGGGGCGGGTAGTCACCGTGGTGCTGCCCGAACAGCAAGGTGCGGTTCGCACCCTGCTCCGGCAGGCATCGGTGCAGGTGACACCCGTGGTCACCGACCCGGACTCTGTGCACCTGGCCGAACTGCGGGGTGCGCAGGCCGCCCTGGTTCCCTACCGACCCAAGACCCAGCCGCAACAAGCCACCATGCGCGGCCAGGCCCCTGCCCGGCCCCGTCCGGAGCGAGAGGATGCACCGCGATCCGCCTACGGTCGCAAGCCCTCGCGCGGCCAGGGCCGCGGGCGCTGAGCCAGACGCGTCTGGCAGGCTGCGCGGCATGGAACTGCGCATCTTCACCGAACCTCAGCAGGGCGCCAGCTACGACGACCTACTAAGCGTCGCGCAAGCCGCGGAGGCCGGCGGGTTCGGGGCATTCTTTCGCTCCGATCACTTCGTGGCGTTCGGGGAGGCGCCGGGCCTGCCCGGCCCCACCGATGCCTGGATCACGCTCGGGGCTTTGGCGCGCGAGACCACCTCCATCCGGCTGGGCACCCTCGTGACCAGCGCGACCTTCCGGCTTCCGGGCATGCTCGCCATCGCGGTCGCGCAGGTGGACCAGATGTCGGGCGGCAGAGTCGAACTCGGTTTGGGTGCCGGCTGGTTCGAGACAGAGCATCGCGCCTACGGCGTGCCCTTCCCGGCGCTGGGTGAGCGTTTCGAACGCCTCACCGAGCAGCTGGAGGTCGTCACCGGCCTGTGGTCGGCCCACGGGCCGTTCAGCCACGCAGGCGAGCACTACCAGTTGGTGGACTCCCCCGCGTTGCCCAAGCCGGTGCAGCAGCCGTTGCCCGTCATCATCGGCGGAGCGGGGACCCGCCGGACCCCTGAGCTCGCGGCGCGGTTCGGCCAGGAGTTTAACCTGGCCTTTCACTCGGTCGCGACACCGAGCGAGCCTTCGCGCGGGTGGCCGCGGCCTGTGCACCAACCGGGCGCCAACTGCACTACTCCGCGGCGCAGGTGCTGTGCTGTGGCCGGGACGAGACCGAGGTAGCTCGACGGGCAGCGGCGATCGGCCGGGCGCCCGAGGAGTTACGCGCCAACGGCGTCGCCGGCCGGGTTGACGAATGCATTGAGCGCCTTCAGGAGTTCTCGCGGATCGGAGCGGACCGGGTGTACCTGCAGGTCCTGGACCTGCACGATCTTGCCCACCTCGAGCTGGTCGCCAGTGAGGTGCTACCCGCCCTCGGCTAAGTCACGCGCCCCAGCCCGCGCGCTCAAAGCGCCACCACGACCTTGCCGATCTGCGCGCCGCCCTCGAACAGCGCCAGAAAAGCCTCCGGAGCCGAGGCGATTCCCTCGACGACGGTCTCCCGGAATGCCAGTCGACCCCCGGCGACCAGCGGGCCGACCTCCTCGAGGAATGCCGTCTGCAGATCGGCGTGGTCGCTGACGATGAACCCACGCAGGGCCAGGCGTTTGCCCACCACCAACCCCATCGTGGCGACGGGCTGCCCCGGTGTCCCGTCGTAGCCGGTGGAGATCGCGCCGCACAGCGCCGCCCGGCCGAACGGCCGGAACACGACAAGGGCAGCAGCTAGCTGGGCGCCGCCGACGTTGTCGAAGTAGACGTCGATTCCTTTCGGCGCCAACCGCTGCAGGTGGGGCAGCGGTTCACCGTCCACATGCGAGAAACAGTCGTCGAAGCCGAACTCGTCGCGCACCGCCGCGACCTTTGCGGGCGCTCCAGCACTCCCCAAGACCAGCGAAGCGCCGCGGGCCCGGGCGAGTTGCCCGGCCACGCTGCCAACAGCCCCGGACGCCGCGCTGACAAAAAAGACGTCCCCCTCGCGCACCGGCGCGATCTGCGTCACACCAACCCAGGCGGTCATGCCGGGCATGCCAAGCACACCGAGGTAGGCACTTTCGGCGACCCCCGGTGGCGGCTCGGGGAGCACCTGCACGGCCGCTGCGTCCGCGGTGAAAGCCTCGCGCCAGCCGAACATGCTGCTGACCAACGCGCCTTCCGGGACGTCGGTCGACCGGGAGGCAATCACTCGCCCCACGGCCCCGCCGGTCAGCGGCTCCCCGACAGCGAATGGCGGCACGTAGGAGGGCATGTCGTTCATCCGATTGCGCATATAGGGGTCGACGCTGACGAAGCTGTTACGCACCTGGACCTGGCCCGGGCCGGGATCTGGCACCTCGACGGTTGCGGCTGCGAAGTCCTCGGGCGTGGCCCGGCGTTTCGGGCGGCTGGCGAGGCGGATCTCCATGCTGTCCATGCGAACAGCCTGGCATGCGGTCAAATCGCGGGAGCAGCCAGCTGCCCCGCCAGCACGGACGCATCGGTGGTGGGCGCCTCACAGACAAAGCCGCGACAGACGTATGCGGCTCCGGTCGGCCGCCCCGCCATCAGCGGACCGTCGCCGCCACCGACGACGACCGCGCCGGGTGAGGTGGTTCGGCGGGCCACCGCCAGCAGGTCTGGGCGGCCTACCACAGCAACCTCCACCGGCCCGGCTGCCAGGGCCTCGGCGACTGCCAAGGTATGACCGGCGAACCGTGGATGGCCCATGGCCAGCGGCGCCAAGGCCCGCAGCGCGTCCGTCGCTCGCACCCGGTGGGTAGCCGAGCCGGTCAGGGCGGCGTAGGTGAGCAACGCGCCGGCGGCCGAGGACGCGCCTGCAGGGGTCGCGTTGTCCGACGGGTCTTGCGGACGGCGCAGCAGGGTCTCGGCGTCGTCGGCCGTGTCGAAGAACGCCCCGGTCGCGTCATCGGCAAAGTGCGCCAACACGGTGTTCAGCAAGGCGCCCGCCGAGTCGAGCCAGCGCCGCTCGCCGGTGATCTGGTGAAGAACCAGCAGCCCGTCGGCGAGCAGCGCATGATCGTCCAGCACGCCGGCGTTGCGGCCGGCCACACCGTCGCGGGAAGTCCGCCTCAGCCGACCGTCCACCAGGTGCACGGCGAGCAGCAGATCGGCCGCCTCGGCGGCAGCGCCTACCCACTCCGGCCGGTCGAACGCATCCCCGCACTCGGCGAGGGCGGCGATCGCCAGGCCGTTCCACGCGGCAACCACCTTGTCGTCGCGTCCGGGCTGTGGCCGGGCATCGCGCACCTCGCGCAGCCGGGAGCGTTCGGTGGCGAACCGCTGCGGGTCGTCCGGGTCGCGCAGCAGCTGAAGCACAGAAGACCCGGCTTCGAAGGTGCCGGCCGCAGTGACCTCAAAGATGCCACCGGCATAGGGGCCGACCTGCTCCGGAGTCCAGACGTAAGTGGCTCCCTCCACGCCGTCGGTGTCGGCGTCCAGTGCGCTGGCGAAGCCCCCCTGCGGCGTGCGCAGGTCTTCGGCGAGAAACTCGCAGGTCTGCTGCGCGACGCGTCGCCCGAGCCCCGAACCACTCTGGCGCCACCAGTGCAGGTAGAGGCGGGCCAGCAGGGCATTGTCGTAGAGCATCTTTTCAAAGTGCGGCACGACCCAGTGGGCGTCGACGCTGTAGCGGGCGAATCCGCCGGCGAGCTGGTCGTAGATGCCACCCCTGGCCATCCGCTCGCAGGTCAGCGAAACAGCCCGCAGCGCTTCCTGGTCCCCGGTTTGCGCATTGTGCCGAAGGAGGAACTCCAGGGCCATCGAGGGGGGGAACTTAGGGGCGCGGCCGAAACCGCCGTTGGTCGGGTCCAGGCCCTGCAGCAGGCTCCGCGCTGCCAAGTCGAGGTCGATGTCCGCCGCCCGTGCGGGGTCGTACGCCGATTGGGCGGCAAGTGCCGATGCGAGTCGGTCGCCCTCGGCGATAACGCCGTCGCGCTGCTCGGCCCACACCTGGGCGCCCCGGTGCAGCAGATCGGTCAGGGCGGGCCGCGGTAGGTAGGTGCCGGCGAAAAACGGCTGGCCGGTGGGCGTGAGCAGGCAGGTCATCGGCCAGCCGCCCTGCCCGGTAGTGGCGGTGACCGCCTCCAGGTAGACCGCATCAACGTCCGGACGTTCCTCGCGGTCGACCTTGATGTTGATGTAGTGCTCGTTCATCACGGCGGCCGTGGCCGGGTCCTCGAAGGACTCGTGGGCCATCACATGACACCAGTGGCACGCCGAGTAGCCAACGCTCAACAAGATGGGCACGTCGCGGGACCGGGCCTGCTCGAAGGCCTCCTCCCCCCACTCCCACCAATCGACGGGATTGTCCTTGTGCTGGATCAGATACGGGGATTGTGAGGCGGCCAAGCGGTTGGGCATGAAGGCCAACCTAGCCAGGGCCCCTTCGCTCAGGCGTCGGATCGCACGCGGGAGCCGGCGAGGATCCGCGCGGGTACGAGCCGACCTTGGACCAGCTCGAGCGCCAGGTCGGACAGCCGCCTGTTGTGATCGCGGGCGTAGCGACGGAGCCGGGTGAATGCCGAGTCCATGTCGAGGTCGCCATGCTGAGCCAGCATCCCCTTGGCCTGCTCGATAACGATCCGGCTATCGAGCGCGCTTTGCAGTTGTTCGGCGAGGACCTCGCCGTGGTGTATAGCCCGCTGGGACAGGATGCCGATGGTGGCGACGTCGGCCAGGGCCTGGGCGACCCCCAGGTCCGCCTCGGGAAGCGCATGGGCCTGGCTGTGGAACAGGTTGAACGCGCCGATCGTCTGCTCGCGCAACCGCATCGGCCTGGCGTGAACCGAGCGGAAGCCGGCCGCCTGCGCCTCGGGGGCGAACCGCGGCCACCGGCGGGTTTCCTCGGCCAGGTCCACCGCTGACACCGGCTCGCCGGTGCGGAAGCAATCCAGGCAAGGCCCTTCGTCGCTTTGCAGTTGGAACAACTCGAGCAGCCTGGTCCGCTCCGAGGACGACGCCATCACCCGCAGGCTTCCGCGCTGGTCGGTCAGCATCAGCCCGGCCGCGGTCGCGTCCAACAGCTCAACACAGGAGAGGGTCAGCCGGTTCAGCAGTTCCACGACGTCGAAATCGGCGGTCAGGGTGTTGGCCAGCGCCACGAATGTCTCGATCAGCCGGAACTCCCGGTCCTCGCTCACTGCGCCCATCTGCCACTCCTTCGTCGCCCGGATACCATCCTTTACTTCCCGCATCGCAGCCTGAGCATCCCAGTTTCCTGCTAGACCCAGCCGCAAGCGGACCCCTACCTTCTGCGGAGGTGTCGGCCGGCCGGTTGCGGGTATCGCTTAGTTTGCTACCTCACCTCACGCGAGTGCCGCTCAAGTCCCCGGTGACGCTCCGAACCAACCTCGGAGAGCGGCGATGAGTCACGCCCAAACAGCCACGATCATCCCACCCCCCACCCTCAGCACCGATGCTGAGCCACCCGCCAGTCGGCGCGCGCGGGCGGGGCGGGCGCACCCCGACGCGACCGAACTCGACATTCGCCCCGGCTGGCAGCATGCGCTGGTGTACCTGTTCGTGGTCGCACCTTTTCTCGCGGTGATCGCCGGAATCGGGTTCGCGGCCCTGGGCCACGGCATCAGTTGGCTCGACGTCGGGCTCGCCGTCGGCTTCTTCGCGGTGGCCGGACACGGCGTCACCGTCGGGTTCCATCGCTACCTCACGCATCGGGCCTTCAAGGCCGCCCGGCCGCTGCGGATCGCCCTTGCCATCGCCGGATCGATGTCGATCGAGGGCTCGGTGATCCGGTGGGTGGCCGACCATCGCCAGCACCACGCCTGCGCCGATCAGCCGGGCGATCCGCATTCACCATGGCGGTTCGGCACCGGGCCGTTGGCGGTTGCCAAGGGCTTGGTCTGGGCGCATCTCGGCTGGCTGTTCGACCGGGCCCAGACCCCGGCTGCGCGCTACGCGCCCGACCTTCTCGCCGACCCGGACATCGCGTGGGTGGACAAAATGTTCCCGTTGTGGGCCGCGACCTCGCTGCTGGCTCCCCCAGCCATCGCTCTCGCGGTGACCGGAGGTTCGGGTTCGGCGGCGTTGCTGGCATTCATCTGGGGGAGCCTGGTCCGCATTCTGATCCTGCACCACACCACATGGTCGATCAACTCCATCTGTCACATGTGGGGGGCCCGGCCATATCAGAGCCGGGATCGGTCGACCAACGTCTGGCCGCTGGCCGTGTTGTCGATGGGCGAGTCGTGGCACAACCTGCACCACGCCGACCCCACCTGCGCCCGGCATGGCGTTGATCGGGGGCAGGTCGACTCATCGGCCCGGCTGATCGCCTTGTTCGAGAAGCTGGGGTGGGTCCACGACGTGCGCTGGCCGCGCCGCGAGCGGCTCGTGCGACGACAGACGCAACCGGGCTGCGGGCGGCCCGATCAGGACGAGGTGTTGGTGGCCCAGACCGCGCGTCCGGCCGCGCTGTAGAGCACCAGGTTGCCGTCGTCCTGCATCGCCAGAAAGTCGCCAGCGCCCGAGCCAGCGGTACCGGATGCCCACAGCGCGCCACCCGGCCCGTAGACGACCAGGTTCCCGTCGCCCTGCACCGCCATCACCGTCCCTAGGTAGGTGGTGTTCGTGGCCCAACGCGGGCGACCATTGTCGTACAGCACGAAGTTGCCATCGCCTTGCATCACGGCGGCGAAGCGGGCATTCACCGAGCGCAGGTACTGCCCCGGGGTGAGCCCCGCAGGGGCACGCACCACGTTGCCCCGAGGCACCGCCACCGGATTGGGGGCCGGCGTTCCCGCCAGGGAGGCTGCACCGCCGCTCACAAACCCGGCCAACGACGCCCAGGTAGCCTGATCAACGACGCCGGTTGCGGCCAGCCCCCGACGCTCCTGGAAGGTGGTCACCAGGTCCTGGGTCTGCCCGTCAAAGCTGCCGCCCGCGACCTGTCCGCCCAGCGCCCGCTGCAGCGCGGTCACCGCCGGACCGGCCGCACCGATGGCGAGCCGGACACGTTGATACCCCTGAATCGCGCGCACCACAGTGGAGTCCGCCGCCACCGGCGTGAAATCGGCGCAGGGAGTCGGGTTGAATGCACGGTAGGGCAGCGCGAACATCTGCCCGGGGCCGGCGCACGGCCCGTAGTCGTTGGCGGCGACGCGCCCGGTCCAGAACGAGGTCGCTGCCTGCGCGCCCGCCCAGGAGAACGAGAAGTGCACGTGGTCCTGGTGGCACGCGGTCACCCCGGAACACGAGTAGGGCTGCCAGCCGCCGGCGAGGTCGTAAGTGCCCAGAATCTGCCGGTTCCAGATGATGTACATGATGCCGAGCCGTCGGGCATTCGCGGCCTGGCGCCCGGCGCTGTCGGGTGCGAGCAGCCAGGCGAACAGGGCGTTGGCCTGAGCCAGCTGTGCCCGGTTCGCCACCGACACAGCCCAGTCCCAGGCCCGTCCCTCGGTGTGCTCGCTGACCATCCCCTCGGACGGGCAGGAGCTGACCACCCCATAGGAACCGGTGCCCTGGTAGGTCTGCTGGATGAGGGCGGCGAAGCGGCCGACGCCGGGCTTGACCGTGTAGTCACAGCTGTCCGCCGGGAGGTAGGGCGACGGCGGCTCGAGGCCGCTGGGCAGCGCGACCGAGGCCTTGGGTCCCGGCGGCGTCGCAGGCCCGGCGGTCAGCGGCGTCGCGGCCCCGGCGGTCAGCGGCGTTGCGGCCCCAGCACCCGGAGCAAGCGCCGCGCCGAGGGCGGTTGCCGCGGTAAACGCGGCGAGGGCGATCACCGCAAGGCGGTGCGCGGTTCGACGCGGGGACAGGCGAGACAAGGCGAACTCCGGGGATCAAGGAAGGGGACAAGGCGCCGGGACGCGACGTTGCTGGCACCCACTACAAACCTCGGCGCGGCGACGGCGCGGCTTTACCGGGCCGCGGGGCTACCGGCGCGCAAAGGGCGCCGTCACCCACGAGCAGCCGCCGGTCCTCGCCGTGACGCCCTTGCCCACCCCGCGGCCGAGCCCGCAGCAGGCGCCGGCCCCAGGCCTCCCGCCGCGGCCAACGAGCAGCAGCCGCCAGCCCAGTCCGACGACGCACCCGACACCCGGCCCCAGCCGGAGCGTCGCACCCCGGAGGCCCTAGCCCGGCCCTAGCCCTGCCGCCCCACTCTGCGTTCGCTGTTGCCCACATAGACCTGCCGGGGGCGGCCGATCTTCGTGGTCGGGTCCTCCATCATCTCGCGCCACTGCGCAATCCAGCCGGGAAGCCGCCCGAGTGCGAACAGCACGGTGAACATGCGGTCCGGGAAACCCAAGGCCTTGTAAATCACGCCCGTGTAGAAATCTACGTTCGGGTAGAGCTTGCGCTCGACGAAATAATCGTCGGCCAGGGCCTTCTCCTCCAGGGCGATCGCAATGTCCAGCAACGGATCGGCCCGACCCATCCGCTCCAGGACGTCACCGGTGGCCGCCTTGACGATCGCGGCCCGAGGGTCGTAGTTCTTGTAGACCCGGTGGCCGAAGCCCATCAGCTTGACGCCCGGCTCCTTGTCCTTCACCCGCCGGACGAAGGCGTCCACGTCTGCGCCATCGGCCTGGATATCAGCCAGCATCTCCAGCACGGCCTGGTTCGCCCCGCCGTGCAGCGGCCCGAACAAGGCGTTCACCCCAGCCGAGACGGACGCGAATAGGTTCGCGTGGGCCGAACCCACCAACCGGACCGTGGAGGTGGAGCAGTTTTGCTCATGGTCGGCGTGGAGCAAGAACAGCATGTCCAGCACCTTCGCCGCCACGGGGTCGACCTCATAGGGCGTCGCCGGGACACCGAAGGTCATCCGCAGGAAGTTGTCGACGTAGCCGAGTGAGTTATCCGGGTAGAGGAACGGTTGCCCTATCGACTTTTTGAAGGCGTACGCCGCGATGGTCGGCAGCTTGGCCATGAGCCGTACGGTCGAAATCTCCACGTGCTCGGGGTCGAAGGGATCCAGCGAGTCCTGGTAGAAGGTCGAGAGCGCGCTCACCGCGGAGGACAACACCGCCATGGGATGCGCGTCCCGCGGGAACCCCGAGAAGAACTCCTTGAAGTCCTCGTGCAGCAAGGTGTGGCTGGCGATCCGGTCGGTGAAGGAGGCGAGCTGGTCATCGTTGGGCAACTCACCGTAGATAAGCAGGTACGACGCCTGCAAGAAGCTCACGTTCTCGGCGAGATCCTCGATTGGATACCCGCGATAGCGAAGGATGCCGGCTTCCCCATCGATGAAGGTGATCGCCGAACTGCAGCTTGCGGTGTTCATGAAACCGGGATCGAGCGTGACGTGGCCGGTGTCGCTCAGCAACCTTTCGATCGCCAGACCACCAGGACCGTCAACCGCGGGTGTCTCAGGCAGCGGCATCTTGCCCTTCGGGTGCGCCAGCACGAATGGCGCGTTGTCAGGGGTAGTTTCGGACACGTCCGCCCTCCCAGGGGTCGCTCGGATCCACATCCTCCTCCACGGGCCGGAACGACACGGAGCGGGCCGTGAGTAACACTGTCCATCGTGAGCACGCGACCGAGCAGGATCCCTCGCTACCGAGGCATGGTCGCAGCCTTGGCGTTGGCCATCGCCGGTGTCGGTGGAAGTGCCGGCCTCATGCTCGCCGCTCACCGCTCCTCCCCCGCGCTCACCGCCGGGGCCGCCAGGCCACCCGCCCCCAGCACCGCCCCTGGCGACGAGAAGGCCGCGCCCGGCAGCACCTCAACCTCCCCGCAGGCACTCCCCAGCGCCCCGGTCGCCCCACTACCCGGGGGGCCGCAGGCGCGGATCGTGGTCGCCGACCGGCCGCTACGCGCGCCCGCCGTCAGCCCCGCCGGCCAGCATCAGGAGCCGGTCGCCCTGCTCACCGGGCCCAGCCAGCTGCCGGCCCCGTTGCGCACCCAGATCGCGATGATTCCCGGTGCCACCGTGATCAGCCTCGACACCGGGATTCTCACGGTGGACGGCCACAAACTCATGACGTTGGCCGGAGACCTCACTCAACTTCGGGCCGTGTCGCCGGCCCCAACCGCAGCGAGCGACGGGCTGTGGGCGTCCCTGGCCCGCGGCGACCTGGTCGCCACCTACGAGGGAAACGCCGCCAAGAGCGGCACCCTTGGTGGGCCCGTCCTCGCGCAGTCCGGCGCCGTCATGGCGCAGCTGCGGCTGGGCGCGCGGGCCGGCTTTGGCATCTCCGGCGCCGACCTCGTGCTCTCGCCGCAGCGCGGCGGGCAGGTGGGTCTCGTTGCCGCGGGTGGGCTGCTCATCGCGGTCCGGCCAGGCGGCGACGCAGCCGGGGTGTTCCGCCAGGCACAGGTGCTCGCCGATCAGGCCAAGATCTCGGCGGTGCCGCTCGGGCTTGCCGCGGCCGGCACCCGCATCGTGGGCGGGGGTACCTGGATCTCCCTTTACCAGCAGGCGGCGAGCACCTGCCCGGGGCTGCCGTGGCAGGTCCTCGCGGCGATCGGCCAGGTGGAAAGCGACCACGGGCGAAACAACGGGCCCAGCTCGGCCGGCGCGGTCGGGCCGATGCAGTTCCTGCCGAGCACATTCAAGCTGATCGGGGTTGACGCCAACCATGACGGGTCGGCCAACCCGTTGGACCCCTTTGACGCGGTCTACAGCGCGGCCAAGCTGCTGTGCGGGGACGGGGCCGGCACCAAGGCGAGCCTGTACGGCGCCATCTTCTCCTACAACCACGCCGACTGGTACGTGCGCGAAGTGCTGGCGCTCGCCGCCGAATACTAAGCGCGTGCCTTCGCCAGGACGGCGCTTGCGAGCGAGGCCGCGCCACCACCGGTGAGCGATGACCTGGTGGTGAGCCCACGGCTGACCGTTCCGGCGCCCGAGCTGTCGTGGCGCTTCTCCCGGTCATCCGGACCGGGCGGCCAAGGTGTCAACACCACCGACTCGCGGGTCGAGCTGGTCTATGACGTCGCGGCCTCCCCGGCGCTGCCGCCCTGGCTTCGGGACCGGGTGCTGCGCCGGCTCGCGGGGCGCCTGGTCGAGGGCCGCCTAGTAGTCGTCGCCAGCGAGCACCGTTCCCAGTGGCGCAACCGGGAGGCGGCCCGGGCCAGGTTGACCGCGCTGCTGGCCGAGGCCATCGCGCCTCCCGCCCCCCGGCGGCGTCCGACCAAGCCCTCTCGCGGGTCAACCGAACGTCGGATGGCCGCCAAGAAACGGCGCGGTGAGGTCAAGCGCCTGCGCGGTCGACCGCTCGACTGAGCAGGAGGGGCAGGGCCTCGCGTAACAAGGCCATTTCGTTTTCGTCCCCAATGGTGATCCGGATTCCTTCGCCAGCGAAAGGCCGGGTAAAAACGCCCTGCTCTTCCAGCGACGCCGCGATCGAGGAGCTCCGCTCCCCCAGCGGAAGCCAGACAAAGTTTCCCTGCGCGGCAGGAACATCGACGTCAAGGGAGCGAAGCCACTCACGGGTCTGGCCGCGCCGGCTGGCCACAGCGGCAACCCGTTCACGAAGCTCGCCCTGAGCGGCAGCGCTCAGCCCGGCGATCCCCGCGGCCGCCGCAGGCCCGGACACCGCGAAGGGCACCTGGGCCGCGCGCAGCAGGGAAGCCAGCTCGGGCTGGGCCAAGGCGTAACCCAACCGGGCGCCGGCCAGGCCATAGGCCTTGGAGAACGTGCGTAACACCACGACGTTGGGGTGCGCAGCGAGCAACGCCAGGGGATCCAGGGCGCCGGCCGCGGGATCGACATATTCGCCGTAGGCCTCATCGAACACGACCAGCAGGTCGGCCGGCACGCTGTGCATGAACCGGGTCATGTCCTTCGCTGGCACGATCGGACCGGTCGGATTGTTCGGCGAGCAGATGAATACCAGCCGGGTGGCCTCCGTGACCGCGGCAGCCATCGCCGGCAGATCGTGGCCAGCCGAGCCGGTCAGCGGCACCGGCACTGCCGTGGCCCCGGCCAACCCAGTCAGCTGCGGATAGGCCTCGAACGAGCGCCACGCGAAAATCACCTCATCGCCGTGCCCCGCGACGGTCTCCAGCAGCAACCGGCACAGCGCCACCGAGCCGGGACCCGCCACGACATTCTCGGGGCGCAGCGAGGTGAACTGCGCGATGGCCTCGCGTAGTGGAGCTCCGGTCGAGTCGGGGTAGCGGTGCAGGTCCGATCCGCTGCCGGACAGGGCCTCGAGCACCGAGGCGAGGGGTGGCTGGGATGACTCATTAGAGGCCAGCCGCGCCACCGGTCGGCCGCCGGTGCTGGGACGCCGACCGGCGACATATCTCGGCGCCGCGGCGATCGCAGCCCGAACGCGGACCGGCAGGACAGGCTCGGGCGGAACGGGTTCAGGCATGCCTACAGGTTCCCGCGTCGCTCCTGCTCGCGCTCGATCGCCTCGAACAGCGCCTTGAAGTTGCCCTTACCGAACCCTTCGCTGCCGTGCCGTTCGATCAGCTCGAAGAACACGGTCGGCCGGTCCTGCACCGGCTTGGTGAACACCTGCAGCAGATATCCGTCCTCGTCGCGATCGGCGAGGATTCGCAGGCGCCGCAGGGTGTCCAGGGGTACCCGGGTGTCCCCGACCCAGCCCGAGAGGGTCTCGTAGTAGGAATCGGGTGTGGCCAAAAACTCCACGCCTGCAGCGGTCATCGCCTCGACGCTGGCCACGATGTCAGGCGTCTGCAGGGCGATGTGTTGAGCGCCGGGGCCGCCGTAGAACTCGAGGTACTCATCGATCTGGGACTTCCTTTTGCCAGCGGCCGGCTCGTTCAGCGGGAACTTGACCTTCCGGCTGCCGTTGGCAACCACCTTGCTCATCAGCGCGGAGTACTCGGTGGCGATGTCCTCGCCGACGAATTCGGCCATGTTTGTGAAACCCAGGACGCGGTTGTAGAAGGCCACCCACTCGTCCATCTTGCCCTGTTCGACGTTCCCGACGACGTGGTCCACCGATGTCCAGAACGGCTGCGGCGAAGGAGCAACCAAAGGCTCGCGCGCGACCCAGCCGGGCAGGTAGGGCCCGGAGTAGTTGTGGCGCTCGACGAAGGTGTGCTTGGTCTCGCCGTAGGTCTCAATCGATGCGATTACGGCGCTCCCGTGCTCATCGTGTTCTTCATGCGGGGCCACCACACCCACGGCGCCGCGCCCCACGGCCACCGCGTAGGCGTGCCGCGCATCGGGCACGGTCAGCATGATGTCGAGAACGCCGTCGCCGTGCCGCGCGACGTGCTCGCCCAGCGAGGTGCCGGCATGGACGGGTCCCAGTACCGCGAAGCGGGCACCCACCCCGCCCTCGCCGGCCACGAGCAAATACCCGGCCACGTCGCGGCTGCCCGTTTCCGGTCCGCAGTAGGCCACCACCCGCATCCCGTATGCGGTCGAATAGAAGTGGGCGGCCTGCCGGGCGTTGCCGACCCCGAACACGACGGTGTCGATGCCCTCAAGCGGGAAATCGGAGTCGAGATCGGTCGGGCGGGTGTCGGTCATCGTCATGGCGGGCGGCCTCCGGTCGCGGAACGGACCCCCATGGCACCGCATCGGAGACCGACCGCGCAACAGCGGCGCGCAAAGCTACTCAGGCTGCACAACCTGTATGCAAATATCGGTGGCAGACTGCTCAACATGCCTATCGTGGATGCCCTGGACGACGCGTTGCTGACCCTGCTCGCCGCCGAGCCCCGGGTCGGGATGCTGGAGGCCAGCCGCCGGCTAGGAGTCGCCCGCGGCACCGTGCAGGCCCGGCTGAACCGGCTGGAGCGGTCCGGGGTGGTGCGCTCCTACGGGCCCGAGCTCGATGCGGCCGCGCTGGGCTACCGGGTGACCGCCTTCGCCACCCTGGAAATCCGCCAGGGCGGCGGACACGGTGTGGTCGCGGATCACCTGCGGGAGATCCCCGAGGTGATCGAGGCCCACACGATCACCGGATCCGGCGATCTGCTGTGCCGGCTGGTCGCGCGCTCCAACGCCGACCTGCAGCGGGTCATCGACCAGATGGTGGCTGGCGAGCCGGGTGATGTCCGGCGCGTGTCAACGGTCATCGTGCTGGCCACCGAGATCTCGCCGCGCACCCTGCCGCTGCTGCACGCGGCGCTCAGCGGCTAGCCGCCCGCGGCCGCGGCCGGCCCGACCTCGACCGGCGCCGAGCGCTCCACCAACCGGGACAGCACCAGCGTGGTCCGGGTCCGCAGCACGAACGGCTCGGTTCGGACCCGCTCGACGGCGCCCTCCAGGTGCGCCGTGTCCCGGGCCCTTACGAGCAGCAGGGCGTCGGCGTCGCCGGTCACGGTATAGGCGGCCACGACCTCGGCATGCCGCTCCACCCCGGCCCGGATCCCCTGCGGGGAGGTCCTGCCGTCGCAGAAGATCTCCACGAAGGCCATCGTCGGCCACGCCAGCGCAGCGCCGTCCAGCACCACCGTGAAACCCGTCAGCAGGCCATCGTCCTGCAGCCGGTCGACCCGCCGCTTGACCGCCGCAGCGGACAAACCGACCTCGTGCCCCACCTGGGCGTAGGGGCGCCGCCCGTCGTCGGCCAGCAACGCAAGAATATGCCGATCAAGGGCATCCATACGCATCAAACTAGCGCAAGCACGCAGCGTGGCACCGTGGTGTTGCGAGGATGCGCTGCCTACCGTGAGAACCGTGACCCTGGACGTGACCTGCGCACCGCTCGCCGCGGCCCCGCCGAGCGCCCACCCGCTGGCGGCCACCAGGCGGCATTACCTGATGTGTCCGCCCACGCACTTCGAGGTCAGCTACGCGATCAACCCCTGGATGCACCCTGAGCTGCCGGTGGACCGGGCCCTGGCAATGCGTCAGTGGACGGCGATCCGCCAGGCCTACGAGCGCCTCGGTCATGTGGTGGAGCTGCTCGAGCCGCTCGCCGGTCAACCGGACATGGTCTTCGCGGCAAATGGCATGGCCATGGTCGATGGGCGCGCACTCGTGAGCTGCTTTCGCTATCCGCAGCGGGCCGGCGAGCAGTTCGCGTTCGAGGCGTGGCTCGCCGCCAGGGGGATCGCGATGCGCCGCTCAACGCACGTGCTCGAGGGCGAAGGCGACATCGCCGTCACCTCCCGCGCAATCCTGATGGGATACGGATTTCGCACCGAACTGGCTGCCGCGCAGGAGGTATCCAGCTACCTCGCCGCACCCACCGGCCGCACCCTGGTGCCACTCGAACTCATCAACCCCGCGTACTACCACCTGGACACCTGCCTTGGCGTGCTCAACGATCGCAGCGCGGTCTATCTGCCCGCTGCCTTCAGTGAGGTCTGCAGGGGCCGGCTTGCCGAGGTCTTCGAGGAACTCATTGAAGCCACGCCTCGCGACGCGGCCGCCTTCGGGGTCAACGTGGTCGGCGACGGGCGCCACGTGCTGCTTGATGCTGCCGCCCGCGACCTCGCCTCAGAACTGCACCGGCGTGGGTTCATCCCCATCGGCCTCGACACCAGCGAACTGCGGGCGGCCGGTGGCTCGATCAAATGCTGCACCCAGGAGCTACGTGGACTACTCGCCTGACGGCTCCTTGCGTGGACTACTCGCCTGACTCATGGGGGGGAGGGGACGGAGGGGGCTCTGGGGGCGGAGGGGGCTGCCGGCTGGGATCGGTGGGCGGCGACCCCGGGCCGGCCGCTCCGCCGAGATTGCGCCGCGCCCGCCGCAGCGAGCCATTCATCGCGATCAGCAGCAGCACGGTGAGCACCACCAGGCCACCGATGACGCCGATTTCCGCGAGCCCGCTACTCGTCGCCTTGCTCACGCGGCGCGCGCCTCACGAATGCCGGCGAAAAGGTCGTCCTCGGGCAAGCTGACCGGCACCTGCTGGCTGGCCAGCTGGTAGTCCTCGGTCGGCCATGCGCGCTGCTGCAGCTCGAGCGGGAGGCCGAACCATCGACCGTTCGGGTCGACCTGGGTGGCATGCGCCAGCAACGCCTGATCGCGCAGGGCGAAGAAGTCGGCGCACTCGATGCTGGTCGTCCACCGGGCCGCGTCCTTGTCGTTGTCTTCCCAGCCGGCCAGCCAGTCGGTGTACGGCGATTCCAGCCCGCGCTCGCGGGCGGCGGCGTCCAGCGCCAGCACCCGCTGCTTGTGGAAGGTCAGGAAGTAATACAGCTTGCTGACCTGCCAGGGCTGGCCGGGGACCTGCGGGTAGCGGGCCGCATCACCGGCAGCCTCGTAGGCCTCAACACTGATCTCATGCGTGCGGATGTGATCTGGATGCGGATAGCCGCCCCTCTCGTCATAGGTAAGCATCACGTGCGGCCGGAACTCCCGGACCAGCGCAACCAGCGGCGCGGCCGCCAGCGCCAGCGGCTGGAGCGCGAAACAGCCCGGCGGCAGCGGTGGCAGCGGGTCGCCCTCCGGCAGACCGGAATCGACGAAACCTAGCCAGCGGTGTTGCACCCCGAGGATACCGACCGCCCGAGCCATCTCCTGCTGGCGCACCTCGGGCAGGTTCGCTACCACCTCAGGGCGGTCCATCGCGGGGTTGAGGATCGATCCCCGCTCCCCGCCGGTACAGGTAGCCACCACCACCTCAACCCCCTGTTGGAGGTAGCGCGCCATGGTGGCGGCGCCCTTGCTCGACTCGTCGTCAGGATGGGCATGGACCGCCAGCAGGCGCAGCGGCTCCCGGACATCAGGCATGCCACGATTGTCGCAGCCCGGTGCCGCTCGGCGCACCCACACACCCAGCGCGCCGGAACGGAGGAGTCGATGGCCGAGCGGGTCCGCCCGAAACGCGGCACGTTCGGCGCCCGATTCGCCAAGGTCGGGACCGGAACATGGCTGGTCCTGCTGGTCGCCGGAGCACTGTTGACCGCGATCCTGGTCGCTCTGGTCACCAGCGGGCGGCCGGCCACCGTCGGCGCCCAGCTTCGAGCGCTGCCACGGGCCGGCCAGGACACCAAACGCCTGCCGGTTAGCTACGATGTCAGCAAGCCCCCCCGCACCGAGGTGGAGTGCACCGTCCAGGCGGTGGGCAAGGACCACGGGCTGGTCGGGCAACTGATCGACATCGTGCCGGTGCGCGCCGATGGCAAGACCACCACCACTCGAAACGTGGTAGTGCCCACGACTGCTAGGGGAGTTACCGCAGTGGTGAGCGGCTGCCACATCACCGCCCGGCGCTGACCTGATGAACCCGGTACCTCGGGAGACCGCCGGTGTTAGCGTTCCATTTTTGGAAAGACGAGGAGTTGACGTACACGTGACCGACCAGGCAACCGCGATCTGGCTGACACAGGAGGACCACGACCGCCTCCAGGTCGAGCTCGAGTACCTGTCTGGGCCGGGCCGGATTGAGATCGTGGAGAAAATCGAGACCGCTCGAGCCGAGGGCGACCTCAAGGAAAATGGCGGCTACCACGCGGCCAAGGACGAGCAGGGCAAGGCCGAATCGCGCATTCGCCAACTCACCGAGTTGCTGCGCGGCGCCCAGGTCGGTTCGGCGCCAGACACCGGCGGCAAGGCAGCGGCCGGAATGGTGGTGACCGTCCGGTTCGCCGGAGGCGACGCCACCGAGAAGTTCCTGCTCGGTTCCCGCGAGGGCTCCGGACACGGGCTCGAGGTTTACAGCCCGCAGTCACCGCTCGGGCGCGCGGTCACCGGGCACCGGGTGGGCGAGAGCGCCACCTACCGCACGCCGACCGGGAAGGACATCACCGTCGAGGTGGTGGAGGTCGAGCCCTACACGGATTGACCTGCGCCACCCGCCGGACGCCGGGCAACCCGGGAAGGCCACTCAGCGCACGCCGTAACCCGCCGCCACCAGCGCCTCGGTGACCCGGTCGCTGTGCTCGACACCGCGGGTTTCCAGCGAGAGCCCCACCTCCACGTCCTCCAGCCGCAGTTCCCCGGTCGTGCGGTGATGCTCGACGTCGAGGACGTTCGCGCCTGTCGCCGCGAGCACCTCCAGCAACCCGACGAGGGATCCGGGCTGGTCCGGGATGCGCACGGTCATCGACGGGTAACGGCCGGCGGCGACCAATCCGTGCCTGATCACCTTCCCAAGCAGCAGCGGGTCGATGTTGCCGCCCGACACGACCGCCACCACCGGCGGCCGGAAATCGGTGGGGCGCCCGCGGATGGCGGCCACGGCCGCCGCGCCGGCCGGCTCAACGACCAGCTTGGCCCGCTCCAGGCACAACAGCAGCGCCTTGGACAACTCCTCGTCGGACACGGTGACCACCCGGTCCACCAGCGAGGAGACATGGGCATAGGTGTGCCCTCCGGGGCGCCCGACGGCGATGCCATCCGCCATCGTCGCCATGGCCGTGAGGGCAACCGGGTGACCGGCCGCAAGACTCGCTGGCCAGGCTGCCGCCCCTTCGGCCTGCGCCGCGACGATCTCCACATCCGGGCGCAGAGCCTTCACCGCCGCCGCCACCCCGCTGATCAGCCCGCCGCCGCCGGTGCACACCACCACGGTGCGCACTGCCGGGCACTGCTCGACCACCTCCAGGCCGACAGTTCCCTGACCGGCGATGACATCTGGGTGGTCAAAGGGGTGGATCAACGTCTGGCCGGTCGAGTCGGCAAACTCCTGAGCGCTTTCGAGCGCCTCGTCAACGGTGCGGCCAACCAGCTGGACCTGCGCGCCGTAGGCCATGGTGGCGCTCACCTTCGGCAGCGGGGCGCCGACCGGCATGAAGATGGTCGATCCGATCCCCAGCAGCCGCGCGGCCAGCGCCACCCCCTGGGCGTGGTTCCCCGCACTCGCCGCGACCACCCCGCGGGCCCGGTTCTCCTCGGCCAGCCGCGCGATCCGCACATACGCGCCGCGAATCTTGAACGAGCCGGTGCGCTGCAGGTTCTCGCACTTGAGCAGCACCGACCCGCCGACCTGATCGGTGAGCACCCTCGACCCCTCCAGCGGGGTACGCCGCGCCACCCCCACCAGCAGTTCCTGGGCGGCACGAATGTCATCGAGGGAGACCATGGGCACAGCCCATCCTGGCACCGCGCCGTCCTGGCACCGCGCCGTCCTGGTGCGGCGCCGTCCTGGCACAGCAGGGGCCTCGTGCAGCGCCTGTGTCGTGCGGCGCGTGCGTCATACCGCGCGTACGCTCCCTCGCCATGCATGACCCGCACGCGCTACCCGGCACGGACATCGTCGTCGACGGACTGCGCATTCATCTGGTCGACCACGGGCCGGCGCAGGCTCCGGTGCTGATGCTGGTCCACGGCCTGCCCACCAGCGGCACCCTCTGGTCGGATGTGGCCCGCGACCTCGAGCACCGCCACCGCTGCCTGCTGCCGGACCTGATCGGCCTGGGTGGCAGTGAATCGCCGGCCGGCCCGAGCGCCTACCTGCCGGCCGGACAAGCCCAGCGGCTCTTGCGGTTGCTGGACCAGCTTGGGGTCGAGCGGTTCGCCATCGCCGGCCACGACATCGGTGGTGCCGTCGCGGTGCACGTCGCGGCGCTGGCGCCGGAGCGGGTGACCGGACTCGCCCTGATCACCGCGACCGTCCACCAGCAGATGTGGCCAGTTCCCTCCGTCCTGCCCTACCTGATCCCCGGACTTGGCCGGATCATCCTGACGGCAATGCGCCACTCCCCTCTCCGCGCACTTGCCGCCTTACGCAAGGCCCTCGGCACCGACCTGCCGGACCGGGCGCTACGGCCGTGGGTTGCCGCACTGCTTCGCCCGGACGGGGCCCGCGGGGCGCTGGCGCTGTTGCGAACCATGGACCTGGCCGCGACCGAGGCAGCCCTGCCGCTGCTCGCCGGGATCCCGGCGCTGGTGCTGTGGGGCGAGCAAGACGTGGTGCACGACGTTGCTTACGGCCAGCGGGTGGCGGCAGCGCTGCCGGGCGCCGCCTGGGTCCCGGTCCAGGGCGGCCACCTGCTGCCGGCCGAGCGTCCCGAGCGGGTAGCCGAGGAGCTCCATGGCTTCCTCGCCGAGCTTGCCACGCCGCGCTGAGCCGAACCAGCCACCACCCCTCGTCGTGATCATGCAAAGATGGTCGCTAAATTGGCAAATCACGACCCTTTTTGCATGATCACGAGCGGGCGGCGAAGGGATCAGCCGTGGAGCGCAACATTTTCGAGCCGGAGCACGACCTGTTCCGCCATTCCTACCGGGCGTTTTGCGATCGGCAGATCCGACCCTTCCACGCCGGCTGGGAGACGGCCGGCCTCGTCGACCGGACCCTGTGGACCGAGGCGGGCAAGCAGGGATACCTCGGCTTCAACGTCGCCGAACAGTACGGCGGCGGCGGGACGCGTGATTTTCGCTACAACGCGGTCATCGCCGAAGAGACAACCCGCGCTGGCGGTAGCGGCGTCGGCTTCACGCTGCACAACGACGTGGTCGCGCCGTACCTGACCGACCTGGGCACCGAGGAGCAGAAGGACCGCTGGCTCCCCCGCTTCTGCTCAGGTGAGCTGATCACTGCGATCGCGATGACCGAGCCGGGTACCGGCAGCGACCTGCAGGGCATTCGCACGCACGCTCGTCGCGAGGGTGCCGAGTGGGTGCTCAACGGATCCAAGACGTTCATCACCAACGGCATCAACGCAGACCTAGTCATCGTGGTCGCCAGAACCGACCCCGACGAGGGCGCGGCGCGTTCGGGTCGCGGGTTCAGCCTCCTGGTCGTCGAGCGAGGGATGGCGGGCTTCACGCGCGGGCGCAACCTCGACAAGGTCGGCATGAAGGCGCAGGACACCGCCGAATTGTCCTTCGATGAGGTACGGGTGCCAGCCGCCAACCTGCTGGGCACCGAGGGGGCCGGTTTCGCGCACCTGATGGCAAACCTGCCGCAGGAGCGGCTGTCGATCGCGGTCGTCGCCGTCGCGGTGATGGAACAGGTCCTCGCGACCACACTCGCCTACGCCAAGGATCGCACCGCCTTCGGAAAGCCGATCGGCTCCTTCCAACACAACCGGTTCACGCTGGCCGAACTCGCCACCGAAACCACCGCGGCCAGGGTATTTGTCGACCACTGCATCACGCTGCTGAACCAGGGGGTGCTGAGCGTTTCGGACGCCGCCATGGCCAAGTGGTGGACCACCGAGCTGCAGGTCAAGCTTGTCGACAGGTGCGTGCAGTTGCATGGCGGTTACGGATATATGCGCGAGTACGACGTCGCCAAGGCGTGGCTCGACAGCCGGGTACAAACCATCTACGGGGGCACAACCGAGGTGATGAAAGAGATCATCGGACGATCCATGGGAGTGTGAGGTATGCCCCAACGCAACCTCGATGGGTTCCTCGGCGACGCCATAGACCGGCTCGTCGAGCAGCACCACCGGCGCCGGCTGTCCCGGCTGGGCTGGGGGCATGTGCTGGCCCCGAACGGCCCCGACCTTTGGGCGGCCGGTGACCTACCGGCACGGACGGGGAACTCCGTCGAAGTCCATATCGATGGCGCGACCGCGCTACCGCGGATCGCCGCGACAATCCGCGGCGCGGCCCGCGGCGTGCTGCTGGCGGCCTGGCACGCCAGCCCCGAATTTCGTCTGGAGCGCCACCCTGGCGCCATCACGGCCCGTGACCTGCTCGCCGACACCGCCGAGCGCGTTCCGGTCCGGCTGCTGATGTGGGCCGGGCCCCCCGCACCCGTCTTCCAACCCACCCGGCGGGTCGTGCACGCCGCACGCGACGGATTCATGCAAGGCACCAAGGTCAACTGCGCCCTGGACGTCCGCGAACGCACCCTGCATTGCCATCACGAAAAACTGGTGATCGTCGACGACGAGGTCGCCTTCGTCGGGGGCATTGATCTCACCGCCCTGGGGGGCGATCGGTTTGACGAGTCCTCGCATTCGCCGCATGGACCCCTGGGGTGGCACGACGCCGCCGTGGAGCTGCGCGGACCGATCGTGGCGGACGTCGCTGGCCACCTCGGCGCCCGCTGGACCGAGGTGACCAGGGAACGGCTGCCGGAGGCTCCGGTCCCACCCCCGGCCGGAGACATCACCGTGCAGCTGGTCAGGACCGTGCCGGAGAACACCTACCAGTTCGCCTCGCGCGGCCGGTTCAGCGCGCTGGACACCTACCTGCGTGCGCTGTCATCGGCCCGGCGCCTGGTCTACCTGGAGAACCAGTTCCTGTGGTCAACGGAGGTGGTGAGCGTCCTCGCCGGCCTGCTGCACCGGCCCCCTGACCCCGATTTCCGGTTGCTCGTGGTGCTACCGGCCAAGCCGAACAACGGCAAGGACACCACCCGCGGTCAACTCGGCCGGCTGATCGACGCCGACGCGGACCGGGGCCGGCTGCTGGCCTGCACCCTGTCCTCATTCGACGAAACCGGCAGCGGGCCGCTTTATGTGCACGCCAAGATCGGCCTTGTTGACGACCGCTGGCTGACCATCGGCTCGGCGAACCTCAACGAGCACTCCCTGTTCAACGACACCGAGGTCAACGTTGTCCTGCGCGAGGAGAGGCTGGTGCGCGAGACCCGGCTGCGGCTGTGGGCCGAGCACCTGCGCTGCGATGTCTCCGAACTTGCCGCGGAAGACCCAACCCGGGTCATCGACCAGCGCTGGCGACCGATCGCCACCGAGCAGCAGCAGCGTTACGAGCAGGGCCAGCCCCCGACCCACCCGCTACGACTACTCCCCGGGATCTCGCGGCGCACCGAACGGCTGATCGGGCCCCTGCGGGGTCTGCTCGTCGACGCGTGAGCGTAGCTGCGAAGTGGCGAAGCGAACGCATGATGGTCGACGCCTGACTCAATCCGCTGACCAGTACCGATCATCGCCGGCCAGCAGCAGCGCCGCGGCCCCCACCAGCCCGGCTTCCTGCCCGAGCGCAGCCGGAACCACCCGCACGTCGCGGGCATAGCGCATCCTCGCGTGGCGGCGGAACGCCTCCTCGATCGGGTCAAACAGCAACGGGCCGGCCTGGGACAACCCGCCCCCGACCGTCACCACCTCAAGGTCGAGCAGGTGCGTGGCGCTGGCGACGGCCACCCCGATCGCATGCCCAGCCCGGTCCAACGCCGCCTTCGCGACCGGGTGGCCCCGCGCGGCGTCGTCAGTGAGATCACGCGCCGTGGCGCTGGCGTTCACCCCAGGACGCCAGCCCTGCTCCATCGCCCAGGCTGCGACGGCCGGCCCCCTCGCGATCGCCTCCAGACAACCCTGCCCACCGCAGGTGCACTCGGGGCCGTCGGGTTGGACGACGACGTGGCCGATGTGGCCGGCGTTGCCGCTTGCGCCGTCGACGAGGCGCCCGGCGAGGATCAGTCCGCCGCCAACGCCGGTGGACACCACGATGCCCATCACGTTGTCCCGCCCCCGGCCGGCGCCCCGCCAGTGCTCACCGACGGCAAAAGCCTGCGCGTCGTTGTGCACCCGCACGGGTACGCCGGGCACCGCCTCGCGAAGCCGGTCACGTAACGGGAACTCCTGCCAGGCCGGGATGTTCAGCGGCGAAACGAGCCCTTCGGGCCAGATCATCGGGCCGCCGCAGCCGACCCCCACCCCGGCGATCTGACCCGCCCGAACCCCCCTGGTGAAGCGGTGGACCAGGGCGATGACGGTCGACCACAGACCCTCCCCGTCCAGGCCGGACGGGGTCTCAACCCGCGCGCTGGCGGTGAGCCGGCCGCCGGGGTCGACGATGCCGGCCGCCAGCTTGGTCCCGCCGATGTCCAAGGCCAACACGGCGCCCGCCACGAGCCACCACCTCCAAGGGCGATCCTGCCGCATGAGCAGCCGCGACACCGGTGGGGCCCGGACGTAGGGTCGACTGGTGAGTGACTCCCCCACCGTGAGCACCCTCGGTTCGCTGCGCGCAGCCGGTTATGAGCACAAGACCGTCAAGACCGAGCTGCGCGACAACCTGCTCGCCCGGCTTGCCGCCGGCGAGGACCCGTTCCCCGGAATCATCGGGTTCGCCGAGACGGTGACCCCCCAGATGGAACGGGCGATCCTGGCCGGGCACGACATCGTGCTGCTCGGTGAGCGCGGGCAGGGCAAGACCCGCCTGATGCGCACCATGGTAGGTCTGCTGGACGAATGGACTCCGGTCATCGCCGGCTGCGAGATCAATGACCACCCCTACCTACCGGCGTGCCGGCGCTGTCAGCAGCTGCAGGCCGCGCAGGGCGATGACCTGCAGATCGCCTGGAAGCACCGCGACGCGCGCTACGGCGAGAAGCTCGCCACCCCCGACACCAGCGTCGGGGATCTGATCGGCGACGTGGACCCGATCAAGGTTGCCCAGGGACGAACCCTCGGCGACCCGGAGACCGTGCACTACGGACTAGTTCCCCGGACCAACCGGGGCATTTTCGCCATCAACGAGTTGCCGGATCTCGCCGAGCGCATCCAGGTGGCGCTGTTGAACGTGCTCGAGGAACGCGACATTCAGGTGCGCGGCTACACCCTGCGCCTGCCGCTGGATCTGTTCGTGCTGGCCAGCGCGAACCCGGAGGACTACACCAACAGAGGCCGCATCATCACCCCGTTGAAGGACCGGTTCGGGGCCGAGGTGCGCACGCACTACCCGTTGCGCCTTGACGATGAGATACGCCTGGTTGCCCAGGAAGCAGAGCTGCGCTGGCGCGGACAGCTTGGGCGCCCGGTGGTACCGGCGCACCTCATCGAGATCGTCGCCCGGTTCGCCCGCGGTGTCCGTGAGTCGCCCAGCGTCGATGCCCGCAGCGGCGTCAGCGCCCGGTTCGCGGTAGCGGCGACCGAGACGCTCGCGGCAAGCGCCGTGCGGCGGGCCGCGATCACCCGCGAGTCGGAGGCCGTCGCCCGGGTCAGTGACCTGGCCTCGATCGTGCCATCGGTGCGCGGCAAAGTGGAGTTCGATCAGCTCGAGGAGGGCCGTGAGTCCGAACTGCTGACCCACCTGCTGCGCAGGGCAACCGCCGACACCTTCAGGGCCAGGCTCGCCGGCACGGACCTGACCGCGTTGCAGCAGCGCTTCGGGGAGGGGGACACCGTTGAAACCGGCGACCTCGTCCCGGCTGCCGAGTTGCTTTCCCGCATCGGCGTAGTCGCGGGGCTTGCGCACATCCTGGCGCGGCTTGGGGTGGAGGAAGAGTCGCCCGGCTTGGCCGCCGCGGCGCTGGAGTTCGCCCTGGAAGGGCTGCACCTGCAGCGCCGGCTGGCCAAGGAGGAACTCCCGGGCAGGACGGTCTATGGCGGCTGAGCCGAGCACCGGCGGCCCCTATCGGGATGCCCACGGGTTCCGGTATGGCGCCTGGGATGGCGGACCGGATCCGCTGGCGCCGCCGTTTGACCTGGGCGCCGCACTCGACGAGCTCGGGGACGCCGTCATGGACGGCGCCAGCACGCGGCAGGCGCTGGAGCGGCTGCTGCGCAGGGGAACCCAGGACCGGCGCGGGCTGGACGAACTCATGCGCCGGATCCGCGCGCAGCAGCGGGAGCTGCGCAAGCGGGGACGGCTCGACGGCACCTTGCAGGAGGTACGCCGTCTGCTGGACGCCGCGATCGGCCAGGAACGGTCAGCGCTGGCCCCGGACCCCTCCGACCTGGCGCGGCTGGCCGAGGCCGAGTTGGACGCAGTGCCGGACGATCCGGCCCGGGCGGTTCGCCAGCTTGCCGACTACGACTGGACCAGTCCGCAGGCACGGGAAACATACGAGCAGATCCGCGACCTGCTGCGCAGGGAGGTCCTCGACAGCCAATTTCGGGGGATGAAGCAGGCGATGGCGAACGCCACGCCCCAGGATCTGGCCGAACTCAAGGGGATGCTCAGCGACCTCAACGCCCTGCTGGAAGCCGACGCACGCGGAGCGGACACCAACGCGGCGTTCGCCGAGTTCATGGCCAAGCATGGAGAATTCTTCCCGGAGAACCCCGAATCCCTGGAGGAACTCACCGCAGCGCTGGCCCGGCGCGCCGCTGCCGCCGAGCGGATGCTCGCCTCTCTCTCGCCGCAGCAACGCCAGGAGCTGGCCGACCTCATGGCAACAGCGATTCAGGACATGGGGTTGGCCGCGGAAATGTCCCAGCTCACCGACGCGCTCAAGGCCGCCAGGCCGGATCTGAATTGGGGCCAGCGCGGCCGCGGGGAACGGATGGGAGGGGACCCGGGGCTGGGCCTCGGCGACGCGACGTCAACCGTGGAGGAACTCGCCGAGCTGGAGTCGCTGGCGAGCGCCCTCGCCCAGGACTACCCAGGCGCCTCCCTCGACGACGTGGACCCCGAAGCGGTGCGCCGCGCACTGGGGCGCAGTGCGGTCGACGACCTGCGCGCCCTCGCTCAGCTAGAACGCGAGTTGCAGCGCCAGGGCTACCTGAAAAGGGAGGGTGGCCGGCTGGAGCTGACGCCGCGGGCAATTCGTCGAATCGGCCAGTCGGCACTATCGAAGATCTTCCGCGACCTGGATGCTCGCGGTCGCGGCGGCCACGATAGCCGCGATGCCGGCGCCGCTGGCGAACTCACCGGCGGTTCTCGCCGGTGGGAGTTCGGCGATGAGCAGCCACTGTCCGTGGCGCGCACCATCGGTAACGCGGTGCTGCGCGCCGGGCCGGGGCCGGTGCGGCTGCACGTCGATGACTTTGAGGTTGTCGAGACCGAGCGCCGCACGGCAGCGGCCGTCTGCCTGTTGGTGGATCTGTCGTACTCGATGGTGCTGCGCGGCACCTGGGGCGCGGCGAAGTCCACCGCGCTGGCCCTGCACAGCTTGATCACTACCCGGTTCCCCCAGGACGTCATCAGCATCATCGGCTTCAGCGACTACGCCCGTGAGATTGCGCCGGGTGAGTTGGTGGGCCTCGAGGTGCAGATGGTGCAGGGGACGAACTTGCAGCACGCGTTGATGATCGCCGGGCGGCACCTGGCCAGGCACCCCGACCACGACCCGGTGGTGCTGCTGGTCACCGACGGGGAACCGACAGCGCACCTGGAACGGGACGGCACCCCTTATTTCGAGTGGCCGCCGAACCCGGTGACCCTCGCACTCACCTTGGCTGAGGTGGATCGCATGACCCGTCGTGGGGCGAGCCTGAACGTGTTCATGCTCGACGACGAACCGCGCCTGGTCGAGTTCGTGCAGGAGCTGGCCAGGCGCAACGGCGGTCGGGTGCTCTCGCCTTCGCCCGACCGGCTCGGCGCCTATGTGGTCCAGGACTACCTACGCCGTCGGGCCGGGCGCTTCGCCGGGCGAGGTTAGGCCGCTCCCCGTTCCCCGCGGCCAGTGACCCGGTCCAGCGCGTCCAGAATCCGCGGCCAGAGCGGGCGGGGCAGGTCGTGGCCCATCCCCTCGAGCAGCACCGACTCAGCGCCCGGCACGGCCGCTGCCGTGGCCCGGCCCCCGCTGATGTCCACCAGCGGGTCCTGCTCGCCGTGCACCACGAGCGTCGGGCAGCGCACCGAACCCAGCAAAGGGGTGCGATCCGGCGAACCGAGGATCGCCGCGAACTGCCGCCCGACCCCCCTCGGGTCGAAGGCCCGGTCGAAGGCGACCCTGGCCCGCGCCAGGATTTCCTCGGCGGGGGCGGGATGGGCAGGCGACCCGATCAGCCGGGCCACCGTCAGGGCGTGGGCCGCGGCCTTCTCCCGGTCCGCCGGCGGCGATTGCACGAGCACGTGGAAGATCCCGGGCCTGGGCCGGCCCACGTCCCGCCCTCCGGTGGTGGACATGATGCTGGTCAGGCTGCGGACCCGGGTGGGGGCGGCGATGGCGAGCTGCTGGGCGACCATCCCGCCCATCGAGACGCCGAGTACATGCGCAGATCCCCAGCCGAGCGCGTCCAGGACCGCCCCCGCGTCCAGGGCCAACTCGGCCATGGTGTACGGCGGGGCAGCCCGGCCCTTGCGCACCGCCGCGAGGTCCACCCGCAGCTCGTGCAGATGGGTGGACAGGCCAACGTCCCGGTGATCGAAGATCGCCACCGCGTAGCCGCGCCCGACCAACTCTCCAACCAGGTCGGGGTGCCAGGCGACCAGCTGCTGGCCCAGCCCGGCGATCATCAGCAGCAGCACACTGGTGCTTGGGTTCCCGTGTACCTGGTAGGCAAGGCTCACCTTCTCTGTGCCGGACGCGCCGGGCGCGCCGGGCGCCGCCACGGCGTGGGCGCTCATCTCGGCCCCGGCACAACCGCCCGTCACCGGCCGCCCGCAGCCGGGGCCATCGCACCCATCCCCCCACCCTGCACGATTGCCTTCGCGAACGGCCGCAGCAGCTCGCGCAGGCGGCTGCTGTCCTCGGCGCCGAGCAGCTGCCATGGGGCGGCACCGAGGGCGTCGGTACGGTCCTCCACGTGCTGGCGGTGTGCGGCACCCGCGGGTGTGAGCGTCCCTAGCGGGGTCAAGGTCCCGGCGGCGACGAGGCGATCCGCGGCGGCGGCCCAGTCGTCCTCCGTCCAGCCGCGGGTGACCCGCAGCACCTGCGCGGGTGGGCCGCCGGCGGCGGCGTGGATGTGCAGCACCTCGCAGCCGCGGACGCCCTCCGCAGTGAGAACCGCTACGTGACCGTCACCGCGCCACTCGCGCAGCAGCGTGAGCAGATGCCATAGCCGCAGCGTGGGATCGTCCGGCCAGTCGAGGTCGGCATGCGCCGCGAACAGCGGCCGTCCGGTCGGGTCGAGCGCAGCAGTCATGCGTTCCAGCAGCGTGATCGCCTCAGCCACCTGCGGCTCGGCGCCGGTCGTGACTTCGGCCAGGAACGCCTGGGCGGCGCCGTGCCGCGCCGCCAGCACCTGCTCTGGTGATGCGGCCTCCCAGGCGGCGGGCAGGGCACGCACCACCTGCGCAGGGGCGAAGTTGTAGAAGGTGGCGATGACCGGACCCGGTCCGCAGCGCCCGAACGCCGCACCGCGGCTGGCGAAGTACTGCGTACGCCCGTGGGTGAGCCCGAGCTCGGCGTACCGGCGCGCGGCGTCGGTGGAAAAGTAAATGAACGCGTGCAGCGGCTCCAGGGTGCGGTAACCCTTGCGCGCGTCGGTGGCGGTCATGCGGGCGACCATACGGCCCGTCGGGACGCGGCCGAGTACGGCGAGGCCAGCGGACGAGGCCAGCAGGGAGTCAGCCGGGCGCCCCCGAGAGCGCCTGGCCCAGGTCGGCCAGCAAGTCGGCTGCGGACTCAAGCCCCACGCTGAGCCGGATCAGGTCGGCCGGCACCTCCAACGCGGAGCCGGCAACGCTGGCATGGGTCATCCGCCCCGGGTGCTCAACCAGCGATTCCACCCCGCCGAGGGATTCGGCCAGCGTGAACAGGCGGAAACGCCCGCAGGCCCGCAGCGCCGCCGGCTCACCACCGCGCACCCGGAAGGCGATCATTCCCCCGAATCCGGACATCTGCTTGGCCGCCGTCTCGTGCCCGGGGTGATCGGTCAACCCAGGCCACAGCACCTCGATGACGGCCTCATGGTCGACCAGCAGGCCGGCGATGAGCGCAGCGTTGGCCCCGTGCCGTTCCATCCGCACACCGAGGGTCTTAATGCCGCGCAGCGTGAGGAAGCAGTCGAACGGGCCGGGGATGGCTCCGAGGGCGTTTTGATGGAAGGCAAGCTCGTCGCCCAGAGCGGCGTCGCTGACCACCAAAGCGCCCCCGACCACGTCGGAGTGGCCGCCGAGGTACTTGGTGGTGGAGTGCACCACCACGTCGGCGCCGTGGGCCAGCGGGTTCTGCAGGGCCGGGCTGGCGAAGGTGTTGTCCACGGCGAGCAACGCGCCGGTCTGGTGGGCGATACCGGCGAGTGCGGAGATGTCGGCGATGCCGAGCAGCGGATTGCTCGGCGTCTCGCACCACACCAGCCGGGTTTCGGGCCGACCGGCCGCCCGGACCGCGTCAAGATCAATCAAAGGCACCGCCGTGTACGACACCCCCCACCGCGCCAGCACCGTCGCGAACAGCCGGAACGTTCCTCCGTAGGCGTCGCTGGGGATCAGCACGTGATCCCCAGGCCGGAGCACCGTGCGCAGCAGGCAGTCCTCCGCTGCCAGGCCGGACGCAAACGCCAGTCCACGCCGGCCGCCCTCCAGGGCCGCCAGGCAGGCCTCCAGGGCAGCGCGGGTGGGGTTGCCCGAACGGCTGTACTCGTAGCCCTGACCTAGGCCGGCTCGCAACCCGCCCACGCCGTCCTGGGCGAAGGTCGACGTGGCGTAGATGGGCACGTTAACCGCACCCGTCGCCGGGTCCGGCTCCTGGCCGGCGTGGATCGCCCGGGTATCGAAGCCCGCCTGCTCACTCATACGCGAAGGTTAGGTGGGTCAATCGGCGGTGACGACGCCGACCGGGCAGGACACCCCGGTGCCCCCGAGGCCGCAGTAGCCGTTCGGCACCTTGTGCAGGTACTGCTGGTGGTAGGTCTCGGCGAAGAAGAACTCCCCGGCCGGGACGATCTCGGTGGTGACCTCGCCGTAGCCGGCGTCACGCAGGCGGGGAACGAACTGGTCCCGGCTGGCCTGGGCAGCCACCAGCTGTGCCTCGTTGGTGGTGTAGATCCCGCTGCGGTACTGGGTGCCGACATCGTTGCCCTGGGCCATGCCCTGGGTGGGATCGTGAGCCTCCCAGAAGGTCTTCAGCAGCGTCTGGTAGCTGATCTTGGCGGGGTCATAGACGACGAGCACGGCCTCGGTATGGCCGGTGCGACCCGAGCACACCTCCTCGTAGCTGGGATTCGGGGTGTAGCCCCCGGCGTAGCCGACCGCGGTGGTGTACACGCCCGGCAACTGCCAGAACACCCGCTCCGCGCCCCAGAAACAGCCCATGCCGAACACGGCGCGCTCGCTTCCCTCGGGGTAGGGGCCAGCCATCGGCGTGCCCAGAACCGCGTGCGACCCGGGGCTGACGATCGGGTCCTGGCGTCCGCGCAGCGCCGCGTCGGGCTCGGGCAGGGTGCTCTTGTGGCGACCGAACATCATCGGCTCCTCCTTTGGGGGGTGGTGCCAGTCACAACAACCGCAAGCCGCTGCGCTGTTCCCGCTAGCGGGCGGCGAGGAACCCGAGCAGGTCCTGGCGTGTGACCACCCCGGTGGGTCGCCCGTCGGTGTGGACCACCGCCGCCCCGGCCGTTTCCAGCGCCGCAAGCGCGGCCGACACCGGCTCGAAGGCCCCCACCGAAGGGAGCGGGGCCGACATATGCCGCTCCAGCGGATCGGCCAGCTGGGCATGCCCGCCGAACAGGGCATCGAGCAGATCCCGCTCCACGATCGACCCGATGACTTCCGCTGCCATCACCGGTGGCTCCTCCTTGACGACCGGCATCTGGGACACGCCGTATTCCCGAAGGATGTCGATGGCCTCACGCACGGTGTCGGTGGGATGCACGTGCACGAACTCCGGGAGCATTGTGCCCTTGCGCGACAAAACATCGGCAATGCGCTCCTGGCCGGAGGTCTGCAGAAAGCCGTAGTCGTGCATCCAGTCGTCGTTGAAGATCTTGCCGAGGTATCCCCTGCCGGAATCCGGCAACAACACGACGACGATCGAGCCGGCCGGTGCCTGCGCCGCGACCTCTAGGGCCGCGACGGTGGCCATCCCGCATGAACCGCCGACGAGCAGCCCCTCCTCGCGGGCGAGGCGGCGGGTCATCACAAACGCGTCGCGATCAGTGACCGCCACGATTCGATCGGGAACCGTCGGGTCGAATGCCTGCGGCCAGAAGTCCTCTCCGACGCCCTCGACCAGGTAGGGCCGGCCCCGGCCGCCCGAATAGACACTGCCCTCCGGGTCAGCGCCGACCACCTGGACTGGGATTCGACCGGGGCCACCCGAAACCTCTTTGAGGTAGCGCCCCGTCCCGCTGATCGTGCCGCCCGTCCCGATGCCAGCAACGAAGTGGCTGATTCGCCCGTCGGTCTGCGCCCACAGCTCCGGGCCGGTGCTCGCATAGTGCGACGCGGGGTTCGCCGGATTAGCGTACTGGTCCGGCTTCCAGGCCCCTGGCAGCTCCCGGGCCAGCCGGTCGGAGACTGAGTAGTACGAGGAGGGGTTCTCGGGTGCGACGGCGGTGGGGCACACCTCCACTCGCGCGCCATAGGCCTGCAACACCCTGATCTTGTCTTCGCTGACCTTGTCCGGGCAGACGAACACGCAGTGATAGCCGCGGCGCTGGGCAACAAGGGCCAACCCGACGCCGGTGTTGCCGCTGGTCGGTTCGACGATGGTGCCCCCGGGCCGCAAGGCCCCGGAGGTCTCCGCCTCCTCGATCATGCGCAGCGCTATCCGGTCCTTCACCGAGCCGCCCGGGTTCAGGTACTCCACCTTGGCGAGCACCGACACCGTGTCGGCCACCACTTCGCGCGTGACCGAGTGCAACCGCACCAGGGGCGTGTCTCCGATGAGCTCGACCACGCTGTCAAAGACCCGCATGGGCGAGCAGACTAGGCGAGCTACCGTCAACGCCAGGAGGCTGATGCCGTGATCGCAGTGGGGTCCCGCACCCGGCGGCTGGTGGCGAGGGGTGCCGGCCTGAGCGCCGCCCTGGCCGCGGATGTGCTTGCGATGCAGGCGGTGGCTGCCTTCCGGCGGGAATATCTGGCGGCCGATTCGGCGCCCAGCATCGAAGGGGACTACGGCGACCCGAGCGATCCGACGGTCCGGCTCGTGGTTCTCGGTGACTCCATCGGCGCCGGTGTCGGAGTCACGGACACCGACGACAGCGTCGGTGGGCGCCTGGCCAGCCTGCTGACCGAAAGCCACCTGCACGTTCAGCTCTCGGGTGTGGCGGTGTTCGGCTCACGCGCGGGCGACCTGGGCCCGCAGGTTTCCCGCGCCCTGCTGAACCGGCCCGACATCGCGATCGTTTTGGTCGGCGCCAACGACGCCACCCACGCCACCCCGCCTCGCCGGATCCGTCCGGCGTTGATCGGCGCGATCCGGCGGCTGCGGGCCGCGGGGGTGCCCGTCGTGCTCGGGACTTGTCCTGATCTTGGCGGCGTGCGGAGTGTGGCCAGGCCGCTTCGCGATCTGCTGGCCGCCTACGGCCGGCGGGTGGCAGCCGCCCAGGCCGAGGCGGGCACGCGGGCCGGCGCTCTCGTCGTCGACATCGCCGCCAGCACCGGCGAGGCGTTTCGCGCCAACCCCGCCGAGACGCTCGCCGCCGACGGGTTTCACCCCAGCGCGGGCGGCTACGAACTTTGGGCGCAGGCCCTGCTCCCGGCCGTGCGCGACGCGGTGAGCATCCGGCTCCCCCAGACATGACAACATCGGTACTCGTCGGTAACACCCCGCCGGAGTCAAAGGAGACCTCGCATGGCTGAGGCCGTGATCGTCAGCACCGCTCGCTCGCCCATCGGTCGGGCCTTCAAAGGTTCCCTGAAGGACCTGCGTCCCGACGACCTGGCCACGACCATCGTACGAGCCGCGCTGGACAAGGTTCCGGCCCTCGACCCGCATGACATCACCGACCTGATGCTCGGCTGCGGGCTGCCCGGCGGGGAGCAGGGGTTCAACATGGGTCGGGTCGTCGCGGTCAAGTTGGGATACGACTTCCTGCCAGGTACGACGATCACCCGCTACTGCTCGTCCTCCCTGCAGACCACCCGGATGGCCTTCCACGCGATCAAGGCCGGCGAGGGCGACGCCTACATCTCGGCCGGAGTGGAGATGGTCAGCCGGTTCATCAAGGGCAACAGCGACGGGCTGCCCGACACGATGAACCCCGGCTTCGCGCAGGCCGCGGCACATACCAAGACCTACGAGGCTGGCGGCCAGGATTGGCACGACCCACGTGAGAACGACCAGCTTCCCGACGTCTACATCGCGATGGGGCAGACCGCCGAGAACCTGGCTGGCCGGAAGGGCGTGAGCCGAGCCGACCAGGACGAGTTCGGCGCGAGGAGCCAAAACCTCGCCGAGAAGGCGATCGCCAACGGCTTCTGGGAGCGCGAGATCACCCCCGTCACGCTGCCGGACGGGTCGGTGGTGGCCAAGGACGACGGCCCAAGGGCCGGCGTCACGGTGGAATCGATGGCGGGTCTGAAGCCAGTGTTCCGCCCCGACGGCACGGTGACCGCCGGGAACGCGTGCCCGCTGAACGACGGCGCGGCCGCCGTGATCATCATGAGCGATGCGAAGGCCAAGGAGCTGGGCCTCACCCCGCTGGCCCGCATCGTGGCCACCGGGGTCACTGGGCTTTCGCCGGAGATCATGGGTTACGGCCCGGTGGAGGCCTCCCGGCAGGCTCTCAAGCATGCCGGGATGAGCATTGCGGACATGGACCTTGTCGAGATCAACGAGGCATTCGCCGCGCAGGTCATTCCCAGCTACCGCGACCTGGGCGTGGACTTGGACCGGCTCAACGTGCACGGCGGGGCGATCGCCGTCGGTCACCCGTTCGGCATGACCGGTGCACGGATCGCCGGAACGCTGATCAACGGCCTGCAGTTCGAGGACAAGACCTTCGGCCTCGAGACCATGTGCGTCGGCGGTGGCATGGGCATGGCCATGGTCATCGAGCGGCTCAACTAGCGTCGGAGCTAGCGTCGGAGTCGCTCGCCGCCCCAGAGGCGCTGCGCACAGCCCGTCAGTGCGGCAACGGCCTGGTCAGCGACTTGCTGGCCACGCGGGGCTGCGAGCAGGTCGGCCGCCAGCACGGCGACCTGGTCGGCCAGGGCGTGGTCGGCCAACAGGGGTGGCGCGGCGCCTTCGGGCGTCCCGGTGCCGCCCTCCCTGCCGAGAACAGCGAGTTGCGCAATCAGATCGCGCAGGAGTTGCGCGCGGGTGACCGGCAGGCCGATCGGGTGCGCGGAATACCAGGCGATGCTCACGCCGCTGAGCCGGTCGATCAGGCGCCGGGCCTGCACGCCGAACGCGGCGAGAGGGTCGCCCTGCTCGCCATCTCGCCGCTGCACCATCCGGACGCTAGCCGCCTCGGCGGCCCAGGACGCTTGTGGTGGGCCTCCCCCCTTGCGGTGACCGGAGCGCCGGGCCAGGCTCCCGGCAAACGTGTCGGACACGGAGGTCGCGCATGCACCACAACCCAGAGACCCATGCCAGCCTGCTCGCCCGGATCCCCCAGGTGACCGGCCAGCAGCTGAGTCATTGGTTTGCGTGCCTGGAGGCCGGGCCTGGGTTGCTGCGCGCCGAAGAGCGAGCCCACTGGCTCTCCGACGAGCACACTTTGCCGGCCGCCTACGCCTCCGCGATCGTGCACGAGCATGACCGCCGCCGGGCCGCTGCCCGGCGGTAGGCGCAGCAGGGCCGCTGCCCAGCGGTAGGTGCAGCCGGGCGTACGGTTCCGACGGAACTGACCGCTCATCCGAAACGGAGAAGGCATGAAGACCAAGGGAGCAGTGCTTTGGGGGCTCGGTGAACAGTGGTCGGTCGAGGAGATCGAGGTGGGCGACCCGGTCGCCGGTGAAGTCCAGGTCCGGCTTGCCGCCAGCGGGCTGTGCCACTCCGATGAGCACCTCGTCACCGGCGACACCCCGGTAGCCAGCTTCCCGGTCATCGGTGGTCACGAGGGTGCCGGTGTGGTGACCAAGGTCGGCGCCGGCGTCACGAGCCTCAAGGAGGGTGACCACGTCGTCCTGGCGTTCATCCCGGCGTGCGGCCGCTGCCTGCCCTGCTCGACCGGCCACCAGAACCTGTGCGATCTGGGCGCGAACCTGCTGACCGGGCAGGCCATCGCCGACGGCACCTTCCGGATGACGGTGAAGGGGCAAAACGCCGTCCCGATGTGCCTGCTGGGGACGTTCAGTCCGTACGTCACGGTGCACGAGGCATCCGCTGTCAAGATCGACGAACATGTGCCGCTGGACAAGGCAGCGCTCGTCGGCTGCGGGGTGACCACCGGGTGGGGCTCGGCCGTCCACGTGGCCAAGATCATTCCCGGCGACACCGTCGTGGTGATCGGGATCGGTGGCGTCGGGATCAACTCCATCCAGGGGGCGGCGGTCGCCGGCGCCTCACGGGTCGTCGCGATCGACCCGGTGGCCTTCAAGCGCGACTCGGCCCTGAAGCTCGGCGCCACGCATGCGTTCGCGTCGGTTGCGGATGCCTTGGGACCGCTGCAGGAGATGAGCTGGGGGCGGATGGCGGAGAAGGTCATCATCACGGTCGGCCGGATCAAGGGCGACGACATTGCCGCCGCACAACAGCTGTGCGGCAAGGGTGGCCGCATCGTGGTGACCGGGATGGGCGGCGCCGCGGACATGGACGTCAGCCTCAACCTGTTCGCGTTCACGCTGCTGCAGCAGGATCTGCAAGGCGCGATCTTCGGGGGAGGGAACCCGCGGGCCGAGATACCGGCGCTTCTACGCCTCTACTCCGAAGGTGTCCTGAAGCTGGATGAGCTGATCACCAACACCTACAAGCTCGAGGACATCAATCAGGGCTACACGGATATGAAGGACGGCAGCAACCTCCGCGGGGAGATCGTCTACTCCGACGCGGACTACTAGACGCCGTGGACCTGGACGAGGCACGCGCATATGTCCGCGACAACCACCACACGGTGCTCGCCGTGCTCAAGGCCGACGGCACCCCGGCGATGTCTCCCGTCGATGCCAGCGTCGATGCGGCCGGCCGGGTCGTGGTTAGCACCCGGCAGACCGCCTACAAGGTCCGGCATCTGCGGCGCGATCCGCGGGCGTGGCTCTGCGTCGTCCCGGACGGCTTCTACGGGACATGGCTGCAGCTCACCGGGGACCTCGAGATCGTCGACCTGCCGGACGCGATGGAGCCGCTCGTCGACTACTACCGGAGCATCTCCGGGGAGCACCCGGACTGGGAGGATTACCGGGCGGCGATGGAACGTGACCGGCGCTGCCTGCTGCGCTTCACGCTGACCTCGGCCGGCCCCAGCGTGCAGGGCTGATCCGGCGAGGCGCCGAAGCTCAGCATCGCCGTCGCGGCGATTCCGGTCAGGGCCCCGGCCGCCAACAGCAGGGGTGTGACCTGCAACAGCGCCAGTGCCGAGGCCAGCAAAACCCCAGCCAGGATCGAGCGGATGAGCGCGGCGGGCGCCTGCGAGGACAGCCGGGCACCGACGTAGACGGCGGGCAACGCCCCGAGCAGCAGGGACGCGGTTACCGCCAGGTGCACGTCCCCGAAAAGCACGTGTCCGAGCGCGGCCGCCGCGACCAACGGGATGGCCTGCACCATGTCCGTTCCCACCAGTTGGGACGGGCGCAACCGCGGGTAGGCCACCAGCAGCAGCGCCATCACAAGGGACCCCGCGCCCACCGACGTCGTCCCGACCGCCAAGCCGCCGAGCGCCCCTATCGCCACTGTGCGACCTGGCCGAACCGCCACACCGTCCTCGGTGCATCGCTCCCCGCGCTGGCGGTCGACTACCTGTCGCACGGTGGTGGACGCCAGGGAGGCCAGCAGCACCACCGCGATCACCACCTTGAGCCGTCCTTGAACGCCCGGGACGTGCCCGATACCTCCGATCAGGACGGCGCCGGTGAAGGCGGCCGGAACCGCGCCGATTGCCAGCCAGCGCACCACACCCTTGTGGACGGTTCGGCGGCGCAAGTGAACCGCGGCGCCGACCGGTTTCATCAGCAGGCTGGTGACCAGATCGCTGGAGATAGCCGCCAGCGCCGGGACGTGGAACACCAGCACGAGCAGAGGGGTGAGCAACGCGCCGCCGCCCATCCCGGTAAGGCCAACCAGCAGCCCCACCAGAGCACCCACTAACGACAAGCTGAGATCAAGATGCATGGCCGATGCCTGTTCCAATGGCCGACCCGAGCGGGACGGCGGGGTCCGATGCGGTCAGAGACCGCGCGGACAGCAGGCGGAGAGCAAGCGCATCAGGTCCAGATGTATCCGACGTACCAAGGAAACTTCGCACGTGCGGTGCGGGTCCCTAGAACGCTGCAGGTAGGAATCCTTGGGTTTATCGATCGAACTTGTCAACTTCACGCTGGCACGCTGGCGGCAGCCGCGCCTGACCCGTTCGGCTGATGTGGGTCGAGGGTGAGTGAGTGCCCGGGATGGGACTCGAACCCACATGCCCTCACGGGCCACGGCTTTTAAGGCCGCTGCGTAAACCATTCCGCCACCCGGGCGCCCGGCAAGGGTAAGCGGTCAGCCGACCCGGGCCGCCTCATCACCACGCCCCGGGTCCCGCGCACCGGTGGCCGCCGCCCGGAAGGCGGCCCGCGGGTCCGCGAACTGCCCCAGGTTGACCACCTCACGGCGGAAGAACAGCGCCAGGGTCCAGTCGGCAATCACCCGTACCTTGCGATTCCACGTCGGCACCCGGCTGACGTGGTAGGTCCGGTGCATGAACCAGGCCGGCCATCCGCGCAGTTTCACCCCGTAAATCTCGGCGACCCCCTTGTGCAGACCGAGCGACGCGACGCTCCCGGCGTATGCATGCCGGTATCGCGTCAACTGCTCCCCGCGCAGGGAATGGACGAGATTGTCGGCGAGGACCTTCGCCTGCCGGACGGCATGCTGGGCCGACGGCCCGCACAGGGCGCCGCTCTGGGGGCCGCCCTTCGCGACATCGGGGATGGCCGCGCAGTCACCGGCGCTCCACACGTTGGTGCCCCCCTCGACCGTCAAGAATTCGCTACCGCGCAGCCGACCCTTCTGGTCCAATGGCAGGTTGAACGACTCCAGGACCGGATTGGCCTTGACTCCCGCGGTCCAGACCACCGTTTCGGCGTCGAACGCCGTCCCGTCCGAGAGCCGTACGTGCATCCCTTCACAGGTTTCCAGCCGAGTGTTGAGCCGGATCTCCATCCCCCGCTCCTCAAGGCGCCGCACGGTGTAGAGCGCCATCCGCTCGCTCACCTCGGGCAGGATCCGGCCGGCGGCTTCGACCAACACCCAGCGCATGTCTTTCGGGGTGATGCTCCGGTAATACCGGCAGGCGCTACGGGCCATGTCCTCCAGTTCGGCGAACGCCTCGATGCCGGCGTAGCCGCCGCCGACGAAGCAGAACGTCAGTGCTCTGCGGCGCAGCTCCGGATCGCTGCTGGACGCCGCCGCATCCAGCCGGGACAGCACGTAGTTGCGCAGGTAGACCGCCTCGGCAACCGTCTTGAAACCGATGCCGAAAGTGGCGAGACCCGGAATGGGGAGGGTGCGCGCGATGCTTCCCGGTGCCACCACCACGTGGTCGAAGCCGAGCTCGAACGAGGCGCCTTCCACCGGCTCGATCAGCGCGACCCGCCGGTCGTGGTCCAAAGCGCTCACCGTCCCGGTGATGACGCGGCAGCGCGACAACACCCGGCGCAACGGGACGACCACATGCCGCGGCTCAAGGCTCCCGGCAGCCGCCTCGGGCAGGAACGGCTGGTAGGTCATGTACGACTGGGGATCGACTACCGTGATCGTGGCCTCTCCGCCGCGCAGACGGAGCTTTCTTTGTAGCCGAAGCGCGGTGTACATCCCGACGTACCCACCGCCGATGATCAAGATTTGCCAGGGTTCCCGGGGGCCAGCCATGCGCTGACGGTACCCATGATCAGCTCCGGCGGCGTGGCCTAGCCCGCGAGGAGCACCGCCTGACCAACTACGTCGTCCAACATGGCTTCGGTCAGCCGGCCGGTGAACGTGTTCTGCTGGCTGGGGTGATAGCAGCCCAACACGGTGATCGAGCGGTGCGGCGCCCCGACCTCGGCCCGCGCACCATGACCGAACGCGACCCGCGGTGCTGGGGCTGGGAAGCCGAGGGCCACCAGCGCGGGGAAAGCAACCTGCCAGGCGAACTGGCCCAGCGCCACAACGACCCGCGTACTGGGCCGGCACGCCCGCAGCTCGGCATGCAACCAGGGCGCGCAGGTATCTCGCTCAATGGTGCTGGGCTTGTTCGCTGGCGGGGCACAGCGCACCGCTGCCAGCATTCGAGTGCCGTGCAGCCGCAGGCCGTCGGCGGCGTGGCTGGAGGTGGCCTGGCTGGCGAGGCCGGCGCGGTACATGGCCGCGATCAGCCAGTCCCCCGACCGGTCGCCGGTGAATACCCGACCCGTCCGGTTGCCGCCGTGGGCGGCGGGTGCGAG
>JAABUZ0100000536.1_pt1 | contig 91281 bp, 97 predicted proteins | sample 5562091 | NCBI WGS metagenome assembly JAABUZ01 (sample SAMN12813069, study PRJNA571459) | rock metagenome | isolation source: Antarctica rocks | place: Antarctica: Victoria Land, Linnaeus Terrace sud | collected 2015-12-21
GTTTGGTGGGAGGTGGGAGGTGGGAGGTGAGAGGTGGTGAGAGGTGATGGGTGATGGGTGATGGGTGAGGGAGGGAAGCAACGAAATGGGGTGGGGAGGGGGGGTGGGGATGTAGGTTAGGAACGGAAGTATTGATGGAGGGAGTTGAGGTGAGGAGACGAGGAGTTTCTAGTGGGTATTTTCAAAGCGAGGATATGTATACGGGAGAGTTTGTGGAAGGCTTTGTATTGTTCGCTCTACTCGCTAATCTGAAGCTTTGATGGTTTATTCTGATCTGGAATCTAAATCACCACACCTCTGAGCGAATGTAGCAAGCAAACCCCTGCAACCCGAACAGAGCACGCCGGTGGCCTAATTATGGCCTAGAGGCACGCCTGATTGGGCGATGTGGCAGTGATGGCTCTGGCCTTATCTCGGGTTGTATCTTGTTGATAATACACGTTGCAGCGGGGTCTGGGAGGAGTGGTTGAGTTGGGGTTTTCGTGGAGGAGAAAGTTTGTGTCGGTATGACACTTTGCCGTTAATGTTTACTGGGATCAAGACCATCAGGATGCGGACCGCGTGTGGTTAGTCAGACCTAGTGGTGGATTAAAGTCAGAAAATCCAATCCCCAAACCGGCGTGGCTCGAATGCTTACAATAACCAACGTAGCTATCTTTCGAAATGGCTCTTTCCACGCTGCTTCTATAACAGCTCGCTGCCATGGTTAAATGCCCATTCCGTCAAAGTCGAATACTGGAACCGACGTCCTCAAAGTTCCATAGTCCCCACGTTCCCTCCAACGTCACTGACCCCACCCATCGGCCCCTGTGCCAACCTCTTCCTTACAGCAGCAACTATCTCTCCCATTTGGCCAGTGCTATCTGCGACACCCTGCAGCTCCCGATGCAGCAGTTCCAAGACCTCGTATTTGCGAACGGCGACCTTGAAGGCCGCGCTCTCGGAATCACCTCTACCGCCAACAAGGTTACTGAAGGATTGTGCAGGGCGTAGGAGGTACGGGACGACGGCTTCAAGGGCTGGAGTTGCAAGGATGGCGAGAACGCCAGAAGGGGGAAGTAGCTGGTTAGAATGGCATTTCTGCGATAACTCGTTCTCTAAAGGCAACAAGTATTGCGGATTGGAAGTGTTGCTCCCTGGGTTTGTAGGTAGTGGCGCCCACTTTGCCGCTATCACTGCGCCAATTAGATCAATGGCTGCTAGCGCAGTTTCCTTGAGAGCAACAGTCTCAGCAGCTTTGACAACTTGGGTCCAGAAGTGGGAAAAGTTTTCTAGATAGCGGAAATAAAGAGCTCGTGCTGCCGAAGCCTCTTCGGATTTACTCTCGTCCTGGACGTGGTTTTTGCCGGTAATGGTTGCTCCATGGAAGACCATCGCCAATGTACCAAAAGCATCTGTATTTGCCGGCCATGCTCGTATGAGGAAAAGGGGCGAAAATCGATCTATATTCTGAAGGAGTGCTATACGAGGTAGAGAAACGAGCACGTGAAGGTCGTTTTTAGGGGCCATGTTCTGAGCCCATTGGCTGGAAGAGACGCCATCAAAGACACCCCAGAGACGGGTGTGGACGACATCCACTATTGACGGAGATGTATTGAGTAGATGGGTGGGATAATTTGAGCAGTATGTCGAGAGGTAGTTGGCGGAGCTGTTGTATAGCCACGTAGAATCAAGGGACTTGTTATTCGGCTCAAGGTAATAAGACATTGAGCGAGCATGCAGGCCCTTTTCCACTAAGAAATCTAGAGCTTTCGAAGAGTTTGGTGAGCAATCAATAATCGATCTTGAATGGTATTTGCTAGATAGAGACTTTGTGTAGAAGTCGATCAAGGTCATGTGCATAAGGACATCGTCTTTGTAATCGACCATGTAAAGAGCAGCAAAGTCGAGGAGCCCCCCATTCTTCACGCCGCACTGTTCTTCAATGTCCGGGAACTGAGATGTTCTCAGTGCCTCACAATCAATCTGCAGTATCAGGTCCAGAAGTCTCGCCTGGGCAATAGTTTTTTCCCTTCTAGTTGGCTGGCCTTCCCTCCCCGCGGTTGCGAGACTGCATAACGCGAATATGGATCCATAGATATCTCTATCGCGGAAGACTCTTCTCCACATTAAGCCCTCGTAGAAGACTTTCCCTTGTTGGAGCCCAGCTCCGTCGGCCAGATGTACGTCATGGGCCTGGAGTAAGCCCAACAGCACTTCCTGCGCTTTGTCCGCAACCGCTGTGTCCGGTGTACACAACCATAGTCTGATCAAGGCAGCTACCACTTCGGGCCTTCCAGCCACAATCTCAGAATGACCCCGCCCATGACTCGCTTTCAAAAGTAGACTTAATGTGACCGAGTTTATTGGCGGAGATGGAGAGGCAAGGCCAGCTGCAAAGTCGATTGCTGGCTGGATAGTAAGGACTTGATCGAAGCTAAAATTCTGCGGACGTATGAGGGTCTTTACAAGAGCCGTCACAAGCGAAGGATCTTGTTGTAGAATAGGAAGAAGCTTGGAGATCTGGTTGATTGTTGCGATCCTGTGGACCTCTTCAATGTCTCCCACTATGCTAAGCCTTAATATAGTTACCTGAAGCCTTTAATGGGACCAAAGGTCATACCTAGGATTTGCCCGTTCAAAGTCTCCAACAATCTCTCGTCCAAGGCTTTTGCAGGGTCCGCAGTTACTTCTGCGAGATGTTTCCTGACCTCGCTGAAGGCAGGAGACGCCATTGTCGTCGCTAGCAATTGCTAATGTCCCAGTCATGAAATCTTTATATGGCCAGCCATCAGGTCGTTAGGTCATCAAGGGAGTTTTTCATGAAAAGAATGATTTGTCAAGTAGAAATATAGACGATCATGTGACAGTGGTCGATAGTAAACATGTATTATAACAGGACTAGATCCTGTATTGAAAAACTAGTAGGAAGAAGTTTGGCTCTCGAATGCACATCAATGCAAGCCGGTATAGGTACATCCGGATGCGGTTCTAAACATTAAGCGTCACGAAACGTGTACTTGCCAATGCTTTATTTTGGAAAATCCAGCAACATCATTCTGGGGAGATTCATGGGCCAAGAGTCGACTTGTCAACCGAAGATCAGAAAGAACATGTAAGCATGAACAGGATAATAGCCAAAAGATACAGTCGTGGCCGGTTGATTTGGATCGGAAGGAAAAGTGAACATATCGTCTGCGGTAGTCTTGAATGATATTCTACGTTATTACAGCATAGCAATGCCCACGCCAACAATACCAATGACGGCTCCAATCATTTCCCATCCCACAACGACAGCCCCAGCTCCTCCTGTGAATCTCGGTGGTGCCGCGGTACCTGTTGCTGAGACGTTGCTTGCCCCACTTCCTCCACCCCCATTTCCGCTTGTGCCATTCGAGCCGTTGGTGCCGTTGTTGATATTCAAACCAGGGAATAGACTGGTAGTATTGGCATCAATGACGATATAATCATGCACCAGCGCGGACCCATCCAGCACACTCGCTTGCTGGTCAGCTGTACAAGTCCCCAGCAAATTCAAGACATAGCATTGTGCCTTTGGGCTCTCGGGGACATCGTTCTTGAACTGGAAGGAGGAGCTAGGACCTTGGGTACTGTAGTTTTGATTTGCATTCGTGGAGATGTTGCCAGTAGCGATGTCATTGCCAAAGATAGCGCGCTGGAAGATGCGGTATGCGGTTTCTGGCTGGTACGCCGGGACTTCATGGCCAGACTCGTAGACACGCGAAAAGGAGAAGTTGCCATGTTGGCGGACTTGACCGCCAATGTAGCTGCTGTTTACTTGTATTGGAGCATACCCCGCCGCCTGGAAAGCGGGACTTTGACTGTAGTTGACCGCGAGCGACGCTTCCTCGCCGCCAAGCCAATTACAAGCGTAATCTCGATCGCCATACATAAAAGCGACCTTGACGCCATTGTCCAGGAGGTAAGCTAGATCCGTCAACTGACCGCCGCGGATATCGGTTCGAGCGTAGTCTCCTGTGCTCTGGAAGGCGTAGTAAACACCGTTTGTTGACTGGGTGTAATTGATCGGCACACCAAGAGCAGCTTGTACCCAGTGTTGAGCGAGAAAGCCCAGGTAATAGGATGGAGGGAATGGATCTGGGTCGAAGGCTGCGATGTCGTAGTAGTTCCGGCCGGAGGAGTTGATATATTGACTTTCGACCTCATTGGAGCAATACACGCTAGCGGCGATGCAGGCTTGATTGACGGTGTCATTATTCCCAGTCGCATCGGGATCTCCCACTGCAGCAATATTTCTACAATTTATTATCAAGTCGCGGCAGCCTGTGTCCGGGCGATTGAAGTTGTCAACAGCTTGCTGGTACAGGCTCTGGTTTATGGCTTGGATTCCGTATGTATTGTTGTAGGCGAATGTCGGATAGGCGAGCTCTTGGGTCAAAAGGTCTACACAGCCATTGACGATGCCCAAAGTGTCAAGGTGAATTATGTAGGTATCGCCTGTTGCATTGATCGAGCCATTCGCGATGCGCATATTCTGTTCTTCGAAGAAGGCGGCGAACGCAGGCCCATACCTACCACCATACTAAGATGATGTAAGTTTTGACGTCTATATTATTGGGAATTGTCAATACTTACGGACTCTGTGAAAATAGATATTGCATCGTTGTTCGGCTTGTAGGCGGGAAACTGTTACTTTTGTGTCAGTGTTTTGGAGACATGAAACGAGTACTTGGCTTGTACTTCCTGAAACCATGCTTGTGCAAAGTGCCACATAGCTCTCGCCGCATTCGTAGTGTCGTTGGCGGAAGAGTTTAGATATTGAGTAGGGAAGGTCCCGACTTGAAAGGAGTTGTTCTGCACAGGCACGCCATTTGAGAAATCTGCAAGGGTTTCTACCAAAGTTGTCTGATCCACGGTCCCATTGCTTGGCACATCATATGAGAATCCAACTTGATTCGGCTGGTCAATGAACAGCATATTGACTTCATTATTCCAAGACCAGGGGTTGAGAGTCGTCGAGTTCGAGTCAACATTGATATTGCAAGGACCATTCTCTGTAAGCAATCCTATCATTGACGAAGACCCCGGGCCCCCGTTCATCCATATAGATAAGGGAGCATTTGCTGGGTCTTTGCGAGACTCGAAGAACCAGAAGAACGTATTGATCGAATAGTTTTGGTACTCGTCGACGTCGGCCAGTGTTCCAGGCGGTAGATGCACGTACCCGGCATAGGATTTCACTCCTGGGGTAGTTTCACAGATTCCAGGCTACATATCAAGAAGTTAGTCAAAGCAAAAACACTCTAAGCAGCCAAGCGATGAATGACACGTTGTACCTCTTTGTAAGATATGGAGATGCCATTGTTGAACTTTGACTGAACGGCAGTCACATTCTCGGGTATGGGAGGGAAATACTGGGAACATGCGAGCTCAAACAAGTTGACGCACGCTGCAAAAGAGAGGACGAAGCGCATTTTGCAAGCTCAGATACTCGCGTTTGCAAATTGAGAATTGGAATAAAAGGAAGTGGAAGGTTGGGGCTTGTCACCTCTTGTACGAAGCTCCCGATCCATCTAATAAACAAATCCAGCCCAGTTGTGGAGAACGACAACAGTCCCCACAAGCCTATCAAAAGTTTGCTATTCGAGCCTTGTTATCCCAGCTTTACTGTCAATCCCGCAATTTAGTGCCCAGGTCCCCACTCACGCCACTGTACTGTAGCATCATAGCATGCGTCCATGACACCAGATCTTGGAGTAAAGAGGTTTAGCTATCGCGCCAATGTGCTGATCAGGTTGCGGGCTGTGCCTTCGGCCAGGTTGTTGATCGAGCTTGAACCTGCATGGTCAATTGATCCGCAATCCGGCATTAGCTTGATGAAGAAGGTGGTTGCTCGCGTGCTGGAAACCAATAGGATCGCATACTCGTATATATCGAGAAGGTCACCGTGAGCTCTCAACAAATCTATCTTCGAATGGAAAGCTCGGTATCTCAATATGATAGTCTGTCTGAATATCAAATCCATACTGCGACATGGTAGGCAAGAAATGGACGTTGAGGTTCTTACAGTACGAGGGTAGGTAGATCTTTCCGGGTTAAGTTTGTCCCGGAAACCGACTCACTTAATATATATCATTTAATATTAGGGTGTGATTAGAAATTGAACGCGTAACTTGCTGCCTGAAGCAAGCTTGAGATACAATATCATACTTTGTATCCACCAGCAATCTCATCCAAGTGTTTCCGCGCCCTTGGTATCACCGACAGTCTAGAACAAGTCTCCAATAGTGCATCATGGTTTTCGCCTTAGAATACTTTTACTCCCAGTTCTTCTTTACGCCTCCATATCCTACAGACGACTTTACAGGCCAGACGGTTATTGTCACTGGTTCTAACACTGGGCTCGGTCTTGAAGCAGCGCGCCATCTAGTCCGTCTAAACGCAGAGAAAGTGATACTCGCAGTGAGAAATCTTGAAAAGGGAGAGGCCGCGAAAGGTTCGATTGAGGCATCTGAGAAGAAGATCGGCGTGGTGGAGGTATGGGAGTTGGACCTAGCGAGCCATGAGTCGGTCCAGCGATTTGCCAAAAGAGCCGAAGGTTTGAAAAGACTCGATGCTATCTCTGGAAATGCTGCAATATACACCTATCAATTCAAGATAGTGGACGGCAACGAGTCTACTATGACCGTCAACGTTATCAACACCTTCCTTCTGGCGCTGTTACTGCTACCAAAAATGCGAGAGACGGCTGTCCAATTCAACGTGGTTCCTAGGATTAGCCTTGTGGCCTCGTTCGTGCATTACCTTACAAGCTTCCCACAGAAAAAAGAGGACAGCATATTCGACTACCTGAACAAGGAGGGGGTGGCCGATATGAATGATAGGTATAACGTATCGAAAATCATCGAAATATTCGGCACACGTGAAATGGCCAAGCTTATGGAAGCGTCGCCTAAGGAAGGCAAAGTCATCTTGAACTGTCTCAATCCAGGCCACTGCCGGTCGGAGATGATGCGGGAAACGACGGGCATGTTCAAGTACTTTGTCAAAGGCATAACGGCGTTGATGGCACGTACTACAGAGGTTGGTGCTAGAACAATAATAGCTGGCGTCGCGGCTGGATATGAGACGCACGGAACATACATGGATGATAGCAAGGTTGGAAAGTGAGTCATGATCTTTGCTACTACTATGGACGAGAATATGGCTAAGGAGTTTCCCAAAACAGGGTGTCTTCAGCCGTGTCCGGTGAGGAAGGTTGCAAATTGCAGAAGAGGGTCTGGAAGGAGCTGGCAGACAAGCTCGAAGGAATCCAGCCTGGCGTACTCCAGAAAATTTGACCTGCCAAATGACAAAGAAAGACATGTTGTGCGCTTTCGGACGCTCATTTGGTATGCCACTATTCGTCAAGGTTTCAATGCATCGTAATATTGCCTTGGGGGAGGATATTGTAGCCTTTTGCTGTGCTCGAATCGATTCACGATGCGTAGCATTTGTGTCTAATAGGTGTGATACATGCAGTAGGTCTATGATCAAGCTGTGTTGCCGGATGCTCATAGAACACTGTTGTGTTTTGGAATTCTTAAACTAGCTTGCCCTATAAGCGAGGAACGAGCTTAGTGGGGGCTACGGATAACTTGCGCCCACAAACAAGTTCAACAACCGAGGCAGAAGCGACACACCCACCAATCGGCTACGGTGATCTCTCTGCACTGAGTCAGCAGTCGTCACCAACCCTGTATCAAATCACGTTACCGAGTTATGCAACGTCAGTCATACCCACAATACCGTGATGGTCGGCTTGAGTCCCGCCGATGGAAGACAACCTTTGCAGCGCCCTTGTTGCACGACGCAACTCTGCCTGCCATGTCCACGCCGGCAGCCAAAAAGCGTGCACCTCAGAAACCTCGAGTAGGCAAGAATGGCAGTGCAAGCTACAAGATTGCTGGCATTGAGCTTCCTTGCGATCCGGATTTGGAGTTTGATAAGCCTACGCCCACTCCACTGTTTCCCGTGAGTCTGCCCTGCGTTACCCCGATTATTCTCATTCCAACGAGCTTGCCCGAAAGTGAATGGCACCGTCTCAGCAATCTGTACTGATCTCATCCTAGTCATACCACCCTCCCAAGCCAAAGCCCCTGACCAAAGATGAGAGAATCCAAGTCGCTCACTTCCGCTCCCTACGCAACAGCATTCACGAAGGACCATTGTACACAGTCCTAGGCGACAACGTACGTGTTGGTAAAACAGGATACACATCCACTGCCGCCAACTTCGATCCATTCGAGGGTATGCCTACCTATAGCAAGAAGTATACAAAGCAGCGCCGTAGGATTCCCAAGCTTGATACAAGACCTTATGGTAGGCATTCAGATTTGCGATCTTACAACTCCAGCTTACTGATGATTTACAGTCCTCAAATTCTTCCCCAAAGAGCTCTGGTCCACGCTCGACCCCTCTTCCACCGCAACCAGTGGCATATCTTCTCCCCAAGCCAGCAAGAAGCTCCAGCTCGCCAAGCCGGATGGCTTGAAAGACTTTGACGACGAAATCTCGGGCGACAATGACGAGACCGGTGCTCTTGGTGAGAAGATTGTTGAGGATGAAGGCGAGGGAATGGAAGAGGATGTCGATGATGAGTATGAGGAGGATGAGGATGAAGGGGGTGACTACAACGCAGAGCAATATTTTGATGATGGGGGAGATGATGCAGGAGATGACTACGATGGAGGGGAGGATGGAGGCATGGACTCTTATTGAACGACTCTTGAGATTCTGCATAGCCGGCGGTGTTTACGGAAAACGAGGATGCATGATACCCAATTTAGAATGCACTCAAGGATCGGCGAAAAGTATCTAGAAGGTCCTGAACAAAAAAGTTGTGTCATATGCATCTTTCCAATACCCTCACACCCCACGGCCTCAACCGCAGACAAGACCCTAGGTAGTGCCAAGACGCTTCAAGCCTCAAGCCTCATTCTTGCTGCCCCTCCCAGGCCACCGAAGCGACATCCCACATTCCCATACCGCGCGACCCTCAATCAATCTCCCACACCGCCCTCCTACATATACACACCCAACCACTTACGCATTCAAAGGCTAAGAGCAGTACAGTAGGTACTGTACATCCCTCAAGCTACCCTCGAGCGTTGCAAATAGGCAGGAAGACTGTTTTCGTTTTCGCCCTCTACTCATCGCTTGTTTTTGCGTTTGCGCATCAGTGTCCCGAATGAGACTCTACCGCACCACCCGTATTCCCTCCGCCCTCCCAACGCTGGCATCAGCACCCTCACCACCACCATCACCACCACGGCGAGGCGAGGCGAGGCGAGCGCTGCGGTAAGGGGATAGATCACTTTTGCCCTGGGTATGTTTTTTTTCGGGTGATGTTGTTGGTTTTTCTTCAGAAGGATATGAGGTTTTGGACAGGGGATTTGAGTTTTTTATTGCGGTTCGGTGAAGTTGGTTGGCGGGGTTGGCTTGGATGGATGGATGGATGGTTGTTTTGGGTGAAAGGTTGGGGAGGTTATGTAGCTGGGTGGATGCATGCATGGGGGATGCATGGGAGGTGGACGAGGGGTAGGGAGTGAGAGGGAGCTTTTCCCACTCTTTTTCTCTCTTCGGTATCAGTTTTGAGCCTATTGCTAACCAACTCAGTCACCCATGCCGCAGGCCAAACCTGTATTCGAAGCGAACACGGTAAACCATATATGGAATCCACCGTTCTCGACCATCATCCGCCATTTCTCTTAGTTCCTGTTTCTCGCCTCCCCTACTCCCCCACTTTGCCAAATGCCAAAGTCACCTTCTTAGCATGTTTAGGGACACTCGCTGTTCCTCCGCCCACTGGATGACTTCCCCCGGATAGTCCCGCAATAACCTTCATGTCGTCCCTATCCAACTTCTCCCCTCTTCTCTTTCGTTTCATGCTTCGGACCATCCCAGCTCCCTTCTCTGCGACCATCCGCTTCCCCTTCGTGGAACGCCCGTGGACCATAGTGTTCGTTCGAGAGCCGGGAGCAGAATCGGACATTGAGCTGGAATCCGAGCTCGAAGGGGCAGGAAGATCTTTGGTGCGGTGGTGCCCTGCCCTCTTCCTTTTCGCAAGGCGGCGGGAGACGAGGGACCCATGGGTGGAGTTAGGAGCGAAGTCAGACGCAGAGCTCGCGCTTGACGGCGGAGCTGGTTTCCTGACATTCGAAATGGTGTCTGCGGCCTTGGCATCAGGCTCGGAGCTACCGTCTGGATCATTGATTTCGCTGGCAAGTAGAGCGGGGACGTATGCCGTTGAGAGGGTGTGTAAAGCTCTGGCTGCTGCTCGTCGCTTTGGGGGGCACCGGCAGGGTGCAGAGTGGTCAATGAGGTTGGGAGGGGGCGGGGCTGTGATTTGGGGAGTAGAGGTGGTGGAAGTGGAAGTGGTAACGCAGTGGTAAAGAAGGGTGGGTGGGAGGTGGGTCGGAGGGGTTGGGGCTGATGATTGAGGTATATAGGACATATTGCTCTTGGGGGAGAAAAGACTGAACAAGCCAGGTGATGTTCAAGTAAGGGGTAGAAGGAGAGTAGGGGTAATGTGAGTGTAAAGAAAGGTAACTATGCCATCAAGAACATGGGAGGTGAGGATAAGCAAAGGGAGGCGTTGATTGTGTGGGAAGGCAAGTCTTTATCTGGCGTACAGCTCATGCTGTAGAGACCCTCCCGACTGCAGATGACAAAGAGTTGCGATTGGCGCTGATTCTTCAGGCTCTAGACATGCAATTCGAAATCTGTGCGCAGAGCGGACCTATTCCAGCCCCAACAGTTTGATATATGGCATCATCTCTCCTCTACAACCAGGGATATTGATGAAAGGGGATTTATACGTACTGGAGGATTCTCATTCAATTATTTTAGGATTGGGTATTCGTGCTTTGAATTGTCGGACATGATATGAACAAATTTGAGTTACCATTGAACACTAGCTGACCTTTGAACACTTTGCTCTGGCTAGACACTCCGTATACAACATTCCAATCATCGGAAAGAGGGAATCCACCCAGACCTGTGTCAGGGCGGCTGAATTGCATTTGCCATGAAGGTTGCTATCCGAGCTGGTAGAGGAAAGATCGAGACTCTGAGTTATGGTGACGTTGCTATGAAAGTCTTCGTGGAACGAAACGAAACAAGTTTGTATGCCGGCGTTGGATTGTCCTAGTAAAGGCCGCGCACTTGTTCTTCACAGCTGGGTGGTCCAAACTTATAAGCTATGCAGTTGATCCTTTGAGAAGCTTTTCTAAGTGAGAGAGCTGTTAGGTTCCTTACGTTAGACTCTTAGGATACCATAGAGAAAACGGAGTGTTACCGCTTAGGGCTCGAATTTGGCGGTGGGTGTCCCACCACACCCCGACGGCGGTAGCAAGCCCTAAACTAATTCCCAGGATGGCGAGCATAGTATCGGTTGACATTGCTTCTAGCACTACAATTGAGGTTTCTGCACTGCAGGAAAAGGATGCTGGACTTTATTCAGTATGTTCGGAGGTGTTGCCTTTTGAATAGCGTGGTGCTGCACCAACGTTCCTGGCCTTCAATCTTGGGAACGGCTCTCTTTAAGAACGCTGAAAGGTCCTTGAATGGGTCTGAAATTCGTGCGGTATGATTTTCGTCCCAAAGCTGTGTTGATGCACATTCACTGCCGTTTAACAGTGAAGACCGCAGAAACGTTGGCTGCGAAGGATGCGGACTTCGTTATGATCGCAATCTGGTACCATACGAATGATTCGCGGTCTTCAACCTCGTCTCAGACATTGACGCAGACTTATGATGACCGCCACGCTAGCAGTCTCAAGAATCGTGGATTTAACCTCGACCGCCGCTTCCTATTAGTCGAACCCTTGTGCGGTCTTCGTGTAGACTTGCCCTATATGAAGAAACCCGCATACGCCGCAGTGCGGACTTCGTTTACGTCTTCCGATTCTGTCGTAAACATAGCCCTTTAACTCAAGGTGTAGCCTTCTACTAAAGGGCGAGGGAGCCATACTCCTCCAAAACCCCGTCATTATGGCTTTTCCTGTCTTTCCAAATTCTTTGTATGCATACTAATAATCAGGAGTCCTGCCCAGCGCTTCTGTACATTCATAGCCATGGACGACGTTAGTTCTATTGCTCCCGCTTTGGATGAAGATGATATCAAGACCAATCTCCCATATCAAGAAGTAAATGGCAGCTTCCAGCACCGTTGGTCGGTCCAAGACAATCCCTATTACCAATACCCCGATTCTATTTTGGTAGAACAGGAGGGATGCTGGCCGGATTTGGGCAGCACCTGGAGCTTCCTCCAGAATGATGGTACCGGAAACGACGTAGGGACCTTCGGAGATCAAACAGCGAATCACTTAGGTCCTGTGCAACTACCTGGTAGCCGCAATAATTCCTTCCAACCAGGCGGTATCTGCGATTGGCATCAATCAGTAATTCTACACTCTCTGGACCCTCACTCCAGTTCTAAGAAAGATGAATAAAGGCATATGCTGATGAACATTTCCAGCAGTCCGTTATTGGCCATCAGGGTGACAACCCTGCTTACCATAGTCCTCCATTTGTAGGGCAAGCGAATACTTTAACCTGGGAAAATCAACTTTCCCAACCTTCTATTGGCGATAATGAAAGATCGTCTTTTACTTGCAAAGGAATGGTTGCCACCCCAGGACTCATTCACCAGGACACTGAACAGTACTCGAGAAACGTATCACATGTGCGACCGTTAAGTTTTCATCAGGACCAGCAACCGGGAATATGCTCCCCAGAAAATCCACAAAACTCTGCAAATCATCCCAACTGTTTTCCTGATAGGTTCTTAGGAGGTGATGTTGCAACTGGCCCAATCACGGCTGATCGACTCAATCTTGACCGATCCAACCCCTACACCACTTGGCCTGTGGATCTAAGCAACTCATCATTCGATTGTAGCGACCAGAGTGGTGTTGTTGCAGAGGCGTCGTTGCAAGGGTTCGAAGCCGCACAAGAGAAGGATGCTTTCCCCAACACAAGCACGACGTATCTCAAGCGACCTTTAACCTCTACACGTCATATAGCTCGAAAAGATGCCGGTTTACGGACCTGTGTCTCGTGCCATGTAGCCAAGAGAAAGGTCTCGACCTCTGTACCAAGTTACGTTACGCCTGCTGATCTGTTTCCAATATTTAGTGTATGGGTTTTCCACTGTGTACCAGATGTACGGACCAAGCAGAAAGACTGTCTCCTGCCATTGATGTTGCGAGAATGGGGCTTAACGAAGCCATATATTTTGATCTACGTTAGTCACATTCTTAAAGTACGGCAGATGGCGTGCTACAGGTCACACGCTAACATTTATATCTGCAGACGAATGGCATGAGTGTAATCATCATCTAAAGTCTTACATTGCCATGTTCTCTGCTCGGTGTCCGTCTGGTTCAAAGAACGGAAAATCTCCGCTTCTTCTACACATAGATGTACAGAACTCAGGGGAAATAATGGTCCCCACAAAGGCTCAGTTGGTAGATCTTAATGTCCTCAAGACCTTGGAGCAACCCGAGATACTATCTGGAGGCGAACACAAGTCCATACGACAGCCTGCGCTGTGTCAACAGCAATTTGACCAACTTGTTCAGAATCGGGTCTGGTCCGGGCACGTAGGGTGGAATGGAGACTTTACCGCCGGAGAGGTGAGTACTTTCTTTAGACTCGCGATGCAGGCAATCTGCTGAAAAGTGGATTAGCATGACGCTTTGGATTTGGCACGAAAATTTTGCGGATACTTGGCCATCCTTCACGATCTCGAAGAAAGCGAAATACGCATAGATCTTGAAGACGAGCTCTCGGGTAAAGTCGTTGCTCTAGAAATTGTATACTTCATCGTTTTCAGGATGACCGAGACGTATAAGTCTCTAGCTCGATGCGTTGAGAATCTGCTGGATACGAAGACGATTAATTCGAATCCTTACGTTGTGTTCTACGCTCTAGAGGTTGTATATCGTTGTGTGAGGAAGAAGCAGCATTTAACCTGGAATCTTCCCGATCACCACATTTTGCATCCTCTCGTAAGTCTTGAGAACTCATGATCTAGCGGTCGATATTCATTAAGCCTTAGCGACGAATGTTGAAGTTGCTGAACACTCGCTCTGATCATTTCCTTTCTCAGCTTGGAAGATACGAGTGCGTGTTGTCAGCGAGGAGGTTGGAAGGCCATAGAATTCCTAACAACCAGACATTAGTCTTTGTGCGAGACGAGAAAAGCCGTTTACCCGGAAGTCTTGTGATAGCTTACAACGGACAATGTAATAAGCACTTACCCTGGAAGGTGGATCTTGACCCGCTGCGCAGTGGAAAGGGGTAACTTTGTCACATATGCTTGCCTAATGTTAACTATACTAATCACCGGTAGGTTGCCATTCTTCACAGCTCTAAGGTTCGACAACAAAGTCAAGCTCGTAAATCACAAGGCCAAGCCTAAGTCGCGAAGGAATTCGGATATCAATCGGACAGTCTGCGCAATCAATAGCAGGCTTTTAAGCATAAGGTCCAGAGAAAGTTTTCCTAAGCCATATGCAGAGTCCTGTGGGGCCGTGGTAAGAGAGAAAAGTGAGAACGACGCGTCAACTGCTGTCAATAATTCCATAGAAGACGTCGATGATCTTTTATCAGTAATCTCTGACGGCCAGTACGACATTAGGGCTGGCCAACAGTCTGATTACTCTGATTACCCAATGTTTCTTGCCCATATCGGTTCCCAGTATCAGGAGGCGGGTCTTGCAGCCTCTGGAGTTTCTGCCGCCCCCCAACAAGCATCTAACGTCGATGGGACCTCATACACATCAGCGACGAAAACCGAGGAGGTCTCCGGTAACCGTATGCAAGCTTGGAATGCCCCTCTTCACCTAAGCTCGGAGTTTCACATAGATCCTCCCACTCAGGTGAAAGCAAACCAGACTTCTAAGAAGCGTCGCCGTAGTCTCTCATCCAACAAAGGAATCAAACCTTCAAGTAAGACGAGGAAGAAGAAGTCGAAAGTCGATCACCCCAGTGGCCTCGGACGGTCTTTCTTCTCTACATTGTGGCATTCTTTGGGTTCTTTGTGGGTACGGTGAGGCAAAGCCTGCCACCAGATGTACAAATTCATTTGCGAGACCTTTGTGATTTGTTTGGGCTTGCTAGCCCTCAGAGAGCCTGGTGGAGACGTAGTTGATGGGAACTGATTCAATTCCCTTTAGCCGTCCTTGTATTCCTATTTGGCTGCAGAAGAGGAATCGTCGTCTGAAATTTCACCTCTTTAACAGTACAGCTTGCTTCTTAGCTGTTAGACATGTTCGGCGTAAAGATAAATACACCTAGACTGTTTTAGGTTACCTCGGTCTAGAAAAGAGATTCTGTAAAGTTGACAACTATTGTTCTTTTGAGTGTGGCTACTAAAGGCTTTACCGCCGAATTTTGGACTCGATACTTCTATAAGGGCAGTGAAGGGCAGAGCCAGTGTGGCCGATAAGCATTGAAAACACAGAGAAAGCATTGCTGAGCTACATTTCTTTTGGGGATTCTTGCCGACCTCGTCACTCCCCTAACATGGATCCCTACAGTGCTCACTTGGTCTCAGATCTACTACGGTTAAACCGGAGCATTTCGGATGGGTGAGCCTGGTGCGACGTTGAGTTTTAGGATATCCCATATCGCATTGGTCAAGGCAACAGGCATGCCTAATCCCACGCAGCCTTCCTGTGCCACGTGCACTCGTGAGAAGATAGGATTCAGGAAGCTTTTCCGCAACACTGGAGCCGGGCGTGAGGATAGTCAAGGCCTGAAAGGAAAATATGAGCAGAGGATTAACCGTAAAAATCTCCCAAATCGAGTCAAGGATTGTAGGATAACTTTATAGTATGGCAGATGGTAAAGGAGCGCCTGGGCCGTCTCTTTTATTAGAGACTGCTCATTAAACCCAGCTCTATCAGTAGGATAGGTCACTGGTTGTGGGTTTCGGAGTATATTTCTTGACCCACCTTTTCTTCCCATCGCAGAGTCTGAATATACGTAGAAGTCTGGTATGTTCTGCCTAGTCTACCACGTGAAAGGTCACCAGCATGTGGCCATTCCATTATGTGTTGTCCTTGAGTACGAAATTTAGGAGATACGGGAGGCGTTGCGTTGGCTTTGTCACTTGACACCTTTCTCTGCCTACAAAGGGTTCAAAGCTACGTGGCAGCCTGGAAGATCGCGATAGGAGGTCCACATGAATCACGCTACACCATGATGTGATGCGTGCCAACTTTAGTATCTGGAAATAGTATCTATCACTTCCGAGAAAGACCTAGCAAATCATAGACGTCGAAAATTGAAAGGTATGCATGCAGCTTCTACCAGCGGTTAAGCCCGCTGCAGAGCTTACTCCGGGTCTGTCGGACTAAAAGCGGTGAATAACGAGCAATCAGGCGTGCAATATAAGGCTGACCGAGGAGAAAAGCTGCTCAAAGTAGAAGAGATATTATGAGAGAAGGTATGTCGAAGCAGATGGAAGGAAGAAAAAAACACTTCAAGGCATAAGAGGCATTTACGAAGGACTCACAAAGATTAGTCGACGCGCAGCTTGTCACCCCATGATATGCATGTCACGCTCCATGACCTCGGGTTTCAAAACACGGCACCGCATAGCCTTGGCAATTCTAGGCGGCAGCACCATAATTGTGTCAGACACTCGTAAAGCGTTAATAAAGTTGGTTAGAGAATGTTTCTGCCACACGCTAGAGCCTGATATGAATACATGTAGAATTAATGGGATGCAGGTCTTATTAGAGATGCGGAATAGCGCATGAAGGAAGCTGAAAGTTAAGCGCAAGAATATCAATATTATAAGAGAAGTGAGAGCAATACAAGATCCTCGAAGGAGAAATTGAAATTTAGCAGTGGACTTCAGTTGCATTCGACTGCTCTGGCTCAGACTCAGACATGTGCGGAAAAATGACCTAGCGAGTGGCAAAGTGCCACAGTCAGCTTACGGACACTGCACCATGTTACTATGCCGAGATTCCGAATAAAACCTCTTAACATATATCTCTTCGGTATGAAACGGCCAAAGCCTTGATTACACATCTCGAGACTGTTGAGCAATCTAATAGAACCTTTGCCCCAGGCAGAATAGACAATGGTCAAGTAGTCAATATGATAGACACCGGAGAGACCTAAGGAAGACGAAAATCCTCAGCCCCGTGTTAGCCCGATGTAGAAGCATATGGGGTGCAAATACATTCAGATACCAGCGTTACTGCTGACTCGATCGCAGACATTTCTGATCGCAGACATTAGATCATCATGCAATCTTCCAATGGAAACTCAACAGTAGACTCGATGCAGCTCCTCCTGGAATAAGTCAGGCAAATGAACAGTGCCAGCTGATGGCCGCTTCACTTTCGAGATACGAAAGGATTTATAGACTTGTATGCCTTGTTTTGCGGGTATTGAGACCATTCGTTGGCCACGGAAATGAGATTTTCAGGCCGCAAAGGGTTTACTAAAATGTTACAATAGTACCAAAGATAACTGGCTGGATAATAGAGATGGCTGCAGGTGTGATGTAGCAGCAGCTACGCACTGAAAATCTTAGCTAGCACATCTCCCACACGATTCGAAGTTGTGGCGCCAAGTAGCAAAGTGCAAATAATTGGGGGCAAAATTCAGCCAATGACTTCGTCCTGGGGGACTTAAAGAAGTTGACCGTTGAATAGGGGAAAGAGAAGAGTGATCTGTCTTTCCGAAAGAGGTTTCGTAGATTAAAAGTAAAAGTGAGCTGCAGCGAAGCCTGCGATTCGAAGCCTGGGATTATCGTGATATCGAAAATGGCATAGACGGGGCGGACATCGAGGACGAATCAAAATACGGCTACCTACCACAGGTAAGACATATCAAGTCATACAAAGAATGGTAGGCCATCAAATACTTGTAGTGGATCCATATGTGAACCAAAATCCACTCTGCACGTCAAAGCTGTGCAACTGGGTGGTCGTTGCAGGGACAAACTGGTCTGAGACATTGCGACACGTTCAGCTTGTGGATTGGCGTTCAGAAAGCAAATACAATTCGACAATTTCTGCTTGGGCTAGATTTCTGATCAAGTGGACCGCCTGTAGAATAATAACAAATCCTAAAATGAAAGTTGAACGAAAAGCATGAAGCGGAAGGAGATGATCTATTGGATTTACGGAGCAGTACGCAGCGCGAGAACGTAGCCTGAAGGTTTTGGTGGATAGGTTTAAGGGTGGGCGAACTGAAAAGGCAAAAGAAGATCACCTTAATGCATTTCATGCAGGCTGCCATTACGTTGTCTTGAAAACGCTGCCTAAAAAGCGAGTGGATGCCTATTGATTTGCCTTGTGATTTGCCTGTTATTTGCCTTGTTATTTGCCTTGAAAAAGGGCCAGATTTGCGAACCATGTCCAATGTCGCCTGCAGTCATTAGTGCGGCTCTGGCTCCTAGCGCGGCCTGCCTTGAGCCATCTGTCTCAACAATGCCAGCTCCGTTCGCATTTGTGTCAATTTACATATACTGCTCTACTGCTCCCACCATGCATCGCTCCTGTCTACAGCGTCCAGCCTATCAGATCTACCACTAAGTCCAACGGAGCGCTGACCGATATCCCATACCTTGTTTCCTATCCGCAACAACTTGTGTGAGTTCAAACTACAGGCTTATCCGGCCAACCCTGGCAATGCAACGGAGTCTGATGCATGATAGTGAACCTATGAGAATATTGTGGCATCCCACGAGTTCTGGCGGCCAGGATCGGCATGAGCAACGAGAAGTCTCACTTCCTGGCACGAAAGATCCAAGACTTTCAACGTTCCACCTCCAGAGGCTATGTTTGTCTATTCTGTAGCGAATCATTTCTTCAAGAGCCGAAACTCTGGGAACACGCAAAGCGCTCACATGCAGAGTCTTTCGAATATGACGATGCGTCAGGGGAGGCAGATGCGCGGAAGCAATTTCGCCATGAAGCGATGGACAAAGCGTACGTCGTCTTCTCCAAGCTCAGATAGCTTAGGCACCCGCATACAGATACGTATCTTGTGTCTGGCTGCCAACCCATACTGAAACTCTCTTCATGTCTAGGCAGAAAAGCCCACGAAAGAGTGTTCGTTCAAATGAGCGGATGAAATCAAAACCGTCTTCCAAAGACGATGACTCAACTAGACCGAATATTGGAGATGAAGTAGGACTCAACCCCTCCTCCAGGCCTTTGTCTGCACCGGCCCCTAGTCAAGGTCCAGAGAGGGGAATACAGAACATTGACAAGCTTACGATTAGCCAAGACGCATTGGTAAACAATGGTCTCGATAGGCGTGATACTCCTCCAACTTTATACAATCCATTGAAACGCGGAGCAGGAGAGAACTCCAGGCTTCCTGAGCCACCTCCTTATGGACATAATGTTGGTAAGGTAACTTCCCGGGCTCGTCACACGAAAGCTCTTTCTGGAGGACCCTTTGTTAGTAAAGACCCGGATTTTGACCGCGAAGCTCTTATTGCCACCGATCCTTCTTTTTCACGTGATCCAATTGGCCCTACAATGAGATTATACGATCCCAATACAGATAATCCAAATTATACAACGCTAGTGCGAACTAAGGAACACACCTCACCAGCCCGTCGTGCCTACGACCCAAGAACTCACATTTCCCGCTTTAAAAAAACGCTGTCGGATGGAAAAGGCGGTCTAACGCCAAAACTGGAGACTAATGAGGACCGCCCTATACAACAAGATTTTGTTGCCATTGAAAGGCCCTCAACGCAGGCTGTCAAAGTGGCAAAGGACCAAGCCAGCTTTCAGGATAACTCTGCACAGGCAGACCCAGACCCAGAGTATGATTTGGTCCCATTGGATTACATTCGACAGCCAGAGACCAGGCCAATATCCCACGATCAACTGGTTGTAGAGGTCAAAGGCATCTATGCTGGGTTGGTAATGGTGGAAGCCAAGTGTATTGAGGTTGACGAGAACCAATCCGTGGCCGCCCAAGAGAAGGACCCTTCTCGAAGAAGCAAATTAACAAACGAGCAATGGCAGGCCCTTATCGCCCTTCATAAACAACTGCTGCATGAGCATCATGATTTCTTCTTAGCCTCTCAACATCCATCAGCGAGCCCTGCTCTGAGCAGACTCGCTGCCAAATATTCCATGCCAGCAAGAATGTGGCGGCATGGGATCCACGCCTTCCTGGAGGTGCTTCGACATAGACTTCCTGAATCTCTTGATCATATGCTAGCCTTTATATACATCGCATATTCAATGATGGCCCTTCTCTACGAAACAGTTTCAACGTTTGAAGACACGTGGATTGAATGTCTTGGAGACTTGGCTCGATATCGTATGGCTATTGAGGATGATGATATTCGTGACCGAGAAGTCTGGAGTGGAGTAGCGCGGTTTTGGTATAGTAAAGCTGCAGACAAGAGCCCCAACGTGGGACGACTGTATCATCATCTTGCCATTCTTGCTCGACCGAACAGCCTGCAGCAGCTGTCATTGTACACAAAATCTTTGACGTGTGTCGCGCCTTTCGAAAGTGCTCGAGGCAGCATCATGACTGTCTTTACGCCAATACTTCACGGTAAGGAATCTACGTATCATCGATCTTCATCTTTGGAGAACGTCTTCATCAAAGCCCATGCGACCCTTTTCTCTGGAGGACCGCTCAGCGAATTCGACAACGCACTCCAGCAATTGAAAGACGGTTTACTGGACAATTACATCGGGAGGGTCACTGCCAAATTCAAGGAACAAGGCGTCTTTGCCGCTGTCACCAACATTGCTGCCCTCTTGGAATACGGGGCTTTGAAACAACGTGGCCTCCACAAGTCAGTCGTCCGCCTTGCCTTTGAAGAAGTCAGTTTTCAAAAAAAGCAGAGAATGAGCCCCCGGTCAATGGATCCTAGCGCTGAATATCTCGATGTCGATGACGACGCCATGCATCATTCTCCATTGGCTTCATCTATTCAATCAACGTTTAGCAATCTGACAGCCTCCGAAATCGAATCTTCAGAAATTATCATATTTCATGCCTCCAAGATCACATTTATTACTCTATCAATATCTTTACGGCGCATTGGCGACAAAAATGTATTTCCTCTCATACACGTTTCGTTCGTTTTCCTCTGGAGCCTTGTGATTGTTGAGAAAGCTATGAAATACGTGGAACGAGATGTTCCCTGGGAAGACATCTGCTCTTTTCTCAACACACTAGCAAGGCCTGAGGCCATGACTCCAAGGGTTTGGGGGGAGGGTTTTCCTAAAAGTAGTGATGGTGTAGGTCGACCATTGCCCGAAGACTTTGTTTTACGTGGTCAACTATACAGCCAGGATTATTTACCCGGGAATTGGTTCCAAGAGGCGATGATCGATGACGAAGAGCGTGCATTGGAGCTACCATCAATGGCTGCACTACGTGTGGAGAGAATACTATGGCTCGGGATACGCATAGCTTGTGTTTGTAGTGCGAGTCCTCGATAGACGTTAATGGCGCTAACGCATTCCAGTGCGATCGATGGATAAGATTTGATAAGGAATTCCACAAATTTGCGATTACCAAGTACGGAGTAGAACTACTTAGCCCGCCAGTCTCGAAAACAAATGGAAGCCCGAGCACACTGAACAAACCAACCGACATTGATGTTGCTATGCCAGATGCTCGGCTTGCTATCGACGATTCCTCGATCGGCTTCAAAACTGGTGAAGACCAGCTTGATCAGTATCCTGCCAACGATCCCAATTTAAGGAAAAGCGAAGATATCCAACGCAGTGACAAGGACATTGTGATGGCTGACACGGGGTCGGAGAAGACAGAGCCCAAGAACTATATACGGAAGCCTGCCGACCCAGACCCCGTATCTGGGTTGAACAACGATATTGTTTCCCCCAAAACCACCCCTTCACCAAAGGTGTATCACCGTTCATTCATCTCGGATACCAGTAAAGTTAAAGCAATGATTGATTTCGACAGTTCGGAGATCAAGGAGCCGGTTAAACCGTAATATGTTGACTACTTGCTAGTGAACGGGTACGACCGTCTTGCTCCTTCGATGCTCTACGAAAAGGACACTGTGGGACTATTTCCTTGCCACGCAGAGCACCTTTATGTTGAGAGGGGACAAGCTCGGCACCAGATCGTCCCAACTTTGAACTATCGAATCACTTGCTGTTGGTTTATCAATTGACGAGAACTTGTTGGTGTAAGTCGTAATTACCGTCATTTAAGACCAGCTTGAATTTAACGTTCTCTAGGACAATATACAGGACTGACAATTCAGAGGTATAGGATACTATATTCCTTCATTATTCATCCGCAGACATTGATGCTTGTCGTCGAAATACGATGGTAACCTATGAATTGCTTTCCAAAGGTTTGGCTCTTGGCCTATATAAATACGTTGAACAGCTTTTCCAGTAGCTAGCTGTTCTTTTTTTGTATGTTATGTCGGTATCGCTCAACGCACGCTCCGTTAGAACTATGTTCGAAGAGCTCATGAATAACGCATTTCCTTTTTGTCGGGATATTGGCGCAGACGTAAGGTTCAAAATATCTGCGCTCAAAGCATTGATACACTGCTTAACGAAACCACAACTCATAGTATCACGTCTAAATCGCAATATGCGCTTCTACCGCTCTTCTTTACGGGATTCTCTTACCCTTGGCCAAGAACATGGGCCTTGGTAACAGTCACAACCCTCTAAGCAAGCTACATCAGTACATAATGAGTTCTCCCGCGCCTCCAGTTATAGTCGTGTAACAGCTCATACAGAATCCTCGCTGGGACGCATATCATTCTCTACTCGTAACTAGCTGATTTTCTGGTGGCTAGACATGTGGCGACCATATTGAGCCACGACCGTCTTCTGAACAGAATTCAAACACTGCCCAACGGTCAATCCTAGCGGTGCTTTGATAAGCGATTTGCTGCTGATTCGTTGGGGAGCTTGGCCTCGTTGAGAATCAGTCCGCCTGTTGGCCAATCACCGACTCCGCACCAGCTCATCAAAGTAGACACAGCCTTGCACAGCAAATGCGACGATACATTTATGGCTTGATGATAGACCTGCGCATGGACCAAACGAGGCAGGTCCAGGCAAATACCACCAATCAAGCTGGCTCAACCCCCAAACAGTGGTTTACTACGGCTTGTGGGAAGCCACATATAAAAAGTGAGGCGAACCGCATGATTTCTTTCAAATCGTGCCGCGTGATACATGCAGCGCCATCATATACCTTGAGGTATGCACATCATTGATTTCTTTTGTTATGGTACTGCTTGCTTTTCCCATTGGTTCTCTCATGAATCAGGCAACCGCGATGACTAAGAATTCTCTTAAGCTCACGCTCAAGCCCATATCCATTATCCATTGGTCCTTCGGTCGGCACTTCTTTGTGTTCTGTAGCATCCATAACCTGTCTGACATACTGCCAGCAGGCATCTATCTAACGATCGCGCTTCTTCGCATGCTCTTCTACAGAGTTTGTATTGGGACTTGATTGACCGGTAAGGAGCATCAGATTCCATATCGAATAAAATAGGAGTACATATATAGGCAAATAGACAAGGTCACGAGCGGCTTCTCACCCAACACAGGAATCTCCGGCAGTATGGTGTGTGAGATCAAAGCAAAACATGAACCAAGAAGAGTCAGCAATGCATAATCATGCAGTGGGGCAGCGGACGTTTCCGGATGTACGATTTGTGCCTAGAATTGCACATCGGCTATTTGCTGCGTCCGGCGTTGAAAAGACTGCCTACAGGTCTGTGAATGCAGGATAGACCCAACACAGATTTAGCCTGACGAGTGGCTCACTCCAGAAGCGAGCGAATGCTGAATGCTATGATGGCGGTCGCTTAGATCTCTTGCTTTTCTTTCCCGTTGACCGATAAGTACATAATCCGGTTATCGGGATGCTGAAGAAAATCATACATGTCATCCCTAGGCACTTGCGTTTCATGTAGCTTCATTCGTCACGTCCCATTGTGGTTACGCCTTGTGGTCATGCATGAATCCATCTGCGTAGGAGGGGCAGAGAAGAAAGAACGGTCAAAGCAACGAGCAACGACTATGTGGCTTGCTCGTTCTCTCAAACCAAGGGGCCCAGAAGACACCAAAGACGGGAAAAAGAGGGGATGTTATCATGTGGGGTCCGTATGCGGGAAGAACAACATGTGTACCGTTGAGATGCCTGAAACCAAGTGTAAACGCAAGCGGCGGCTGAATTGATACTTCAGAGCGAATTTAGGCGTTGCACTAAGGAAATAGGTCAACAGCTCGGGGGCCTTGCTTTTGGAGTCAGATATCAGGAAAACTGGATCGAGATTCCTACTTCCAGGCAGCATTTGCTAGCCTGTTAGCTGATCAGAGCCAACTGTACCGCCATAGTCGTACCGAAGAGCGGCATACGAACGGATAAGGGAGGCTAGCAACACCATTCACTGGATACGTGCAGAAGAGACGGAAAGGGGACCGAAGTCAGAATAGAAGCCGAATGATCGGGGCTCGGTAGCCGACCAGGCATTCGGTTTGACGTTAGGATTTCACCCAAAACATCAAGAGCCGACACGGAAAAGGAAAGTGATGCGAACAGCTTTGTTGGCCAGGTTGACTACAGGAAACAGGTGGGTATGAGGGCAGTAGGCAAAGAAGTCGAGATTACAAAGGATGGCCTTACCTTTTGTGGTAGCGAGGGGCAAGACTCGCATGGCAGATTGAAAAGTGAGGCTCGAGCAGACGTGGACCACATTACTGGAGTCAAACATAGGCAATCGGGTCATTGCATAGTGGATCTGGAACGAAGTTAAGAATGTGGGGCTGGGCCCAAACGCCTTTGCCTCGAGGTAATTATTCTGGGACATGTCTATGTCTCGGTATTCGTCGCAATGTGTGCGAATGGATTGGACCGCCAGCAACAGGCAGAGTTCTTCACTTGGTGCATGACTGGCTGGATGGTAGAACTCGGCAAAGCGGGAGAGCATTCGTGGAGATATGGATTCGACAAGATAGTGCGTGCAAGGCTCGCAGGGTTCGGTGTTGGATGTTGGTAGGGCAGGTAGAGGGAAAGTAGGTCCAGAAACTATTGGTTGCACGGGAAACGGCAGAGACGCAGGGTGACATGTAAAAGCTTCAATCTTCTGGCCGGGAAGAGCAAATGATGATCGATGAAACTCAAAACAGGGCAACTGGTTTTGTGCGGACGATGTTCTAAGATGAAGACCCATGACATATAGGAGTGACTAAGATGAACTCTTACCTTCTGTTGAACACGAGGTTGGGGGTTTTTGATTGGAAGTCAATAAAAATCAAGGCTGAGGTAATATCGTGCAGACAAAATCAGGCTACAGGAAGGCGGCCAAAGCGAAATTCAAGTATATGACTTGTCGTGAGCGGTGATATTGTACAGCCACCCGGTTTTCTGAGGGATGCGAGCTTCATGGCAATGACACAAGATGTAGGAGCAAGATGATATAGGTGGCTTTCGAGAAATGGATTAGTATGTATCCACTTGGCAGCACGATGTTGCTCTGGTGGAGTACTTGTAAAGAGCAAGATTGGATAAACGACTCTAATGTGGCTTGAAGGAAGCCGCCGAAGGGAAAAGAACAGGCCATGTGAGCTAGAAAGATTTGTGGTCAGATCAGGCTGAGGTAACAGACGTACGACTATTACGTAGAGGAAGGAGATGATCACACAGAAAGGTGGGACCCCGAAAACGTACTGGTTCATTTGTAGCTGCAGCCTTGTCGGCTTACACAGAGCTACAAAGAAAACCAACTTCGGGATTAGATTATCTGCCTCAGGCTACAAGGCTACTGGGGTTTCACCAATGGTCATGCTATTTACCTAAGGCCTCAAATCCGGCATTGTAACACAAGCTGGAAAAATGCTGACCGCGCGCTTGGAGCGCCAGTATAACGGAACGGTGAGAAGAATTGTTGGCCAGAATTAGTTATGACGCTTGGTGTTCAGGGCAGAATGTGAAACATAGGCATATGGGATATAAGAGAAAAGCATAATAGAGACTACACCTCGGCCATAATCGCCAAAGTTTCCATCTTCGGACCCTTTTCTATCAACTCAGTGCGAGGATGGAGCACCGCGGCAACTACATCCTCTATCTGGAACCAGGCAAACGAGGCACGGAGCGGTAGCACGGCTGGTAGTTCTGAAATTGTGCGTCTTGATATACAGAAAGGTTCCCAACGTAGAAGCGAGGTGAAGTGCTGCATTACAGGAAACAACGATCTTGAAAAATGAAACTAAAGCAACAAGGCAGCCGGACACCGAGCGCGGGAGACCATTCTACATGAAACTAGGCCACAGCCTGAATGCGGGAAAGCGACCTATTTCTTGGAGCAATATGAGCGATATATGAGTACCGGCGAGAGCATTACTACTGATAGCCACCACACACGGGGCACAGCATATGGCAATCGCCTTGTGAGGCAGTCGATCCAAAGAGCGACCGTAGGCTCGTGCCATCGATGCAAAACAAGGCAAACAGACACCACTCCTCCAGGGTCACAAGGCTGGCTACCGCACCATCGCACAAATGAACTTGATATGAACCCAGGGGTGATGTAGATGGCTTCTCTCGCCTGGTTGTAATAAACCAAAAATCAAGCACTGGATCGTTCGTTTTTTTGGAGAAAAGTAGGCACCAAAGGATCCCGCAGCAAAAACCAACACGCTCAGGCTGGTTTGCGCGGGCTGCGATGGGGTGGTGATAAGGCACGGCTGAGGGACGGGTCACGTATGGTGTGAAAGTTGGAAAGTGGAGCGAGGAAGTTGGGGGCAGCTGCCTGATTCTTATATGATAAGTCATGGATAGTTGAGACAAGGCTGGGGCTAAATGTTACGACAAGACGCACCCCAGTTACGGGAAGATCCGCTAGTACTCGTACATAGTTTGGCGGCATGATAGTGGCGGCCTGAGGCTGCGATGATTTGATTTTAGTTACAAACGAATCTTGCAGCGAGATGGTCGTCGCGCGCTGGTAGCGGGAGTGTTTCTGTGCGGAGGGAGGAGGATCATGCTGGGGTAGGTGGATGGATGGGTATGATATTTGGTTTGGAGGTGGGAGATGTGGGATAAGATGGTAGTTGAAGCTGATTTGACAGGAGAATGCCCGGGGGGGGGGATTTCTTCATCGTATAAAATAAAACAACGCAAGCGACGCCTGTCAAACACCCCCAACACCCTCTCCTTCTACCCCAACCTACCACTACCCTTTCTCCCATTCCTGCAAAACACTCCATCACATTCCAAACTCCACCCCCGGCCCCCCGGCAAAACACTACCTCCCCCTCCCCCTCCCCAACCCAGCACAAGGCCTCCGCAGGCTCTGAAACGTCTCAATCCACACCTTTGTGTAATCCGTCGCGCGCTCGTTTTCAATCAGGAAATAGTCGCTGAACCGGCACCCGGTCTCGGCTTGGATCTCGCGGATTTGCGTGTAAAAAGACTGAGTTTAGAGGGGGGGGTGAGAAGGTTAGTTTGTGTGGGTGGCGGTGGGTGGTGGGATGGAGGGGAGGGGGGGGGTTGATGTTAGGGAGGTTGGGGAAGGGGAAAGGAATGAGGGGCGGGGGGGCTTACGCCTAGGTAGTGTTGCTCGTAAGTTCGCTGGAGCTGGGTTGCCGAGTTCCAGACGTAGCCTCTGGGCTGGCATTGTCGGTAGCACTGTGGAGGGTGTTAGTATGCTGGAGATGATTGTGGTACGCTTTTTCTTGACTGACCTTTTCCGAAATCGCATATGTCATGTTCTGTGTTTTTCTTTTAGTTTTTTGGTTTCACCAGCTTGCGTACTTTCAAACAGCGTTTGTTACCTTGAAGCTCTCCGAGAACTGCAGAGAGAAGTACTTGTTAGTGTTGTTGTGGCACCGAGCAATGGAGCAGGTCGAGGAGGGGAAGGGGGATGGATACTTACACTCCTCACATCGTACTCAAAGTCTATGCAATCGAATCTCGGAGGACGACGTTGAATGCGTTGGCTTTGGGATAGGCCATCATGGGTTGCCTCAGCTAACGGCGATACGCAGTATTAGCGGAGGGGCTCAAGGCTGAGGTCGCTTTGTGTTGAGAAGAAAAACAATATCGTGGGTGAAATTGTGAAGACCATAGGTACCATTGTCGCTCCTGGCCGATAAATATGTAGAAAAATCTCGGGTGAAATCCAAGACGTAACTATAAAGTCCCTAGGATATCCAGCGCATTAGCGTTTGTGGTCAGGCTGGTTTTGTTGCAGGAGGCTCGGGTACCGCTTCGTCAAAGTAGAAATCTGGGTTATTAAAATCATTGCAGATGGAATGGAAAGTATAGTTCGTAACCATGGTAAGATGCGAAAGCTCTTGCGGATCTAGGCGTGCATGCACGAACGACGGTAGCAGCGTAACGCCCAGTGCGATGCATAGCGGGATAAGTTTCATCATCGATTCAGGCAAAAGCAACTTCGAATGTGTGAGATGTGAACCTACTGAAGGTTGCAAAATTAAAGGTAACACAGAAAACCCGGGGAACGTGTCGTTGTGGTATATACTACCATTGTTGTTTCAAGGTGCCTGCTGCCTGGGCTGCGCCACCTCTGAGCCATGGCTGGATGTTTCATTAGATCCTTCGCAAAACCAAAAGCAAATACAATCAGCAACAGAGAACACATCATTAACCAAGTTATGTACGCTCTCTCTGGGATCGTGGGCAGTGCCAGGAGTACGGAAGAGGCGGGCCCATCATGGCGTCGCGGCAGAGTCGTCTGCATACTCTGAGAACGAGGCAAACTGCAAATTGCTGAAGAATAGAGATAAATCCGGATTTACAGCATATGCCATCCAACACGAGCGGCAGGATATATATGGGAAATAACTGTAGGCAACAATCCTCAAACTTGAAGGAAGTGCAATGGAGGAGATAGGGTTAAGCATAGTAACGTTCGGTAAAGCACGATCGACTGTAGCCATGCAAGAAAAGACATACTATCTACTAGCAAATGAGGTACTGATAATCCCTTGAATACTTTCGTGATGCTGTATATGCACGAGGTAGCCAAGATTGTCGTTCCCAGTAACATAACTCCACGCGCTCTAAACAAAGCTCTGCGCGTGATTTGTGGATGAATATCTCCAAAAAATTCTAGTACTTAGAGATGACGGCTTGAAGAAAACCTTTTTATGTTCAAACTGCCGATGATGCTGAAATCTTTCCATCGTAAGCATGGAGAGAATCAAGAGGGAGAACCGCGCCCTTCGTAACCGAAATCATATCACAGGAAAATGTCGAAGTAACAAACAGTAACAACAGTCATTATCTTGGGATCTCTTCAGAAAATAGTAGCCCCAGAGAACATCGAAGCTTGCCATCATATTGCCTAACGAAGAGCAAAATAGTGGATGAGAGACGTTCCTAAATGCACATTAAGAGATGATACCAAACCGGTCAAGGAGATGAAGTCTGTTTGTATGGTAATAGAACACAGGAACCATTATTAAATAAGTTCAAAACGCTTTTTCCTCCAACATAGCGATATCATCCGCCTTGAGTGGTTGATCGTCGCATAACGTCTCATTCGATCCGTCAAGTCAGGCTTAGAGTAGGAAAAAAAAGGACGATTTTCCCATCGCCAAGACCTGGCGACAGGGCGGCCTGGCGGTCGGACAATCGGCACTTCATGCGCCGGAGGATTTCAATTACAGCAACGTGTACGGAGTAAAAAAGAGTGCATTGTCTCTTCCCAAGAACAATTGAGGAAGGTAATATTATAGAAGAGGCTTTGGGCTCTCCGAAGGTCAATGCAGCATCCTTGTTCAAGGAACGTCCCTCGCACGAGGACCCTATCCAACCATGATAGATCTACAACTGGTCTTGGACGAAGTCCGTAACTGGATTCAAGACGCACCATTATACTTGATTCTAGTATGGCTAGGGGGTGCATTGATGCTCCTTGCACAGGTGGTGAGTAGCGCTGATGCTGTTGTTTGGAGCCCGTTGCTGACGTCAAGCAGTTCTACATTGCCCTATTCGCGATTGCTCCAATTCCTCGCCCTAGCCTAAGATCGGAAACCCAATTCAGGACTATAGAAGAGAATGGAGAGACCAGTGATGCGAAGCCATTGCCCTGCTGGCTGAACAACCTTGATACGCAGAAAAAAGCAGCCCAGAAAAAGGGTAATCAATTGGATACGGGCAATGAGATCGAGGAGGCAACAGTCTTCATGTCATTGGTCGTACCAGCGTTCAACGAAGAGGAACGCCTAGAGATTATGTTGACGGAAGCTGTGGACTATCTACAAGAGGAGTATGGCGACACCAAGCAGAAGAGCGTTGCCAATGGTGATGCGAAAAGACGGAAAGCTCCAGAGAAAGGGTCTGGAGTTTCTCCCAGCCATGAGCCTACAGGCTGGGAGATCGTAATCGTATCGGACGGATCCAAAGATAAGACTCTGGAGACCGCGCTACGTTTTGCCCGGAATCTCGGCCCCAAACTTTGGCAATCCATACGAGTTGTCTCTCTAGTGGAGAATAGGGGAAAGGGAGGAGCAGTGACTCATGGCATGAAATATGTCAGGGGCAAATACGCTATTTTTGCCGATGCCGATGGTGCCAGCAGATTCGAAGACCTTGGCAAGCTTGTGCAAGCTTGTAAGAAAATCGAAGACCAGGAAGGAAGAGGTTTGGCTATAGGTTCGAGAGCCCACCTCGTGGGTAGCGAAGCCGTAGTCAAGGTATTGTCCACAGGTGGTCTGATATTGGATACGCTAACACAAGCCAGCGCTCGTTCGTCCGAAATCTCATGATGCACTCCTTCCATCTCCTTCTCCGCGTCCTCACCCCTCCCGCTACTGCCCGCATCCGGGATACACAATGCGGGTTCAAGCTATTCTCCCGGCCATCATTGCCACATATCATTCCTTATATGCATTCCGAAGGTTGGATCTTTGACGTGGAAATGCTTATGCTTGCAGAGTCAGCGGGGATAGCAGTAGTGGAAGTTCCAATTGGTTGGCAAGAAGTCAAAGGATCTAAATTGAACGTGCTTTGGGACAGCTTAGGCATGGCGTGGGGATTGGCTATTTTGAGGGCGGCGTGGAAGCTAGGGGTTTATAGAAGGCAATGAGAGCAAAGAGATCTGTTTTTGGGAAGAAATCCCCCTTGGATGGGTATATACTAAGTGTGTTGGTGGCCCACCACAATTCCAGCGATTCCTCGTCCGCTTGAGCTTCCACCGTCTTCCCTTCGAGCTTTGGCTATTTTAACGTTTTTTCCAGTTGGACGACTAGGACGACCTACCAATCTGCCAAAGACACCTCCTTTTCCGATGTCTTTTCAACTCGACAGATGGTATAACCCAACCCGGCCAAATCTAACTAATGACTTCCACTGTTTTACAGATCACCATACGCTCCTGATGACCAATCCAAAAACGAGGAATACTGATTTCTATAGGCGCTCGATGTCTGGAGATAGAGATTAGGCTATGATATTCGAATGCGGCTTGACACTACTAACTCGGATTACGTTGTCCAACATATTCGCCAATTCCGAAACCACATATTGTGGATCGTCCTTCTGGATGAAGTGCCCGCAGCCTTTCGCAATCAGAGGTCCCCTACTACGCTCCTTCTCCGTGATTTTGGCAAGACCTTTGTTGTATGTGCTCCACATGGGATTCAAATACTTCGTTGTCATCGAAACCGGTGTACCTAGTTTCTGGGGCCATCTATTACATTCTTGGGGCAATTGCACAGGAAATTACTTACTTCCAAGCTCTCCCGGGCGAAAGTTTCAGGGTCGTGGCCTACTACCGTCACCAATGGCCCTTTATGCGGCCCTTGAAGCTTTGGGTTGTCACTCTCGGGCAAAAGTTTGGCTAGGTTCCTCCTATCCAGGCCTTCCTTGTTGACAACATCGGGACGGAAGATAGCTGCGTATACCGCTCTTTGCTCCTTTAACACATCGATGGTCACATCATCTGGCAGCTGGTTTGCATCGAATCCGTCCGCGTCTGGGTTCGGCCACCAGTCAAAATCAGAATTTGCCATTATAGAATCCAACAGAAGCAACCCATCCACGACACCCGGATACGTCTGAGCATAGAGCCTCGCAATCGCGCATCCAATAGAATTGCCCACAAGGATCAACGAAAACTGGGATTGAACAGCAGCCATGTGTTGGCTAGCTACCTGTGAGATAATCTCATGAAGATCCCTCACAGCATCGGCGACATCATGGCCAAAACCGTCTTCACGACCTTGGTCTTGCGGATCAGGATCCTCTGACAGGCCAGAACCATAGCGGTCATAGGCAAGCATCGATGGAAAGCCAGGGAAGACTGTCCGTTTGCGAACGATACCACCCATCACTGAGAGCCAGGTCGATTTAGTGGACATTAGGCCGTTAAGGAACACTACGAAGTGATGATGATCCGTGCCACAAGCGAAAGAGTAGTGTATTGATGCGCCAGGCTTTGTGCTGAGGGTCAAGGTGCCGTGGGTTATGTCAAGGGGAAGAACCATGGCAGGCTGGGGAGCTGCCATCATGTGAACTTTGGGTTCGCGCTGTATGTTATTGAGTAGTTGAGGGGTTTCTAAAGAGCTCTGGTCCTAGCAGTGGGAGCTTCAAAACATCAGACCTACATTTACAAAACTTCTTCTGTATTCCCCAACCCCGAGCACTTCACTTGGGTCCACCTCACTTGAATCAGATGTAGCGAATTCTCTATTTGGAAGACCTTCTACATTCCTACATAGTCACCTGGAGCAGTCACGTAGTCCGCGTTTTAGGCAACCTCATCGGTCGTGACTCCGCGCTAGCGCCTCTTTATCTTATCGCCGCTTCCAACGTCTTTCTCCGCCCTCAACCAAGCTACTTACAATCTTACTCCTCTGCTACTGTGACCTGCTTACACTCGTTGCACCTTTACATTAAACACCTCTGTATCATGAACCTTATCCATTCCACCCTCGACACCCTCCGCGACCGCTGGGCCCCAATAACTCACACCTCCACCTTCCGCACAACCGGCCAAATCACCCCAGAGGAATTCCTCCACGCCGGCGACTACCTTGTCTACAAATTCCCCACGTGGTCCTGGGCAGATGCTTCTCCCCATTCAAAGCGCGTTAGCTATCTCCCCCCCGGAAAACAGTTCCTCGTCACTCGTGGCGTGCCATGCCATAGACGGCTTGACGAAAACTTTGCCGGTGATGCAGGACAGGACGAAGCGATGGTGGCGGATGGCTTTGTCGCGGGGTCTGGGGGAGGGGATGTGGGGGGTGAGGATGATGGATGGTTGAGGACGGGGGGGTTGGATAAGAGTCAAGAGGCTAGGGTTCGGGATGTGAGAACGTTGGATGAGGCGGGAGAGGCGGGGGAGAGGGAGGAAGAAGAGGAGATACCGGATATGGAGGACGAGGACGATGATGAGGAGGCGATCATCAGGGAGACGAAAAAAGGCAACGAAGCGTACGTTCACCCCCCGAATACACCTTCTCATACCTTCGCAGGAATAAACACTGACCCCCCCGCTAACTAGACCCCTACGAACCTACAACCTCTACATAACCTACACGCCCTTCTACCGCACCCCCCGCCTTTACCTCTCCGGCTACCTCAGCACTTCCACGCCCCTGCCCCCTCACCTAATGATGGAAGACATTGTCGGCGACTACGCCGACAAAACCGTCACGCTAGAAGACTATCCCTTCTTCGAACACGGCGTCAAAATGGCCAGCGTGCATCCCTGCAAACACGCTAGCGTCATGAAAGTGCTGCTGGGAAGAGCGGACGCGGCGCTCAAACTCCGGCTGCAGAAAATCAAAACCGGCCAGCAGGAGGGCGGTAAGGGCGGCAAGGTCGAAAGCGGCATGGAAGGCCTCGTCGATGAGATGAACGCAGTGACGCTAGCGGACAAACCCACGCCGAAAGACGGCTTCAAAGCCGGCACGGCAGCAGCGGGCGGAGCGGGCGGAGACGAGTGGGAAGTGCTGCAGCATGAGGCTGGCGAGGGGGAGGACGAGGTGGCGATTAGGGTCGATCAGTACCTGGTTGTTTTCATCAAGTTCGCCGCGACGCTTGCGCCGGCTATCGAGCAGGATTTCACCATGGGCGTGTGATGGTGGAGGCGGTGGAAGTCTGGCTTTTTGGTTGATTGGGTGGAGTTCAGGAGGGGGTAAGGGGTTAGGGCTTTAACGGTTGGATAAGAGATTCTTAGCGGGCGTTCAAGGAGATTGCTCTGCCAAATCAGTCCTTTTGGGCACTTGTGGAATAGAAGTCCCATTCTCCATGCTTTTAAGTTTGTCTTCTCCAATTGCGTTGATAAAAAGATCCACTGCATGCCTGATACTGGGTCGTGTAGTAGGGCATGTGGAAAGGTTGGGGAAATAACGGATGGATGTCGAAACCGATAGATGGGACGTGTAGCGTGAAAACGTTGGTTGGACTTGAGTTCGGGGGGAATAAGAGGTGAATAATAAGGTAAGATAGGTGGAAGAGTCGACCTGTCGGGCTTTGTCTGGCTGTCGGCTGAGGTTATTGTCCATGTGCTAACGTTTTTCGATAGAATTTGGTTTCTCCCCTATCCCTTGCTTTAAAGATTTCTTCAACTCATTATCTGATGCTTCCATTATCTTCATCTATTCGTAAGAATACCCTGCCTATGCCTCCCCCTTCCTGCCAACTTCAAAATGCTAGTTCCCATCACAGTATGCCAACGGTAACGGCAACGCCAGCGCCCGCCCTACCAATGCCACCCAACCCCAACCCCAACCCCAACCCCAACCCCAACCCCAACCCCAATTCCCACCCCTCGCCGACTAATCGAAACCCCCTCTAGGCTCATGCGCAAAAGCGCCCGGCATCCCCCCCTCAACCGGCGTACTCGGCACACTATGGAACTCATCCGCCGCGGCCTCCTTCGCATGCGCATCCTCGCTCGCCTTGGGCGTAGTTTGCGGCGGCGGTTGCTCGTTATCAAGCATCGTAATCGGTGCTTCGTGCGAGTAGTCTGAGCCGCTGATCGAGACCTCGTCGAAGCCATCGTTGGGGCCAGAGAGGTGGGAGTGGTTGGCGGGGGGCGTGAGGTGGAGGTCGTGGGTGCCGTTTTCGAGGGGGAGGGGTTTGGGTGTGATGGCGTTGGAGGGGGAGGGGAACTTTGAGGGCGAGGGCGAACGTGGGGTTGTGGAGTGGTCTTGGGTCGGGTTTGGGATGGTGTCATTAGCTAAGTCTTCCGTGATGAGAACAGGAGTTTGGCTTCGGTAAGGGTTTCGTGGTGGAAGAGCTGGTGGGATTCGTTTGGGGATGGTGACGAGGCGAGCTTTGGATATGACGGAGGGTGTTACTGGGGGTTCGGAGAATTCGCCGTTGGCCTGTGCATGGTCTGAGATTCCTAGGCCAATGTCTTCTCCCTCGACTTCCTCGGCGAGATTTTCGGAAATTTTCATATCAGGACTGTGATTCCTCGACTCTTTTGGAGATTCGGTAGTGGTTAGTCCTAGGATTTCTGTTTGAGTGCCGCGGTCTGTGTTCGTACTGGCGATGCTGAGCCGGCCGCTGTCTCTTTTGCTGTGTCTACTGTCTAGACTGTGTCGTCGACCGAAGGAGCTGTAGATTGGACTTGTTTGGGAAGGCTTATACTCGAAGGCTTCCATGCTTGGGCGACTTCTCGTCCCAGCTTCTCTAATTTCCATCCCTTCTTGCTCCAGGGCCCGTACTCCGAAAGGATCTGGGTCGTCTTCGGGTGGCGGCAGACCAAATCCCGAAGTATCTACAATCTCCATATCACCTGGCGTAGGCTCTGAGGCTGGTAAAGCGGCTTCGTCTACATCGTTGTCCCCTTGAGCGGCTTTCAACGTAGCCATCAGCGTCTTCAGTTCATACGGTGGATGCCGGACTTTCCCAGCCAAGATGTCCGAAACCCCTATTCTCTCACCGTAGAATCGCTCGTTCTCATCTGTTCTCTCGATGATGACTGTCCCATCAACCTGAACTCCAGCGTAGAAGCCCCGGCTCTTCAGATACGTCCATATCGGCGCTTGTCTTTTGTGGATCTCTGTTTCTAGCACTCCGCCCACACCGACTGGACCTGCCACAGCACTAATCTCTCCTCCCAGGGTACACCGCAGTTTTGTGAAAGCCTGGAGCGCCTTTTCTGAATTGATCACCACCACGCAATCGTAGATGTCCACCCCGACCAGGAAGCCTAGGCCTGCGGTGTGCAGCATTATTCCAGACGGCGGCGACCAATCTCCACTAGGTGTTCTGGCGATTAAAATGCCACTTCCCCCAGCTCCGCTGACCCACAAGCCAGTCCTCATGGTTGTAAAGATGGCCAACCCCTTTGCTTCTCGTATTACCTTGGTAGGGATCTTCTTGACGACCTTTGCTTTTCCCTTGGGCGCATCTTTCGATGGCGCGTGCCCTTCTTCTTCGACATAGAAGCCATCTTTGCAGAAGCTGCGAAGGATGCGCGCAGCCTTGTCCGATTCTTTGTCGAGCGTTGTTGGCCAAAATGCTTCAGAGCCAATCTTGTTTGAGAGGGCATTGACCGGAGCACCAAGCTTATCGAGGGCATTCCAAGCTTTGTCGAAGCCTTTCTTGGAATTGGTTTTGGTTGCGGACCATGAGGGAAGACCGACGGCAGGAATGCTGATGGGCATGTCGACGATCCGTTGGAGTGCGGTGAGTGCTGACGTGTGAACGCTGCTTGATCCGGATGGTGAAGGTGAGCGAGAGCCTGAGGCTGACAATTGAACTTAGATCAATATAACAGCTTGCATGCGCAGCCTCGAGGCAAGGCATGCGGCATACTGTACTTGGTTCCGGCTCTCCTTCCGGGCAAACCGAACGGAATTTGTTTCTGCTTACTGTACCACGCTCGTGCAGATAGAAGGGTACCTTAGTGTGTACGATACATCAATGCGGGTTGCTTGGCCCCTTTCTCTCCTGAAGGAACAGTCTGTCCTCCTGAGCAACCCAAGGACCGTTCCTGCGGCAGGTATCGTGCTCTCGCAACACCCAACAGTCAAGGTAGAAGGTACTTTTCATGGGGCAGTAAAACGGCAGTGGCATGCTGAGTCATGCTGAGTCATGCCCCTGCCAGTTCAGCGTCTCCTGAAACATTCTACTTCTCCATTAGAACGTCTAATCGTCCATCTGCTTCTCCTTCTCATGCTCATGTCATATCGACACCTCGTTGAGCTTCGATATGTTCTGTTCGAACTCTTCATCGACGTTCATCGACGTTGTTCGACGTCGACTAGGAATTTCCAGCTGTGATGTCTCCTGGTCAATCCACTCAGTCTCATTGGCTAGATCCGTCAAGGGCAATGATGCCGAATTACCCTGCTATCGCGTTCACTGACGACGCATACCCCACCTGTATGTCTCTGGACTCCTCGCTGCACACGAGCACATTTCGAGCAGTCTACAAGTCCTTTGAGGGATTCAAAGTGTCTCAATCATGGCCTGGAGCAAAGCCGCCTCGCTGTTGTCTCGACTGGCTACCGAGCTTGGAGTTTTCTCAATTGTCCAATCATCCACAGACACCAAAATCCTGTGTGTTCAGCGCTTTGTGCGGCTCTTTGCCTATGGTGCCTCTACTTTGATCCTCGCTCTCTACCTCTCCAGTTTGGAGATCACCGACGCTCGAATTGGGTTATTCATGACATTGACCCTCCTGGGTGATGTTGTCGTCAGCTTTGTGTTGACGCTTTTCGCCGATGGTTTGGGAAGGAGGAGGATTCTACTGCTTGGGTCGGGCTTGATGGCTGCAAGTGGCGCCGTATTTGCTTTCAGCGGAAATTACTGGATTCTAGTAGCCGCAAGCGTATTCGGGGTAATCAGTCCAAGGTGAGCAATATCCAGATCAGGGCTAATGACTGTACTCCCTGTGTCAATTGTTGAGGTTCGAGTAGTGGCAATGAGATAGGCCCGTTTCGTGCTATAGAGGAGTCTACGCTGGCGCAACTTACTCCTTCAGCCATTCGTAGCGATATTTTCGCCTGGTACACTCTTCTTGGTAGTGCTGGAGCCGCCTGTGGTACTATTTTCTCCGGCTGGATGGTGCAGGGACTCCTCATTCATAGGCATTGGAAGGACACTCGTGCTTACCGTGTCATCTTTGCATTCTATGCCTTCCTTGGTATTATCAAATTTGTGCTCTCGCTAATGCTGAGCGACAAATGTGAGGTCGAGCCGCCGCAACAGAAATATGAGCCTGTCGGACAAGAACTAGATTCAGTAGAGGCTGAAGGGTTTCTTTCTGACGATGGAGATACTCCGGAGCCCAGCCCCAAATTCAAGACCGCTGAGAAGCTGCCAGCTCCATCCCCAAAGAGCAAGAACTCTATCTGGCCAGCCATTTCTCCTGCTTCACGCAGTATTCTCGTTAAGCTCTGTCTCTTGTTTGCGGTCGACTCGTTAGCTTCGGGACTGATTCCTGCATCTTGGATTACTTACTTTTTCAGTCGCAAGTTCTCCGTTTCAGAAGGTACACTAGGAACTCTGTTTTTCACTACGAACATCATCTCGTCCGCATCGAACCTCGTAGCGTCGTCGATTGCGAAACGAATTGGCTTGGTCAAGACCATGGTGCTTACGCATCTTCCCTCTGCCATCTTCCTATCTCTTATCCCACTGCCCAGTAACGTCGGCATTTCCATGGCATTTTTGATACTCCGTTCCTGCACGCAAAGCATGGACCAGGCTCCTCGGCAGGCTTTCCTTGCAGCAGCAGTCCTTCCAAGTGAGAGAACAGCGGTGATGGGAGTGGTCAATGTCGTAAAGACTCTAAGTCAGAGTGGAGGGCCTTTGGTGACAGGATGGCTTGCTGGAATCGGAAAGTTCTGGATTGCGTTCTTAGTCGCTGGAGCAATGAAGGCGGCCTACGACTTGGCAATGTTGAAGATGTTCCTTGGGTACAAAAGTCGTGAAGAAGAGCAAAAGGGAGGCCCCGAAGCTCTAACTAGGGAAGTTCAAAAGCCATAAGGAAGTGAAGAAATGGCAACAGGAGAGGCTTGGCGATGGCATGAAGGCGTGGGGTGGGAATGGGCGTTCTCGAGGTCAATACTGAATGTGATAAGGTGGTCTGGGATCACATATGAATTATGCACCCATTACGCAGCGTGACAGTCCACACAGCGCCCCCAAGCGTCTTGAGCTCGGGGGTTTGAATGTTTACAGTCAGCAACCAACAAGAAAGTTTTCAAAATCCTTGATTCGCAAATTTGTCAGTTGATTCTCATGGTCTTCAATACGGCAGAACAAGTCATTCAGGTTATGACGTCGAATTCTCGTTCATCACTTCTACTACTCTAGTTCGTTTCCTCCTTACTATACATCTCCCTCTGTCCTTATCTTTGTTATAGTCTTGACATTGACTGCGCAGCTCGACCAGAATGGCTAGGAATCGTGATCGGGCGTTTTCTGTCCACCTGGTGCATTGCAACAATCTACGTTCACCCTTCGTGGGAAGACAAACAAGGTTTATACGTATAAGTTGCATTTCAAATCAATTGTCTTCTAGCTTAACGAAACCATTTCCAGGCTCTCCATCGCATATCAGCCAGTCATCAGCTATCTTGTCCAATCCCGGCTGCATGCAATCAGCCGAACAAAACTATATATCAGTGGCAGATACTCACTCTAGAGTGGGCAAAGTGGGATAATCCAACTCCCACAGTCAGCCAACCGCCAAGTTGCCCTTCCACACTCACCAAAATCGGGCACAATTTCGAGTCGCACGACCTCGAGCCCCGTAGAATGGGAATCCTATAAGACCCCCCCGTTTTCCCCCTCGTCTGCCTCTTCTACCCCTTCTGCCCTATTTTTTTCCGCTGCCAGCGCGTCAGCGCCATCCTAACATCCTACGGCGTCTCCAACGCCGACGGAATGAGCGGGGATCCGGATTTGGATGGTACAGAGGTGAGGATACCCCTGTGTGAGGCTTTTGGGTTTGTGTTGGGGGGTGGCGAGAGAGAGTTTGACGGTGGGAAGGCGCGTGGTAAGGGGAAAGGGGAATTGACGGGGGGATGGAGGGAAGAGTGGGAAGTGGAAGGAGCTGGAAGGAGGGGGGGGGGGGTTGCGTTTTGGCCGATGTGGAAGCCTGTGGGTGGAAGGGTTGGGAATGATGCTGTGGAGCCTTGGGAGCGGGGGCTTTTGAGCGGTCCTGGGGAGTTTGGGTGTTGATGTTTGAATTCCTGAGAGGTGAATGCTGTACAATACCCGTATGAAAACGCCAATGCCCCATAAACCACAAATCCTTTCCCCTTATGATATCGTCCCTGGCAGCGAGCTCCCTTCTTGCCATATCGCCGTATCGCCATACCGTGCGTCCTCACCATCCGTTTGCATTTTCAGTCCTGTTCACAGTCCATCCCCCCAAAGCCCCACAACGCTCACCCCCCACGCCAACCCCCAAACTGCCCCCTTCACCATCTGCCGTCCCCTCCACCCCTCCATCCCCTCCCTCAAAACCTCCCCATTAACCCCCTCCCCACTCCCTTCCAACTCCCACTCCTCATCCTCCACCTCTCTCCTTTCCTTCCATTTCCCCTCCCCCTCACCAACCCCCTTCCTCCTCGCGAAACCCCCAAATACCCCAACCCAATCTTTCCCAAACCCAAGCCCGATGGCTAAAACGGACCACAGCAAATACGGGTGCTTGCCGCGTGGTGGGCTAAGCGTATAGGCGAGGAGGAGGGAGGAGGCTGAGAGCGTGGAAAGGAGGAGTTGGTGGTGGGCGGTGAGGGTGCGGAGGCGTCGGAATGTGGTGTGCGCTGGGGTGGCGGTGGGGAGGGCGAGGAGGGGGGGGAGGGTGGTTGTTGTTAGGGTGTAGGAGAGGCCCTGAGGGGGGAGTTGTTGGTTAGTGAGGGGAGGGGAAAAGATGTGGGCTGGCGGGTATGATGGGGATGGGGGGCGTATGGATGAACGTGTGGAGAGGGATAGAGCATACAGTTAGAAGGCCTAGACTTATGGTACCGACGAACTTGGAGACGGCGATGGTTGTTCGTGACATCGTAGATCTCTATGGAGGGTGTCACACAGGGGTGTATGGTACTTTGATGTTGGCGGCCAGCTGGACAGAAAGGATTTGTAGTTCTGGAATTGGACTTGGCAGTTCGATGATGCTCCGGCGCTAAAGGAAACAGCGGGCAAAAAGCTCCGCACTTTCGGAGAGGACACGAATTAGGGGAGCTCCACCAGCTTCAACCTCCATTGACTCTCTACAGTTGTGACTTGTGAGAGACGTATATGCATGCTCCGTTCAATTCCTTGATATCTGGGTCTATTTCATAAAAACTGCAGAATGGACGAGCCTCCAAGCTCGTGCATGTCTCACCATCCTCGGCAGTATCTATTTGCCCCGCATCGGTGTTCCTCCGGCCGTAAAACGAAACACGGGTGTCCATCTTTCTCCTATACTCAAGCATAGATTTATTCCTCTTTCCTCTCTCTTCTGTAATTCTCTCTCTCTTTCTCTTTCTGCTCCAATTGACTTTCCCTCTTTTGCTACTAACCGTCCATCATGCCTCTAGCAAAGAGTGAATACCTCAGCGACATCTGGAAAGACGGGATCTTTGGTAACTTCTCCTTTTCCATGCTTGATCGGACTTACACTCATCATACAATCACAGATAATAAGGTCGTCTACTGCACCGGCGGCGCGGGAACAATATGCAGCGCCCAAGTTCGAGCCCTCGTCCATCTCGGAGCAAACGCCTGCATTGTGGGCAGAAATGTCGAGAAGACTGAACGAATGGCCAAGGATATCGCTACCGCTAGGAAGGGGGCAAAGGTGCTCGGCTTAGGATCAGTGGACGTCAGGAGCATGGAGAGCCTGCAGGCGTCTGTGGATAAGTGTGTGAAAGAGCTTGGAGGGTTGGACTTCGTGATGTAGGTCACCTTGAATGATCTGAGTCGGATGATTCAACTGAAAGTGTGTAGTGCTGGAGCAGCGGGAAACTTTCTCGCCCCAATTAGCCAACTTAGCACGAATGCCTTCAAGTCGGTAATGGACATTGATGTGCTGGGATCCTACAATACCCTCAAAGCTACCCTCCCACAAATTGTCTCCTCAGCAAACTCCCACAAATCCGATGGCTACACAGGTACGCTACCCTTCGGCGTTGCCACTTCGGATATACTAACCTGCATAGCATCTCCCACCGGAACAGGCGGCCGCATTATCTTCATCAGTGCAACTATTCACTACACTGGTGCACCTCTCCAAACGCACGTTAGCGTTGCCAAAGCTGGCGTTGACGCTCTGTCGAATGCCGCATCGATTGAGTTCGGCCCCAGAGGGGTAACGTCGAATGTCATTGCTCCTGGGCCTATCGGCGGTACAGAGGGGATGGAGAGGTTAGCCAAGAGTGAAGATGTGATTGCGTCGAAGAAGGGTATTCCGCTTGGCAGATGGGGTACCGTGAAGGAGATTGCGGATGCGACGGTGTATTTGTTTTCAGATGCCGCAAACTATGTGTCGGGACAGACGCTTGTGGGTAAGTCCAGATCTCTTCGACAAGTATCTCTTTGGGCAACTGACAATCGATTGCAACAGTCGACGGGGCTGCATGGCGGACTTCTGGAGGAACTCCAGGGACTGGGTTTGAATACCCAGATTTTCTTCTTTCAGACGAGATGGTGTCGGGAGTGAAAGGGACAAAGAAGGCGAAACTGTGATACATCGTCTGACTATAGGGCAACGCAAGAGTATAAGCTGGGAACTAAGATATCGTCCCTCGCAATAAGAAGATATCCGCATCAGGTAATCTCTGATTTCAGCCAAGAGATTCCACATATTATATATAATATTCTTTGCTTTGTACGCCTTTCCTTGCAATTTGAATGGCGACATGACGACGAAGAATAGATTACGATAGTTGAGATAGAGGAAAGAGGAGGGTTTCCGGATATGAGAGTCCAATAGCTGTTGACCGCAAGCTAACAGGCATGATGGGAGATGTCCTGGATATTACAACGATGGCCTGTGTCGTCGGCATGCATGTGTTCCTCTATGATGGGTTTGGGAAAGAAGACCACCGTACGAGGAATCTCTTGTAGTTACTTGTTAGGTATTTGATGAATAGTACTGGTTCTACCATTAATCATATACCTTCAAGACCCCTCCGGCAGGAGCGTAGACGAATGATTGGCAACTTTCCCCGGTAGGTCATGGTGGGAGTATTTGCCATACCGTAGATTTAGATGGCAATACCTAACCATAGAATCAATTATCAATGCTTCTGTTACACAGAATGAAAGATTTTTGAGAGCCACCCAACGGCGCTAGCCACTCTCGGCCATGAGCCTCTGAAAAGGTGGCCGAGGAGGCTGTGTTTACAACGAGTCAAAAAGCGCAATTTCGTACTTCCGCCATGATAGAATTACTTGGATGTCTTCTTCGACGCATTGCATACTACATGCTCTTTACCACAGCGTTCACTGAGACTGCACCTCTCAACGATAGTCCCACGTGAATTGAAGCCTGAAGGATGCGGGTTCGGGTCGGGCTGTGCTCTCAAGTGAACCGCCAGCAGGATTCGGAATAATACTATCTATGTCGAGTAGCCTACCATGGCCGATGCAATCGGATTGGCGGCCTCAATAGTCCAGATCGTCTCCACAGGCGTTCAAGCCTCAGTATATCTTTACAGCTTCGCCGAAACCGTGTCATCAGCGGGGAAGGCTGTTAAGGAGATATCCAGTGACATTGCACTGACCACTAGCGTTTTGGAGCAATTGAAGACCATTTTGGAATCCGAGAAGGAACATGAAACGGCATCTAAAGAGGCGTTCTCGGCAGCAGAAGCTCTAATTCAAGAATGCTCGAATATCTTTGAAGCGGTTGTGACGTTGATCCAAAAACACTTTCCAGATCTTGGGCCTGGCCATCGAACAAGATCCAAATTGAATTTTCTAAAATGGCCAATCATCCAGCCCAAGATCGAGCTTATGCGGTCGAACCTGGAAAAGCACAAGACGAAGCTTATCCTTATGACCCAAGTGCTGACCCTCGCAAAGATGGCAGTATCTCAGTTCGTATCCGTCTCATCTTTTTTACGAGTCCAACTAAGAAACATCTAGACAACGAGAAATTGACGGTCAAATTGAAAACGAACGTCAGAAACTTGAAGCACTCGTTATCGTGTCCCACAGGGCCAAAGTCGAGTCTAATTATAAAATCAATATGTTTGGATTAACCGAAGTGTTTAACCCTACCACGCAAGCGTCTATTGATATCGTGTTTGTACATGGCATCTTCGGGCATCCAAAGGGTACCTGGACCTGTGATGACACCGATGTGTTCTGGCCTGCTGAATTATTGCCACCAGTCTTGGAAGACGATGGAACACGGGTCCTGACCTATGGTTACGAAGCAGGAGCGGATTCATTTACAGATGGTGAAAAAACACATAAGGTGCATGAAGTTGCTCGAAGCCTTGGGAGAGATCTTGCATCCAACAGGCAGGTATGTGAGATAGCTTTTGTGTCCGAACGCATTATGAAACATGAATAACATCAACCAGATCCGCAAGGCAACAAAGAGACCTTTGATATTCATAGCGCATTCGTTAGGAGGTCTCATTGTAAAAGGGGCAAGTAGACTATGTGTCCTTGCGGTGTCTTGATGGGTTTTAATCTACTCTAGGTCCTCGCTCACAGTTCAAGAAGTCCGGATAAGTCAGTACCGAACATAAGGTCCATCTCAATTTCTACTTATGGCGTCGTATTTCTGGCTACACCGCACAACATTCTAGCTTCTCACATGAATCTACTATGTGATACAGCCATCCACAGAGAAAAAGGCATAATCTCTCAGGCTATAGAACGATTGAAGGCCAAACATACCGCACTACATCTACTCAATCAAAAATTTCTTGACATGGCCCACAAATACCGGCATCATTGTTTTCAGGAGATGTTGGAACCTAAGGTATGCCGTTCCGCTCTTTATATCGTAATATTGTGCGTGAAGTCATCCGTTGATGGCCTCTAGATCCTCGATAGTTTTTCGGCACGTCTTTCAATGCTTCATTCCGAAGCTACGTGCATTTATCTAGATCACTACGGGATAAGCAAGTTCGGTAGCAGATTCTCGCATGGATTTGATCTGGTATGTGCTGTGATACAGGACTTCGTAAACCGAGCCCCTAGAGTTATTAGTTCTCGCTGGGAAGGCGAGGGAACAAAGATACGTTTCCAGAACAATATTCCGGTATCTGCTAAGCCTTCAAATAAAGACAAGGCTCCGCATTCGCTGTCTGGGCGCGGCTGCTACGTGGACGAGTCAACAAGTAGGCTGTTTACTGGATCGGGTTCAGGAGCTCCTACCGCGACTGTAGAAAGTTGCAGCACGGAGGAGGGCACATCCGAACCCAATATGGACCTGCAGGTTCCAAAGAAACCCTTGTGGACCCCATCCGTCGCATCTTCAGAAGAGATTGGTGACCCGGGCGCTGAAAACTATTTTGATATCAAATTTGATCAATGTCCGAATCAAAGGGCCTCGGTAAATGAACTGTCTCAAGTTCCTCCTCATTCGATCGACGCGCCAGAGATACATAGCTATCAGACCGCTCTTGGACCTGAAATGGAGTATCCACGGAGGAGAAAGCGAATATTGCCAAAAAGTACTTCTGATACCAAGAGAGGAAGAGGAGAGCCCAGCAAAGTTGACAACAAAGTCGATAAATTTGCTAGAGAGATGCCAGCCAACATCCAGACAGGGCAAGTTGCGAGAGATTCAATACCTAGTCTTACTCCTCCAACAACGATTCCATTTGGTCCATATTTACCTGATGTCGTACTGCCGCCTTCCCCTGGCATGTTTCGGCCCTCTGAGTCCTCAAGTGAACCCTTGGATGACCTTGGTGATGTGATAGGTCGATACAGAGAAAGTCCTCCACAATCACGATTGCTTCCAAGGCCTTCCCCGCCATTTGAGGTCCAGCAGTATCCCGTAGAACTGGCACCGCTGCGTAATTACGCGCAGCATCACTATGGTAACCAGTCACGAGATCCGGTAGCTTATCATCCCTACCAATCTCCAAACTACAGATACATGCCTGCAAACAACGTCCCTGCTCCTAGTAATGGCCAAGAACCTCCTATTTATATCCATTCGCCGGAACAGTCTTCTTCGTTTGACTTTGATCGTGTGCTGGGAAGTTTGGAAGCACACCGCTCACAAGCTCAGTTTATCCAAAATCGTCAAGCTCAGGCGGCTTCTCTAAATATTGGGCAAACGTTGAATTATCACACTTCAGATACCGATCTGGGTCAACCGTGTGTCAGTGACTTAACCGACGATCAGGTTCGACGAATGGATGATCACAACTTCCCGGCTGGCTTTCGATACATGAATGGCGCATTGTCGGCGATGCCAATGGACGTCAAGACTTCGGGAATGTACATACAGCAGCAGCAGCAGCAGCAGCAGGCTCAATCAATTCAAGCGCATCCGGTAATGCTTGTACAACAGCAGACCCCATCAAATCTAGGTCATCCGGGATTGCTTGGACAGCAGCAGGCTCAATCAAGTCAAGATCATCTGGGAATGTATGTACAGCGGCAGGCTCAATCAAATCAAGATCATTCGGGAATGCTTGAACCGCAGCAGGCTCAATCAAATCCAGATCATTCGGGATTGCTTGAACAGCAGCAGGCTCGACAGCAGCACGCTCAATCAAATCAAGATCATCGGAGAATGTATGTACAGCAGCAGGCTCAATCAAATTCAGATCATCCGAGATTGCTTGAACCGCAGCACGCTTCATCAAACCAAGACCATCTGGGAATGTATGTACAGCAGCAGGCTCTACAGCAGCAGGCTCAATCAAGTCCAGATCATCTGGGAATGCTTGGACAGCAGCAGGCTCAATCAAATCAGAGTTATCCGAGGAAAGATCGGCACACCCTGGCAGCCCGCAATCCACAGCAGCAGCCCCCATATAGGAAGTATAAAAGGCAGCCTGCAAAGAATTTCTCGGCTTCTTCTACGAGTCAAGATTCCATTGAACTTCCCGCATCGAAACGACCAAATATAGCATTGAAACGACCAAGAATAGCAGCTGCAAAACTGTGTGCTTCCAGCCCAATCAGCTCCACCGGCATGGGATGGGAACCCGAAGAACGGACCTCTCCGAAGAACCGGGGTGACTCGCGAAACTATGACTATGCTTTCTTGCCTCCGCCACCGCTCTCTCCTCCAGTCTCGGAGCTACAAACCCTGGACGCCACGGAAGAAGAGCGAGTAAAGGCCAAGGAGGAGGTTCTGCAGTTGTTGAGACAGTGGACTACTTGCGACACTTCTCAGTTTGCCGAAAGAGGGAAAGAAAATTCTATCAATGTTGGCGTTGGAGTGGGTATTGCTCCTCCTGTTTACTAGAAAGAATTGGCCTGTGTCTAGAGGTAGGGACCGTGAGGGATATGGAGTTAAGGCTGGCTTGGGTTATCGTGATGAGGCGTTCGGCCTTTTTTTTTTTTTTTGGTGGAGCTTGGTTAATTCGATAGGGGGGTAAGACTGGGAGTATGTACAACCCGACTGAGAAAAACAAAGACGAGGGGTAGCTGGATGGAATGCTTATGATCTGCCTTGAGTGTCGTGGTGTCGAGGTGTGGATTGTGATAGAGGTGGATTGTGATGGAGTTTGGGATTGTACGATTAGGGCGAAACTTGGATATTTGAGGTATGTTTTTAGACGGTAATGGGGGGAAATGTGGTGGTGGAGTGGGTAAGCAGTGGCAAGGGTGGTCTCACACATTGGAAGACGCTCGAGCTGGACTTTAGTAATAGTATGAGATCACTATACCGACTCTCCTTTTCGCTCATTCGTAATCTCCATGATCTAGTCATTCGTCGCAAAACCTCGTCTCATCACCCCGCCATGACTACCCACATCCCCTAACCCCAACCACCTACCCCCTCACTACATCCACTCCCCTATCCCCCTCCCCTCCCCAGCCCCCCTCCCCCTCCCCCCAACATCCTGAAAAGGCTCCTCACTCAAACTCCCCCCCGCATACCCCTTCTTTCCCCCCACCTGCCTCACATGATCCACAATCCCAAACTTGCGCCCCATCTCCCTCGTCTCCTTAATGCTCTTGCTTAAGCTCCCTAGTAGCGCCACGAGCGAGACGTCGCTTTTCTCGGCGAGGGATTCTTGCGCGAAGGAGGCGCGGTCGGCGGGGAGGAGGAGGGGGAGGCGGTGGAGGAGGGCTTGGATGGAGCGGAGGAGTGGGTGGGAGATTTGGGTTGGGGTGGTGGTGGTGGTGGTGGTGGTAGAGGAGGAGGAGGAGGAGGAGTCGGGTGGTGCTGCTGATGGGTCGGATGGGGGTGGTGGGGTGGTGAGATAGGAGGGGGGGAGGTTTTGTAGGTAGGTTTTTAGGAGCTGGATGCGGGTGTGGAGCATTTTGACTGCGTTTGCGCGGGCGGTGAGAGAGGCAATGACTGTTGATGTCAGTTTTGTTAGCCGAATATTGAAAAGAGGAACAGGCTGTCACATACGCTCTTCGTCTTCTGGGGAAAGGATGGACGTATCTGGGACAGCTTTGGCTTCCTTTGGCTGCCCGAAATCTCGGAGTGTGTCTGATGCTGGTCCTTGTGATGCTTGACTCTTGGCTCCTTTCTTCGTGCTTGTGTCCACAGCGGTAGCATTACCTCCGCCTCTGGCCACGAAATCCACGCTGATCATTTCTGCCTCGCCGATTTCCACAAAATATGGCACCTCCCTGAATCTCAACTCCAACGCTCCGTCGTGCCCCTCGACCTCCATTGTTGTATCATCTCCACTTCCTCTTGCTGCCTTTCCGCTGTCTTGCCCGCTTTCGTAGACGCTCTCGTAGATTGTCAAGGGTAGCTTGCCTCCAACAGCAGCCCCCTCGAGGACGCTCGAAGGGTGGAATGCAAGCAAGAGCGCCGTCTCGTTGTATTCATGTGTTATTTGTTGATGAATCGGTACATGTTGGCTCTGAGGGCCTGATGCGGGAGCCGTGGAAAACCACCCTACAAGCTCAAGAGCCGGAGCTTTATGAACGTCCTTGTACTGTTGCAGCCGATCCTGGAACCACGTCTGATGCAGTATTATAGCGCCCTGGTCTCCTTGGGTCACTTGGCACTCAAAGGCATGCTCAAGGCTAATATCACGTCCGTTTTGTTGTCCGATGAGTGCGCCGACTATGGGATCTTGGCGGCGACGTAGCGTGTGCCGTGTTATGAAGTCTGAAATTGTGAGAAGGACTAGGGGGTGTAGATGAGCTCGTAGGCCGGAATCTGAAGTTTTGTGGGTGGAGACCAGCGAAGCTGGCTGGGAACCAGCCATTTGTTGGCTGATGGTGAGCGTCTATGACATGAGACTCTCAATGTTTGTTACTCAGATTGAAGATGCCTTATGTGGTGAGCATCAGACCGATGCTTCGGATCTAGAGTGGTTTGTTCTTGCTCCTTGGATTGTGCATATGGTCTCGCCTACGGCAAAGGTATGGACATTGCACAAGGTAAATAGAATAGGTAAGACAGAGCTCAGCCTTGTACTTTCTACCCATGTTTATAAATACGCGATGAGTATTCCGTATCTCCACAGCATCACCAAGCTAGCTTTCGACAGCTTTTCCAAGTGCCAATCCCCCATTCTCATCCAGCAATTAATCCGAGGATCTGGAAGCTTTCATGTTGTCGAAGCAAGTTGTCAAGTCTCACCAAGCGTTTTTCGATTCAACGTTCCTACGTGTTACAATTCTGCTTCAGGGTTCTATGTACGATTTACACAATACCTCTGCTCTAGACGACCACAATGAGCATAGTACATGGTCCCACGGTGGCCACGCCTTGGAAACACCGTTAGATGCAAGTCAGAATCCGTATTCGAGACCGGGAAGAATATAGCCCTAAGCTCTCATTCTACGATAAAATTCAACAATTAACATACCGTACAGTGGCGCTGCACCTATATTCGCCAAAACCAGGATTGAAAATTCACGGTTCGACTTCGAAGTCATACAACCCTGCTACTAGTCTGTAGGAAATCTCTACCAGAGCTGTTCGGCGCCATGCTCACGAAACCAATCAGTGGCATTACCGCACGCAAACATCTTGCCCTCATTCTTCATCCCTACGATACACTGCTTGGCCAGTCGCGCAGCACCATAAGCCAGCACGTTCGCTGGGTCAAAATCATCTAATATTGGGCCATCGCAGAGGTCTGTAAACTCTTCTCGCATGAGCTTGCGCAACTTGTGGAATCCTTGCGAAGATGAATCACCACTGAGCACTACCGCTCTTATCTCCGACCTCAATGGCTTGTATTCTATTGGCTGTGTGATCTTTCTAGAGGAGACGGTGGAAGTGCCTTCAGAGATAGTTTTTCTAATACTCTGACTGACTTTGTTGGATTGGGTTCGATCGAGATCGATAGGTAGGGAATCTTCCCCAAGACTGGGGTCCTCTGAGGGTGCATATATGTTACTCATATCCTCTACGGCTTCTAGAATGGACACCCCAAGCGATCCCGAGTTGCAATCGATCGAAAGAACGGTATGACCGTCATATGCATCGCACGTTGGAGGATGTCCGACAATTTCGCACCTCTAGAGTCCGTAAGCCTTGTGTAAGGCGATCCTGAAAGGTCTGACCCATCCTAGAGGGTACTTTATGGCAAACCCGACTGTTTTTGCGGCTCTCATCACTGTCCGTATTGAGTAATGATAGCGAGTCGTGTTCTTGCTCTGGACCAGCGAATATAGGATCTGACGTAGAACTATCGGGATGATAGCTTGGTCCCAGCGTGCGGAGGTACTCCTGGCGATATTCAATTCCACCACTGATTCGCGCTACTGGAACCAAATGATTTCCTCGCACAGTGACCTCGGCAGCAGTGAGATGTGTCGGTCCCAAGTGAATACCCAATGGATTCGGTGCGTTAGCGGCAGCCATGGTCCACGGTCTTTCGGCCTCGTCGGCCGTTCCGACAGTGTTCTGTTTCTGTTCTACCAAAATCAAAGCCATGACAATACTTCTCGGCGAAGCTCAATGAAACGGACACCCGAGATTTATACATTTGCAATAAACTTGCGATAATGGGTGGATTTGGGGAAAGGAAAATCCAGAGGTTGATAACCTAGAGCAGTGGTGGAGACACTGTAATGGAATCATACAGAAGATTGAAGACAACAGCTTGGGGCATGGTATGTACAGTATGACCCCTACGCTTAGGCTACTGCGCCTAGGCTACTGCGCCGTGCTCTCCCAACTATTCGTAACGAGACCACTACCACAGCAATGTGATAGCTCAACACCGTTGAAGCAGCGATAGGTGTAAGTGTGTAGATTCTATGGAGGTGGACGATTCAGTAGCTAACTAAACCAACAGATACCCCTGACTAACCCGATTAGAATAGGCCCTGAGCATCACGTGCATTAACAAACACGACTGAAACAGATTGAAGGATCCGGATCAGAAGGAATTCCATCTAGTGGATAGGCGTGCCAGGTTGGATTGTTGCAGTACATACTCGAGATCTCTACCATGGTTCGCCTACTGCCATACACTGCCCGCTAACGCACACGCCGCTGTGGCACCGCGCGACTGCTGTGCCATCGGCTGACAGCTCTCTTGACATCGATGCCTGAATGATCAAACGAAGCGCCGCATTGGTTAATAGGTCAATGCCTTATTCTCGAGCAATGTTTCTTAAACATGCTTCCCCTGGCGGAGGTGGCGTTTGTACTCTTCCTTTGGAATAGTTCAGAATTTTTTGCATAGCCACGTAGCATTTTGCCAGCGCTTAACGGCCCCCAAGGGCGTGTACATGTTCGCTTTAGTATATCCAGTTGGGTAAGAAACAGATACCGTTGTAATTTACTCTCTGTCAAGGAAGTCAAGAAAGATCATGCCCGGCAACTGTCAATCATCGCCAGGAGCATACTGCAAGTCTGCAACCTTCTATGTACATATCTGTCATGCCTATTTTGAGCCTTAACCCTGCCTTGATGCAATCCTTGGATTCCTTCCGTGTGTGTTTCAACAAGAGAGAGCACTGCTTTATGAATTGTATAGACGCTTAGATCACATAACACTTCTTTGGTTTGTTCGATTAACAAAATTTTCGGCTCAGTGTTCTGTCTAGTCCATTTTCAGCTCCTGTACGTTGTATCAGATTGGGGCCTCATCATAAGATGGGCCTTTTGGTGTTTCGGGCAATGCTCGTGAAACCCTTCTTGACGGACCAACGAAGCCATCGATACTTAACGCCGCTTGCCTAGAAGCATGAAACCAACTTTCATCGAGCTCAACCACCTGGTACAGCCCCGTGCTAGGGGATCCGAATAGCTTTGGGGATTGGCGAAGCAGACTCTCGAGTCCTATATGAAGCTGAAATGACATTCTTTTTCTATTGTATCAGATTCTTGCTGGCAATAGAGAGCTTCGTCTTCCATTTAAACTATACTGCGTCATATATCACCTAAGTATACGCCAGCACTTGATTTCCGAAGTTGTTCTCACATCAAAATGGCTCATACTTATGCCTTCCTTCTTGGTGCAGCTTATATTTTGCCAATATAGAGCAGCCCCGTCGATTCTGTTGCCCTGGCTCCAACAGCAAAACTTAGGCGTGACGCTCGCCAAGACGAGTTAGATGTCTTGACAAAAGAGTTCCGGGTATCTATTGGGACAAGGCCTATGATGAATGTTCCTCGGATAGATTTACCATCTTGGAAGAAACCACTCGGGTGGCACAGGAATACATGAAAAATGTGTTGTTGCCTCCGGCCGACAATCCCAACGGTCAAGGTTCTGCAAATACTGCTGCTTGGGACTTGTTCTTCGTCAAACCTGGCAAAGCCACCAAAGACGACTGGACGAGCACATACAAGGACCGATTCGATTCGATCTGGCATAATATGAAACAAGCTTCAAGTTTTCCATACAAGGGACATAAAGACGGACAGAAGAGACCAGCCGAAAAGTGGAGACTTGCGTATCATTGCGATGGTATTGGGCCAAATGAGCACAAATGCGATGATGAACCGAACTTGTACGTTGTTTCCAAAACATATAAATCCTTGACTGTTGTGGGATAGAGCCGCATACACTGAAAAGCCGGACTTCACAGGCACAGGCTGGGCTGTAACTTTGTGTTCACAATTCTACACACATTGGTGCACGAGTTCATGGTGAGTTTGACTTGCATCTGGCTGTTAGATTTATTTCTGATCCCTCTATGGGATAGCATGTCGGACTTTTCGGCCATAAATATGAAAGTAAGTACTCTGCTAATCGTTCAATTGATTTCCTTGCGCTAATTAGATGATAGTTAGAGATGTCGATGAGAAGGAATTTAAAAGCACCAAGGACACCGAGGTCAAGGTCTACGGTGTTCAGCGCTGTCAGGAGTGGGCTACGCTGAATTTGGGTTCTGATGCTTCGTCAGTAAATCCAAGAGTCGGCTAAAATGGTATGTGAAATCCTGCTTTCCCTTCCTTTTCATATATGCTCTATACTCTCATACTAGGGTGCACTTCCTCGCCACGCATTGTCACAGCGTAAAGGATATCACTCTCATGTAAATTGGCTCTTGGACAAGTGCTGACGATCGGTGTACTAGCTGACAACTATGCTTGGTGGTGTACCAAGAAATGGTTCGACGATAAATGGCAAAATGTTCCAACCAAATTCAAGTCAAGAACACTGAAACGCGATGCTTCGAACGACAAAGGCTCAAATGACAATGGTGGCATTCAATACTACAACACAATATCCTCCGACCAGATAGACCTTGTGTCCGGATCGCCAAAGGATTGCTCTAAGCCATCAGATTGTGGTGGCTGTGTCAATTCCGCTCCGATCTGTTCGTATATTGGAGAGCCGTACGAGGATCATGACTCCAGGACACAACAATCAAGTGCCCCCTTACACCCCCGCCTGCCCCAGTCGCTCTCTATGCGCAAGGCACTTGCAGCTTTCACCTAACCTAGTGGGTTGACGTAACGGCCTTCGATCCCTATTCGGTTGAGATCCGGCTGAAAGCCAATAACAGAGCTCAGGTTGGCTATCAAGCTAAAGCAACAGCATCGGATGGCAGACCTTTACTTGTGGGTAGTAAACTTGAGGATCTCATGGTCATCAGGCCCGAATCGCAACATGACTATGTTGCCTTCGCTCTTGGTGCTCAGGTATGGCCTAGCAGTCAAAACAATGGTATATCGAGATGTAACGTAGGAGGCTGGGATAGCAACAACAACCCGGCAGCACGTTTACTTCTCCGAACGAACATTTCTATATGCTAATATATCCGTGTAGTACCGTCAAATGGATTACAGCTTTACCTGCAATTGGGGTGGTGGCAAGCCTTCTGACGGATCTTGAGATAGGGAGCAAGTCCCAACTCGACGCCGGAGGGATAGTGTATCGGAATCTTGACATGTGTTTCCTATTTTACTCTGATATTTGATATATATCACCTTGATTCATCTTTCGCCGGGTTGGTTGTCTTGTATCATGTATGGGCTACCGACGAACGCGAGACCTTAAGTTGAGACTCAGTTTCTGTAGGTGCGTATGGGAGAACATGGTTGGTGAGTCTAGTATCAGGGTTTTCTGGCTATCATTAAGACTACTACACCTTTGACCATTCATCTCGACTATTCTTACAATCTAGGGCGATTTGAATAAATCATTGTTAATGAATTGCTTCTACTCAACATTGCTGATCACTAATGTAATGGAGTAGTTTAAATGTATCTCGAACCTTCTCTATGATTTCCATCCTTGCTTCAATACACTTCCTTCCCAGCGATGTTGCCTGATGCCATAAAAACCAGGTGAAAGACAGAAAGTCGTAGTAGGACAAAACTTCAAGCACGACTTGCGTGTATGTCTTGTCCGTATTGAAACACAGAGAGACTACTGAGGTCTGTGAATGCAGGTCTACCATAGGGAACATGGTTCTAATATTAGGAAAATAGAAGCAGGAAGGCTGACGTGAGTCTTTCAATCATGGGTTGTTCCCAGAAGAATTGTGAGAAACGGCCAAACGTGTTTCGTCCCACTTACAACCTGTGAGTGCATACAGAGGATGCATCGGCAACACGCTAATTTGGTACCAGGTATTGTTGAAACATGATATTCAACCTCCTAAGCCACAGCCTACCAGTCAAATCGTCTTTTCAAGCCTTATCGAATCCTGTCTGGAACTTTCGGACTTTCCCAGCGCCTTTGAAACACCCAAGTTCTAACCCATCGAGTTCTGAGATATACCTCACGTAACGCTGATGACAAAGCTCAAGGGACCCAAAACGGAGGTCGACCAGTCGTCGAACAATCTCTGGGTGATATAGCGCACAAAGATGAGACGGGCTGGAACGTATCGGATGATCGAGAGATATCAGGACCCAGGCTTAGGTTTGGCTAAAACGGCGTCTGTTGGCTCATCTCTGAACGTCAACTTAGCTACCTGAACAGTACCTTTTTAAAAACGATCTTAGTGCATCTAAAACCAAAGGCTTCCTTGCCTATTCGTTTAACGTCTATATCAGAGTCGTCTTTACTAAGATGCGGAATATTCTTCGATATCTCCGAGTATCTTCGCTGATCATCCTGGGTGTAGGTATCATGTTTTCTCTTGTGAGTGGTTCTGTCCCTTGATATTTCGCCATCACCTGGACCGTCCCGTGTACTGGACCTTTCTTGGCGCTCTTCGTTTGACGGCGCGATCTTCCAGCGGCTGTTGAATTGTGGATCCGTCGACTTTCTGTGAGCAAAGCTTTGAGTCAGGCCCATTCAGAAAGGAGGTTCGTTCAAATGCGGAAGGTAGGAGGAGTATTACCTTTCGAGGATTAGGTGAGCCTCCTGCCCTGGGACAAGAGCAAGCCTGCGTCTAGAAAGAGTGCTGCTTAGTGACATGATTCGGAACAGACGGTTCTGGTCTCAGATAGTGGTGCTATACGCGATTCTTGCTTGAGGAGGTAGTTCTAATTCGCTAAGGAGGTTTAACCTATGCTGATGTGCAAGATTATGGTCTTTATCAGAAGACAGTATTTAGACATATTGAAAGCGTTAAAGCAAACGCGATGAACATTAGCATGTACTAGGAATAGAAGTATTCGCCTTCGGTTCCTTACATGCAGCGCTATACTTGCGAGCTCAGAGAACTTTATGGCGAAGACGCCTACAAATGCTTGGAAGCAGTCATTGTCGCTGAAACCCAGGATCTCCATCTTTGGATTTATTTGCCCTACTTATATCGGCAAGATATGCCAGCCCAAAGAAGACTCATCGTGTTGCCAACCAGGAGGTTCGCAGTGGCAGATGGGAGTTGCACAAACAAGCAAACAAACAAGGCATGTTCTGTTAGCGAAGTGCTGCATCTCTGATTGAACGCAACAAACAGCAAAGTACTAAGATATCAGCCCCGGTAGCAATCAGGGACGACACATAGCTAGTTACAACTGAATAGTAGAGCGCAATCAACGTTGAGCTAAACTGCGCATCTTCTATACTCTCGAGGTACTACTTAAGGTCCGTGGTTGCACATTCAGAAGGACCTTAACGTATTCGTATTGTAGACCGATTGCGTCATATTAAAATACAGCAACCGCTAATTCAGCGGCGTTCGGATTCTCTTCATTCTCCACAGACGTATCGCATTGAAGAACTTTCCTATCACAGAGACGTTAACCTTGGATCTTGGAGATGACAACGGATCAAGGTGCGCCCAATGGCGTAGCACCAACTCAGAAACTCCGTCAGTCATCCTGTACATATCCATGGTGTTCACATGCTAAATCCCGTAGAGAGAATCTCCTCACAGCGTGAGAACCCCTTCGCTTCACTCATCCCAGACCAGCAGATTGCTGTTGTACCCGCTTTCACACTCGAATCAGGCGTTGTGCTTCACAACGTTCCTGTCGCATATAGCACTCGGGGGGAACTCTCCCCAGACGGAGACAACGCATTGGTCATATGCCATGCTCTGTCAGGCAGCGCTGATGCGAGTGACTGGTGGGGACCGCTCATGGGTGGAGCTGGTCGCGCTTTTGATGTGACAAGGTTTTTTGTCATCTGTCTGAATAGCCTCGGAAGCCCATATGGCAGTGCGAGCTCCGTCACCAGTGTAGATGGAGACCCAAGACGGGAGAGATACGGCCCCGAATTTCCTCTAACAACAATTCGAGATGATGTCAAGTCAGTTGAATCACCCCCCTACCATACTACTACGCTGACTAGTCCAGCATCCACAAGCTTGTACTGGATGATTTAGGGGTACGCCAGATCGCTGCGGCTGTCGGAGGATCTATGGGGGGAATGTTGGTTCTCGAATATGCCTACTTTGGCAGCGATTACGTGCGGGCAATCGTGCCAATAGCGACATCGAGCCGGCACAGCGCCTGGGGAATAAGCTGGGGGGAAGCCCAACGGCAAAGTATATACTGTGATCCTAAGTATGAGGACGGGTATTATTCCTTCGACGACCCACCTGCGGCAGGGCTCGGTGCTGCTCGTATGTCTGCATTGTTGACGTATCGAAGTCGGGACTCTTTTGAGTCGCGGTTTGGACGGAATATCCCAGATCCTTCGCACAAACAAGTTATCAATGACAACCATCGTCCATCGACCCCGTCCAACGAGCACTGGGCGGTGCATAACGAGGGCCACAGAAACGCCGGTGCACCTAGAGCTTCGAGCATCAATGGAGTGGCAACGCCCCCTCGGACATCAGAAACGGACATTTCCATGACAGATGGTCTAGTGCCCCAATACACCGACCCCCAATTCCATGGCGCTACTACATTTTCGGCTCCTCCTCCACCGACCCCTCCTATTGAACGAAAACGTACAACGACATACTTCTCTGCCCAATCATACCTGCGGTACCAGGGGGAAAAGTTCGTCAAGCGTTTCGACAGCAACTGCTACATAGCCATCACCAGGAAACTCGACACTCATGATGTCTCGAGATATCGCGTGCCTGTGGGTGAACCAAACGCGATAGCCAAGGCATTATCTCAGATTAAGCAGCCAACACTGGTAATTGGCATTGAGAGTGACGGACTGTTCACCTTTGTAGAACAGCAAGAAATAGCTGCAGCTATCCCCGATTCAAGGCTACGGAAGATTGACAGTTCCGAGGGCCACGATGCATTCTTACTACAGTTTGAGCAGGTCAATTCACATATCTTAGAGTTTTTCAGAGAGGTAATTCCCGATATTATGGACAGGGCAGGGGTAAGTACGAACGACGCGAATGGAACAGATGGAGACAATATAGGCGACCTTACGAAGACCCGCACTTTTGGCGAAGCTGAAGTTGAAGATATTACAGCTTGGTAGAAATCATTCTTTCCACTAAATGCCTGCCGCCCTTGATACTTCAAAGACGGATCTGTCGTTGACCCGGCTACGGACCACCTCGTCAATTGTTGAATTGTATGCCTTGTGGCGGCAGTAAAGGAGCCCATGGGAATACCGACTCGCCTTTCATATCCTCTCTATTTCCTGTGTCCGTTCCCTCTCGCAATGGAACCATAATCTGCCCTTGTTCACGCTGAGAAGACTGGGATTTCCCCTCGGGCTGCTTAAGCATTTTGGGACATCACCTCCGTAAGAGTAACGTACCTATGTGATCTATTAGTTTGGGTCTGTATGAATTGTTGGATTAAACTTTCTTCCTTGCAAGACTACCACGACCTAATGGTGAAAGATCGAATATAGGACAGACCTCCTACAAGCACAGCAGTACGACCGTTATTGCTATTGGCGACAAATGTCGAGATTAGTCTTTACATTGAAGAGCACATCTGGCCGCAGCGTCAAAAGTGGGCTAAATGCTAAACCAATAAGATTCTACACTTTGACAATATCACCACCTCACGCAGCGAAGGTGGGCACAAATTAGTGAAGGAAAAGCTTCATTTTGCTACCGGCGACCTTCACACGGTGACGGGCAAGCTAGATAAGCTTTTTATCGATCAATATCACAATTATAACGGTAAGATTGAGGAGGCAAAAGCGCGTCTATCAAAGAAGCTTCGAAATCGACCCTTTCTTCGTGATTTAACCGTCTTCGTGAGTTCCGTGACTCTTGACATGATGATAGATTAATATCTTCGCATCGCCGAGCAATTCACAGCGATTATAGTCTGTACTAACATCTTTATCACGACTATGAGTCTTTCATGTGCTCATCGCATTCAGGAATGCCTGTACGATTAAGCGAGCGAACGCGTTTTGAAGCTGAAAGACGTACATTCTCATTGAAGGTTCGTGAAGCCGCCTAAACAAGTCATCGGGCAGGGGCAGAAGAGGCAGGAGGATGATCATACATACGAAGACGATGATAATGAGGCTATGAATATCGAAGAAACTTCGTCAGCGTCCGACATTCTACGCATACAAGAGCCGGCGGTGATGAAGCTCAAAGGACGATCGTCAGGCGCTCTGAATAAAGTCCGAGCAGGAGCTTCGCAGCGTCTCACTGCCTCGCAGCGACGTCGACGAGCCTTTGAAAAGTCTACACGGCGAGAGCCGTCTGACTTCGAGTACGCCCAAACGCAGATACCCGACAGTCAACCACCACCGCCTACACAGAGCCAACGCGATAGACGAGAAGGTCGTCAGCGAGGTGAACGAGGAGGTGCTAGGGGGGCAACTGTAGGCGGTCACATTAGCGGTGTTCCGGAGTCTTACATGAGCAGTTTTCAAATGTAAATTAGACGTGCAATATGAATTCTAAGCATTCAAAAGATATGTTTCAGATTTTAATGCGCCCGGGAAAGCAGGTGAAAAACTACATTGAATTTGGTGGTATACAGACGCAAATCCGTGTATCTCTCTCAGAGGTGAAGGGATTACCCGATTAGGTTTAGTGCAGGAGGTGGTGTCCGCGCAAAGGGGGGCGGTGTTCAAGGAGTGGCTGCCTTCATATATTAGGCAGCCACATTAGTACTTGACTATCTTGTGGCGTTGAATAAAGAAATGCTGATGGGAAGCAGCGATCAAATTTTCTTTCCCTGGTAAGATGCTTGATCACCAGCTCTTTTATGTATAATCTTGCCGTCATGTAGGGGCTTATGGAGCTCGAAACAATGGAGGCAAGTTGATTCTGTAGGGCAGCTATTAGGGTGCCAATAAGACTGCCAAAGAACCCTAGGCACGACCTAGTCTTCTCGAAACCATTCGTCCTGTAGTAGCTCCTTCGCGGTTGGTCGGTCTCGTGGATCCAGTTTCATGATCTTGCAAATAAAAGTCCTGTCTTCCTTTGATAGCTCCTTGTCTGCAGAGAGATAAAAGGGCTTTTTCAGATTGTTGTCGTTGATGAAGTGAATCGTCTTTGCCAGAATTTCCAGCCTCTCGTCATCGGCAATATCCTGAAAACTCAAGGGCACCGGCCCGAAGATGCTCGCTTGTTTGATGAAAACCAGAAGCGGATATTCTTCGCTGTCGACATCAGCGTTTTCCGGCCTAAAGATATGCCAATTGTAGCCCCAAATAAGACTGATCAACTATATCACGGTTATTACCAAGGACGTAGAGCTGTGGAATATATCCGACTTACCGTCGCCCCAAAGGACCAGATATCTGTTGGAGCTTTCCAGCGAAGATTGAGCATCGCCTCGGGGCTTCGAAAGATGGCCGCGCCAATGACGTGACCTTGAAGTAGGTCCACGTTGGGGTCGATCATACATGTGTCCCCACAATCTCCCAACTGTACTTCACTGAAGCGAGCAGAATTATGACCATAATTGACGAGAATATTGTTGGGTTTGATGTCTATGATTCTGTCAGGACCAATGGCTACCAATAATATAGTCATGAAACTGACCTGTGTGAACATAACCCCGTTCGTGAAGTGCGTCTAGCGCTATAAGCACATTACGAGCGACGAGTTTGATGTCGGCTTTCTCGAGCCGCGTTGCATTCGATGCATCAAGCAGGTTGTCATCCAAATGTCTTAAGACTAGAGAAGGGGGTTCTTCGACTGTATCAACAAGTGAGCGAATGCATGGATTTTCATTGAGGGCCTGAAGAACTCGAAGTTCGTTGTTCAATCGATCGTCAGGGGCTTGCTTGATAATGACCTTTTGCGTCATCGCGTTTCTATTTCATAGTGAGGATCATGAACTTCAGTGCATCAAGTCTGGGTCCTACGTTGCGATCCAGATGCATGAATGCATCTGTTCAAGAATCGTGTAGATGCTCAACTTCCCCTGCAATTGTTGTCCAACCTTGAGACCGTTAGCCATAGTGAGAAGCCGCGCAGTCAAACGCATGAGAGGATAATTCAACTCTAGGCAGCACCTAGCATAGATTTCTCGTAGAGTATGGTAACATGTTAAGCGCTGGCTTCAGGCTTGGCTAAAATATTTAGCGTGCCTCGAGCCTATGTAACCAAGACTCACCAGTGCACAGCGAGAGTCAGCATCCCAGCCCCGGTGACAACAAAGAACACTGGACTGCTGTTGCTAGAGATAAGGATCATAAGTATATCGAGACAATTCATGTTCCAAAACAGAAATAGGCCAAACAACGGCATGATGGTTGAATATCCATGCTTGAAGCCACAATGAGACGAGGCTCTATAAGCCAGAGAGAGGGCCTGGGAGAAAGGCATACCGACGAGAAAATATGGGCTTGCTCTGAGGTCGATGGTAGTACATTGGCTAGATATTCAGCCTGTGCCCAGAAACTCCTTCATACCATCTCTTTTGATTCTCTTGCTATTCTCTGAGAAGATGGAGAACATTTGTGATCCTTCTGCAAAAAAAAGTGGTTAACGATCTCAGACCTCTGTCTGGGTGAGCAGGTCTGTCCCGTTTCCCTCATCGCAGCGCCTGGCGTTTCGCCTCGAACTCCTGCAGCAACTCCTGTGCGTTCCCTAACTCGCTGCTGGGCAGCCATGTATTCTTCCAGCGCACCTTGTATTCATAGCCCCTTCCAGTCTGTCTCTTGCCAACAATCCTCGTGATCTCCCATTCCTCCTCTTCACCCTGTGCCAAACCTGGCTGACCCTGCCATTCGAGAAATGGTGGAGTGAAGGCGGAGACGCAAAAGCGGTTAACGGTGGCTGCTGCTCCGTGATTCCCTCCGCAGACCGTCTGCACACTTCGATCCTGGGGGAGAGTAAAACTGGGAGAGGTCGGGCGATCGAGGGGGGAGGTGGTAGCTGAAATGTTAGTATGAGCATTCAAGCAACCGCGCGTCTTTGGCTGTTCGCTCGGGTGGGAGCTTGGGAGTTGTGCGGTACTAATCTCAGACTCCATGCTCGTGGACCTGGTGGAATTGTCCTTTTCACAGATCGTTTCGCCGTCGTCCTCAACCACGAGAAGATTATCTGAAGTATGTTAGGACATCCCGGATGTTGGTCAGAAACGCGCTGTCGGCGCTCACCTTAACTGTCGTCAACCTCACTAGATCGACTTGAACTTGCTGTACTCTCGCGTTGCTGATACACTCGCTCAAAGGGATTTCTGAAGACAGGCCGAGAAGGTGATTTGACCACGAAGAGAGACCGGCGATGTTCGGCAGAGTCATTCACCTCATCGTCGATATTATCTGCCTCAGCGATCACGATCGGGTCTTCCTGAAAGCGATAGACGCGCCCACGGCAATGAAAACCTGCACACTAACCTGCACATCGGACCTTTTCCGATCTGTGCGCACGTTCGCCACCCTCGTTCAAACCTGCACTGTTCGCTGTGTGCGTGTGAAGGAATCTTCAATGCCTGTGGCGCCCGTGGCCGTCATAAGTCCATTCGCGCACCCAGCCCCATCCTTCCGCTCCTCTCCTTTGTGCCCATCTCTTTTGCCCCCCTTCTCTTCGCCCTCACCGAGTGAGTGGTGAGGTGTGATATCTTTGAGGGCGCCGTCACTTGATTCGCAGGTTTGTATACCGTGCATCGGCGAGAGAAGGGTATCAGGGAATAGAGGAGGGTCGGAGATGAAATCTTCTGTCTTCTGGCGGGGGGTGAGACATCTAAATCAACACCATCTGTCAGTATTGGATTCAGCGAATGAGGCTTTCGAGGTTTCACCTAGCATCCGAGCCTGTTGCGCCTGTAGAGGGCGCTGGACCCCACATGAATGATGAAGAGGCCTGGTCTACCGCCGAATGTGTCGCACGACCTTGAAGCGGAGACCGCTCCGAAATTGGTGGTTGTGCAGAGGATGGCGAGGCTGTCTGGGTCCGGAGGGAGAGTGGGATGGTGTTGTCTCAACTCGCATTGTCCCCGCGGCCGCCTTCGCCGTGATCGCTTCTGGCACTCTTGAGGATTCCTGGGTTTCTTAGATCATCTCTGTTTATGCTGGATTCCACATACCTGCATCCCCATCTCTGGTGTCTGCAGCGGTTACGCCTTCGTGCTGTAAGGTCACCACAGGATTCTTGTCAGTCCGCTCAGCCCTATTAGGGGGTTGGTAGAGTTCAACGCAGTCCAAATTGACCGTGGTCATCGTGTCATGCAAGCGCAAAACAGCCAGGGAAAGGTACGGATAGAGGAGAAAATTGGGCTGGAGATCGCAGTTGAAAATCCAGAGTGAATAGGAGGGGGCAAGACGAAGGTTACATGCATTTCTGATTTTTGCAGAGGCGCTGCCGGACCCTCCTTCTCCAACAAATGGATTCTTAAGGACCAGTTCGAGCGGCACCGTCCCCATTGTTGCCGTGGGTGCCTCCTCTTCTCCAACGCCATTCATCGTCGATCGCCGTTCGATCGCCAATTCGAGCGCACTTGATCCCTGCTCCTCTGTCTCACTCTCTGCGGCACTCCCTGGTCCAGCTCCCAACCGGTATTTCTTGGAGCATTGTAAGAAGCCCTTGTAGCTTCCATTCGAAGTTCTTGGTGCACAGCTGCGAGCAAAAAGCGTCGTTCTGACCAAAGGTCATCCTTTCGCTCAAATTTGGGGGCTGCTGCTGCGTGGAAGATGTACGGAAAGGGATGAAAGAGTGCAGACCCATGTACAAATGCAGCAGCCTTGTTCGATTATTTGGACCAATATGCCAAAGGAAGTGGACGAGTAAGCCAATATCAGGGTGGAAGCTGTATCCATAATTGGTTTGCCCGCAACAACATGTGTGGCTGGGGCCGAAAGGCGGCGTTGTACTGAAGGTATACCGGCGATATAAGATTGCGGCGGCTTCCTCGTGCAACAATTTAGACACCCCCAAAAGCGCAGCAGCACCAGTCAAAACCCTTCTTCGGGCTTTCGGACGCTGGCAATCATATGACAGGTTTTTGAGCATTATATAGGGGTGATGCTTGTTTTCCTCTTCGAAATGACTGGCGCCGTGAAATTCTTCGTACCAGCACGAAAAGAGATAGTCATAGATTAATGCACGGATTTCGGTAGGTAATTTCGAGAACATGTCCTCGGAAACGGTTTTCGCCTTTTGTAATTCCAAGGTTATCGTGTACCTGTTGGACTAACATACTTGCCAATTCGGGTTGGCTCGCAAGTTGGGCCTGCCGGCTTCAATATGTAGAAACGGCCGTGCTCGACTGCAATTAAGTTCAGCTATTACCCTTGGTATTTTTTGCGTTCAACATTGACTTCAATAATTCCTAGCTCATCGATACCGTGGATAATAAGCTCCGAAAGACCCTCGAGAGGCCACAGAAGCCGCAGAAACATCCGATCTTCTTTCGAGAGCACATAGCCCAAAGCGAAGCGCTGAGGATCCGGGAACCATAACTCTAAGCGGCGTAGGCTACAGCATTGCTGGAGCAAAATCAGGGCTTCTACTATGGCGTCGCTCGAAGGCACTTGAAAAAAGCGATAGTCCTGTAGATAATTCCATGGGGGATAACCGTCATACAGAATCTCAGGCGCAAGTGCATCATAGTACTCGTCCGGAAAGTCTTGATCCCACCCGAGGAAGCTTTGCTCCCTTTTGTGACTTGGAACGGTGTCGTGGATCACGTCTATATCCGCAAAGAAAACTTGGCCGGCTATAGGATACTCTGGGAGGAACTTGTTCGCGTCTACAAGTCCGAAAAGCTCTTCGCGCTCTGTAAAGGTGGTTTCGTCTCCGTGGGAACACCAGCAACCTCGCCAGCGCCTCTCTTGGTTGTATTCGAAGTTGATGTCCAGGGAGGAGATCATCGAGCAATTACCCGTACCAATATGATTGAGAAACCTTGGTATCTCTTCAACGTTGTTTGGTCGAAGGCTGAAGGAATTCTCCCCATAAAGGAAAGGTGTAGCTTCGTTCGAGATCTTCTTACATGTTTGCAAGAGCCGTGCACCAGATCGAAGCAACAACATTTGGGTAACATTTCCTTCAAAATATTCATCAATACTTCGATGTTGTAGAGGGGTGAATGGCTTCTGCCGAACCGAGAGGATTCTATATATGGCAAACCTCACGTCCTTCGGCAGGTCCAGAAAACTTGTGTTCCACATCGTTCTAGATGGTTTTTCGAGGCCTCTCGTGGAATCCATGATTCCGAGTCTCTCTGTTGCTTCACACTGACAGGAGCCACAAAAATAGGTACTCCATGCAATGCACAAAACACTAGGACAGCGCGGCATCCATGACTGGGCAGTCAGTGAGGATCAAGCTTATTCCATGAGATACGAAGACTGGTTACTTTAACCGTATACTGTAGATCAGAGCTGCGCGGTCCGCACCGGTAGAGCCAGGCATTAGAGTAAACCCTTATTCGATTTCCCACGGTACATGAGTTACGGCTCCCGTACTAAGCCGTGTGTTTTGTCTTTGGGCTCTCTCAACGCTTTGGGAGCTGACAGCGGCAGACTTCCCTCAATTTTTCACTTTTCACTAGCGGCTAATATGTGGCGTATGCGGCTGAGATACAGATGTTAGATGACTACGATCGATATCGAAAATTCAAATTCAACAACCACGAAAATCTGTTGCACGTACTCCAGAAGGAACATCGTTGTTTCCCTTTATGAAGATGAGTCTATTGCTTTTTTATGATGAAAATCCATAAAGAAAGATCTAAGGAGTACATTTGCAGCGGTTTGCTTCTCAATCAAAACACGATGTTCAGTTGTAGATGTTAAATTTATCGATTGCCGTTTTCACACTGACGGTCGAACAGTTGATGAGTTCAACATGATTTTATTCTTTTTTATCTTTCACAGTTTGTTGCCTCCTCAGGAACGCGACATGCGCTTCTATTTCACTACTGGGATTTTCACGGGAAACTTGACACACAGTAGAGTATTCGGGGAAAGGCCGAGTGTGCACCCTGCGCAAACCACCAAGCGACAGATCTCACGAATCCAGAACATGGTAAAAGTATTAGGTATCATTAGACCGTATTCATCCCCACCCCCACGTCCACCACAACCACAACATCCTACACCAGCACCTCCACCCTCACTGTCGCTCCCGCCGGGCCCGCGGTCTGCACCGGCAATGACGGGACCAGCCTCGTCTTCAACCCCACCCCGGGAACACAATGCAACATCCCTGGTGTCTCCAACGCGATATCGTTCCGCTCCTTTGGAGGCGTTCTGAGTACTGCGCAATGCGCCTCAGTATGTCGCGCATTCACCGGCTGCTTGGGTTTCAAATACAATGATGTAAATAGCGTAACAAACCAGACTATTGAACCCTCTTCATAACATCGGTGGCGCAGGACCAGGTGGACAACTCGCCATCCCAAGTGGCTCTTGGGTATCACATCTTTGATTTGGGGTGTTATTACTGCCCGGCGCCCACCGTCACCGCCATCAGCAGCGCGGCTCCGTGAGAGGGTGTATCAGGAAGTAGAGGGTGTATCAAGAAGTATTGGGTGTGGGGATTTAGGGAAGAGGTTGTGAGGATATAAGCTTCTGATATCTACTATATTAGCATGGAAGGCCACCTTTGTATATAGAACCACCTTTCAACAAAGTCCGACATGAACGACATTGGTAAAAAATCATAATTCTAACCAGCCCCAACGTCAGCGTCGCCGTTGCAAGGCATACAGTCGCAACCACTCTTGGTGTGTTGCTGGTGTTTCGACCCTACTCAACTGAATGGAAACCCCAATGGCTAATCGTTATAATAGCCTCTACAAAACTGTCCTACCTTCTGACTAGCGAGAAACGTCTGCGTCTACCTCTGAACATCACATCTGTTGGAAGCGAAAGAATCATTTCCTGTTTCTAACCTCTTACAGTGTACCAATCAACATGTTTAATTCCTTTCTCCGACAGGATCGAACTCCCCTTATTCAACAAGACACACGACATGATTTGATATATTTTGCATCAGCCTTTGAATTTCATTTTTCCGGAGGTACTCTAATAGCCGTATTTCCATATACGCACGCACGCACGCAACAAGAGGATGATATCCTTACCAACACCTATACTCCTGAACCCCAACATATGTGACTACCACTCACCCTTATCGAAATCCCCTTTCAAATTCCTGCAAGTATATTCATTATTTTGGCCACTAAACGAACACTATAAGTGTTTAGCCAAGAGAAAGAAACCTGAGCGTAACTGCAGAACATTTTAGACAACTCCTCATTCGAACCGTCTCTCTTCTTCGTGCTTCTCTCGTACCTTGACGCACGAAAGAACATGTAAAAAGGGGTAGGAACCTTTGGGGGCGAGGAAAACAAACTAACTCTGATTGGGATGTTGAATCTTATTCTCTCTTCTCTCGCTAATCATTTGCTTTCTGCAGATTTTGTTTCTGAAAATGAAAAGGACGGTTTGCGTATTTGTTGTTGGTGGTTTGTGGATATTTATGAAATGGCCCTTTCCTGTCTCTTAATAGATCGTTCATGATGTTCATTGTACTATTCCCATCTTCAGTAAAAAATACATCATGAAACTTAGCTACTCCCTCGACCTGTCCATTCTCCTTCCCCTCTCCTCCTCCTCCTCCTCTGGCTCCCCTTAACAACAACAAGATTCATCACCCGCACTCGAACAATCTATGAGCACGCTCCCCATCCTTACATCTATCCCCAATCCAATTTCCTCCCCATTTCCCAACACCGCAAGCATCACCAGCGGAGGAAGATACAGGCTCATCTACAACCCCCCCCTCATTCCCATACATCATCCGGGGCTACGACTGATACTCGCATCCCTCCATCTATCTGTCGTCGCAGATCCAATATATACCCACGCTGCGGAATACCGCGCCTGGTCAGTTACAGGACTGGGACTCCAATGTGCGAAGCGCTATACGAAGTGCAACTGTAGCAGGTGCTACTGGAAAGGAACGAGGAACAGGAGTAACGGCTATCTGATGTTCGTTAACAAGCCGCAAATCCCCAAGCAAAGCAAACATGCTCGTCAACAAGCCGTGGGCATCTATGTGCGATACGTCCACCCCTCTGCCAGACCCAGCGTCAAAACCGGCTCTTTAGCTATCAGTGACGGTGTCAGCCCCTCCGCAAGACTGACAGCCGTCGTCTACCTCTGTGCATTCGCCTTCAACTTTGCTCGTAGTGCCAGCACCATTGATTTTGCGCCCGTTCTTTGATACGTTATCCCAATGGCTGCTCGTTCGCCAAGGACGTGGCAGCAGTGCTGCGGCATGCGAGGGCGGCGATTGAGACCGTGTGGGGCATGAAAATATGAGTAACGTGGTTTATGGACGTTGTGAGTCACCAGGAGCATATTAAGTTTCTGGGGGAGGTGATAGATGGGTGGAGAAGTTGCAGAGATATGCGCATTTCATAGTGATCGATGTTTTTATTCGCCAGTCGGGTTTCCCGTCTTGTGTTGGGATGGTGCACCAGCTTGTAGCATTCTCTGGTCGTATCAATAGGTGAAGCCGTAGAAGGTGATGTCGCCAGTGACACGCAGTTTGACACTTGAATCGCAATTCAGAGCACAAGCATAAGCGAGGTTCAAACGCCGGACTTACGAGGGTTGGTAGTAAATATTCGGATAGTATTCGTGACATTGAAGCATGAACAGTGAAAACATCTGTATGGAAATATGAACAACATGCCCTTAGAGCGACGAAGATTACTAACTAATGAAGTTCGGAAAAACAGTTGATGTTTCATACAGTAAAATGTAACGCAGCTTCTATTCGGCTATTAGGGGAAAGTCTGTCAGTGTTCCATCAGGAAGTTCGAATGAATTTTGAAAAAGTATTGCATCTGCCGTTCTTGTTGCATTGAAGCACTGTCAGGGCACATTATGTTAATAGCGACGAGCTTCGGTACATGGAGAAGGCTCGCGAAGCAAATATGAGCATTGTTAACAAGTCTTGGTTAACTCACAAGATATACTTCTTTTATAACATGCTAAGCTCATTTTCATCAAGAACTAGGAAGTCTAGAAGTCTCTCAGTTCACCTCGTAATTTTGCTAATTGAATGCCATGCGGCTTTCTTAGTTACTGCTGCCATGTAGAAATCCTAATGTCAACTCCGGGTAGGGTTTTCGTCAAGGAGTCCGTCGTCTTTCCAGGACTTGCTGAGCTTGAATTAGCCATAACGGACTGGTCATTGGCCAGGAATGTGCTCCGGAGCTGGACTAGGACTCAATCTCGTGTAGCAACGTCGACGGTTTAGAAATTTGGCACTAATCGTGCTTTGCCAATGAGCATTGGGGGCGCAATGCAATCATCCAAACCAAGTGCCGAGGAATCATTAAGTTGGAGCTATATCAGACTTTCACTGGGCCCTTCCCCATGAAATCCGCGCCGTAAAATGACACATGCAGCTCTATAAAGCATGTCAACCTGAGGATCAACACTAAACGGATTCGGAGATTTGTCAAACGCGTGGGGTTTTCCTTCGATGGAAGTACAATCCACCCGTTTGCCCAAACCCTCAAGTCGATTGGCAAACCTAGTCCCTTCTTCGTATAACATGTCCCATTCGCAAACGTACATTGCAATGTCATGTGGCAGAGCCTTGACCAATAGATGGTCAGGCGCATTCGCTGGCGAGACAAAGGGCGAGTGTATTTCGTCTCGAGATGGCAGGTAGGATTGGTCGAACAAATTTGTAAGAAATGATGGCAGCGTTTTTTCAGGACGTCTGCTATTCGTACGGCGGAGATCACGAGAGATTGTATAATCCAAGATTGGGTACCACGACACAATGGAGACAACCCGAGGTATGGCGGTGCTCCCAATTCTGCTGATTGTGGACCGCTGATTGACAGCTTTCTTATCAGATGCCTCCAAATAGGTGTATAGTTTCATCGGAATTGTAAACGCTAGGTTTCCTCCTGCTGAGAACCCACTCAGCCCCATTTTGGTTGGATCGATACCAAGCTCATCGGCTTCCACCGCCAAATGAAGGAGCGCCTCGACGCCATCCTCTACCGCCGCCGGGTAAGGATGCTCAGGCGCCAAACTGTATTCCACGCTTACAAAAATGGCATCGAGCTCTTGCAAAACCATACGGGCCCAGCGCGCGTCATCAGTTGGGGTGCCGAGAGTGAATCCCCCACCGTGTAGATTAACCACTACTGGATACCTCTTTCCACGCTGGCGTTGCTCATCGAAATCCCTCGGAACGTAGAAGTGTAGGTTCAGAATAGATCCGATACTCTCTCTGGTGATGGATGTAGGGAAGCTTCGAGTGAAGGACGACCCAGGGGGTTTTGGGCTAGGCAGAGTATGAAGATATGCGCCTATTTTGGCTAGCATCCGCCACCACATGGCCTGGAGATATAGGAACCACCTCCTCTTGGCCATCTTTGATTAAAAGCAACGACGTGCGGCGGAGCAAAGGGATGATTAGGGATGAACAAGACGGTATGAGAAGTCTGTTGCTTTGCAGTAGTTTAGCATCCTTTGTCTCTAATAAAAGGGCGGAACGTGTACCTTACGGAATAGACCCGAGGCTTTACCGTATTCGTCATTGGCTATTGCTATTTTCGCATTGTTGACGGAAGCTGATGCCAGGAAATTTGGGGGTTTGGAAGACTATCAATCTCTCCGTCATCCACTCAAAGCATCAATAACCCATGGGGCACTAGTACCGCGAACTGAGGACCATGTCACTACCTGCTTGACATTAAGTATGGTATGTACTCCGTACTATCCGCACAGTACTCCGTACGGAATAATAGAGGGGCTAATTTCCAGTATTCTATGTCACGACGCAGATGTGCAGCTGTATTCTAATTAAAGCGGAGGGCTGGCATACTAAATACAGTACGGAATATTGATTGGGGAATCATACCTTCGTATTCCGTAGATCAATTTATACTGTTGAATACATACTCTAGTTACATACATACTCCATATAACAGAATAGAATACTCCAAACATTAGAGTTGCCCAGCTTAATTTGGGGTTCAATGGTTGGATGCCGGTGTGGGGGTTAATTTGGTTGGGGAGCGCACGCGAAGACCGTTGGGACACAGTATTCTAGGTACCTATTCTATTCCGTACTCCGTAGAATACGTCACTCTGACGTGAGCCTCTCCTGCTTTCTTGGTATTCTAGGTAAAATGGATGCTTCCTGCCTTTTCCGTCTGATCAGACAGGACTTGGTGGCGAGTGTAAATGTGCTTGATATCACCATCCCCCACAGTCTTACCTGACTCCGTATGTTTATATCCACTGCGCCATGTCGAAGTTGAAAAAGCTGTGGTGCGGATGGAGGTCCACGAACGAAGATGATTCGCCAACTCGCCAAAGGAAAGGGCAACAATTGGCGGCGAACTTGAGCGGAAGCGGTAAAACTAACCAGGACGCGTCATCCTCGTCCGAATGTCTCCCTTCTTTTCGAGCCAACGGTAACGACGCAAACCATGACGGTCAACGGCAAGGCAGGAAGCAAAACAATAAGTCAGCGAGGAGGAGGAGCCATGAAGCTCGAATCGACGCAAACGAGGAGCGCAGGCAGGAGATACTACGACAGAAAAGAGAAGAGGATGAGCGCGCAGCTCGCGAAGAGCCCGAAGAAATTCACAGGCGATATGGAAACTTGCCTCTCATGCAGTCAAGGGAGGACAAGCCTACCGAGGGTGGCCGTTGGCAGATTGATTCACGTCATGCCCAGCAGGCTGGGGAAGAAGTCACCCTTAGAGCTCGCATTCACGCCGCGCGCAAGATGAGTGCCAAACTGGCATTCCTTGTCCTTCGCCAGCAATTGGCTACTATCCAAGGAGTTTTACACATGGAAGAGGGGGAGATCTCTACACACATGGTTCAATGGGTGGAGAGTATTCCAACGGAATCTATCGTCCTCGTCAAGGGCTATCTTCAGCATCCAGAAGTCCCCATCACGGGCTGCTCCGTCCACGACCTAGAAATATCGATCCAGGAACTACATGTGATCGTCAGGAAAGAGGAATCCGTTCCCTTTACACCTTACGAAGCGGAAGTCGCGAAAGAGAAGAAGGATAAAGAGGAGGGTCACAACGAGAGATTACCCGACAGAGTACGACTATCGAATCGCATTATCGATTTACGGACCACCGCCTCACAAGCAGTCTTCCGTATCAACTCTGGCGTTTGCAATCTCTTCCGGTCATACCTGGATTCTAAGGGCTTTGTGGAGATCCATACTCCCAAAATACAAGCAGGCGCTACCGAGTCTGGCGCAAGCGTTTTTCAGCTTGACTACTTCGGGCGGCCAGCCTTTCTCGCTCAGAGCCCCCAACTTGCGAAGCAGATGTGTGTCGCCGCCGACTTTGAAAGGGTTTACGAGATCGGTCCCGTCTTTCGGGCAGAGAACAGCAACACTCACCGACATCTCACAGAGTACACCGGATTGGATTTAGAGATGGCAATTGAAGAGCACTACGACGAAGCTTTACATCTAGTCGATGCGACGCTCAAAAACATATTCCAGGGCATCTACGATCGATTCAGTCGTGAGCTGAAAGTCATCAAACGACACTTCCCACATGATGATCTTGTATGGTTGAAGGAGACACCGAGGATACCATTTGCAGAGGGAGTTCGGATTTTACGAAATTCTGGATGGACCGATGATGATGGGAACCCGCCATCGGAGCAAGAAGACTTGCACACGAGGGATGAAATCCGGCTGGGCGAGTTGGTAAAGGAAAAGTACAAGACCGACTATTATATACTGGACAAGTTCCCGACATCAGCAAGACCATTCTACACCATGCCCGATCCCCATGACGACAAAGTGACGAACTCGTTTGATATCTTCTTGCGTGGCCAAGAGATTTTGACGGGTGGTCAGCGAATCCATGATTCGAAGGTGCTTGAAGGAAAGATGCTGGCGCAAAAAATTGATCCCGAAAGTATGGACGAGTACATGGAAGGATTCCGCCTAGGCGCTCCACCACACGCAGGTGCCGGTATTGGACTTGAAAGACTCGTCATGCTCATACTCACACTTGGCAATATTCGCCTGGCGTCTTTGTTTCCTCGAGATCCTAAAAGCCTTCCAGCCAAGCCACCAGGCCCCGAGCTTCGGCATCCAGCAGACAGCACCGTTAGTCCTCCTTGGGGCCACGGTAGGCCGGCTGAATCACAAGACCAATTACAGCCACTGGAAAATCTAATCGCCAATTACGGTGATGCCACAAACACATCGTGGACCGATGATCGCTACAAAATATGGCGTCACATGAAAACTGGAACGGCAATCGCTTATGTCCCGATAGATAGGTATGCTATCCTGCCAGGGAACCCTCTCTGCGACTCAAGCCAATACGTAAGGGTTGTACCAGCATTCTTGAATTGGCTAAAGAAAGAGACGCATTTAAAACCTATATGGGCCCTCGTTGGATATAAGATGGAGGAAGTGCTTGGCACGAAGTTCGGCTGGAAAACGCTCATTTGCGCTGCTGAAGAGCGCGTCAACCCGGATAAAAACATTGTCGAAACTAATCACGACGTGGGGCGCAAAGTTCGACATGCCGAACGTGAAGGCATCAAGATTGTCGATTTACCTGAAGGCGAAGCAGTTCCGCAAGAAATCCAGGACAAGTGTGATGCCCGAATCAAGGATTGGTAGGCCAATCGAACGGGAAAGCAAGTCCACCTTTCTGAGATAACGCCATGGCGTGATATGCCACACCGCCGGTACTTCTATGCGCACAATAAACAAGGGCAAATACATGCACTTGTGGTACTTGCGCAGCTCGCGCCGCAGTATGGCTACCAAGTCAAATGGGCACTCGAGTTCCCCGGTGCCACTTCTGGCACCATTGAGGCGGTCACCCTCCACTCTATCAACGCGGCCAAAGCTTTAGGGACTAAGCAATTGACATTTGGGACCGGGGCGACATCTGAGCTCCACGCTGCACACAATCTTGGCGGTATTCGGGTCAGGATGCTGCAACATACGTACCAGTCAATTACGAAGCAATTCAAATTGACGCAGAAGGGCGACTTCCGACAGAAGCTAGGTGCCGAGGAGGATGCTGTGTATATCTGTTACCCCCCGTACGGGCTGGGCGTGCGAGGGAGCAAAGCGATTGTCGATTTCGTTAAATCGGATCATTGAACGATGCTAGTCGTCGTTACGTCGCACTATACTACTTGTTCCTTCGACAGCTCCATTTCTTTTTTATATAGAGGCTTCTTCTAGTGTCCATAGCTGAACACTCCTAATATTCTATGTGGGTCCACTCTCCTACGATTAGGCACTTCTAGAATGGATATCCTACCTTACCTATGTGGGCAACCCACCTGCAGCATCGAGCGTCATGTATTGGCACTAGTCCGGTTCAAACGTCTGCAGCCGCCAATTGCCAAACTTTATCTTCTTTCGTCCTCTACCTTGCAGAACGAACAGAAATCCCGTCCAGCTCTTACTCTTTTAGCTGACTGTCCGAGACATCAGCCAATCGGTGCACGATATACGGAGTACTCGCATTCGACTATGTATCGATTATGGAAAATGCAAAATGCCTAGCCAAATCTTTATACCTTGCCAAAGGAGGAGCCTCCGGTTCCTGCACTCTGTGACATTGAACTGCATAGAACATTAACCCCAGCTTGACCTATGCTTTTGTATTCCACGACTTCGAATCAAAGGAGCACAGACTGGGTCAATGCGGACCTTGTATGTAGTAGTTCCACTACGAGATCCCTCATAGCGTCTGTAAACACTTTAAAGAAACAGTCGGCAATGTTCCTGTGGCTTGCATATTCCTCCACAAGGAACTATGGGCGTTCCTCAACGGCTAAGTATGTATACATGGGAAGTATTAAAACTCATGCTTTCAGTAGAAATTGCATGACATATAATCGATTCTGAGAACGTTACACGCCCAATGTCTTTTTTTTGCAGAGCCCGAAGCAACTCCAAGATATCACTTGGTCTTTATGAGGTTGTGTAATCTCCCAGTCCTGTCACTGCGTCGCGACTGCAAACATGTGTATCTTCTTCTTCCTCGTGGCATTCCTACCTATCATCTCCTGTGAACTCGTCAGCACATCTGAAGTATGCTTCACAAAATTCGCACCCAAATTGGTGTCGCCGATACCCACCGTTAATGATGCGAGGACTCTGACCCAATATGCCACTCAAATCATCACGTATACTCCCGTGCAGACGATTACGCCGCCACCAGGAACAGTCACAAACACACTAGCTTCTTGCGAGACGATCACAACTACCCTTCCCCAGGTAACAGATACGTTTTCCATGACACGGACTAGCTTGGTAACAGTGTGTACGGCCTCTGCTTGGAAGTACCTCATCGAATGCTAAACTGTGCGGTAGGACACAGACACCTACTAAGAAGAGATCTGCGCTCCTACAAAGGCGCGGCCAGCTTGCTCCCTTCGATCAGTTGAGACCTCGAAAGCAGGACACATCTCCGAGTAAGCACAGCTTGGAAGACGATCCTGAAGATGGCAGTCAAAATGTCACTCTCACACTAGAAAGCGGCAAAGTCCACCACAAGCCCACTCAATTTCCCAAAGCAGTCTCCTGCGACGAAACAATCGCCATCTTTTCCATCTCTACAATGACCCAAACTGCCCAAACAACTCAGACCGTCAAAGCTTCACAGTCAAACCTTACTTCCACGACTACGATTCTTTGCACCACAACAGTTACAAGTGTTTCTGCCAATGCCTCCACAACTCAAACCTTTACCACAACCTCTCATACGACAACAACCCTAAGTTCCACCTTCACCACCACGATTACTTCCACCAGCACAGTTTCAATTTCCCTACCCTCAGCAACAGCCTATCCCAACTGTGCCCCTAATAACCTCCTCAGCTCCGTCAACGGCCTTCCCGTCGGCCAAATAGTGACAAGTAACACCATGCAGCAAATTGATGGCGTCCCCACTGCTTACGACTGCTGTGTCGCCTGCGTCAACACGGCAGATTGCGGTTTCGCGGCTTTCGTGACTAGCAGTACCGGATCTTGCTTCTTGGTCACTGACGTACCATACTGTATCCCTTATTCGCAGCTCGCGAGCTTCTATACGGGTGGGAATGGGGGGTTTACGGTTAGTGATGGGAACTGTGGGGTTGGTGTTTATGCCGGGGTTGGACCACCGTAGGGGCTGAATCTCTAGTTTTTTAGGAGAATAAAGGAAGGGGTGATGGGGATATTGTAGATACAGCTACTCTGAAGTGTCGAGGGTACGTACTCTCGGCTTCAGGCACATAGTTGGCATTGGGAGAGAAGAAAAACTTGGGATCTGCTGCAGATGACTTGTGCGCTTATTTTTCGTGTCTGAACTTACGTGCAAGGACTTGCATCCCATAAACTCGGCAGAGTATACTGAATAATATCGCCTTTACGCGCCGTATCACCTCAAAGCTATTCGCCGCCGGGGTTGAAACCTCTAGTAAGTCCTTCTGGATGTTGTGACGCTTTTATCCAATGTGTTAGAGATTCACGAGGATTGCGTTTCTTCCCCAACACTTCTCAAAGCAACACTTCCATACCATATTTAGCCTTTTGAAGTCGACACACAAATGAATCCCCGTCTTCAAAGAAAGCATTCTTCATCAGAGCGTTTTCGTTGAGTTCATCGCCCAAACATCGAGCATTGACAAGGGTTTGTATAAGAACAGCTTTGTTCTTGATCCCAGCTACCGCTTTCTGTTTGGAAAGCCTTAGACCATAGATCGCCTTCCACCAGAGCTGCTATTCAGAATCGCCGAGTACCTAATCGATATCATCAATTTACCATTCCAACTAAACCCTTCATTACTCTCCGACCTCTCTGCTAGTCGTCGCTTCAGGAGCGTACTTGTGCCAATGGACAGAGCTATTATGGAGAGGCTCGATCGAATGTCTAAGCATGTGGTAATTCCTCGGAATGTACAAAAGCTATGGTTCATGACGGAGAGAGCCGAAGTGAACCCCGTTGAGCCGGTTTTGGAGGATCTGTGAACTGAGCAGACAATCTTTGATGGCAGGGAACAACAAACTTCTCCGTACGATGTGACGGGTCGCGAGTACGACAAGGCTTCAGGACCAGGGTCTTTGGGTAGAAAACTTATCCTAGGCCGTATTCCAAGCCCTGACATTACCTTCGACGACAATGCCGAGACATTTCACACTCACACCAACGCTGATCTGGAATGTGATATATGTGGCACCCCATGTCGAGTCCGAGAATCACGCATGGGCCTGGTCAGTCTATTCCTTAAAGCTCTCGCCTACTCTGGCAGATAACCGGAACGGATTGAGATCTTACACATGATTACCATGACGGATCTGCTAAGCATCAATCCTTGGAACTTTGCTCGTATAACGGGTTTCTTACCACCAATCCTTATACGGTCAACGTTCCAGAATATACGACGCTTTGATATATGGAGCTCTTTCTTCGATGCAGAGGATGTCGCTTCATACGTGAACAAGCGTGCCGGTGATGACATCAGTCTGGGCCAGATTGGTGCTATCGATACGCTCGCAGCAATGCTGAGTTCTGCCCACTTACTCGAAGAACTCCGGCTCGTGTGCACGAATTAAGATTGGATACACGGCGGCATACCACCACCATATCTTTCCCTGGGTACGCCTCTGACTGGCTCGAACCCGCTACTTCATCTTCGTACATTGTATCTGAATAATTTCAGAACAAAACAACCTGAGCTTGTAGACTTCTGAACTTTGTGCGCTAGGACCTTACGATCTCTAATGCTTCTTATGGTGATTCTAGAATCGGGCTCTTGGAGTGGGACGTATCGTTCCTTGAAAGGACGACTTCCACTGCTGGAGGAGGTTAATTTACAATCGTTACACCACTGCGAAAAGGGGCAGAAGAAATTCAGAGGATTCTCCCAATTCATTCCGACGGGCTGCCGCCACAAGAGCGGATACGGGATGGGTCTTTAAGATGTTCAATTAAAGTGGCTGAAAGATGAAAGTCATTCAGTTGAGGCTGACAACAATTCAAATATTTGAGCCTTCGCATTATCCGCTTTAAATCGGAGATAAGAGACCGAAGCATAGCCTGGGCAATCTCTAGCGTAGATATGCCACCAGGGACCTCTTGTATTTCTCAATAAACAATGTCTTGGTAGCTCTGACGAGACCTCGTGGCTGCTCTTCAAGCGAACCCTTCTATCAGCCTCACAAGTCGAAGCACGTCAGCTACACCCGGTGTACTGGAGAACGTCACGAGTATCCAGGGGAAGTCTTCACGGATTATACTTCGCTCCCCGCTTCTAGGCAGCTCCTTTACACATTTGACCGCAATTGAGAACCCGTGTTTTTATTAGGCTATCGGAATACGCAACGCATAAAGAGAGGGGGTTGAAGGTCATGCAAACAGGAGTGTTTTCGGGTAGATTTGGGCTTTGTGAGACAGTAGGAATTTTGCTTTATAGCAGGCGAGAAACGGGATAGACATTGGAACTCAATCAGATTAGAACAAAACTTTTCGCTTCTATTCTGTGATTTACGGCCCATTCTCTTACCAGTTTCGAAGTCATCAAGTCTAGTAGTGAAGGAGTTGGGGGGTGAACCAAGGAACTGGTGATAACGATATTAGCTGGTAATCACTCACTCAATCTAACATTTTCGTAAGACATAACTTGCTTCATACTTGATACCTGATGCCCGAGGCGAACCCCTACATTCATCAGGGAATTGGTTTATTGTTCAACAATCTTCCAGATACTAGACGAAGTGTTTTACATATTGCTTGTACCTATACCTCTGTATCCGTCGCAGATACGCCTGCGTATGGGCCGTTGCCGAGGGGAGACGTGCAGACTTTCGACTTATCAAAGTGACTCTAGATAGATCTCTCGCCAATTGTTCGTAGAACAGCTGTTATATCTGCGTCCTTAGAGCTCCTCTATACCAACCCTCATAATTACGCAATCGTCGTATGCAAATTACTGGTGCGACGGGCAGGTTCTAGAACGTTAACACACTTAGTATTTTCTGGAGTGCGGCCTAATCCAAGAGATAACCTACCAAGATCAACCTCACACCATGTCCTAGATATCCTTCACGTCATAGACAGCTTCATACATGCTCCTATTAAGAGGCTCATACAAGCTTGATTCGATTCTTCACATAGCTTCATTCGGTGCTTTGTATAGAACTTCATATATGCCGTTCATACTTGTTTCATCCAATGTGTTGAAACTGTAAGGAGTTTCATAGGGAGTTCTGTAGGAGCCTTGGAAGGCAGCATGGATGGTCGCTCGCAGACTCAAGAAAAAGGGATAGTGAGGTGCAGCATACGTGTATTATTGCGATCCGTATAGTATGATTCCACGGGTTTTGAGATTTTTGGGATGTGTCTAGACAAGCTCTACTGTGGTTGGACTAATTGATCAGTACAGGGAAATAAACCATGACTGTGGTTTCAATACTAACAACTGATACCCCAACAACCACAGTAGCTGTATTGCTCCGAGTTCAGCATATCGCTCCAGAGTTTTGCGTAGAGCAATACCCATGATCGTGGGCTACCATCCCAGACATTACCACTATCCGTGAGTTGTGGATTTCAATTTTCTTGGACATCACGTATGTCAATGCTAGGAAAGGTGTGTGGCGGAACATTGGGGCGGGGGGAGGAAGTTTGATGACAGGCTGCTAACATTTTGTAGGTATAGAGTGTCTGTTGAGTGCTTGGTAAAGCCGTAGCAGAAGAATGGTAAGATTCCACCATGTACTTCGATTGTCGCCGGTAGAGAATATTTACTTACCTGATAGCACCTGTAAAAGTGGCGTCGTTGAGTCTCTTGGTAAAGCCATACCCAGGCAGCTGGTCAACACATGTACCCTATGAGTTGGTTGTAGGTTGAACACAATCTGGATTGTATGGAGTAATTCTGCAATGTGGCCAAGCGCGTCACCATGGAAAAGCCGCAACTGAAAGAGCGGTATTAGCTGGATTGGAGACTAAGGTCATAGCCATTATTACCGTCAGTCTTGTTGAAAGTATCAGTAGATGGGCATCCCCGCTAGATAGCTCTTCAGCTGCGAGGGAGGCGTATACGTAGCCAGCAGGAACGATTTCGCCTCACTCCAAGATGTCCAGTGGAGAGGCCACAGTGGAAGCCAATCGTAGCCAACTCGAGCCATGGGCCCTGCAGGAGGTATTCGTACAGCGGTGTTTCTAACACACCCATTGTGGTTAGACGTTGTATGAGGGGCCCTGTATTCTCCATTTCTTCACCATTAGAATGAATGCCTTGGACTCCGGGTTTACTCATACCGCAAGCGAAGAGTTGAATTTCAACAACCGTCCGCTTCTAGCGCGCACACTGCTATAAAAGGGGCCAACACTGAACTAACCAAAATTCTTCCTCACCAGCTACACTCCTCCTGTTCAACCATACCCCTTCCATCCACGCAGCTTACCTTCCTTGAACACACCCAATCAACCGACAGCATACATCCTGACACGGTGTACTCATCTTGCCAGTATCACTGCATGAGTTGAACGGCTACCGCAACCACCACAACCCATCACCCTGAATTTTCCCACGACCAACCCGGAGTTGTACCCTCGATACATTTGATTCTTTGTACCATCAGAGTCACCGGACCGCCCTTGAAAGACAGTCATCAAGGTATCATGGCCATGACCGATGCAGATGCCCGAAAGATCTTATGCCTAACCCAGCCACCGGACAACAGCTTTACGCGGCTGATTATTCAATACCCGCAACTCGATGGTGTCAAGGCACAGCTTCCTGGGCCTCCAGCTCCAAACCCAAAGCTCCAAATGTCCTCGATGCCCTTGGATAAGCTACCTCTCGAGGTACAGTGTATGATCTTGTCAAGAGTCGATTATCTTGACCTAAAACACCTGAAGATGGTAAACCACGCTGCTCAAGCGCTGGTCTATACTATACCCGAGTACGTACGGACTGTGACGGCAGCTCCGGAGATCCTCCCAGTACTGGCTTTCACCAAGCTAGAGAGCTCGTTCGACTTGAAAACAGTTCATCAACTTTTAGTATCGTCTGAGTGTGCCTTTTGCCATCGTTTTGGCGGTTTTGTGTTTCTTCCATCTCTTCAGAGATGTTGCCAGTATTGCGTAGAGTACCACCCCGATACTAAACCAATCACTCGCTATATGGCTCATGCATACGAGATCTCAGGAAAGGCTCTTGACAAGCTGCCCAGAATGCAAGGACCATCAGGTTATTTCGGGGAACCTGCGAGACCCCGGACAAACCCATATGATGGACATTTGTTGATGAGTCGAGGCTTGACTCGTCAAGCTGGGAAGAATAAAATGCCGGGTTATGTCATTGAAAAAAAGAGTGGCAAATCGCCTGACCAATGGGCTAAGGCATGGCAACGATACATGGTCGTACTCCCCATGCCATTCCTAAATGTTGGCACGGGAGAAATCCATCATGGACTTCAGTGCAAGGGCTGCGCATTGAGCCCGGAGTGCCAAGAGCGCCGCCACATGAAAGGTCATCGATGTCAGCTAAGGTCGCTAACCGGGGAGCTCATCCCATCATATCCACTTGGACCGAATCATGGCGACCAGAATGCTCGTCAAGCGCTACACGCCAACAACATCCAGACATGCGGATTTCGAGTTATGAAAACTCGATTATACACTCCGGAAGGGTTTCTTCGCCATTTTGAAGAATGCGCTTACGCGCAGAATTTGTGGCAGCTCACACCGGGGACTACTTCGTAGATCCAAGCCTCCGTGACCAATAATGATGCTTGTGGAGGACCAAACCGTGCTAGAAATCCACCTTGGACAATGCATCAATTTCTCTGAACATCTTATAGCTTTGACAATGCGACTCTCAACGGGACAGACTCTCATAGAGTCTTGCACGCCGCAACTTTGTACAGTAACTTATCCATCAAGAATCCAAATTCTTTCAACTTTTTCATCGGTCAAATATTCTTTCACCTATCCGACGCATGGAATCGATCCCAGGATACTCATCAGCCCCGCTACACCTTTCCACGAGAAACTCTAGATCTTCTTCAAAACCCATATTCCAGCTCCGTGGCTTTCAAAATTTCGACCCTTTCGCTCCAACGCACCATCGACTTAACCAGCATACCCCAACAGCATCTCTCGGTCGCTTTCGTATTCTAGGCTTCGCTCTATCACTGGAGGAAAAAGTCTGGTTCTCGGCTCAGTCATGGACATATGGAAGGGAAGACTGGCTTGCATGGACTGCAGGTTCCGAAGTCCGAACTGCGGGTGCATTGGCTCGTTAATTCCAACAACGGTTGCCACTGCAGATACATTCTTCCTGGGGATAATGCAAGTGAGCCTACTCAGCAGTTCCGGCGCGTTTCTTCAGTTGTCGGGCGATCAAGCATCTCTTTGTATCAGAAAGACGTTAATGTTCGCTCAATTGCTGTATCTTCACACCACCAGAGATTCTTAGAGATGACCGCATTCCTTCCAATCGATTCGTCCCGAATGCTTCACCGAACTATCCTATATGCTGGCTCAAAGTATTTGAGAAGGTCATGTCAAGCCATTATTAACTCTCTTCTTGCAGTCCATCCCGCATTTTCCAACATAATCAAGTAATTCCGTCTTGCATTGCGTTTGGTAATCGCTATATTAGTGACTGGCTGCTAAGTCATAGAAGAGAGACCACTAGAGCGTGTCTCTGACCGCGGGTATATGTCGTGTAGAAACTCTCAAGTAATAATCAAGTTTCTGCTTACGCTCGTGGCATTTGCGTGAGGGTTCCCCCTTCTGCTTCCATACTCTTTTTCTCAGTCTTCCTTCTCTTGTTTCCTTAGAAAGGACAATCAGTATGTTGAATCGACGAATTGTCTAAATGGCGTTCATGGCCAGTGAACAGGTTTCTATGACTGCAGATCACTCGCGGGCCTCGGCGTGATCGGCTCGGTCACCCGGTCGCCAAGGTGCCGCCAGAGCCGCATGGAAGCGCAAGCAGAATCTCGAGTGCTCAGTAACCTGTGCCACGACATCAACCACTTGACCTCTTAATAGGTGGATGAAAAGTTTGAGAATGGCAGCAAAGAATGCACTATACACAGGCGGCGTCATTTTCGGGTAGCTTACCTCACATACGAGATAACCCCCCAGAGTCATGAGCATTGTAGCTTTCCTAGGTTTACGATGTCAACGTTCCCTCACGGGCACGTCATCTTTCCTTGGTGTCGGACATAATCAATCTGGGCCCGTATCTGGTATCCCATTATGTCGGCTCTCGAGTCTATTTCTTCTCTTTCATTGGCTGATGCCCGCTAGTAAAGCTGTCGCCGCCGTTCAGGCTGTCTTTAATTTTCAGACAGCTCACATCCCTGATGATACAATCTTCGCTATCAGTCAGAGACATCTTTTGATATAGCACTTTGTGTTCTCGGATTTTACTTCAATAGAGGTGGGCACTTCGTATAAGGTATTTGCTCTTGGGAATCCTGGCTTCGAGAACTTTCAGAGCTTTGTTTGGATGCCCAGAGGATGAGTCCTCGGTATGTTGGCTCTCTTTGGGGTCTTTTATAAGCTCAGGATACACACTTTTTGCCATAGCTTTTAAGAGGTCCTGGAGACAATCTTTCATTGTACCGTTAGGGGCGACTGGGATGGGTACTCGTTGGTCAGTGGAAAGGTTCAGGAAGGCTGGTTATCTTTGAGTCCTTCCTACGCTTGAAGATCTCTGTGTTGTCAAGACTTTCAAGATGTTTGGGATGGACTATGTTGGAGCAGCTTTTGTGACGACCGAAGTGGTGTGCTTTTACCACAACTGTGACAAAGCTTTCCAGAACCAGGACACTCACCTGAGAAGAACAATCACTTATGAGAACAACTCTGTTGCATATTAGAAGATGGTGTTGCTGGGAAAGTATGGCAGAAGAAGATAATTGGTGAATCTTTGTGTGTTATATTTCGGGTATACTTGCCCCCAAAGCCGTTAGAGGTATTGATGGTCGAACATCAAAAACTGCACGCGATCTATACTAGTCTTCCATGATGAATAATTCCTACGTACTGCTCAACCATTACCCATCTACATTCAAGAGAGCACTCCCTTTCTTTGACCCAACCACAGACCGCATTCCGTTGAAGGCCTTTGAACATGCCTCAACTTGAAGAGTCCCGAGAAGTGGGTGATTCAAACCCGGTATGTATGCCCTTTGCTGACCGGCTGTGCGACTGAAACTCACGTCAAGCGTTAAATAGTTCATCCATGATCACGAAGCCTGCCGAACCCATGGGTGCAATGGGGCGCAATATCTTCATGGATCATCCGATTGCCCTGTTGTCGAAGGAAACATGTCCTGGGCGCCGCCTCAAACGGAAAACTTTCCACAGATGTCAACTGCGCCTTTGCAAGTAGAACATCAACGGTACCTGCGGACCACTTCTGAACCTCCGCCAAGCGCATCTTACACATGGATTCCCACTCCTGGCCAGACCAATTTCGATTTCGGCCCCCAACCGCTACCACATTCCATGAGCAGACCTTACTATATCAACTATGGTTATGCTCCGCAATCGACTCCCATGAGCAATCCTGACTACACCAACTATGGTTATGCCTCACAAGCAGGTCCCAGGAGCTGTCTTGTCTATACTAACATGCCTTCTGAATTGGTATGGGCGCCACCTCCTATTGTCACAACAAACGTCCCCAGAAACAACGAATGGACAACCGTGTGTGGTGTCATCTCTCCAGGAGAGGACCAGCTTTCACACAAGACCGATCCTAAGACTTCTGTCTTCGCAAATTTCAAATACCATTGCCCTCGTTGCGACAAGCGCTTCAGCCGTCGCTACACTGTCAAACAACACTTCACTAGCTGCATTAACAAGCATGGTAATCCAAAAGGCCTGAAATGGATCGATCACCCAAGCCTAGACATAAAAGGATACTCATACGCTACACGTAAGCCAAATAGCTGGAACCTAAGCAGGTCTAAGCCGCAAAACCACCGCTTCCGAGAGGTGAGTGCGGCTACTGCGAATCAAGCCGAGCCTGGGAATCCGTAAGTGATGATTATGAATGACATACATTACATCACCTAGCTGACTTTCCAAAGGATTGTGCCTCAAGCTGACCAGCAAGCTCATATTCATCCTGGGGAAGTCAATACACAGCCGGCGGTTCACACTGTGCCGAGCGACCTTGAAATCTTCCAGGTCGATACTTAATTTTGATAACAGCGTTTTTTATGCTGCAGTAGGCATTTTTTGTGAGCTGTGACAAAGGAATCGCCGGCCTATTTCTATACTCGCAATGGCTGGGCACATGTTGATAACATGCCTGGGGTTGCTTATGGTATTTTTACTTGTTACGTTCATGCTTGGGCTTCGATCACGCGTGCTATCTTTCAATAAAGGCCAAATTATCGGAATGATGGTGACGGATGCAGGGGATTGTTTAGTACGGCAAGGGTTGATGGAAATCTGTTGTACCAAGGCCTTCTAATGTACATAGCTGCTATCGAACGACTCTATTTAGCTTCATCGCGACTAAAGACGTTGCTGATATAGTCGTTTCGCAAATCAAGCCGAATAGCTTATACTCAGACTGCCTGAAACAGCAGTGTAAAACTGTAAACTACTAAAGATTCTTCAGAAAGAAACACAGAAGGGCAGTAAAAGAAAAAATCCTTCATTCCAGTCCTTTATACAGCCGTTGCGCCTCCGTCATCTCGATCAGAATTCAACCTTCAATTCGTTATTCGTAGAGTGTATTCACTCAGTATACAAAGTTCTGTCCTTGGAATGGTTTTGCCTAAGTCGAACTCTACAGTAGTTCACGAAAGAAAGATTATTGTTCACTTGTATCTAATAGTTTTCATGATAAATAAGTGACATGATGATCTTATGTAGCAATGTTACTTCAAAAACTTGACAAGCAGCGAAATAATGCAAGAGAATGATAAGACTGATTCTGTCAACGATAAATGTCAGAGACTAGGCTAGAAATTATCAATTGAAAAATGATGTTACTTGAATTACTAGGTATAATCTAAGTACAAAACATATACCAGATAATGTACAAGACGAAAGACAAAGAGCGAAAGAAAGAGCGAGCTTAAGCTTTTATATACATGACTCAGGCAGAGCTTCTATTAGACTGCAATCTTAACGTCTAAAATTGCAGAGATTGCTGCGACCGCATTAAGATTGCGATAGACTAGACCTTGACTGCGCTCTAGATCTAGATCAGATGTAGGTCAGACCTAGACTATGATTTAACATCATAACAATAAACAAGTCGATAATACAAAAGTTAAGCACACTTCTATGTATTTAATAAACAGCATGATTATCGATTTTCAAGAATAACATATTGTTGCAAATGCTCTTTGAAATGATGATTGATGGTGAAAAATCGTTAGAATCGAGATATGGCCGTCGGCGTGGGCAAGGGTCTGCTGGGTATAGTTATTCTCCAGCCTCGTTGCCTGGAACGCAATTGAACACGATCACCTAAGAAATCAGAATATCAGAGCATCATCTCTACTGGCATAATACCTACTTACTCTCGAACCATAGCTATAGGTATGCGCTGTATAAGCCACTTTCATCGAAGGACTTGAAATCAGGCTCCTATAGCTTCCTAGACAGCCATAGAGCCTGGCACTTGCTTCTCGATGTTAACGACCAAGAGTTGTGCCGGAAACTAGGGTTTTCAATATCAGGCATCGATAGAGCACCAGCAAATAGTCGATCTTGAGGTCCCAAAATTTTCGAATGCGTCATGATGATAGTTCTTTTATTGACTCGAGTGCGAAGCTAACGCTAAAACAGGCACTCGCTAAATATGTAGGTCTGGTTACCCACAGATTATACAATCGTCACCGAACTGTGCCATCCTCAAGACAGGTCCTCAATACACGAGATTTCTTCTATTCGTACCTTCTCCTTCAGTACTTCAGGATAGCTGGCCTTTGTAGAATAGCTCCACGGAAACGAAAAACCATCGGTTCTATCCGGTGGAAACTCTAAATCGTAGAAATGCATCGATGTCTCTAGGTATAGAGGCGTATGAGGGAGACTGACAATTGGATCCAGTCCTGCACAGTCCCTGACACTCAAAAGACACGTCGTTAAGTCTTGATTCCCCCTCTTCCTGAGCGTATCAACTTTCCAATCAACTTGTATACCTTCCATCGTAGTGGGCGCTGGATCCAAGAGCCAAACTCCTACCGAAGGCCACTCTATAGCTCATATAGTGTGTTTATTGGCAAAGCCTCTTTCTCAACAGAACTAGTCGTCGATAAATGATCGTAGATTTGTTGATCCGAGCAGAAAAGGGGTTAGAGATCGAACGCACGTAGCATATTGAATTTTTTCGAAAATACGGCGGGGCCAGCAGGTGGCAGTGCTCCTCACCCGTCGGGTTGCGATCAACATCAATACCATCGCAATCATAGTCGTAGATATATCGAATTGTCGTTGAGATCTATTGACTCTCCTCTAGGGAAGGTTCGTAGCCAGCACCATGTACAGGTTGATCTCGTCGCTGACCTTCGAATGCATCATGGAATCTGCAATTAAAGTCGAAGCTGATGCGTCGTATGTTGAGCTGGTAAAGTCTTTCTTCAGTCGTCAGGCTTACTTGCATAAAGGTTCCTGTCGCTCGGTCTTCCCGCGAATATAGACACATTATTTCAATTCCAGGTGTCTTACGGGAACGGGGTAGTTCTCCTTATAATAGCTCCTGTCGAAAAGCAATCTTTGAGGTACAGTTATCTTCGCCTTCATAGGGCTGTTAGGGCTGGTAGGGGTGGGGCCCGCTAGTCATCTTCCACCTCCTAGATAGCCTTCTAACAGCAACAACCAAAATATCAATATGCCCCCATATGACATGGTATTTCAACACAGCATTCGGCTCGATTTGCGTTCATCCTCACGTTCGTCTACTAATTAACAAGTGGTAGTGGCCTAATTGGTTCCGTGCTTTAAATTTGCAATCGTCTATAATTTCGCAAACATCATTTCAAATTGCATATCAGAAGTGGAATCACCGGAACAGCGATAAATGAAGACTGCATGAAATAAGCACGTCCAAATGGATTAAGCTATTACCTTATCGATGACAGCGGCGAGCGCACTGATGAACATCTTCCTCCTAGCACAGAACGACTGCCAGCTGTGAATCTTTATTTGCGCTGGTTTTCGTCAATCTCTTTTACTTCGACGAATTTGAAGCTGTATTGATTGATGTGATACCTGGTCTTGCGGCCCTGCTTCTAAGATTTCACCTCGATAGCATTTGCATTAAGTTAAAATTTGCATTGAACACGATATCAATGACTTGGTGAAATTGATGCGGCCAATCCACCATGGTTGGCGTCAGTATTCACCTATCAAGATGAACAAAAGCTGCGCCAGACTCAGCCCCCTTCTCAGCGTAGGGTTTGCGCCAACAGCTTACACGCTTGAAAGAGAAGCAAAGCGAAGCCTAGATGGGTCATTGCTGTCGCACTGCATCGATCGATGCACTATTAATCTCTTGATGAATAACTAATATTGCGATCCTGATTGAACGATTAAATTGAGGCTACCTTGCGCTGTGTGATGAGGTGTGCACCTGTTTTAGTTGCATTCGAAAAGAAGTAGCCAGTAAGCGGAGGGATCTTTGCTCACCGAAAGGCTGGCGTCCTGTTTTTGGGGATGATGGTGCGCTAGAGAACGCCTCTTCACCTGATGGCGAACCTCTAGCGCGCCCAACGTGCACATACTGACAGCCCACATGCATATCGCTATTCCAGACTTCCAGTCGACCCTTCATCGCTTCTTCCCTGATATTGCATCTTATGATATTCATCTTATGATATTCAAATTCCGGTGCTGGACTTCAGATATCCGAAGGCAGCATGACGATGGATTGCAGCGAAGTTCCTACAAACGTTACATACGACTGCGCACACCCTTGGGGTGATGGTTGCACCAGCAAGAAGGGATTTGATTTCACGAGTCTTTGGCAGTACACCCTACGCATCCAGGGAGCATGTCCGACGAACCCTCGCCTGTTCCTGACCGAGGGAAAAGATGCCACGGCCAGTAATTGCGCCTTGACGCAATCAGCGTGCGCCCATATAGCCCGGGAAAAGTGGACCGAGTATCCCAAAGTGAACATCTGGACACGAATGACGACGTGGAAATTTCCCCTTCTTCAACTGATGTTCTTGTTTCCGCGACCCCCGCTGAACAATTGGGTTCAAGCCTTTGTCATCTTCCACCTTTTGGGCGATCCTATCGACACGATACAGAACCTCATTTTCAAGCTCTATCCCATATGGGTAATGGTAGGCAGCCCTGACTACCATTGTTTTTGAAGAGGAAATTAAGCGAGAACTTGGGAACAGGGGGCAGACTACCATTGTTTTCGAAGGCAGACTACCATTTAACTTCCTGGGCCGATTTTCTTCAAAATTTCAGGTCTTATTCGTTTCAGTCAGCTGTATCCACGAACATAATATCGAACTCAACGGCATCAAACTACATTTTTAGAAAAATGTTGAACATTGAGATTTTAGAGGGTTTTGCTAGCGCGGATCAGTTTGAACATCAAAACCATCAATTTCCCCCGCCCGGATTGATTTATGCGCGCTGACTACCTCACATACTTTGGAAGACATAATTGTAGCTCTGAGTCAGTCGAATCCAATGCTTCAAAAATAATTGAATAATGTCAAGGTTTGACCTAGTAAATGGGGTTGAGGAGGTTCAATGCGCTGGTTGACCAGTCTCTCGCCTGCCACCACCTTCCCCCGCCCGGATCAACATATGCGCAATGACTATCTGACATACTTTGAGTGACATAATTGTAGCCCTGAATTAGCTGAATTCAATGCTTTCAAAATAATTAAAAAATATTGAGGTTTGACTCAGAAATCGGGGTTGACGAGGTTCAAAGCGCTGATTGACCGATCCCCCGCCTGCCATCATCTTCCTCCGCCCGAATCAACATATGCGCATTGAGTACTCGAACTTCCGATCGAGCTTTCTATCAAACTCCCTACATGCTTCAAAATGCATATCGATCGGGCGCATAACACACGTCAAACAGTGCTTCGAACACATGAAGAGTCAGCTTGACTGAATGCTATCGGCAAGCGAAGGAAGAATATGAAAGATGATAGAAGAAATGATTACCTCATCGTCATCGTTACGTCGTTGCCACCAATTACGCAATAGTCAGGCGAGAAACAGAGAAATAAATAGACAGTTCTCTTCCTGTTTCTACCCTTCATCCCTTGAGTTTCCCGCAGAAACTCGCTTTTGCCCCACTCACTCACTTCATAGACTCAATCGCTTAGAGAGAGTGCTTGACATCTCAGAGCGACTTTCAGAGCAAAATTTGACCCTAGAAACCGTCAGAGACTGTTAGATTTGTGCAAACAAATATAATATATATATTCACGATTCAATCGAAATTGAGACTCGATGTTCAATCGAAATTGAGATTCGATAGAAAATCATTTCTGTTTCACAGCTGCGAATAACTTCATCATTGATTCAGAGTCTATCGTTTCTTTGATTACTCGACATTGTGTTGAATTATAAAACAAGTCATCAAGAACTTCAGTTTCGCTTCATCAATCATTGATATAGAGATTTGTTACTGCTTCGTTCATGCGATGATCTACTGACTTAGAATTATACCTAGTAGTAAGCCTGCTTCAATGACATTCTTCGTTCGTGCGATGAACCTATCGAATCTCATCGCCCCATTCACTAGAAAGTCGACATCTCTCACTCAACATAATAAGTCTGCTTCAATGACACTCTTCGTCGATGCGATGAATTCATCGATCCCATCGTCTCATCTACTAGAAAGTCGACATCTCTCACTCAACATAATAAGTCTGCTTCAATGACATCTTTCATTCAACATAGCGAATCTGCTTCAAGAAGGCATTTGAATTTGATTTGAGTTGATAAAAAGATTGATAGAAAGACTGACATCGAGTTTCTACATCGATGCTATGAACTACACTACAAGTCATAGAAACATGACTTTTAAAGAGAAGAAGATAATGTTA
>JAABUZ0100000537.1_pt1 | contig 91047 bp, 79 predicted proteins | sample 5562091 | NCBI WGS metagenome assembly JAABUZ01 (sample SAMN12813069, study PRJNA571459) | rock metagenome | isolation source: Antarctica rocks | place: Antarctica: Victoria Land, Linnaeus Terrace sud | collected 2015-12-21
CTCCCCCGTGAGATCCCCAATGCTCATGGTGCTCTGCACCGTTCACCCTCCCTCCTCGTGCTCCCTTCTTTTCTTTCCCTCCCAGTACACAAGCAAGCCTTATGCCTGAACTCTCGTTGTAATACTATGGCGTACAGTACCAAAACCGTTGCGACGGTCCCTGCGCCATTGCTCCCCTGGATTCCTGACAACAACCCTGCTCGTGCTGGAGGGTACTCTTGACGCTCACTCAGGACACTATGCCCCGAGACTTTACTTCCTTGATTCCCCATGGATTTCGCGCATGGTACCAGCCTGTCTTCACGGTGTTGTTCCTGCTCGGTCTCGGCGCGGCCCTCTTCTACGTTGTTGACGCCGCCGCTTTGCTGCGTGCGTTCGATCATTTTTCCTATGGGAGTCTCTGGTGGATTCTGGCGGTTGCCGTGGCGTCACTGCTGGTGAAATCGCTGCGGTGGCATGTGCTCGTGGCCCGGCTGGTTGACGGCATCCCGGTGCGCGCATCGGTCGCGAGTTATGTCGGTGGACAGGCCCTGGTCCTGCTCCCCGGAGGCTTCGCCCTCCGGCTCTGGTTGTTGAACCGTGCGCTCGGGCGATCGAGCCAGGCCGGTGCGGCCGTCCTGATGCAGGAGTTCGAAGAACTGTTGTCGCTGATGGTGCTTGCCGCGTTCGCGCTGTGTGCGTGGGAAGGCAACGTTGCGCCACTCGGTGCCGTCCTCGTGGTCGTCGCCTGTCTCGCGGTGGTGGTCACGAATGATCAGCTTGCGCGCGCCTGTCTGCGGTGCGCCACACCGATACGTCAGCTAGACGGCGTGGTGGCTCGGCTGCGGCACTTCCGACAGCAAACCCGCCGCCTGCTCAATCCGAAAACGATGGCCAGCAGTATGGCACTGAGCCTGATTGGTAACCTGGCTGGCCCCGTCGCGCTGCTGCTCGTGTGGCATGGATTTGGCATCCAGTCATCGGGCATCTCGCAGGCATCGCTCGTCTTCAGCTTCAGCACGCTTGCCGGAGCCGTGTCGCCATTGCCCGGCGGTATGGGCATTGCGGAGATAGGGCTTGCGGGCCTCATGTGTGGCGTGCTTGGCAGTGCCGTGACCGCCAATTCAGCCATGGCGATGGGCCTGGTCTTCCGTGCCTGCACCTTCCTCTTTAGCGTCGCCCTGGGCCTCGTGACGCTTGTGACACTGTACGCGTGGTCCGTCGTGACCCTCCGATCCCTTCAGTCTCGGCGGGTGATGACGGCAGCCTGATCAGCAGATCCACGAACGCGCAATACGGTAGTGCTTGTGGGCTATGTGCGTGCACTCCGCTGGCCCGGTAACTACGATGAAGCCAGCTACCACGTAACCGTTCGCTACGATCTCCCACCTACCCCTGGTGGTCCACTTGGAGTGTGCTCGCGATGGCGCGTCTTGAAGAGTTGACGCGCGGAGCGTCGGTCAAGGGTATCTTGCCGGGGACCAGCGTCACGGTCAGGCGCAACGAAGTGCTGACGGCGCTGAACAAACCGGACGCCTTCATCCTTCACATCGTGGAAATCGACGGGGATACCGCGCGACCACCGACCTACGTGACCCAACCGTTTCATGCGGAGCCAGACTTCAGCATGACGAGCACGACATACAACATCGCGAAGCTAGTGGATAGGAGAGTGACCGCATGACCATATCCACCCACCTGTAGCGTGCTCCTGTGCTCCACCACGTCAACTTTCACACGATCCATGGCCTGCCGCTCTTTGACGACCCGCGGTACGACGGCATGATGCGGGCGTGCCTGACCGACGTCCTGCACAGTCGCGGTATGCTCTGTGCCGCGTGGGAGGTGAATCTACGCATGTCCACATGATCCTCGAGGCGTTCCCCGACATGCCGTGCGGCACCATCCTGAAGCACGTAAAAGGAGACACGGCGCGTGCCTTTTTCCGCACCCCCGTTGACCGTCATTCTGGCACGCGCTATGCGCTGTTTCCTTGCTATCTCGGAATCTGCGGGCCAGCCGACGCCACGGGGGCCGATGGCACTGTGGGCATCCGGGTGAGCGAGAGATGACGTCATGAGATGGCGAGTCAGGCGTATGAAGCAGGCGTGGGTGCGCTGCTGCATGGTGGTCGTCAGCATGGTGTTGCTTGCCGCGTGTGGCGGCAAGATCGACGTGTCGATTGGCGACGGAACGCCGACACCCCCGGAGGCAACCGTGGCTGCTACCGTGGCACTTCCCACGCAGGCACCGAGCGCGACGGCCATCGAAGCCACGGCAACGCCGCTTCCGACCGAGACGCCGACTCCAACCCCCACAGCCACAGCCACGGCAACCGCCACGAACACGGCATTCCCGACGCCCACCGAGGTGCCACCAACGCCGAATGCCACGGCCACGGCCATCAGCGCGAACCTGGCTGCCTGGACAGAAGCCGTGAAGCAGGTAAACCAGATCAACCGGACGCTCGGTGACACGGGAACAAAATATCAGAATGGGGGGATCAGCCGTGGAGATGCCGCGGCCATTGTAGCGACTGCCGACGCGGACGCTGCCATGGTGGCGCAGACGATTCACGACCTACCACCACCCGCCGACGCCGACCCTGAATCGATTGCGGACGTGAACCGCCGCTTAGCGGATTGGTCGACGACCATACACGCGCTCAACAATGCCGCGGCCCGCAACGATTTCCTGACGGGCCCGATCGTGGCAAACCGTCTTCAGACCGTCGCGAAAGACCTCAACTTTGCGATTGCACGACTACGGCTATCGGCCCCAGGATAGCGATGACATGCCCACGGTCGGTCGGCTGCTCATCGAGCTGAAGCTGACCACCCAGGGGTCGTGCTGGTGCAACCTTCAAACCGCACGTACCTCGTACAGGCATGCCGTCATGCCGAGCGGCTCGATGATCGCTCCCACGGCGCCACGTCAGCGATGACGTACGGAGTGGCGTGCTGCTGGCTCATGTCGACAGCGCACGGTACGGCGGGTACACTTGCCGTATCTTTGAATGCCCCGGTACGCCGCCATCGACGGTGGTGCCTTTTCTTTTTTGACCGTACCACGGTTGGTGCTGTCACGGGTTTGTTATAGGGTGAGCATCTGAGTATCGCTCGTCCGCAGGACACGGAAGGAGTCCATGACGTGATTCATCACAGAGATACTGATTTGTCACAACCCCTCACCCGCCGACGTCTATTGACGATGGCGGCCCTCGGCGCAGGCTCGGTGGCGCTGGCGGCGTGCGGCGGGACGGCCGCGCCATCGGCATCAGCTCCCACCGTGACTGGCGCAGTCGCTACGACGGCTCCAGCGGGTGCGGCTCCCACGACGGCAGGCGCGGCCCCCACGACTGCTGCCAGTGGCGCGGCAGCGGCCCCCACCACCGCGTCTGCGGCCAAGCCGACTGCTGCCGGGGCTGCTCCCGCTGCGGCTTCGGGCAAGGCGAAGAGCATCAAGTACCAGCAGCGGCAGAGCGGCGCCGAGGATTTTGTTCGGAAGAAGTACGCGCAAGAGTTTAAGGACAAAACGGGCACCGATGTAGTGCTCGAAGACATCCCCGACAGCGAATACTTCACCAAGATCCTGGCCCTGTCGGCCGCCCGGCAGCTTGGCGACCTCGTCTTCGGCTTCAACTCGAGCGGCTATCTGGCCAGCTGGGCATTTAAAGGCATCACGGCGCCGCTTGACGACTTTGTGAAAACCGACAAGTATGATCTTAAGCAGTTCTTCGACGCCTGCATTGATGCCTGCCAGTTCGAAGGCAAACTCCACGCGCTGCCGACTGTGGGCCACCCGGGTGAGATCAACCTCTTCTACAACCAGGACATGTTCGACGCCGCGGGCGTCAAGCAACTCGACGACTCGCTCACCATGGACATGCTGGTCGAGGATGCGAAGAAGTTGACGAAGGCGGGTTCAACCGGCGGAAAGATCGATCAGTTCGGCTATGCGTCGGGGCGAAGCTGGTTCCAGCTCATCGTCCGGCTGCGGCAGTTCGGTGGGGACATCCTGTCGCCCGATGGCAAGAAGACGTTGCTCAACAGCGAGGGGTCGAAGGCGGCGCTTCAGTGGGAATACGACATGAACTACAAGCACAAGGCCGCTCCCACACCGACGCAGGTCGAGGGTGACCTGGATAGTATGTTCCTGAACGGCAAGTCGCTGGCCATCTACTCCAATAATGTCGCCAACGTCACGCTGTACCGCAAACCCATTGCCGACAAGTTCAAGTGGGGCGTGCAGCCCTGGCCCAAGGGCCCGTCGGGGTCACGGGGGGCCACGGTCCACGTCAACGTCACCCACATCACCACACAATCGAAGTCGCCCCAGGACGCCTGGGAGTTCCTCAAGCTGATCTGTGGCCAGGACGCGGGTGTACAGAAGGTGCTGATGGGCTCCGGTTCGCCCGGTGGCCGCCCCGACGTGTGGGGGGACAAGCGCCTCTGGGACTTCCAACCCTGGTACCAGAAGGGCCTGGCAATTATGGGCGAAGCGAAAGCACCGATTATCGCGTATAACTTGCGGACCCCTGAGATCGATAACATTCTGATCCAGCGCACCGCGGAGATCTGGCTCAACAAGGTTACTCCGTCCCAGGGGGCCGAGAGCATGGCGAAGGAGATCCAGGGCATCCTCGATCAGCCGCGGTAGGTAACGTCCGCATCCGCCGATGGGTGGGGAGCGAAGGTTGCTTCCCGCTCGTCGTATGTTCGCGGGCTACACATACCCCGACCATGAGGGTTGCCAGACTGATCCGCAACGGGGGCCACGCACCAGGCAATCAGGAGGAGATGACGATGGCAGCAGAGCGAGTGGCAAGCGCGCCGCGGGTCGTCCGGCGGTCACGCCTGGGGCGGCAGGAAATGGTGGAAGGATATCTCTTTCTGTTGCCGTGGGCACTCGGATTCCTGCTGTTCATTGCCGGGCCGATGGTCGCCTCGCTGTATCTGAGCTTCACCAAATACGACATCGCCCGCCCGCCAACATTTGTTGGCCTGGCTAACTACCGGCAGGCGTTTGGCTCCGATCCCCGCTTCTGGCCGTCACTGGGGCGTACCTTTTACTACGCCCTCGTGGTGGTGCCGCTCGGAATCGTCCTCTCGATGCTGCTCGCCGTGCTGCTGAATCAGAAGCTGCGTGGCACCAACATCTTCCGCACCCTCTACTTCTTGCCGCACCTGACGCCGATCGTCGCCACGGCGGTCATCTGGAAGTGGATCTTTCAGCCGTCGTTTGGGCTGCTGAACTACAGCCTCTCGCGGGTCGGGGTGGCGGGGCCGGGCTGGCTCGGGAGTGTGGAATGGGCTATCCCGGCGCTGATGATCATGGCGCTCTGGCGCTCCGCTGGCGGCAACGCCATGATGATCTTCCTGGCCGGATTGCAGGGCATTCCACAGGATCTTTACGAGGCCGCGGCCATCGACGGTGCCGGAAGATGGGATCGTTTTCGCCACGTCACCGTGCCGATGCTGTCGCCAACGATCTTTTTTAATTTGATTCTGGGCATTATCGGCAGCTTGCAAGTCTTTACCAGCGCCCTCGTCGCTACCAATGGCGGACCCGCCTATGCCACTTGGTTCTACGCGCTGCATATCTACAATGAGGCGTTTGTCTTCTTCAAGATGGGCTACGCCGCCGCGCTCGCCTGGATCTTCTTCCTGATTATCCTGGCCATCACGTTTATCCAGGTACGGGCGAGTGGCCGCTGGGTGTATTACGCGGGGGAGAATGCCTGATGGCAACGACAACCGTCCGAAGACCCGTGCCGTCGGAGCAGGCTCGCCCGCTTGTGCCGGTCCGGCGCGCGCTGCGCCCCCTGGACCTGCTCGAGCGTACGGTACTGTACGGCGTTGCCGCGCTGTTGGCGCTCGCCTTTATGGTGCCCTTCCTGTGGACGCTTGGCACCTCGCTCAAGCAGATCAGTGAACTGTATAACTTCCCACCAACGTTTGTGCCCGCAGTACCGCAGTGGGGCAACTATCTCCGTGTCTGGACGCGGGTGCCGTTCGGGCAGTGGGTTATCAATAGCGCCATCATCACGTCGTTGAGCATGCTCGGAACGGTCATCTCGGCGTCACTTGTCGCGTTTTCCTTTGCCCGTTACCGCTATCCGGGGCGCGAGCTCTTTTTTCTCATCACCCTGAGCACGATGATGCTCCCGGCGGAAGTGACGATTATCCCAACCTATCTCATGTTTAACAAACTCGGGTGGCTCGACACCTTCTATCCCTTGATAATTCCGTCTTGGTTTGGCGGCGGCGCGTTCTATATCTTCTTGCTCCGCCAGTTTTTCATGACGATACCGCGTGACCTGGACGATGCAGCCAAACTCGATGGCGCCCACGCGCTTCAGATCTTTGTCAATGTGATCCTGCCACTTTCCCGCCCCGCCCTTGCGACGGTCGCGGTGATCTCGTTCATCGGTAGCTGGGATGAGTTCCTGCGTCCACTGGTCTACCTGAACAACCCTCAGCACTTCCCGCTTGCGGTCGGTCTTCGCTATTTCCTGAACAAGGGAAACGAGACCGAGCCAATGGAGCACCTGCTGATGGCGGCTGCCGTCATGATCACGCTTCCGTGTCTGATCCTGTTCTTTAGCACGCAGCGTTACTTCGTTAAGGGCGTGGTGACGTCAGGGATTAAGGGATAACAGCTGTTGGGAGCAGTATCATTTCGTCGTGGTAGCCCGTGGGGCCGTGGAGACTGCTCTGAAAATAGGACTTGCCGTTTGGTTGATAATCCCCGACACGGTGGTCGGACGCGGCCAGCGACTGAAGTCGCGCCTGACATGGCAACGTCCGCCTTCGCGGACTCCCCACGTGGCTCCGCTGGGATGGCATGCTTTTCATGCTCGGTGGTAGCCCCCGGTGCCGTGGAGACTACGGTGGTGATGTGGGAGATAGCTCAAGCGACAGAACCTCCATCGCCAGTCGTGGGTTTACATTGCTGGCCAGGAGGTCGGCTGTGCGCTGTATGCAGTGAAGGTGATGAGCTAACGCGGCTGGATTGCTCCGCGCCACGAATGTCCGAAGATCGGCGAGACGTTCCAGGCGCGCGACCCCGGTCTCGTGGCCGACCGCGACAGACATGGCGTCGCGCCACCAGCTCGCCCACACTTCCAGTGCTTCGTTGGCACGTTCCGCTGTCGTACTCAGGGATGCGCTCAGAACCAGTCGATCGTAGGACCGGCTGTTCCATGCGGCGAGCAGTCGATCGATGTCGGCCTCTTCGGTTTCAAGGATCGACGGATTCTCGATGAGATCAATGGCGCGTCCCGCCCTGCCACCAGCCAGCCAGGCAATGCGCGTTGCTCGGTCGAGCGTGAGTGCGAAACGTTCGGTTAAGGCGCGCGCGAGTGCCTCTCGTGGCATGGGGGCGAGGTGGAGAACCTGGCAGCGGGAGACGATCGTATGAGGGATGCGATCTTCCGTCAGAGCGGTTAAGACAAAGACGATGTGCCCGCCCGGTTCCTCGAGGGTCTTCAGCAGTGCGGAGGCTTGAACGCTGAGGACCGCATCAGCGTCGATGATGACGACTTTGTACCGCCCCTCGGCTGGCAGCAGTGTGGACTGGCGAATTACGTCGCGAAAACGCTCAATCTTGATGAGTTTGGCTTTCGGGTTGGCTGTGTCACCGGCCACCACGATGTCTACGTCAGGATGGCTGCCATGAAGGATCTTCTGGCAGTCGGGACAGTGGCCACACGGAGGTTCCTGCCCTGTGCAATTTAGCGCCTGGGCAAATGTCCGGGCTATGGTGGACTTGCCAGTTCGCGGTGGGCCGAGGAAAAGGTACGCGTGGTTCGGTGTTCCTGACCGCACCGCCTGTTGCAAGAGCGAGACCGCACGGTGGTGACCGAGTATGTTCCACATGCCGCGTATGATAGCATCCCTGAGATGATGGAACGACTCGTCGTGGTTCGCGGTGGCGCCCTGGGCGATTTCATTCTCGGACTGCCGCTTCTCGACTCACTTCGCGCCGCGATGCCGTGTGCGCATCTCACGCTTGTCGGTCCCCGAGCTTGGCTTCCCCTGGCCTGGCGGTCGTCGGTGGACCAGACCATGGTTCCACTGGACGATCCATCCATTGCGGCTCTGTATGCGGGAACGCCGGTACGCCTGATGGGAGGCGATGCCCATCGCATGGCAACCCGTAGACGGCACGCTCCCTCGACAGGGTTATCCAGTACCCAGGGCCAGGCACCTAACGAGCACGCACCGTCCTCCTGGCAGGCAGACGAGCCGGATCTCGTGCTGGCATTATTCAGAACCGCGGATCGTGCATTCGAACTGGCATGGCGAGAACTGGGGGCGCGACGTGTCGTGTGGTACCCACCATTACCACCACCTGATTCCGACCTGCACGCTATCGACCACCTCCTGAAGATTTTGCCGCCACTCGGGATGCAACCAGAGGTCCGCGTGCCGGTTGTAGAGTTCGGAGCAGGCGAATTGGCTGCGGCGGCCCGCTGGTGCATCAGCAACACGCTTGCTGACGGGGGACCGCTGGTCGCGCTGCATCCCGGCAGTGGTGGCCGGTGGAAGTGCTGGGCGGCCGAGAACTTTGGAGCGCTGGCCAGGAGACTGACGCGCGAAGTGGGAGCACGTGTGCTTCTCGTGCTGGGTCCGGCCGATGAGGATCTTGTTGGCCCGGTGATGGCTGCCAGTGCTGAGGCGCCCGTAACCCCCGTGCGCACCACATCCGTTCGGAATCTTGCTGCTCTTTTGCGCCAGTGTACACTATTCATTGGAAATGATTCTGGCGTTACGCATCTTGCTGCGGCAACGGGATGTCCTACGGTGGCGCTGTTTGGACCAACATATGATCGCCTTTGGGCACCGGTAGGCCGACACGTTCTTATGTTGCGCGGCGTGCGCGGTCCAGCATTGCCGCCTGACTCTCCTGCGTTCTGGCCGGAGCGTCCCATCGAAGCGGACCTTACGGTCGAGGATGTATTGGTGCGTGCGCTCGATTGGCGGAGCGCATTGCGGATGGCGCCTGATGACGGAACGACGGGGATGCCTGTTGCTAGAGATGGGGGAGGCAGTTGACACGCCGTGTCCTCGTCAAAAACGTCTGTACTTCGGCTGCTTACTGGCACGCATTATGCTACAGCCGACCGTTGATTCAACGCTTACGTCTGGCAGTACCCTGGAGCAGTGGGCCATAGGGAAAAGGGCGCGATGATGCGCTGCCGGTTGGTCTCGCTCGAAAGGACTCCAGCACGATGTTATCGGAGAACATGCTGACGGACACGTCTGTTTCACATTCGCTCCTGAACTCACAGCCCGCCGGTGACACGGCTGATGACGTGCTGATGTCGCGCCTGTCGTCGGGACATACGGAATCGCTGGGGATTCTGTATGATCGATATGGGGGCCTTGGCTACGGTCTGGCGTATCGGATGCTCGGTGACGCGACCGCGGCCGCCGACGTTGTGCAAGAGGCGTTTCTCGCCGTGTGGCGAACGGCGCATAGTTATGATCCAACAAAGGGTACCGTTCGTACATGGTTTATGACGGCGGTGCGTAACCGCTGCATCGATATCCTTCGCGGACCGCGCCGTCAGGTGGAGTTAGACGACGTGATGGCGGAAACGCTGAGTCTGACCGGGACCGACGACGTCTGGGAATCCGTGTCTAAGACCATTGATGCGCAGACGGTGCAGCAGGCTTTAGGGCGTTTGCCCGAAGACCAGCGCACCACCATGACGCTCGCCTACTTCGGTGGTCTGACTCACGCGCAAATTGCGTCTCAGATGCGTGTTCCTCTGGGAACAGTGAAAGGTCGCATGCGTCTGGCGATGGATAAACTCCGGGATATGCTGACGAACACCGGCGACATGAAACCGGTCGCATGAGGGTTCTCTATCATGACGCACCACCCCGACGATGCACTCGCTGCATTTGCGCTGGACGCGCTGCCTGCCGATGAGGCAGGTGCTGTCGCCGTCCATGTACGGGCGTGCGAGCAGTGTCGGGTGGCGGTGAGCAGACTCCACCAGGTGACACAGGTGCTCGCTCTGGCTGCTCCCGCGCCGCCTTCATTGAGCCCCGAGGTCAGAAGTGGTCTCCTCCGTGCGGCACAGCAGACACCGCAGGTACTCCGTCGTACACCTTCCGTTCAACGTGCGCGGACGTGGTTCAGGACAGCTGTTAGCTCGCTGGCGGCGGCAATCATCCTGGCATTCACATCTCTGGGCCTAGGCGTGTCGCATCTGCGGTTGCAACAGCAGGTACAAACGTTGCAAACCCAGGTACTTGGGCTGCAGACGCAGCAAGTGTTTCTCACCGCGGCTCTTGTCGCGGCACAGAATGGACAGCAAGGTGATGGACGCGTCTATGTGGTGCCGGGTCGTACCGCCTTGCTCGATGTGCAGCACCTGCCACCGCCCGCGTCGGGGCAGGTGTATGAGGCGTGGGTCATCACGACCGCCGGACCACAGGCTGCCGGTACCTTTGTCACGACGCCAGAAGGACGGGGTATATTGCGATTGACGCGTCTTGCGGCACAGGGTGAAACGATTGCTATTACGTCCGAGCCCCTTCCCGGCACGACCGCGCCCACGGGTGCAGTCCTCCTCAAGGGCAATGCTGAACCGGGGTAAGGGCCTGCCACTTTGAGGATAGGTCACGACGGAGCCTATCCTCTTAGGGATCTGGCTACGAGGATAGCCGCCTCACGAAGGTTCATGTGCGACCGCTCCACCTGCGCGTCGTCCCGTTCCAGGGCGTATATCGGTCGCCTCTGTGGAAAGGTGCCGGGCAGCTATTCCTTGGGGCCGATGATCTCGATCGGGTTGGGAGTGCTAAAGGGAGGTGCAACGACCGCGACCATGAGCATGGGCTCCTGGCCGGTGCATTTCTGGCCATGGACGACGTTCGGGCCGATATAAACGGCAGAGCCCACGGTTACAGGTTCGGTCTTCTCGTCAAGGTATACTTCGCCTTCGCCACTGTAGATGTAGTACAGTTCCTCCTCGACGTGTGTATGGAGAACGATTTGTTCGCCTGGATTCAAGAATACGACGGAGAGCGTTGCATTTTTGCACCCGGTGTCCTGCGGATAGATCAAGCGTTTCACGAGAGCGCCGAGCCCGCGAAAGTCAACTCCCTCGGCGACGGTAACGACCTGCTTCATATTCGTCTGTGATTCCTGCACCGTTTCCCTTGCTTCCCTGCGGTAGTATGCTTGCGGCCACGTCGTGCCGACGGCGTTCCAATGCGCCGGTTTGGTACAGTATCACGTCTCACGTGACGGTGTCGCAATGTCGCGCCTGGCGTCGTCCCGTCTCGTGCTGGCTGCGGAAGCGGGAGGCAGGACGACGGGGGCGCACCGGTGATCGGACCGCATCGTACGCCACGGGATCGGGCGCGGTTTTTTTGTGAGGGAATGAAAGGAGCGGTCGGTGCCACAACTGTCGGCGTGTATCGAAATGATCTTTCACGAACTTCCGTTCAATAATCGCATCCCGGCGGTAGCCGCGGCGGGACTACCGGCATTTGAATTCTGGGGCTGGCAAGGGAAAGATCTGAATGCGCTGACGGCGTTGCGCGATGACCACGGACTCGTGATCTCAAGTTTCTCCGGGCACAACGGCGGCGCGATACCGCTGGTGGATCCAGCGAACAGGGAAGCGGTCGTCGTGAGCATTCGTGAGTCGTGCGAGGTAGCCACAAGGCTGGATTGCCGTACGTTGATTGTGACGACGGGGAACGCGATAGCAGAGCAATCGCGGGAGTCGCAACATCAGGCGGTAGTCGATACACTGAAAGCGGCTGCGCGTGTGGCTGAAGACTACGGCGTGACCCTGGTGCTTGAGCCACTGAATATTCTCGTGAATCACGCCGGGTACTATCTGGTCTCTTCTACCGAAGGATTTGACATCATCCGCGAGGTCGCTCGGCCTTCGGTTCGCCTCCTGTACGACGTCTATCACCAACAAATATCGGAAGGTTTCTTGACGCAGACGTTGGTCGATCACGCGGCGATGATCGGGCACATTCATGTCGCGGACACGCCGGGGCGCCATCAGCCGGGAACAGGCGAGATTAATTATCGACATATCTTCCGGGTCATCGATGGGATAGGGTACGGTGGCTATGTCGGGCTAGAGTACCTCCCAGAGGGTGATCCTCTTGAGTCAATCAGGGCATCACTCCGGCTTACGGAGTGATGCCTCGGCGACTGTCTTGCCGGCGAGTCGCAAGTACGGTGCGAGCCCGCCCGTGAGTGACGTAAATTCTTCAGGCGCGAGGGACTGTTTGCCGTCGCAGAGTGCCCGCGCTGGGTCTGGATGCACTTCAATCATCAAACCGTCGCAGCCAGCGATGATCGCGGCGCGAGCCATCGGAGCCACGAGGTCGGCGCGTCCTGTTCCATGGCTGGGGTCCACCAGGACGGGCAGGTGTGTCTCGATTTTCAACAGTGGAATCGCGTTGAGATCGAGCGTATTCCTCGTGAATTCCGCATCGTGTGTACGAATGCCGCGTTCACACAGCACGACCTGATCATTTCCCGCGGCGAGGATGTATTCGGCGCTCATCAGCCATTCTCGGATGCTGGCCTGATAGCCGCGCTTGAGCAGGATCGGCTTTCCGGCACGCGCAACTTTTTGAAGCAAACGGAAACTGCTCATGCTCCGAGCGCCGATTTGGAACATGTCCACGTACGGTGCCATAATCTCGACGTCTTCGGAATCCATCACCTCGGTCACAATTGGCAGGCCGGTTGCGTCGCGGGCCTCGGCCAGGAGTTCAAGGCCCTGGATACCGAGGCCCTGGAAATCGTACGGCGATGTTCTCGGTTTGTATGCTCCGGCTCGAAAGAGCGTTGCCCCCGCATTTTTCACTGCCAGCGCGGTCTGCAGCACCTGCTCGCGGGACTCCACAGCGCATGGTCCGGCAATGATGCCGAAAGAGCCGGCACCAATCCTTCTGCCTCTGACGAAGACGATGGTGTCGTGACGGTGTTGTGCGCGGCTGACGAGCCGATAGGTCGGAGTAGCTTTCCCAGATACGGGGGCGACGATGGTGTTGATAGCCATGGTGACGGTGCTCCTTGACGACTGTGGGGTCACGCAACACTGCACCGAGATGGGCCAACAACAAAAAAGCCGCGGAACCCTCAGCGGTGGTTCGCGGCGAAAGCTCTGTACATGAGTTCCGGGGTACTATGGTGAATCGACGGTCGCCACGAACCAGTGCGGAAAGCACGCTCGTGGCTTTTGCGGATGAACCTTAGATCGGCAAAGAAAGTGCCACGGCGTGCTCCCTGTACGTAAAGTACCAGAAGCGCCAGGCGGCACCGGATTGCCGAGAACGGAACCGCATGCGTCGGTTACCTCTCGGAATACTGACGGGACATCAACCGTCCCGACATGCCGCACTATACCGTATGGTGCAGGCGTCGTCAAGTGCTGTTGAGCCACCGTGGGAGATCGCTCCGTCGTTGACGCTCTCAAGGACGCGTAGTAGCATAAAGGAATTACCCACACCATGCAGCGTATGTGCCGAAGTAGCTGACGCTCCTGATGGCAGTTCACGGCATGAGAGAGACGTACGGGGGGTGCCATGTGCGAGGTGACGCAGTATGCCACCACCTGAATCCGCACCAGTAACCGGAGCGTCCACGGCGGACGCATTGAGTCTAAGCCAGGAGGCGCAGAACCTGGCCCGCAGCGGTAACGTGCCATTGGCACTCGACGCGTATGCTCGTGCTCGACAGGCGGGCTACGAGGCGCGTGATCTGCCCCTTACAATTGCAGCGCTGTTTCGCACCCAGGGCCATGCGAAGGAAGCAATCCTCGTTCTTGTCGGCTTGCAAGGCCGAGCGGCCCGTGATCCCGCGGTGCTTCGGGAACTGGCCCGTGCCTATGTGGCCGTGGAGGATTTCGCACAAGCCGCTCGTGCGTATGACGGTGCCCTTGAACAGGCAAATTTGTCAAACATTAAGCGTCAGGACATCGACGATCTGATTGACCTGTATCAGGGGAGTGCTGAAGCAGAACGCGAGAACGGAAATCAACTCCGCGCTACCATCCTGTACGCGAACCTGGCCGACTATCTTCAAGGGCAGGGATTCCGTGAGCAAGCAGCCAGCGTTCGTGCGATTGCGGATAAGAATGCTCGTGAGAGCGTGATGCGACGAGCCACGCGGATGGCGGAGCGGCAAGCTCGTGAGCAAGCCACCTCGGAAAATGAGGCGGTATCTCAACGGGAGCATATGGTCGCGCTCCTCATGGCGCGCGCTCGTCAGGAACTTGCGGCGGGGCTGTTGTTCGCGGCCACGGAAGACTGTCACGATGTCATCCATTGGGCCAGCGATTATCTGCCGGTGCACTTAGTCCTCGCCGAAATCTACATGCGACGTGGCCACACAGAACTTGCCGCGAACAAGATTGCTTACCTCAGCACGCTGTACGACTTGCGAGGTGACTATCGTGAAGCTGCCGAGGCTTGTCGCGTCCTGGCGGAGGTGCAGCCCGCGAACCTGGCAGTCCGTCGTCAGCGCATCGCGTTTCTCCTCAAAGGGGGGCTGACTGCGGACGCCGTTGAGGAGAGCTGGCTTCTCCTCCACTTTTCAAAACCGACGGCCTCTCCATCGGAATACCGTGCCATGCTGGCAGACATTGAGCACCTTGCGAGTATAACCCCCGAACTCCTTGAGGCACGTGGTGCGTTTGAGGGATCGCACGGCGACCATGCGAACGTACTGCCGCTCTACCTGCAGGCGGCCGAGGCCTACCGGGCGCGTGGTTCCCTCGCCGCCGCGGTTCGGGTGCTGCAACTGGCGGTGCAGGCTGCGCCAGCCGTCCCATCGGTACGAGAGCAGTTCGCCGATTGCTTATTGGATGACGGGAAACTTGAGGAGGGTATCCGCGAACTGATGGAGGCGACGGATCTGTACCGGAAACAGGGCCGTCGTGCTGAGGCGATCACGCCTCTCTTGCGTGTCGCTCAGACATACGAAGCGATCGACGACATGGCCAATACCGTGTCGACGTACGATCTGTTGTTGCGGCTGGCTCCAGACAACGCTTCGATTCGTCAGCACTTCATCAACTTTAGTCTCGCCAGGGGGCGCCGAGAGGTGGCAGTACGCACGCTGCGTGCATTGACCGAATTCTTCCTCGGCCGACACAACGTCTCGCAAGCCATAGCGAGTCTTACACAACTGATCAGCCTGCAGCCTGATGAAAGGTGGGGCTATGCAGCGCTGGCTGACCTGCTGGTAGAACAGGGTGCTCGTGAGCAGGCAATCAAAGTGTATGAGCGATTCGTCCATCATCACCCGGAAGATACCGCCATGCGGGATCGACTGCAGGCGGTCAGCCGGGCAGCGTCGTGAAGAGCTGAGAGAATCGTTGCCGCAGTTTTTGTGGGTGCTGTCACAGATCAACCTGGTCACGATCGTCGATGTATCGATTGTGACGCTGATCTTTTACCTCATTCTTATCTTGATCCGCGGCACCCGTGCGGATCAGATTCTTGGCGGGATCGCCTTCGTCCTGATTTTGAACTGGATCGTCGGGAACTTTCTTCACCTCACCGTGTTGAGCTGGTTGGTTACCAATTCTATCCCTGCCCTTCTCGTGGCCATTCCGGTCATTTTTCAGCCGGAGTTGCGTCGCCTTCTGGAACAGCTGGGGCGAACGAGCACAATCATTCAACATTCCATCCCGGCCCTGAGTACGCCGCAACCGGCATCCACAAGCGCCCTTGATGAAGTGGTGGAAACAGCGGTACGACTTTCCGAACGCCGTTACGGCTGCCTGATCACGATCGAGCGAACGACTGGTCTTGCTGAATACTATGGGAGTCACCAGAACGCCGAGGTAACCGCCGATCTATTGCTCACCATTTTTTACCTGGGGACGCCGCTGCATGATGGAGCCGTGATTATTCGTGGAGACCATATCGTGGCTGCCCGCTGCTACTTCCCGCTGTCGGAAAATATGCCCGAACCGGAACAAGTGGGCACGCGGCATCGCGCGGCTCTTGGTATCAGTGAGGTCAACGACTCCGTGTCGGTGGTCGTTTCTGAAGAGACGGGAACCATTTCCGTTGCAACCAACGGCCACCTCCAGCGCAACTTTGACGGTGAGCGTCTTCGTGACGTCCTGTACACTCTCTTCAATCATTCGACGACACAGTCGGCGCTGACCGTGGGCGGTGATGGCATGGAGGGGATGGATGGTGTGACGGATCTGCCTGAAATGGACGGGCTCGCCGGTGACTCGGACGGTGCACTGTCTACGCGGGACCGTCGTGTCTTCCCCCGGTGGCGTGGCTTTCGACGGAATGATGCCCGACATCCCATGACCTAGAGGAACATCGTGCAATCGCAGGTGATCGATGAAGGTTTGACACGGTTTGGGAAGAGCTTCCTCTCCCACATCGACGGGCTGCGTTTATTACTGGCGTTGTTTCTTTCTGTCTCCCTGTGGATCATTGTGACCAACGGGCGAAATCCTGATCGTACGGACCTCTGGCAACAACCTATCCCGATCGAAAAACAGGGTGTGCCGGGTGGGTATGCGGTTGTGGGACAAAGCCTTGGTACCGTAAAACTGCGAATTGCTGCTCCGGAACAGACATGGCAGCGTCTCTCCCTCACCGGATTTCGTGCCTACGTGGATCTTTCAAGCGCACCCGTGGGCCTCTCAAATGTTCCGGTGAAAGTTGATAAGTCGGATGCCAACGTGAACATTCAGGAAATTCTTCCACCAACGGTTCCCGTGCGTCTGGAAAAGCTCGAATCGAAAACAGTACCGGTCCGCGTCAATGTGCAGGGCGCGGTGCCGTTCGGTTTTCAGAGTGGCAAAGCAGTCCCGAGCCAGGAGACGGTCACCGTGACGGGACCCACCAGTGTTGCGGCGAATGTCGTCTCGGTGGATGCAATTGTGCGCATTGATGGGAAAAATACCACACAAATGGTGAATGCCCATCTGGTGCCAAAAAACAGTCAAGGCGGAGACGTACCCGATCCGGAGGTGAGTATTTCTCCACAGACCCTGGAAGTGACGGTCCCCATTGAACAGCAGATCACCTACAAACCGGTTCCTATTGTGGTTCAGAGCAAGGGATCGACAGCTGATGGGTACCAGGTAACGGGTGTGACGGTCGATCCAACGACCACGACGGTGCTGGGTAGTCCCACGCTGCTGGGGAACGTTGCGAACGTGCAGACCGAAGTCGTAGACATTCAGGGCGCGTCGGCTGATGTGATACGAGCTGCCAATGTGGTCACGCCAAAAGGCGTGAGTTTGCTGCAGGATATTCCCGTGCAGGTGCGGATTACGATTGCGCCGGTGCAGGGCACCGCGACCTTCCTGGTCACGCCACGGCTGCTCGGGGTGAGTGCGAACCTCAGAAGCACGACGGCCATCCCACCGGTGAGCGTGACCCTACAGGGAGCGGTTTCACGCCTTCGCACGCTGGAAGCAAAAAACATTGGAGCCACGGTGGATGCAACGGGGCTTGGTCCGGGTAGCTATGACCTGGCCGTGTCGATTCAACTGGCAACCGAGTTTACGACGGCACGCGTCGATCCTGCACGGGTAACCGTTGTGCTGTTGGTGCCGCCGACGCCAACATCCACGCCCACGCCCACGCCTGTACCAACGTTTACATCGGTGCCGACAGCAACGCCGACGTCTACCCGTGTGCCTACCATGACGGCGACTCCTGCTGTGTCAGCTTCGGCAACCACGGGAACGTTGTCGACTGCTGGTCCGCTGGCGGCATCTCCACCGACTGCGCTGCCGCAAACTCCTGCTTCGCGGCCATCACCGGCCACTGAAACCGCCCGCCCTACAGCGTAGCATCCCTGGAACTTGGTTCGGTCGGGTGGGCACGTGAACGAGGTGGGCATCGAATGGCGACGGCTGTCCATCAGGTCCTAGGTGCTCGGTTCGCTCGGTTCTCCGAACCGCACATCTGTCTGTATCTCACCCGGACGGAGACCAAGCTGTTGTGCCAGGACATCTTCGACAGCCTTGTGTACCGATGTGGTGATCAGAGGCACCCTGGTCCCAGGATGGACGGTGAGTATCTGCTGGATGCTCGCTCTCTTGCTCTCCACGGAGAGTTTCACAGCTGCGGTCTGGACATCTGAAAGTTCTTCGAGGCATGCTTCGAGCCGTCGTTCTGCTTCTTGCACGCCTATATGTATGAGGTGGCCATGTTCATCCCGGATGACGATGCGTGCATGGCGCGGCGGACCGATAACCTCCGCCACGCAGATCGTGAGTCCCGTAAGTGCGATAGGGAGGCCGATGATCCACGCGACTATCTGATCGGTGCGGGTCAGGTGGGAGACATTCCACTGCTCACCGGCACTGAACGTGATGACATACGGTCCGGGGATGAAGAGCGCACCGAGGGCGATACCTATGCCCGCCATCAGCAGGGTTGCGCCAAGAAGACTCGCGAGGACGCGATTGATGCCGCGCATGGTCATAGCATTGCGCCTGGACGGTAGTGGTTGCTAGCCCTGGTTGCCACCAGAAGCGAGGTCAGTACACGAGGTACGGGCCAGCGCCGTGGCAAGAGCGCCAGGAGCATGGCGACCATTGCCGCACCAGTACTCATCACTGCTCCGAGTCGGAGATACCGTGAGCGGTAGCGGATCACGACCGAGTGCTGTCCGGAGGGCACGTACACGGACATAAGAAGATCATCGGTCTGGTACAGTTCCGTCGGTGACCCGTCGAGTTCGGCGTACCAGCCGGGAAAGTATTCATTGCTGACCAGGAGGTAGCCAGAGGAAGGTGTGATGACGCTCACGTCGATGTGTTCGGGAGTAATCGATGAGAACGTAATACGGTCTGCTTCACCGCTTTTCATCGTGGATGCCGCGAGCCGCGGCGGTTCAGTAGTGCGACGGATCGTGCCGTTCAGGGTATCTGCGAGTCGATCAATGACGCGGTATGGACGAGACGCGTGCGTGCGTGGTGTCGGGTATGTAATGACAGCGGTGCCGCGCTCACCCGGCAGCGGGTCGATTTCGGCGAGCGTGCGGAGGGCTGTGACATCATCGGGAACAATCGTCATCTGATGCAGGAGATAGGCACGCGGTGAAACATGATGGTTCTCGTATACCTTTAAATCGCCGCTGATCGCGGTGCTCAACGCACCGTCCTGAGAGATGGTGAGGGGTACGAAGGATGTGAGCGGTTGGTCAATGAGCGATGCACCGAGTACGGTCAGGTGACCGCTTGGTCCAGTGTAGGTCACGTCAATAGAGCGAATAGCGCGCTCCGGGCCGCTCGGGAGTACTGCTAGATACGTGTACGCCTGACTATTGTTTTTCCAGAGCGACAGGGCATGTGCTTTCCCATGGGAGGCGCCACGTGTCCAACTTCCCTCCGCGGTCTCAGATCCTGCTTTCAACTCTCTTTCGACGGACTGTCCAGCGGTATCGGTGACCGTCACGCGAGCCACGATGGTGTCCTGTGGGAGAGATGTGGCGTCCGTCAGGTACGTGACGATTCCTAGGGCGGTGGCCACGGTAGGGGTGAAGCCGCGAAGGCGGAGCGGACCGGTGTTGGCGTCCACCTGTGCCAGGTTCCCGAGATCGTAGTACACGTTGTTGTCCCAGGCGTCGTGAAGCTTGTCCGCAATGATGTACTTGACGTTTAAGAACGACAGCCACTTGAGGTCGGGAACCGCGATGAGCTGGTTACGCAAAATAGCGTCTGGGTTGTCGCAGCCGGTGCATGGGGGGACATAGAGGCGTTTGAGATCAACGTAGCGACGGAGCGGGAGGACCCCTCCGTCGTAGCCATCGAGGGAGTTGATGTGGTAGGACAGCGGAACATTGGGCGTGAGCATCTCTTTCCATTTGGTTCCGGACACGAACTTCCGGGCCGTATCGTGACCGAGAAGGCCCGTATACAGCCGTTCGAGGTCGGCCTGGTCGCCGGTGTCAAAGCCGTCTTCCGCGATGGAGAGCACGCGATACGGCTCGTGATCGCTTAGGAGGAAGGCCTCGGTGGGCCGGATATCTGTGTAGAGGTCAGACGGCAAGGGCGCATTATAGTCCATCACCCGACTTGCGGCGAACAGTTCGAGGGTCAGACAGATCGCGAAACAGGACTGGAAGGGGGTCCGCCAGGGGAAGACGAGTGCCACGACTCCCAGCGCCGTGGACGTGCCAAAGAGGTAACTCCAACGTGTGACCGCTGATACCGACGGAACAACCTGCCTGTCTCCCGAGTGGGTGAGCCAGAACGTGACGGCAATGAGTGCGAGCGCGCACAGGAACACGGGGTGACGCCACAAGGCGGGCCACCCGCGCTTCCGTGCGGATGGTGTTCGCAACGCGGCAGAACCGAGCGCGGCAAGGCTCGCCGCGCCGAACGTATAGACATACAACCAGCGGGCGGGCACACGAAACAACTTAAAACCGGGGATGTGCGCATGCGCATAGATCCACAGGGGATTGAAGCCCCCGAGCGCAAAAAAAATGCCGATGACCATCAGGAAGAGGCAGAACCAGGTTTCGGGACGACGCCACCTCAGCACCACGGCCATGCCACAGAGAACCAGGCCAAATATGCCGATGTATCCGACGAACTCGCTAAACGGATTCTGAACAAAGCCTGGGAGTATCGCAGCCAGGACATCCCAGGGGCGTAATGAAAAGGACACGGCCTCGGTATAGCTAAGTCCGCCAGCCCGGATGGATTCGCCCGCCAGTTCCAGCGTCGTCAGCAGCTGGAACAGTGCCATCCCCACGCCAAGGACGAGCATTGATCCGGCTGCCAGCAGCACCACGATCCGCTGTGTCGGACCAGGTGAGTCATGACTACCCGGGGGGGCCAATGGAAATGCGAGCCGAAAGAGGATATACAGCCCGAAGGTGACGAGCATCAGGTAGCTCTCCTGAGAGTGGCCAGCGAGAAACTGAACCGTGACGACAAGAGCACCACAGGTCACCCATCGGCTGCTTCGATGCTGTGTTGCCCGATCAAAGCACAGGAGCAGACACGGGAGCCAGGCGGCTACGCTGACCTGATTGACGTGCCCGGCCTGGGCGCCCATAAAACCACTGAACATAAAAGCGAGAGCGCCGATCGAGCACGATATCCGGTCGAGTCCGAATGAGGAGCGACAGAAGCCATACATAAACAGGCCCGCGAGAAAGATGTGCAGGATCACCGCCATATTTGTAGCGTATGGCGTGGGGAACAGTTCGTACACGAGGTTAAACGGATAAAACACGGCCGTCTGTATGTTTGCCATAAGCGGAGCGCCGAGGAAAAGATACGGATTCCAGAGCGGCAGGCGACCGTGACGGAGTGCATCGGCCACCTCGTGACGATACGGGGAAATGTAGGTCTGGACATCGTATCCGCCGAGTACCAGTCCGGTGAAAGCCAGTTTCCAGAAGAAGACCAGGGTGAGTGCGGCGAGAGCGATGATGGGGGGAATATCACCGAGTGCCGTGCGCGGATACGATGTCCAGGTGCCGCCACGGCCCTGCCGGGGTAGGGCAGGATCTGGCGCCGTTGTCTCCGATGGTACTGACGTTTCCCGACACTCCGTTGTAGGCTGACGACCCCCGCCGCGGCTCCCTGGCAGAAGTTGCCAGCGTCGCCCGTTGCCGGAGGCTGTTGTGAGCAGGCTACCCCACACGCCGCTGCTCCCGCGGTCGCAGTCCGTTGCGCGCGACGGAGACGACCGCGTGCAAAACGACCCCCGCCGTCACCGCCCATGTCAGTGGGGGGGGTTGTTGCGCTGCATAGTGCTTGCGGTTGAATGTGAGCATGGCTCGGTGGAACTCAATAATCATGCGGGTACTCCGCTGTTTCGTGGCCTGTCCCTTGTGATGTAAGACCGTCACTTCGGGGAGGTAATACACCATCCACCCGGCCTTTTTCAGACGGTATGCCCAATCGAGATCCTCACCGTACATAAAGTAGTCTTCATCAAAAAAACCGACGTCCATCGTCGCCTCCCGGCGGACAAGCATACACGCGGCCGTTCCGGAGTCCATCTCGCCTGCGACGTCAGGGTCCAGGTAAGTCATGTTGTATGCACCAAATCGCTTGTTCTTCGGAAATATGCGGGCGAGTCCGAGGTAGCGATAGAGCGCGGAAGTCGGGGTTGGAAACGACCGCCGACAGGCAAGATCGAGGCTTCCATCGGCCTTTACGAGTCGGGGACCGATCACCCCAACACGCGGATGGGCATCCATCCAGGCGACCAGACGCGGCAACGCACCTGGTGGGACCTCAGTGTCGGCGTTCAAAGTCAGGAGATAACGACCACGAGCTTGCCGAAGGCCCAGGTTGTTCGCGTGGCCGAACCCACAATCGGACGGGTCATCGATCACCTTGACGGCGGGAAAGCGCGTTCGCACCGCGTCCGCGCTTCCATCGCTCGAATGTTCGTCTACGACAAACATTTCAATCTCGAGACCGTCGACGCCGGCCAGGACCGAAGCAAGGCAGTCCATCAGCAACTGGCGCGTGTTCCGGTTCACGACAACGATTGAGATATCCAAACGGGCTCCTGAGTAGAGGATGACTGATGGAAGCAGTATACCAACCTATGCGCCGCCGACCCTGCGCCATGCGGGAGGATGATGGCGCAGGCGCCAGACGAGCCCGCAGGGATAGCCGAACATTTTGGCCAGATCGCCGGTCAGCCGAAGGAGAGGGATAAGCGGGAGTGCAAGGAGGCGGGCGTGGCGCGGTGCTGTTCGCCTGAACAGCCGCCGCACCGGGCGACGATGATACGCGACTGACGCGGTGAGGAGCAGCCCGAGGACCGGGTAGCGCGGCACCACTCTTCGCCACGCAGCGCCGGTCACGAGCATGGCTCCGATGTACGTGGCGTAGCGGATGGCATGACGGGTTGTCCACAGAAGCGCCTTGCCGTCTCCACGCGCATAGCGGAAATACTGACGCCAGAACGCCGCGAGATCGGACCGTGGCCGAAACGACACCAGCGCCGACGGCGCCCAGGCAAAGCGTGCTCCAAGCAGTTTGAGGCGCAGATCGAAGACAAGATCCTCACCGTAGTCAAGCCACTCCGGATACCCCCCGACCTCCGCCCAGACGTCCCGCCGACAGGCAAATGAGCGACTCGACGGCAAAAAGGCGCGTGGATCGATTTCTCGGAGGTCCGGCAGCGTCACGGCTGCGAGCGCGAACGCGAAGAGCGTCGTGGCATCGGGAACAAAGAAGCCCGCGACGGCTTCGGGCTGCTGGTCCGGTGGTTCTGCTTCGACGGCGGCCATGAGTTCCCTGAGCCATCCGCGGCTGAGTTCCACGCCAGCGTCGGTGACAGCAACCCACGGCGTGCTGGCCGCCGCTATAGCCGCATTGCGACCGGCCGCGATCCCGCAGCCAGGGAGTGTCCGCACGTGGATAGGTATCCGAGCGTGGTCGTACGAGGACACACGTTGGAGCGTGTCGTCGCTGGAGCCCCCATCGATGATGACCACCGCATCGGGCAGACGATCACCGGCGAGGAGGCTCTCGAGCAGGCGGTTAACCGCACGACCTTCGTTCAGCACGGTTGCCACGACCGTGACCTGGGTGGCAGCGGGATGCTGGCGCGTGTGGATCATGTATAGAAGCGTTCCATGGTACGGGTGATAGCACTCCAATCGTAGCGATCGACGGCAAGCTGACGTGCTGCACGTCCGAGTCTCTGACGAAGGTCGTTGTCTTCCAGGAGATGAAGCACCTGTTCCGCGAAGCGTCCGGCGCTCTGCGCCAGGAGCACGTGCTGTCCATCCCGTATGTCCAGTCCCGCACAGCCTGTCGGGGTGGAAACGATGGCCTTGCCGCATGCCATCGCTGTCAGCACCTTGAGGCGCGTTCCGCCCCCCGATTGGAGTGGTACGACGACGGCCCTTGCACGTGCCAGGTACCGTCGTTCCGCGTCGAAACCGGGCACGTAGCCGGTGACGTCGATCCGTGGGTCCCGGGCAAGTACCTGTAGCTGCACCGGTGGTAGCATGCCGAAGATCGTAAAGCGGACATCCGGTCGACGGAGCCAGATGCGTGGAAGTACGTGATAGGCAAGCCAGAGCGTCGCGTCAACGTTGGGCCGAAAGTCCATCTTTCCCGCGAAGATGAGCGTGGGTGGCCCCGCGGTGTTGCCCTCGGCAGAGACGTCGGGCTGATAGCGCGCCGTGTCCACACCGTTCGGAACGACTTCGATGCGTGCCGATGGCGTGAGATGCCGTAATGCCTGGGCGTCGTTGACGGAGACGGCGGTGACGACATCGGCTTCAGCACAGGCGCTCCCCTCGTAGCGAATCAGCTTGGCCGCCTGCACGAGCGAGTAGAGGGCCGGGAGCAGACGTCCTCGCGCAACGTCGGCACGGGAAGCCGACTGCTGGAGGACGTATTCGGCATTGTGCTCGTCCAGGAGCAGTCGATGTGCCGGGAATTGTCGGGCAAGGGGCATCATTTCCAGCCCTTCAACCTGCACGACATCCCACGTGGTCGATCCCCCTGGTGGTTCGAGTTGGCGTGGCGCCGCTCTCGATCGGAGTCGAAGGGCAAGGTCTGGAGCGGGACGTATCTGCTCGGCGAGGCGTCGAGCATACGAGCGTGGGAGCGGTTGGCGAAGGATGACCTGATCACAGAGACTGCTCAACGCCTCCGGTACTGGCTGTGTTGCCTCACCGTAGGCAACGAGGGTGACGGTATGGTGGCGAGCGGCGTGCCGCAGCAGGTGGTAGTTGCGCATGGCCGCTCCCTGTTCGGGCGGATACGGGAGCTGTGGCGTGAGCATGCAGATTCGCACGGTGTCAGGTCCTGACCATCAGGACGGGTTGGAGCAGGCACGGGAAACACCGATGCCGGTTGACGCGCTCGGATACCACGTCTCTCCGTCGTGTAACTGTCGCAGAAGTAGGGTCCTCATCCTTCTGCCACCGCCCGATAGACGGCTACCGTCTCCTGAGCACATCGCTCCCACGTGAAGAGGCGGGCACGCTGGAGGCCCCGCTCACGGAGCTGCTGCCGACGCTCGCGGTTGGCCAACGTTTCCTCAATCTCCCATGCGAGCCTGCCAGCATCACGGCTGTCGACGAGGATTGCGGCGTCGCCTGTCACTTCAGGAATGGAGCCAGACGAACTGGTTACGACGGGCGTACCACACGCCATGGCTTCAAGGGGGGGGAACGCGAAGCCTTCATACAGCGACGGATACACGAACAGCCGGGCGCTGCGGTATAAGGTGACGAGATCCGCTTCATCAACGCCACCCAGCAAATGGACCGTGCGCTGCAGTCCCAGGGTGCGGATGCGATCGAGCGTTGGCTGCGTGAGCCAACCGTGCTCGCCCACGACGGCGAGATGCAGGCTTCGATGACGTGGGCGCAACCGAGCGAGTGCATCAAGAAGAGTCATGAGGTTCTTTCGCGGCGAGATCGTACCAACGGTCAGCATGTACCCCTCTGGCAAACCGAACCGGTCGAGCACAAGATGCTCTTCCGGCGTGACGACCCCGTCGGGACGCGGGTGAAATCGTGGATGGATGCCGTTGTAGATAGTCGTCACCCGGCTGGGATCGACCGGAGTATGCGCAAGCAGGTCGCTGCGCGTCTGCTGAGAGACCGTAATGATCCTGGCCGCGCGGTCGAGCGATGCTTGCATCTGTTGATAGTAGCGTCGGCTTTCCTCTGTGTGCGTGTCTGGAAAGAGCAAAAATGCTAGATCGTGAACGGATACCACCGTGTGGTATCCGAGGGGCAGGGGTGCCACATGGTCGGGCGAGTGGACAATATCGAGTCGCTGAACGGCGAGTTCGAGCGGCAGCGTGACATGTTCGAACCGGTGGTGCGGGGGTGTCCAGAGACGAGCGACGCGGTCGTGATGACTGGTGGGGTCCTTCCGACTCCGCAATATGCGCAGGTCGACGTTTGTATGGCGATGGGCGATCGCTGACGTGAGTTCCTCGACATACCGGGCGATGCCTCCATGACCATAAGCAAGGAGGCGAGCATCAATACCGACTCGCATGCGTATCAGGTCGTCGTGTCAACGAATGATGCTTCGCGTGCCTGTGTGCTCCGGTCGATCGACACCGCGGCGAGACTGAGCGCCAGGAAGAACCAGAAGAGCGCAATGTCGTGCGGGAAGCTGAAAAAGTAGCGGTCGAACATGCCAGCGGTCATAGCTCCCACGCTGCCGCTGAATGTTCCCAGCGCGATCGCGAACAGCGATGGGTTCTGGATCCTAGGAAGGGCACGGAACATGAACCAGAGGTACATCAGGAGGATGATGACGAACAGGGCCAGACCGACGAGTCCCGTTTCCTCAGCCATGAGGAGATAGATGTTTGATACCCCAACGTAGATGTCGCGATCCGGCGCGGACCCGAAGCCGACACCAAAGAGTGGATACCGGCCAATGAGTCGGATGGAATCGTTGATTTCGCCGACGCGCATGCCCGCCGCTTTATCCTGCACGCGCACACCGGACTGAAGTTGAGCCGTAAAGGCGTGGCTGGCGGGAAGTTGTACGAAGATAAACAGTGCGACCACGAACAGAACAAGCAGCCGTCGGTAGTGCCAGGTAGCCATGATCAGAATCGCTGCGGCGAGTGAGATCCAGGCCCCGCGTGAATAGGTCAGTGGAAGACACGCCAGGATGGCAAAGCTGCACGCCACGGCGAGCCACCTTGGAATGACGCGCTCGCGAGCGAACCACTGACTGATGGCGAGCGCACCGGTGACCACGAACAAGCCGCCCAGCACATTCGGATCGACGGAGGTGGAGATGGCGCGTTGTGCGTGGTTAAAGTCGACGCGAAATCGCAGCACGTTTGCGCCTGAGGGGTAGCCGACGACGTGTAGTGACGAGAGGATCTGTGTCGCGAGTGTGTGGGGCAATGCGTAGAGGATGAGACCAATGACTGCAGCCGAGGCGCCGCCGAGGATAAGCGCGGCGATACTGTGCCGTAGCAGTCGTGCGTCACGGATCGTCTGCAATGCCACGATGAACAGGAGTGTGGCCAGGACAATCTTCAGGTAATACCGAAGCACATCGCCTGGCGGGACGCTCAGGCCGGTCCCCATGAGGAAGGACAGGAACGACACGGCAATCCAGAGGACGACGAGTATGACGATGGCTGTATGCGTGCCGTCAGGCGACGTCCCCATGGGCGGGTCTGGCTTGACGAGCATCCGTAGCAGCCAAACGAGTGTGAAGATGCCAAGCAGTGCATCCAGGAAGGTCAAACTCGCACCCAGCTTCACGGGGATGACACCGAACGGAAGGAGGGTGACAATGCCACAAAAACCGAGGATGGCTGCTTCTGGGCTGACGAAGAGATAGGCGCCCGCAATCATTCCGATCACGGCAATCAGGGCTGCGAACGGTGGAAGTGCGGCGACACTGACCCCGACGATACAGCCAAGGGCAACCAGTGCGACCCCGAGGAGGAGTGGTACGTCTCCCCCCGTCCAGAAACGCGGCCGTGACCCCGTGGCGCGCCGCGGCACCCCGCGAGCGGAGCTAACGGTATGTAGGGGGGAAGGAAGCATCACGGTATGATGGCACTCATGAGATTCGCTTGAGATGCGTGGCGGTGAGCCTGAACAGAACGAAAAAAGCGTTCCGTAGACACAGACGATTGCATACGAAATAGCATACTATGGGCACCCCCAGGACTCAACGCTGTGCACCGCCTGGACACGCCAGTGGTGTCAGCGCGATGAAGGAGCAACGTTGACCGTCTGGAGGTCCGCGGATTGCAAGGCGAAGCTGACGGTCTGGGGATCATCACCGTTGGACGTAGCGCGCTGCCAATTCCCACTCTGGAGCGATAGTGTGATGGTCTGCCTACCCTGGACCAGTTGCACCGGTATGGTGACAGGGAGTCCCGTCGTCACGTCGACCGTGTAGTCCTGCTGTGTTGTCTGCACGGTCAGGATACCAATCGAGCCAAACCCGTTCGGTGCATTGGGATCGTAGACGGAAGCAAGGGTCAGATGAAGGAGCGCTGGTTCTTCGGCTGACGCCACGATGTCGATGGTTGCGGGGGATGGTGTCCACCGATGTATTGATCCCGCTTGCCTGGATTGCCACATTGTTCCCAATTGCATAGATGGCACAGTGTCTAACGGTGGCGGAGTTCGCGACAGGGCATACACAGCGGTCTCGTCGGTGTCGATGGTCGGCCGAACTGCCGTGCCGACAATCAGGTGAAGCAGGGTTTCAGCATCAGGATCCGCTGTGTTGCGTAACTGTCGGAAAAGATTCTTGTGCCAGACAACGTAGCGATATCCTGCCGTGACCAGATCATCGTTCGCACTGGCATACAACGCGTTTGGTTGTCCGTTGACCGTCAGGTCTGGTGCTGTTGCGCCGAAGTGTCGGTATTCGGCAAGTGTACGGACGGGATTGTCGGCGTACGCATGCGCGAGGTATCCCCAGGGAATCGCTTTTTGGTGCGTGATCTGGTACATCTGGTAGACGGAGTCGAGATCACTTGCTCCACCTGGAAGGTCCAGCACGCCGTACATCTCCGGGTCGTGAGCCAGTTCGTGATAGAACGCGGGTACGGTCGGGAGTGGCCTGTGTTTCCATGGCGTCGGCCAGGACTGTACGAGCAACAGTACCATCGCGGCAGCCATGATCGCTGTGCGTCGACGGGGCACGCGTCGATGTAGCCAGTCGAGCCCGAAGCATGACGCGATGCCGAGACCGACTGCCCCAATCTCCATGAAACGCGTTGGCGTTCGCATGAACTGCAGGCCCGGCATGCTGACGAGGAATGTGTATGGCAGCGGGATCGGCAGCTCGAAGTCGGTGAAACGGGCACGTCCGAATATTCTCAGCACAGGCCCCAGAGACAGAAAGACAATCATGAGGGTGAAGACGGTCCATCTACGGGCCGTGTTTTCAGCTTTTCTCCAGGCCACGACGCAGAGGAACATCGATATGAGGGGAATGGATACGGCTGACTCCATGCTGTACAGTCCAATCCACCCTGTGGGATACGGGCCAGGCACCAGGCCACCCACGAACGGCTCCACAAGACGAAAGCTCGCTTGAAAATAACTCGGTATGACGAATTCGATCGCATCAGGTGCAAAATAACCCGAGGTGGTGTTCACCCGAACATTGTCCCCAAACGATGGGTCCCGGGCGGCGTCGAGGCTGGCGTACAGGGCTGGTCCGATCATCAGCACAGACCCCACAGCCACGATCGCGCACCGTTGGATGACCTTGAAGCGCAGGCGTGGCAGCGCGGTGATGATAGCAACCAGCATGAAGTACCCAGCCGCCAGTGCCGCGAAAACGAACTGATAACCATTGTGAAAAAACAGGAGGAATAACACGAGGACGGTTGCGAGAGCCCACCACGAGCGACGCGTCAGATCAAGCGCGTGAAGGACCGTCAGGACGGCGAGTGGTTGCAGACCAATGAAGACCTTATCGAGATGCCCCTGGAGGCCCGCAAGGTGCAGTGGTGAGACCTGAAGAAAGATGCCAGCAAAGAGGGCAATGTCTTCATCGAAGCCGATCCCCCGAGCGAGGAGATACATGCAGTAGCCGGTAAGTGTCAGCCCAACCAGCACGGTACCGTTGTAGGCGGCGGCCGGCCCCCAGTGCCAGAACGGCAGGGAGAAGAAACCTGAGAGTGGCCCCATTCCCGCCGTCAGCAGGGTAATGCCACGGGGGTAGTACAGCATGTGCGTCAACAACAGGGGCTGAACACCCCGTGCCCATTGCTCGACGTTCCACAGTATCCACAAACATAATTGTGCGTCGCCAATCTGCGGGTTGCCGGGGTACGCGTTGAGGATCTCCGACTGGAAGGTTCGTGCGAGTGGCCATGTCAGCGCGAGGCTCATGAAGGTGAATATGAGCATGACCGTGCTGTGCTCTTTCGCACATCGGTGCCACGGAGCTCCTGGACGGCCGCTCCTAGCTACGGTTGCTCTCCATGCGTGATTTTTCGATGTCGTCAATCCTGTGGTCCCAGGTTCCTCAGCCCCCAAATGCAGCGGAGCCTTCCTCGCGATACCCGCTCGGGTGGAGTTGTTGCCTCGTCAACTCGTCATTGCCGGGATCAGGCATGCGTGCCCTCACGTAAACGCCAGAGCCCGAGTCCTCCCCAGAGGATGGCGACTGCATACATCACGGCCTGAAAGGCCAGGATGTACAGGAGCGCCTGACTCCGGGTGAAATCGAACGGTGTAAGCACGTTCACCGCTACGAACTGGTACATGCCGACGTAGCCGGGGGTTGATGGAGCGGAACTGGCAAGTCCGAGAGCGGCAAGCAGAAGCAGCGACTGTGGCAGGACAAGTTGCAGACCGAAGGCGTGAGCCAGCACCATCACCATTGAGGCATCGAGGAACCAGATGGTGACGGTGAGGACGCCAAAGCTAAGAGCCCGGCCACCGTGGCGCAACGTCCGAAGCCCCAGGAGAAATTCCGCAAGCAAGAGCATGAGGCGTGCGTGGAGGGCAGCGGGTAGTGGACCTCGCTCGAGGAGCGCGCCTAACCATGCCTCTAACCGGGGGGCGACGAACAATCCCGCCACGCCGAGGACGGCTATGGCTGCCGCCAGCTCGGTTGTACGGAACAACCACGTGGGTGTTTGTGGTAGCACGGCCAGTGCTATTACACTCATCACCACCAGCGCCAGCACGTCCATAATTCGTTCGGTGACCACGGTGGCGAGCGCGTAACTCGCGCTGATGCCAGTAGCGCGAGCGATGACAATGGTACGGATCACGTCGCCTGCACGTGCGGGGAGGAAACTATTGCCCAGGTAACCTATCTCCGAGGCCCAGAAAGACGTGAGGAGCGACACGGCTTTTTTGCCAGCGAGTAGCACGCGCCACCGGAGCGCCCGAAGGAGATATGAGAGACTGAGGATCAGAAAAGCGGCTCCGAGGTAGCGGAGCCGTGCCTCCCGAACGCCGCGCGCCATCTCACCCCAGTCGACGCCACGAAAGGAAACATAGAGCAACGCGGCTGCCAGCAGGACGGTACCCACAATGACAGTGCGTGACCGCTTCCGGCTGTTTCCTGCCGTTTGGAGAACTTCGTCGGGCTCCTCGGGTTCAGTGCCCGGTTGTTGGCCACGATACCCCGGTTCGGGTGGCTCCAGCTGTCCTACCGGAAACGATCCGCGCATCGAGGTTCCATGTGGCCCGCTATTCTCCTGGTGCTGTTGGTGGTGGAGAGGACGCCCAGGGGGAGTACTGTCGTGGTGATGCTGACACGGACGGTTGCGCGTGATCCGCATGGTCGAGATTGACGGCTTCCTGGACGATGTAGAGCGGACGGTGTTTTACTTCGGCGTAGGTGCGGCCAAGGTACTCGCCAAGGACGCCGATGCCGACACTGTTGAGGCCAATGCCGAGAAGCATGAGCACGATCAAGGTCGTAAAGCCTCTGGGAGGTGACGCGAAGATGAACAGTACCGAATACACCGCTGCCAAACCAAGAGAAAGGCCGATCAGGCAGAACCCGAACAGCATAAACATTCGGAGGGGTTTCAACGAAAAACTCGTGATCGCGTTCATCGCAAAGAAGAGGGTATGCCAGAAAGGCGCTTTACTATTGCCAGCTTTTCGCGGCCGTCGCTCGTACACCACACCAGCCTGGCGGAAGCCCAGCCAGGCGATGAGACCGCGCATATACCGGTTATATTCGCCGAACTGTTCCAGAGCGTCGCGAACCGGGCGCGTGATCAGTCGGAAGTCGCCGGTGTCTACGGGAATGGGGACATCTGAACACCAGGCGATGAGGCGATACGCGATTTTCGCGGCGAAGTTCCGCCAGCCCGGGTCACCCGTGCGCACGGTTCGTACTCCATACACAACGTCATACCCTTCGCGCCACTTGGCGATGAGCGACGGAATGGCATCGGGCGGGTCTTGCAGGTCGGAATACAGGACAATGATGGCGTCACCCGAAGCGTAGTGATAACCGGCCGTTATCGACATCTCGACGGTGAAGTTCCGGCTGAATCGAAGATATCGCCAGCGCGCATCGCGGGCACACAGCTCCTTGATAAGGTGGCCAGTGCTATCGGTACTGTGATTGTCAACGACGATAAATTCGTATCGATACGGAAGTGGTTCGAGTGTCGTCAGTAGTTCAGTTTCCAGCCGCGGAATCGTCGATTCCTCGTTCATCGCGGGGATGACCAAGGAAATGAGCGGCTGGTCATCCTTCCGTGTGTCATTGATGAGCGAACTCTCGATCGCTTCAACCGTCATACTGTACCTTCGACCTCACTCCCACCAACTCGATGCTTCCCCTCTGAGTGCCATGTTCGGTGTGGCGGACTCACGCCGCCAATCCCTTGTATCTCTGGTGTTTGCCCTGTTAAACGGTAGCAACACACATCTGTATCGTCGGATTCTACGTGCCTTCCATCCCAATTGGGGTGGCGAACGGTTCCATCTCTGTGATCGGACGGCCAAATGCCATTTTGGGATACACGTTTGCGTACGTGTCTACCATCACCTGCAGGAGTGCTGGTGATGATGGGTCGCGCCAGAGCCACGCTAATCCATCGGAGATTTCGCCGTCCTCGCGTATGGTCTCTCCTGGGATTCTATATGCGGCTGATACACGCGTGAAATCGGGAGCGCTATAGCCCCAGAGCGTGGACTGATATCGCTCGTCAAAATATGTCTGCTGGAACTGACGCACCATGCCGTGGGAGTTATTGTTGATGATCACCAGTTTAATGGGGAAGTGGTTTCGCGCCACCGTCTGGAGTTCCTGGATATTCGATTGAAAACTCCCGTCTCCAGCAATAAGGACGATGGGGCGGGGTGCGAGCACAGAGGCAGCACCGATTGATGCGGGAAGTGAGAAGCCCATCGATCCCATACCGCCGGAGGTAAGGAATTGCTGATGGGGCAACAGGTCGAGTGACTGGGCAGCCCACATCTGGTGCTGTCCCACATCGACGACGTAGGCAGCCGCCGGTGCCGAGGCAGCCGCAAGCCGGTGCATAAAACTGTTGGGGTTAATCCCTTCGATGTCGGCTAGTTCCTTCGTATCTGCCCAGGTCTCGCGGAGGCGCCTGATTGCCGCCGTCCACGTCGTCTGTTCGTGCCAGGATCGTCCCTGCGCCAGCGTTACCGCGGCGTCGAGAAAGCTATGCACATCAGCCACAATTGTCCGGCAGCCTACCACGCGGTGATTGAGTTCGGCCGGATCGCAATCGACGTGGAAGATCGTGCGATCACCTTTGAATGCCACGGTGTCCGCACCGGTCTGCCGGATATCCAGTCGGCTTCCCAGGACGAGGATAAAGTCGCTGGTGCCGACCGCCATATTGGCCCATCGGTTTCCGTAACTGCCGAGCATCCCGACGTGCATTGGGTCGGTGTACGGGAGTGCGTCGACCGCAAGCAACGTGTTCACGACGGGCACGCGCACGGTTTGTGCGAAGGTACGGAGCAACGCAGTTGCCCGTGCGGCACGAATGCCACCCCCCACGAGGATCAGAGGCCGTTCGGCCCGGCCCATAGCGTCGAAGAGTTCTTCCATAGCCGCGGTGTTGGTAAACGCCGGTGAGTGCTGGGGTCGGGGGATGTCACTGTGCGGCTCGGGGACAGCGATATCCATGCGTTGCACGTCCATCGGGATATCGACAAGGACAGGCCCTGGCCGTCCGCTGACGGCAAGTGTAAAGGCACGATCGAGCAGTTCGGGAATCTCTTCCGGCGTCTGAACCAGCCATGCGGCCTTGGTGATGGGCTTGGCCATCGAAACAATATCCGTCTCCTGGAAGCCCAGTTGCCGGATCTGGCGGTCACCCTTCTGTTCATTACGGTTGACCTGCCCGGTGATGAAGACGGCTGGGGAAGAGTCGAAGTAGCAACTGCCCACACCCGTCAGGAGATTGGTCGCGCCAGGTCCACTCGTCCCCATCGCCACGCCGGGTATGCCGGTCAGCCTGCCAAACGCATCGGCTGCAAACGCCGCGGCCTGCTCGTGGTGCATGCTCACAATGCGCACTGTGCCGCGCTGGTAGAGCGAATCAAGGATGTGCGTAATCATCCCGCCGGACATTTCAAAGACATGCGACACGCCCCGCTCTTCCAGCACGCGTACCAGATAGTCGGTAACTTTCATGGTCTATCCCTTCTGTGCTTGTGACAGCATCGGCGACCTACCATACTGGTGCCATGCAAGCGTTCTTTGTAATCCTTCTTTCAGGCTTGTTTGGGGCACCCACCCGGTAGCAGCGGAGAAACGGCTACGGTCCACTTCGAGATGGGATACCTGACCGGCAGGGTACGGCACGTCTCCAAATCCGATGGGGAGGGCGGAATCAACCATGTCGCGAATGGATTCCACGATGCAACGGATGCTCTGTGCCGTACCTGAACCAAGGTTGAAGATGCCGCGTGCGTCCTGGCTCAGGATGCCAGCATACACCGCATCAGCGGCGTCCTCGACATACAGGTAATCCCACCGTTGCTCGCCCGCGGTCAGGGCTGGGCGTTCGCGTGCCAGGAGTGCGCGAATCACCGTGGGAATCAGGTGTCGCTCGTCGTCTTTCGGACCGTAAATGGACAGGAGACGGAGCCAGAGGTGTCGTATCCCTGCCAGTTCGCACATCTTCTGAGTAAGGAGTCCCGTCGATAGCTTCGCCACGCCGTAGGCCGTTACCGGCCGCGTGGGCGTATCTTCGTTGATCATTGCCGACGTCGGACCGTACTCCGCCTGGGAACCGATACCGATCCAGCAACGCACCCCAGCTTCCTGGGTGATGGTGACGAGATCGAGGGAGCCGACGACATTTGCGCGTAGTTGCCGCGCGTCGTTCCAGTGCGTCCTGGTGACGCCAAACCATGCGGTATGGACGACCACCTCGGGCGCCGCCGCCATGATGGCGGCACGCACCGGCTCGAGGTTCGCAATATCGGCCCTGAGCATTTCGACGTCATGAACAACGTCTGCGAGACGCCAGAGATCGCTCTCAGGACGTACCAATGCCGTCACGGTGTGCTTGTGAGCCAGAAGTTTTCGAACCACATACGATCCGAGATGGCCAGATGCCCCGGTGACCAGGCAATGCATGCGCTACGTCCGCACGGCATCGTGGAACGACGCGATCATATAGTCAATCATCGGAGGGGTCAGGCCGGGGTAGACGCCGACCCAGAACACGTTATTCATCACAAAGTCGGAGTTGGTGAGGTCGCCAACGATACGGTGTGGAGCCCTGCGGTACGCGGGTTGCCGAACGAGATTACCGGCGAACAGAAGGCGTGTCCCGATCTTTCTACTTTCGAGGAACTGTACGATGTGGTCGCGTGTGACGGGCGCTTCCGGTCGTACAGCGAGCGGGAAGCCGAACCAGCTCGGTTCTGAGTGAGGTGTCGCTTCGGGCAGGATGAAGAACTCTTCGAGATCGCGGAGCCCAGTAAACAGCGTTTGAAAGTTGCGCCGCCTCGCCTCGATAAACGCTGGCAGTTTCGCCAGCTGCGCGACACCGACAGCGGCTTGCATATCGGTTACTTTCAGGTTGTAGCCGATGTGCGAGTACGTATATTTGTGGTCGTATCCACAGGGCAGATCGCTGAGTTGCCAGGCGAAGCGTTTACCGCAGGTATTGTCCTTCCCCGGTGCACACCAGCAGTCGCGGCCCCAGTCGCGGAACGACTCCGCGAGTTTCTTGATCGTCGGTTTATTGGTCAGGACGCAGCCGCCTTCACCCATCGTGATGTGGTGCGCTGGATAAAAACTGGTGGTCGCCAGATCTCCAAAGGTCCCAACGTGCTTCCCCTGGTACGTGGCGCCGACCGCATCGCAGCAATCTTCGATGAAGCGAAGATTGTGTTGTTTCACAAAGGAACTGACGGCGGCCAGGTCGAACGGGTTACCGAGGGTGTGTGCCAGCATGACCGCACGCGTTCGTTTACTGAGGGCGGCTTCGAGATGCGATACATCCACGTCGTACGTGGGCAGTGTCACATCGACAAACACGGGAACCAGGCCATTCTGGATGATGGGATTGACGGTGGTCGGAAAGCCAGCGGCGACAGTGATCACCTCATCACCAGGAGCAAGTCGGCGTTCCGTGAGCGACGGCGATGTCAGGCACGAGAGCGCGACCAGGTTGGCCGACGAACCAGAGTTGACCAACATGGCGTGGCGGAGCCCGAAGACGCGGGCAAAGGCTCGCTCGAACTGTGCGGCAAATCGGCCCGTCGTCAGCCAGAAGTCGAGAGAGGAGTCCACGAGGTGCCGGAGTTCGCTGTCATCGAAGACGCGTCCGGAGACGGGGACGGGGGAGACGCCGGGCACGAACTCCTTCGGCGCGAAGGCGGCCTCATAGTACTGACCTACCAGTTCTGAGATCTGTGCCCGAAGAGTGTCGGCCGTCACGTCAACTGTCGCGGACATGCGCAAAAAACTCCTGGTACCAGCGGATGGTGCGCTGGAGTCCTGTTTCAATGTCAAACAGTGGAGACCACGCGAGGCGCTCGCGGGCCTTGGAGGCGTCCAGGTACTGGCGACGAATCTCATTGCTCGCCTCATTCCGGACGTCAGGTTCCAGGTGGCTTCCCATGAGGCGCAGAATCCGCTCGACGAGGTCACGAACGGTGATCTGTACCTCGTTGGAAAAGTTGAAGGCCTCTCCACGCAGGTCGGGATTGCCCGCGAGTTGCTCGGTGAGGAGCATGTACGCCGCGGCGCCGTCCTCGACATAGAAGTAATCGCGGACAAATTCCCCGTCGGAGCGAATGATGGGCCGCTGGCCACGCTGGATCGATCGGATCGTTCCCGGAACAATGCGGTTCCAGTTCAGGTCGCCGCCACCGAAAAAGTTACCGCAGCGTGTGATAGCGACTGGCATGCCGTAGGTAACCGCGTAGGTGTGGGAGATCAAGTCAGCGCACGACTTGCTGACATCGTACGGATGTTGGCCCTGGAGCGGTGTCGTCTCGTTGTACGGCAGCACATCCTGGTCCCCGTAGGCTTTGTCTGACGACGCCACCACGATTTGCCTGACGCCACCCACTCGTCGACATGCTTCCAATATGCTCCACGTCCCACGGATGTTGCTTTCGAAGGTTGACAGTGGGCTGCGGTTGGCGATCCCGACGATGGTCTGTGCCGCCAGGTGAATGACCGTGTCGACGGCGTACTCCGCGATCGTCCGTTCCATCAGCGCCTGGTCGCATAGGTCGCCACGCACAATCGTCACCTGTTCTGACGACGCCGTTCGCACGAACTCCGATTGAGGGACCCGATCGCGTACGAGGCAAATCACATCGGCGCCCGCATCAAGTAATCGCTTGACGAGCCAGCTTCCCACGAGACCGGTCGCCCCCGTGACGAGCGTCGGACGGTCAAGCCAGAATGCGTTGGAGGAGGTGCCGGGTGCGGCGCTATCTGCCACGCGTGTGCTCCCACACCTTCCAGGGAGCGGCGTTCGTATCCCAGAGTTCGTTGAGGTACAGGTACTCGCGGTACGTGTCCATGGCGAAGAAAAAACCTTCGTGACGATACGCCATGAGTTGTTGTTCCGCCGCCAGCCGTTCCAGCGGCTCACGCTCGAGGACGCACGCGGGATCGTCGCTGAGATAGTCGAACGCGCGTTTGTTAAAGACGAAGAAGCCCGCGCTTGCCCAGCCATCCAGTTGCGGCTTTTCGGTAAAGTCGGTGACCAGACCGTCCGAACCGAGACCGAGGACGCCAAAGCGGGACACGGGGCGTACGGTGGTGACGGTGGCAACGCGCCCGTGTGCGTGATGGAACTTGAGCACCTCGGCGATATTGACGTCGCTGACGCCATCGCCGTAGGTGACCATAAAGGTATCCCCATCGATAAATCGTTGGACGCGCTTGACGCGGGCTCCGGTCATGGAGTCGAGTCCCGTATCCGCCAGTGTCACATGAAAATCCTGCTCGGCGTGAACGTCGTGATAGATCATGCGGTGCTTTTCCCCGAGGTGGATCGTAAAATCGTTATTCATGGCCTCGTAATTGAGAAAATACTCTTTAATCATGTTGCCACGATAGCCGAGGCACAGAACAAACTGTTGCACTCCGTACCGGGCGTACATTTTCATGATATGCCAGAGCATGGGCCGACCGCCGATGTCGACGAGTGGCTTGGGCCGGTATTCGGTCTCTTCGCGGAGGCGCGTTCCCTGGCCCCCGCAAAGGATGATCGCTTTCAGAGCATGCTCCTCTTAGCCCTAACCACACCGGAGTGTACTACCATATCATGACCGTCACGTTGACGGAACGACAGACGCGCCGTCTATCGGGCATTATACATAACGGTCGGACATGACTATTGTAGCGTCCGTACCCGTGTGAGAGAAACTGTGGCTGATACATTCTGTACGCGACCGTCGTTGTGACCTGGCATGGTATCAAGGAGAACCGATGTATTGTTGTAACAGGCGGATGTGCGTTGGTGCGTGACACGCAAGAGGTTGATGTGATTGCGGTCAGTTAAACTTCCCTGGCCGACTCCCTCACCTACTGACTCAGATATGCCCCCATCCACCTCGGCCCCTGTGACAGCCCATTCTCTTTCTTCTGTTCGTTCCTCGGCGTATCGGCATTGGCGCGACGGATGGGATGACCTTCAGACACTCTGGGTTGCTGGCCTGGCGGTGGCGTGTGTGCTGCTCGGGCGCCTACTGCTGACAACCTCCCCTCGATTTCAAGGCAAAGCGGGGGATTGGGCACTGTATCTGCTCCTTGGCGCGGTCTTTCCACCCGTCGCGATCGCGCTTGTGGTGTTACCGCGCCGGTCGGCTTTTTTCACGGTCTTTAACTCTGTTGTCCAAATATGCGTTGTGCTCACGCTGATCGCAGTGACACTTGTTAGTACCGTCATGCAGCGACCGTTCTATCTGCTGGCCCTTGCCGCGGTTGAGGGGGTGGTGGTCGTGCGTGAAGCACGGCGGGGCGGACTCGCACTGAAGCCTTCGTACTTCATCGTCAGTGCGACGGTACTCGTCCTCTCGTGGGTGGGTGCGACACGCATGTTCTGGTGGGGGCGATATGACACGTGGATCTTCGGTTCTTTGTATGGGACCCTCGTCTTCGTTGGTGCGTTGCAACTGACGCTGGCCAATGTGTTTCCGCCCCAGCAAGCCACAATTGCTGGTGCCGCACAACCACACGCTACTTCGAACCTTGCGGCCAACCTCGGTGCAATGATGATCCTTGGGATCGCGAGCGTACGAACGGACCCCTCTTTTGCCGCACTCTCGACGAAATTCCACCACTGGGGGGTGTATGTCGGTCCCGCCGCTTCCATCCGGCAAGGGGGATGGTTGCTCTGGGATGTTCCTTCACAGTACGGGTTTCTTAGCATTTTGAGTATTGCCCTTCTCCCTGTCAAAGACGTCTGGGAGTCATTTCTTTTCCTGAATGGGCTTCTCCTGTTTTTATCCGCCTGCTTCATATTCGGCATGCTGCGCTCTCTCCGTCCTGGAAGCGCAAACTTCGTGTTTGCGCTCCTGGTGGCACTGGGCGCGGTATATCTGGTCGTGGGGTGGGCGCCGAGCTTCTGGGGGCCCACCGTGTTCCCGAGCATCGGCGCCTATCGTTATTTCTGGTGTTATGCCCTGCTTGCCGTCCTGGTGTGGGAATATCACAAAGGCCCACGTTGGTGGATCCTTGGTGGAGGATGCGCCGTCTGGTTGCTCGGTTTCCTGTGGTCTTCTGAGAGTGCCGTGTACAGTTCAGCTATCTGGTTGCCCGCGTACTCCGTCGTCGTGTGGCGGCGAACGCACGACCTGTCATATGCCAGGGAGGGTAGCCGTACCGCGGCTTTCCTCAGGTGGCTCGCACTTCCTCTTCTATTGTTCATAGCCGCGGGAGCCCTTATTAGCACATACTATCAGGTGCGTCTTGGCCACTTTCCGGACTGGTACGCTTTTTTCGAGTATTCGCTTTCGTTTGGCGGGGGATTCTTCGGCATCCCGTTGGATCTCAATGGCCCCGTAGACGCGCTCTTCGTGGTGTTTTGCACGCTCGCGACAGCTGTCGTCTATTTTCTCCAACGGCGTCTTGCTAATGCGGCAGTGCCGCTCCTCCTGGGATCCTGGGCTACGCTGTGGGTGACGGGTAGCTACTTTGTCTCGCGGAGTTCCGGGAACAATATGATGAATATGAGCCCGATGATTTGCGCCGTCCTCAGTATCACGCTCTTTCTTTACCTGCGAGAGGGAACCGAGGACACGACACGGATGCTTGTTCGTGCCAGTAGTGTGCCTGTCATCGTGGTGCTCCTCACCGCCGCATATGGAAACCTTGCTACTGTGTCCGGGTATCTTAAAGCCCCGCAGACAGCATATGCTCGGAACATCGCACAGACACTCCCGTCGCTTGATCCATCACTCCAGGCGCTTTTTGCTGAGGCAGGCGTGCGACCTACCGACCCAATCGTGTACTGGGAGGGCTTTGGTGAGCGGGGCGATGGAGATGATGGGGGTAACCTGCCACCCGCGTGGTCGTTTTCGGACGGTGGGCAGACCGTCATCCTGTCGACTATGCATACCTGGCTGCCCACCGCGCCATTCACACTTTTTCTCCCTTTAAAACCCGAACGCGCTGAGCTTTACATGGCGCGGTATTCAGCGCGTAGCCACGCGAGCGGTTGGCTTGTTCAGCGCCGTGCGACGCCATATACCACGCTGTCCTGGTTCACTGAGCAAGTGATGCGTACGCACGCGGCGACTCAACACTTTCAAAACGCAGATTGGGAGGTCTTCTGGTTCGCATGGAAGGGGTCGGAGCGGTAGGCGTGTATGGCCAAGGCAGAGCGACGCGACTGAGCCGTGGTCACTGTTGGGATTTTGACGGACTGCCACGGTATGCAATTCACCTGATCGTTCGAACCAGCCATGCATAGTAAAGAACCGGTGGGAATGCGCCGGGTGAAAGACGGCGGGATTGCGCTGGTTGTTTTATTGGGCGCGCTCATTGCCTACAAACCGTTCGCCGTCCCTTCCTTCGATTTCTATGACGCGGGGATCGCGGCGTATGGTGCGGTGCGTGTAGGGGCAGGGTTCGTGCCGTACGCGGACATGTATGACTTGCACGGCCCCGCCCCGTACTATCTACGCGCTCTGCTCTTTTACCTGTTTGGCCCCTCCATTCAGGTGATGAACACCGAGTTCCTGACCTTGAGCGCCGTGTACGTCGCTACCGCCTATTGGGCGTTACGCGGTTCGTCGTCGCGCGGAATATCCCTGATGCTCGCCGCATTGGCAGCCAGTCTTGCCGTGATTTTTACCGTACAATTTGGCATTGCGTACATTGCCCTACTCGTCGCTGTCGGCTGTGTTGTGCGTTACGCGCATGCGCTTCGAACAGGGTGGCTTGTCGCCACAGGCATGGCCATCGGTATATGCGGTGCGGCACGGTGGGACTTCGGGGTGTATGGCCTTGCCTCGTTTGGGTTGGCGCTGGTCTTTTTACCTTCAATGTACAGGGCTGCTGGCACGGCAGTGCCGGGAAGCACCGGGCGTGCCAGCCAGTCGCGTCGTTTAGCCGTGCTGTTCCTCGCGGCGGGTATCACAGCGGTGCCGTTCTATCTGGTCCCTCTCGTCCGTGACCCTGCGGCGCTTTTCCGGTCCATTGGGCTGGCCGTTGCCGTCTTCCCGTATCGGACGTTGCCATGGCCCCCGCTGCCGAGTGTGCGCGATGTTCTGCATGCTCGGATGACGTTCGGACAGTATCTCGACCGTTCCGTCTTCATATTTCCGGCGTACGCGGCCTTCGTCCTGATTCCCGTCAATCTGCTCAGCACGGTGATCGCATTGAAAGTAGGACGGGGTCAGAGGCCGAGTGCGGCGCTGTTTATGCACACCAGTATTACGTCCTTGCTTGGACTCTGCCTTCTACGCTATGGATCGTCACGCGCTGACCTTGGACACCTTCTTCCGATGACGGGAGTCCTGTTGCTGAGCGTCCCACTGCCTCTCTGGTGTCTCAGACAATTGCGCCTCCGGGAGTCGATGCCGAGTACGCTCTTGAGGCATGCCGTTGCAGGACTTCTGCTTTCTATGGTGCTTCCGTCAGGACTCCTGGGTGTGCAAGTGATCCTGCAGCACTGGAGCCAGCCCCAGCAACCACGTACGCTGCAGTCGGCTCCTATCTCATCCATGACAGCGAGTTCTGACGACGCACGGCTTTACAATGCGGTCGTGGCTGCCGTACAACGCTACACGGACCCCGGGGACTTCATCTTTTCTGGTGATCTCCATCACGATGAATTATCTGAAAACGACGTTCTGCTGTATTTTGCCTCTGGACGCCACGCGGGAGTACGTGATTACTCATTCGATCCCGGTGCAACGACCCGGCTGGATACGCAAGCGCGTATGGTTGCCGATCTCCAACGGAACCACGTGCAGCTGGTCGTACTGCGGGACTGGGGCTTTCCCATGGAGGCGAACAAGAGTCGGCAGAGTAGTGGGGTGACCGTTCTAGATGACTACATTGACGCGCACTACGCGGTGGCGGAGCGAATCGGCCCCTACTTTTTTCTTCTCCCCCGTCAGCGTGACGGAGGGTCGTGTGCCCGTCTGCCTTCGACAGCGTCAAACACCTATGGAATGATCGATGTTGAAGTTGATGCAGCTACCGGTGACACGACGGTGAGACGAGATGGACAAATTCGGTTAGAGGGCTGGGCCTCGGCCCCGATCGGTGGCGCTCCGTTGGACCACGTCGAGGTCACACTCAACGACAAACCAGTGCATGGGATACTCCAATGCATTCCTCGACCTGACGTGGCAGCCGTCTTCGGTCCAGACGCGCTCCACAGCGGGTGGTACGTCACCATTGATGTACGGGCATTCTCGCCAGTAGGTCCTCTTTCCATCGTGGCGAACGTGGTGGACCGGGATGGACAGCGCCACCCTTTGCAGGCTCGGCGTACCGCAACATTTCCTGAGGGCGTCCACGCCATCGGCCAGCAAAGCGACTCCGCGAGAGATCTTCAGGCACTCCCATGATCTGGCTGCGCGGCACATGACAGCTGCCGTTTATCTGCGAGGGTGCATGAGACAAGGAGGTCGTTGAACGGTGTTCACGGTGGGACTCGTGGTACAGGCGGTGCTACTCGCCGTGACGGTCATGGGTATCTTCGGGCTCATCGGCTACGGCATCGTCGCAGTGTGTGCCCCCGATTTGGAAGGAGACGACCTGCTCATCGTACCCGGTGTCGGTTTTGCGATTGCTGTTGTGTCCTGCACATGGTTGAGCCCCGTGTTGGCTGCGCCTTTTACGGTGACTATCCTGATACTTACCTTTGGCATTGGGTCGGTGTTTCTCGTATGGCGTCGTCGTACGTCAGTGATCCGGTCGCTCTCAGGCAGTGGGCGCACGCTCTGCTGGGGGATGTTCGGTGCCATAGCCATCTACCTCGGCTTGCTTGGATTTGTGTTCGCGGCGCATCGTTTTGCATATGATGGCAATGGTATTGACGCGCTCGTGCTATATGCCCCGGCGATCGAGTACTTGAAGATCCACCCCTACTCGCTGTTTGTCCCCTCACCCGTTGTTCCCGGTGAAATGCCCGATTATGCGCTGCAAGCTATGCGCGTCTGGGGCCAGAATGCGTTCCCCGCTCTCGGTCGTGTGGATGCGGCGATCAGTGCTCTCACAGGCTGGCCCGGCTACCAATTGATCGAACCTCTTGATGCGTGGTTTATCGCGTTTTCGCTTTTCCCGCTCTACGCATTATTCAAGCATGGCTTTGCGTGTTCGCGACGCGTGGCCGTCGCGGCGACGGTGTTCTCGCTTATCAACCAACTCAACGTTTGGGTATTCGGTATGGGGTTTTCCAGTCATACCCGCGCTATGCTGCTCTTTCCGACCTGCTTGCTGTTGATAATTGCCGCAGTCCGTACGGGAACCTATGGAGTTGCAATCCTGGCGGGGGTCACGTCGGCGGCACTCGTGGGTATTTATTTTCCCGTCGCGGTCCTCTTGATCCTCGCAGCCGGGGCATATGTCCTGGCAGTTCTCGTGCACCCCCCCGCCCACAACTCCTTTGTTTCTGAACCCAAGCCGACCGTGCTGGTCATGCTGTGTACTGTCCTGCTAGCACTCCCCAGTCTCTTCACATTTTTCGGGGTACAGGGCTTTCATGAGTGGCTATCTTTGCTTCAGGTGAAGTTTCCCGGCGCCGGAATCGAGACCTTTTTCCCCGTACGTGCCGTGCTCGGCATCGTCCCACTCACAGATGTTATGCAAGGGCACATATTCATCGGTGTGGGTTCAACAACATTCTGGCACCGCCCGCAATGGGAACATACTGGTAACGCTCTGGCAGCTGTCATTGGTGTCCTGGGGATGTTGGGATTCGTCACGCTGTTGTGGGAAAGAAAGCTGCCAGAAGTGACGATGGTTTTTGCTATCGCTGTCTACGTGCTGTATATAAGGTTCGTGGCTCGGTATCCATACGGATTTATGCGCCTGTTGTGCTATGTTTTGCCTTTCACCAGCATGCTCGTCGCTCTCGGTGCCATCCAGTTTCCCTGGTTACTGGGTCGGAGCCTCTCGAAGCCGTCATATCTACTGCATGTCCCTTCCAATGCCGACGGTACGGTTGGTAGAGTCGGTGTGTACTCATCGGTGCTCTCGAAACGCTCCAGGACACGGCGGGGGGTGCTGGCACACGGGTGGCGGGTGATAAGTATCGCAGGGATGGGTACCACGATGGGCGCGCAACTTTTCGCGTGGGCGGCAATGGAACGGTACATCGCCCAGATGCACACACCAGAGTTTCCCCCTGGTGCGTCAGGGCTGACCGTGCTGCAAGATCTGATCCCACTGGGAGCGCACGTCTACATGTATAACGATCTCTATGGTCCCGCTAATGCACACTTTCTCCTTGTAGCAGCTTCCTTTCTGCACGGGAGGGCGGTAACAGTGCAGGGCGGTTTCAATGATGCTGATCCGGCAACAGACAGGATCATACGTGCGAACGGCTTCCAGGGATACGACTACATTCTTCTTTCCCCGGTTGCCGCGCTGAGGTTGGTAGGCAGCGTTGAGCGGGTCTGGCAAGACAGTCAAGTACGCCTGCAGCTTTATCGGCGCACGGCAAATAACATTGCGTTTTTATCTGAAGAAGCAATCATGCCGGTCGTGGTCGAGTCCGTGCTACACCAGTTAGCGGCACGTGGCGTCCGGATTGATGTGGATGCTGATCGGGACGCTGTGCGGGCACTGATGCAGGTGTACATGGAACGGCCTGAACTACAGTTTTACGGACCTCCTGACGCACTCGATCTATCAGAGTACCTTGGTTCAGCCGTCTCTCGAGCCCCTACCAGTCCCCCGATGGCGCCCTATGTGGACCGCTACGCGGTGCTAGCGCGACAGGCCACAATGACCCCACCTATACAGGTGGATGTGTCTCCACTTTCCACCATCGCACCGATGCAGTTGAATCCACGCTACCAGAACGTGGAGTGGCGTATTGACGAACTGCTGGTTGAGCAGTCGGTCCAGCCAATCAATGGACCTTACGAATATCCACACGGGTCAGCGATCACAGTGGGCGGGTTTGCGCTGGACCCGACCACCAACGTGCCCGCAAGCGGCGTCACGATCCTCATTGACGGGGCACACGATGCCGTTGGTGAAGTTGGTCTTGCCCGGTCAGACAGCGTCACTGCGGACAAAAGCCCCGCCTCGCAGCGGACAGGGTTTCGCGTCGTGATACCGTCCGGGCTCCTGCCCGCTGGACAGCACCGCCTGACGGTAAAGATCGCAAGCGCCGACAGTCTATCTTATTTCGTGCCACCATGGTCGCTCATTATCGTCATAACATAGCGTGCTTATGAGCGGCGCATCACCGCGACGGGGCACCCTCACGGGGAACGGCATCGCGTTGTTATTGAACGCTGCAGGGCCGGGAGTGCGCGCTGCGTATATAATGAAATTCTTGCTCTACTTGGAAAGGTGGAACCGCTCGTATGTGCAGTCGCCAGCGTGGGAGCTCGCATGACCGCATTTCTCGTCCAGCCGAGAGCATCACTCGAATTATTACCGGTACGATCTGGCTGGTGCGGGGATGAACCTTCGTGGCCACAGCTCTGCGGAGCATGGCGCGACTTTTCAGCAGGCATCACAACCGTACCGGGGGCAGACCGACGACATGGGTACATCCACGGAAACCGGCGTCGGATCACATCTGGCGTCGCTCGGCAGTAGGAGTCTTCCCGGCAGTTCCGAGAGCAGCTCTTCTGAACCGGTCCTGGCTGAACAGTCCACGGTGGCAGGCGGAAGAGTCGTTACGTGTACCATTATTGCGAAAAATTATCTGGCGAGTGCGCGGGCACTGATGGCCTCGGTTCGGGAACGGCATCCCGAGATGACGCTCGTTACGCTACTCGTAGACGAGGTGGACGGATATTTTGATCCATCTACCGAACCATTTGATGTACTGCTGGCATCTCAGCTTCCCATAGCGCGGCGAGAGCACTTCTTCTTAAAGTACGACATTATGGAACTGAGCACCGCGGTCAAGCCATATTTTATCGAATCGTTGTTTCGCACGTACGCGGCCTCGAAGGTTATCTATCTGGACCCTGATATTATCGTGTACAGGCGGCTCGACAGAATTTTAGAATTGCTTGACTCCTACACGCTGGTGCTTACTCCTCATATTACTCACCGTCTTCATGACACACATCACCCCGGGGAACTGGACTTCTTGAAGGTAGGGACGTTCAACCTGGGTTTTGCCGCATTCTCGCGTTCCGGTGAATTATTCCATATGCTGCGCTGGTGGCAAGACAAGCTATATTCAGACTGTACACGCGAAGTCGAGCGCGGTCTGTTCGTTGATCAGCACTGGATGGATCTGGCTCCCAGTCTGTTCGATCGGGTCTATATCGAAAGACAGCCAGGGCATAATCTTGCCTACTGGAATATCAAGACACGTACGTTAGCTGCAGTAGCCGATGGGTACACCGTCAATGGCTATCCATTGGTCTTTATGCACTTCAGCGGCTTTGTCTATGACGATCCCGAGATCGTGTCGAAGCACCAGGATCGATTTATTATGGGGGACGTCGGCGAGCACGTCCGCGCTTGCTATGATGACTATCGTGACCGCCTGCGCCAGTGTGGATACGACGAGAGCAGATCCTGGCCGTATGCATATGGTGTTTTTCCTGACGGCGTGCCTGTCGCCGATATGCTTCGCGTTTGTCTTCGCAACTATGACCCGCTGGGCGAGCGTTGGCCCGACCCATTTGAGATTGATTGTCCCGGCGATTTTAGATCCTGGGTCACCTCGCCATCTGGCAAATTCGGGGGCGGCTTATCTCCATATGCGCTTGCCCTGTACTGGCGCCGAACTGACTTACGGGAGGCATTTCCTGGCGTCCCTTCAGGCGACACCCAAGGGTACGTTTCATGGTTTGTCCATTCGCACGAGCACGATCAGTCACCGGTTTTTCAGCACGTGTATGTCGATCCGGTCAGGCAGGTCTACCGTGCCACGGAAGTCTCGGTCGCGCGGGTTTCTCTCAGAGAGCGCGTCACCCACAGCGTGGGATACTATGCGCGCTTTCCAGTTGCCGTACTCCCCTACCTTCCGGCCAGGATGAGGCAGATACCGTTCACCTTACCATCGCGACCAGGGATGACCGGCAAGATTGCCTCCCGAATTCAGAGATCGGCCACCTTGCGGATCATGCGGAATCCCTGGCTCTTCCGCGCCGCTATGAGTGCTCGCCAGTTCGTGCGGTACCAGGGAAGCTCTGATCGCACGCGCCCCCTCAGTGACACAGCAGCGCCTGTCGCTCGGTCAGGCGTCGCGTCACATGGAGAGTCGCCCAGCACTTCGGCTCTGGGGGTCAACGTCGTTGGGTACCTTCGATCCGAGACGGGCGTGGGTCAAGCAGCGAGAAATGTTCTGAACTGTTTGGCAAGTGCTCGCTTTCCTGTGGCGGCGGTCGTCCTCGAAAGCGGGGACCTTTCGCGGAAAGGTGACAGAAACTCAGATCGTTTTCCCCAGGGCTTTCAGCATGGGATTAATATATTCAATGTCAATGCCGATATGGCGTTGCCTGTTCGCGATTACCTTGGACGTGACGTCTTTGCAGGGCGCTATAACATTGGCTACTGGTTCTGGGAAATGCCAATTTTCCCCGACCGCTGGTCCGGGGCGCTCGATCTCTACGACGAAATCTGGGTGTCCAGCGGATTTACCCAGGCGGCTATTTCATCGGTCTCCAGGAAACCGGTCGTCCGGGTACCGATGGCTATTGACGTCTCCCTGCCGGAAAGGTCGTCGCGGTCAGACGTAGGGCTGCCTGAGCATGCATTTCTCGTCCTGTTCTCCTTTGACGCGCTCAGCATTCCCGAAAGGAAGAATCCCTGGGCGGTGGTGGCGGCATTCGAACAGGCATTTTCAGTGGATGAACGTCTGCGGAACGTCCGACTCGTCGTAAAAGTCACAAATCTTGATCGTGTACCTGATGTGGAGCGTCGCCTTCGATCTGACGTCTCGCGGGTGAATGGCGTGTTGCTCGACACGTACTTTGACCGTCTTCAAACGAATGCCCTGCTTAATCACTGCGATGTGTACATCTCACTTCACCGATCAGAGGGCTACGGATTTGCAATCGCGGAGGCCATGTACCTGGGCAAGCCGGTGATCGTCACCGCATACTCCGGCAATATGGATTTCACGACGCCGAGTAACAGCTACCTCGTCCCCTATACGCTCGTACAATTGCCTCAGACGTACCCTCCCTACGATGTGGAAAATCACTGGGCTGAGGTCGACGTTGCCGCTGCGGCGGCCATCCTCCGCTCGGTCCACGACGACCCGGACACGGCACGTCGTGTGGGTAGGAGAGCCGCTGACGACATGCGGCGCTACAACAGTCCGCTGGTCGTCGCAGAGTCACTGGTAGCTCGCCTGGAGCGTGTCGCGAATGCACGGTTCCAATAGCTGTCCACCACTGCGATGGAGGCCGACGATACCGTCGCCGATAGGGAGCGCATGAAGATCCTCCACATGGTGCATGGCTATACTCCAGCACACGGGGGAACCGAACACCTGATCCAGTTGGTGTCTGAACAGCTGGTTCGAGATTTTCACGACTCTGTGACCGTGGCGACGCTGAACACCCGGAGCATTGAGGCGTTCATTGGCCGAAGGTCTGATCTTCTGCCGACGGGCACGAGTTGGATCCATGGCGTACGCGTTCTTCGGTGCCCCGTGATCACGTGGCCAGCTCGTCCCCTGTATTGGCTTCAGGGGGGCGCCTTTGTGTTGAAGTTGCCAGGGAATGACTGGCTCCGCACGTTCTACAACGGACCCATTTCACCGGTGCTGTACCGGGTAGCTTGCGCCGAGCCAGCTGATCTGATCGCCGCGTCCAGTTTCCCGCTCTTGCACATGCAGTATGCCATGTGGGCCGGGAAACGTCGCCACTGTCCCGTTGTGTTGCACGGGGGACTGCACCCCGAAGATCGCTGGGGGTTTGACCGGCCGCTGATTTATAAAACGATCGGGGCAGTTCAGCACTATATCGCCAATACAACGTACGAGCGCGATATTGTTGTCAAGCATGGCGTTGATGCATCCCGGGTGACGGTCATCGGACCTGGCACAGACCCCGATCGATTTTCGCGCGGTGATGGGGATGCCGTCAGGATGAGATACCGTCTGTCAGCCGCGCCCATTATAGGATTCATCGGGCAGCAGGCGTCACACAAAGGGATCGACACGCTGGTGAACGCCATGCCTCTGGTCTGGCAAGAACATCCCGAGGCTCAATTGCTGATCGCCGGTGCACGCACAGGCTTCTCGCCTCGCCTGGATCGCCTGATAGACGAACTGAAAGATCGGGGAGGGCGAGTCACGGTCGTACCAAACTTCCCTGAAGAAGAGAAGGCCGACCTGTTCGCCGCGTGTGACATCTTTGCCTATCCATCCGGATACGAATCTTTCGGGATTGCCTTCCTCGAGGCATGGGCATGCCGAAAGCCTGTGGTCGGATGCCGATCCGGCGCGGTTCCGTCAGTCGTCACCGATGGTCATGACGGCCTCCTGGTACCGTACCGAAACCCGAGCGCGCTGGCTGGATCGCTCTTGCGTCTCCTCGATGACGCCTCGCTACGACGCGACTTTGGAGAACATGGATATAGGAAGGTGCTTGAGCTCCATACGTGGCCGAGCGTCACGGCGGCGTATCGCAAGGTGTATGAGCGAGCGCTGGATGGCTACGGTCGAAAGCTCTAGCGCAGGTCCTGGACGGGACAGCCCGGTTGCGATCCTCGCCTTACTCGACGTCCTCTCGCAGGCCGCTTTTTGACGAAGCTGGTCGCAAGGGAAATTTCGCTGGCTTGTTGAATGTTTCCGTAATGGCATTCTGAAATCGCAGATTCACCGCCTCTCGACCGTGCGTGCGCGTGATGGTCATGCGACCGTTCTGCGAGATCTGCTTCCATGTGTGCGCATCTGTGAGCAACCGCGTGATGTGCTGTGCGAAGGTTCGGGCGTCGTTCGCAACAAGCACATCGTCCGGATGATGTACATCGAGTCCCTCGATGCCTATGTCCGTAGAGACACAGGGGGTCCCTACGGTGAGTGACTGAATAAGCTTTGTCTTGGTACCGGCCCCCCACAGGAGCGGTACGACGGAAACACGGGCGTGGTGAAAATATGGGACGACCGAAGGCACCCACCCGATATATTCCACATGGCGTGGGGGAGCGCCAAGTGTTTTCACCACGGACTCGAGCTTGTTGCCCACGATTTTGATGGGATGTTTCTCTAAGAGTTCGGTATCAATGAACGGGACGATGTCACGGAGTAGATAGTCCATCGCCTCGATATTCGGCGGGTGGCCGAAGTTCCCCACGAACAGGATACCCCGGCGCTTCTCGTACGGAATGACAGAAACGGGCATATCTTCGATGAGCGGTATCGCATAGGTATGCTTTGGATCAGCAACCACGTCGCTGATCCACTCGGCTTCTTTATCGGAGACTGCCAGGACACTGTCTGCCGAGGCATAGACATTAAACTCGCGGACAACATGATCACCATAGCCACGATCCAGGAGAGGTGGGACCGACGCGTGACTGTGGGAATGAAAGACACTCCTCGCTAACCGCAGAAAATGGAGGTCGATCGAGTCCACGATGATGCGTGTGGATGGTGACAGGGAGCGAATAATGGGCGCATACATCTCAGCAACGTTCCAGAACGTGAGGATGGCAAGGTCAAAAGCACCGGCAGAAATAAGTTCGTTAGGGTTAGTAATATAGTCGTCAGCCGCATGTACAGAAGCGGCGCCCGCATATGTCGCAACGCCCATACGCCGCAGGAGCGTCGCATAGTTCTCCTCTCCGGTCGCGTCGTGACCGATGAAACTGACCGCCCAACCCGCTGCTCGAAGGAGTTCAATGAGATGAAACGTACGCTGAGACCCACCTTCGCGGTCATACTCAGGCATCCGCGGTGCGCACACAAGTGCGCGCCTTATAATCATACGTGGTCGCCTTGATGGGAGTAATCGCGAACAGCAAGAGAGTGCAGGAGTGCAGTATTAACCTGTTTCGGATGTGGAAGATGATACTTCAAAATTGAACGCCACTTTTCGACAAACTTTTCTTGGTTGATCACTTGGAAGCGTTTCGTCCCTTTTGTGGTGTCAGTACCGGATGTTGCACCTTCTCTGTGTACAATGACGCTCATCGGTTGATAATATACCCGTCTGCCAATCTCACGTACACGAAAGCAATAGTCCGTATCTTCATAGTATGCGGGCGAAAAAATCTCGTCGAACCCCCCAAGTTCACGGAATAATGCATGTGGGGTTGCGAGAAGAGCACCCGAGCAATAATCCACCTCCCGGGTATAGTTGTAGAGAGGTTTATTTATTTCTGCGTCGCCATTGCCGAAGTTATAGCCAGAGCCATCAGAGAAGATTACGCCACCGGCTTCTTGAAGCGTGCCATCTGGATACACGAGCTTGCCTCCGACGACACCAGCGTCGGGGTAGTCGTTGAAGGTACGGAGCAACGCCGTTAACCACCCGGATTGCGGCAACGTATCGTTATTCAGGAACACGATGTAGGTGCCAACAGCAACTTCTGCCCCTCGATTGCAACTACGTACAAAGCCAAGATTTTCGGCATTGCGGCATACTCTCAGGCGACTTTCGTCTTGCTGTTGTCTCTGCAGGAGTGATGGTGTGTCATCAGTGGAAGCATCATCTACGATAATCACTTCACACCCCATGTCGTTTGGAATCGTCTTGAGGACTTCGCTCAGGCACGCGATCGTATAGCTCGCGTTATTGAACGCGGGTATGATGATGGAGACCAGTACGCTCGCAGGCGCATCGTCCGGCACCGCGCTCTTTGGCCGCACCCACGCTACCTGACACAGTCCCCGGGATACATCGATCGAGGACGTGTTTGCTGTCCTGCCGTCGCTGACCGAAACGACGGCTCCACTGCTTACCCGCAGTGCCTCTTGCTGTGCGAGAGCGGAGGCAGTATCGGGGATGACGACAACATCGATCGTCTCGTCGAGGTACGGTAGGTGCTGGGTTCCCTCCGGTATCAGGGGAGAAATTACGGTGTGATCGACATACGCTTCCCTGAGGTGCAGGCCTGTGTGCCAATCGAGGATGACGGCATCGCGCCCCGTGACTTGCTCATGCCTGGCAAGGACGTCCGACAGCGTCGTCCACATGTCTGTGTTGGCCACACCGATGCTGACTCGGTCATACGGAACATGGACGATGCGTTGCAAACAGTGACCATCCCCGTCCGAGCACTCGATCTGAAGTAGGTATGGTGACTCTCCTGCATCATCCGGGGGTGTCCCGTGATAACGCAATCGAAAGCCGGAACGAGAGGCCGCGGGAATGGTGGGGAATCTATCGCCGATATCGGGGCGTGATAGGTTCGCGAGTGTGGAGGCGAGGAGGTGTCCCTGGTGATACATGTGGGCAGTACGAGGGCGTGTGCTCGTGGGCCAGATCACCCAGCCTTCCACTTCGAGCAGTCCACGTTTCCAGACGGCGCGGTCGATTTCGGCCTCGGGTTCAAGGGCTGACGTAAGCAGTACGTCCACCGTAGCTTCGGCTGTGGCACAAAGCGTGTCAGTGACGCGCACGATGAGGGTGTGCATGCCGACTTCGAGGCCGGGAAGGTGAACGATACCCGCGAACCCACTCCGTTCCGCGTTCGGGGTCTTGTACTGCCCTGCCACATCGGTGCGGACGTGGCCATGGACCAGTGTGTCCGTTCGCTTATCGCCAATGAACACCTCTACCCTGGCGATCGTGACAGAGTCGATAAAGCTAAATGCCCATCCACTCACATGCACCTGACCCGCTGTGAGACTGCGAGGGCGCGGCCTATCAATATGGACGATGATGTGCGTAACCACCACGGTCACGGTCTGCACCACGTGTTGCCCCTGCGCAGTTGTCGCACGCACGGATAGCATGTGCTCCCCAAGACACGTATCGGGCATGTCGAATTCTCCGTCAAAACCGCTGTGTCGCGCGTGAGCGTAGGGGTACAAGGAAAAGACATCTGGCCTCGCGACTCCGTAAGGTACGGGTCCCAGAGCAAACTGTCCAAGGAAAGCACGTACATCAGTTATCGGGTCAGTCGTGCCGAGCGCCCAGCCGGAAATCCTGGCACGTCCCGCCCATGTGATGCCAGTTACCGGGACGTCTACCTGCATGCGGATCGGAGGCACCACAACCGCCACTTGTGCTTCGGCTGTATGCCCAGCCGCATCGGTGGCACGGACGGTGAGGTGCTGCTCACCGGCAGGGAGGGATCCCAGATCGACGGTCCCACTGAAGCCACTGGCAGCCGCTTGAGGGTGTGCTAGCATCTGTGCCACATCCGGGCGCGGCAATCCATAGTGCAGCGAGCCAAGGAGATGGTGTCCGACAAGCACCTCGACCTTTGCGATGCTTTCCCCGTGCGCCACGGCCCATCCTTCGACAAGCAGGTGAGGCCCGGCCTCTGCTCCTGCCATCGGGACGTCTACCTGCATGCGGATCGGAGGCACCACAACCGCAACCTGTGCTTCGGCGGTATGCCCAGCCGCATTGGTGACACGGACGGTGAGGTGCTGCTCTCCGGCAGGGAGGGATCCCAGATCGACGGTCCCACTGAAGCCACTGGCAGCCGCTTGAGGGTGTGCCAGCATCTGTGCCACATCCGGGCGCGGCAATCCATAGTGCAGCGAGCCTAGGAGATGGTGTCCGACAAGCACTTCGACCTTTGCGATGCTTTCCCCGTGCGGCTCGGCCCATCCTTCGACAAGCAGGTGAGGCCCGGCCTCTGCTCCTGCCATCGGGACGTCTACAGACATCGTTGGTGCTTCCGTTGTCTTGACGTCGGCCCGTGCCTCAGGTGGTTGTGAATTATCTCGTCTGCCACGCTCTAAGGCGGCATTAAGGAACCTGACGAGGATAGCTTTCTTCAGCACCTATTGAGCGAACCTCATGTACAGTATCTGCCGTTTTCGTAACGATACGTGGTTCAGAAGTAGAATTGGGACGTCGGCACACGGTTATTCCCTGGCAGAGCGCTCCACTATTCTACCGCCCGGCCGCAGACAGTATAGCCAGCTCCTGAACCGGTAACAACCTGGGGGCATTGTTTCCGGGCAGGAGCATGACAAGTGATTGTTGCTCGTAAACATTTCTGCCAGATCGTCTAGGGATACCCTATCTGTCAATATAAGATGGGACACTTTTCCCCGGGAAAATAGAGAGCAAGTGACGAGGGCGAGCAAGGAGAACATTCCGTGAGAGGATCCCCGCTCGCATCCCGGAATGGGACCGTAGCATCATCAAACCCAGAAGTCAGTGACCAGGCGCACCGTCGGACACTGACGGCCGCATACAAACTGCGCATCCTCTGCGAAGCGGACCGCTGTGCCTATAGGGAACTGGGCGCACTGCTGCGTCGGGAAGGTTTGTATTCGTCGCAGTTGGCGCTGTGGCGAAAGCAGCACGCCGAAAGAAGCTTGACGGCCGTGGGATCACAACGCGGACGTCCCCCCACCGTCACGGCGGAATCTACTGCCCTGGCGACCTGACGTGCCGAGCACGAACGGGTGCTGCAGAAACTGGCGGCAGCCGAGTTGATCATCGATATCCAAAAAAAAGTCTCCGCGCTCTTGGGGTTGACCACGTCCCACGACCCGACCAGCGGGCCATCATCATGGAAGCCGTCTCCGTCTTGCGTCCCACGACCGGCGTGCAGACCGCATGTCAGGTGCTGGGGATGCCGCGTGCTACCTGGTATCGGCAGCAGACCGCGCAGGTGGCAGCCGCGTCGGAATCGGGTGTCGGTGAAGTGGCACCCTGCCTCAGAGCACCCCACCCGCGTGCGCTCAGTCAAGGCGAGCGGCAATCTGTGTTGGAGATCCTGCATAGTGACCGCTTTGTGGACACCGCTCCTGCAGAAGTCTCTGCCACGCTCCTTGATGAAGGTCGTTTCCTCGCCTCCGAGCGGACGATGTACCGCATCCTTGCCCAGGCGGGAGAAACCGGCGACCGTCGGAACCAACGTGTCCATCCGGGGTATCAGAAGCCTGAACTCCTGGTGACCGCACCTAATCACGTCTGGAGTTGGGACATTACCAAGCTGAAGGGTCCCCAGAAGGGGAGCTTCTTCTCCCTCTATGTCCTCCTGGACATCTATAGCCGCTATGTGACCGGTTGGTTGCTTGCCGACCGGGAGCAAGCGTCGCTCGCCGAACGCCTGATTGCCGAGGCGACCAGCAAACAGGAGATTCCACCAGGTCAGCTGACGGTCCATGCTGATCGCGGCTTTGCCATGACCTCCCAACCCGTCGCCTGGCTCCTCGCAGACCTGGGAATCACCAAGAGCCATAGCCGTCCCCATACCTCCCATGACAATCCCTTCTCAGAAGCACAAGTCAAAACCCTCAAATATCAGCCCGACTTCCCCGTCCGTTTCGGTAGCATCGCAGACGCTCGCGCCTTCTGTCGCCGCTTCTTCGCCTGGTACAACACCTCGCACCGCCACGCGGGCATCGGCTACTTTACTCCCGAGGCCATCCATCTCGGACACGCACCCGATCTTCACGCGGTCCGTACACAGGTGCTCCAGTCAGCCTACCATCGCCATCCTGAGCGCTTCGTCCGGCAGGTCCCCCAGCCACCGGCGCTGCCCACCGCCGTCTGGATCAACCCACCCACCCCTTTAAAAGAAACGGAGGTTGCACACTAATATCGGCGCTTTCGTGTCCCATTCCTATTGACAGGTTGCGATATGGACGTGCTATGCTGACTCCTTGACGGGTAGCCAGGGTACAGCGGATGAGGAATTGGACAGGCAAGGACCTCGGCTGAGCTATGGAGCGGCTGGCTTTGAAGCCTGGTACATACTAAAGGCGAAGTTCGTTATCGTAATGAGGATTGCATCTGTAAAGGATCCGGTGTTCTTACGTCGAGCGTATCCAGATAAGGGGCGCCATGTACGTGCGACTATCGTAGGAATTGCTGTTCTCCTTTTTGTCAGTCTGGCACTGCGTTTATACCACCTCGACTACTTCAGTCTGTGGCTGGATGAACTGACACAGTACTTTCACTCGGCGCGACCAGTTGCAGACCTGATACAAAATTCTCCTGACGAAATGTTCCTTTCTTACCTGTTCGGTCACCTGTGTATTCGTCTACATCTTGATGGCAGTCCATGGTTACTTCGCCTTCCAGCGGCTCTTTTCGGTGTAGGCACTGTTGTATGCACATGGCTGCTCGCCCGTGAGTGTTGGGACGAGCGAATGGCCTGGATTACTGGTGTGCTTGTGACCGTGTGGCCAACATTGATTGTCTACAGTCAGGAATACCGCACGTACAGTATGTTTACGATGCTTGCGGTTCTGTCGTGCTATTTTTTGGTACTCGCACTCCGCACCAACCTACCGCTCCACTGGGTACTGTTTTCTCTCTTCACGTTGTTGGATCTGTTTAATCATTTCGCGGCCCTATTTACTTTGGTCAGTTTGCTGCTCTTCACGGTGTCCTCTTTCGGCATCGATGTTGCTAAGGTCTGGCATTCTCGGTCGCGCGTCACGTGCGCACTCAAACATATCCAACCACGGGCCTCCTGGGCTGCGCTCAGTTACGCGATCGTCGGCGTTGGTTACCTGCCAGCTTCCTTGTTCCTCGCGAGGTTTCTATCGCATCCAGAGATCGTACCTGACCGGGCACGACTTCCAATTAGCCTCGAGAGCGTCAGGGCTCTTTTTGGTCGATTACTCGGCGTGGGAGAGGGATGGCAGCTGTTGCTTATTTCCATTATCGCGCTCGTTGGTCTCGTCTGCGCATGGTGGCACAGGCCTCGCACCGCTCTCCTGATTACTTTCTGGATCCTCGTTCCCCTCGCCGTTTCAGCACTCAGACCTGGAGGCGCGACAGTGATGACGTCGGCGCGCTTTCTGCTCTTTATCGTTCCCCTCTACCTGTTGCTTATGGCGGTTGGCACCCTGGTCTTTGCCGACCGCGCAGCCGCCTGGTTGTACTCGTTGTACAGGACCACGACGGGATCATGGGGCAGTAAACGTAGCCAACCGATACTGCCATCAGCTCCTCCTCGAACCTGGCTATTCGCCACCCTTATGGTGGCTGCGACCGTGCTCGCTCTCGTGATCCTTCCAGGGCTCCTGAGTACATACAGTCTAAATCCAAAACCGCTGCCAATGAACGGTAGAGACGCGTATGACTATGCGCTCCGACAGGTCGGACCACAAGACCTCCTTCTCGAAGTTACTTCGGCCACGGGTGGTCATGTCCACTGGTATGCTTTTTACGAGTCGTATTTCCTGCGCCCCGCAGTGCGGCCATCCGGTCTGTCGGTCGCTTTTGTCGATCAGACATTGTTTCCCCCAAATGAAACGGCGATGGCGAATCTGAAGGGCCGCCTGTACGCGATCTTCATGATAGACCCGAGCGAAGAAGGGGCGCTTCGCCAGGCCGCTGGGGATTACTTCACTGTCACCTGCTTTACCCGGATGTGTACCTTGATGGCCACAGATCGTGCGGCGGGCGCAATGTCCAATCAGATCCACACGTTTTTCAAGAGGTTCTTGCCATTGAATCCTCCCGATTTCACGCCCGGTTTACAGGCAAGCCAGCAAGACCTTCTACGGCGCTGTGAAGATGCGGCCCAACGGGAGAGAGAGCCTGCACTCCAATGCCCCGTGGAGTGATGTCCGGCGCCGCAACATAGGACATCTCGAGACTGGTGGTAAGCAATGGGCGCGACTATAATCGGTGTTCGTGGCAGTTTCACGCCACGGGTCAGAAAGTACGAGGATGCGCCTTTATTTTGAGCAGGGCACGTAGCCGATGGCGACCGCACTTGCCAGGCAGTAGTTGTGGGCGGTGACACATCGTCCCGCCCATAGGCAGCAGGGGCATCATGAGCACGGAATCTCAGGCAGTTCCTTCCGTGCAGGCCACGGCACCGATCGATGTGGGTAAGGGCAGACCAGGGAGCTTCCTGGTGCTTCTCGTGCTCCTATCTGCTGCCCTCTTTAGCCGCTATGTTGACCCCAGGAGCCTCTACGACCTCAATCCCTGGCCCGATACCGTTGAATATGTCACCGGGGCGCGGAGCATCCTGCTCGACCACACCTTTGTCATTCACATCAACGATTATGTGCTCCCCAGCAGATACAGCCTTGGATTTCCGCTGCTTATCGTGCCTGTGCTGCTCGTTACAGGAATCGACTACACGCACGCGATCTACACCGTCCTGGTATTAGACGGTGTCCTGATCGTCAGCACTTTTTTTCTTGCTAGAATCCTGTTTGGAGACGTGGCGGCCGTATGCGCCACATGGTGTGTCGTGACATCTCCCACCGATCTCTACGCTGCACAACACATCATGAGTGATCTGCCAAGCACTACCTTTGTTGTCCTGGCCATGGTTCCTTTGGTCGGTTCAGTACTGCTTTCCCAAAAATTCCCTCGTCAACTGATCCTTGCCATCGTGTCCGGATTGGTGCTCGGCTACGCCTGCTGGATACGCCAGACAAATATGATGTACCTTCCTATATTTGCGCTCTTTCTGGCAGTGTGTGGTGCGTCTTTCATCACGTCTCGACGAGGAATGCTTTTTCATAAAACACTATTGATCATCAGCATAGCCGGAGCATGGATGCTCACACAGATACCTATTTTTATCTATAACTATCGTACCTTTGGGTCTATCGGTAAGAATGGGTACAGTTACTGGGTTCCTTACTGGTATGGCGATGTTACGAGAACGTTTTCTTTGCGGAATGCTTTCGGTGAAGGAAACCACGGTTTCGTGTACGTGAAGAGTCTCTTGTCTTTGCCCGGCCCCACGATTTTTCATGGAAGTACCCTGCTGTACCTTCCCGTGGTTGTTATAGGCGTCGCTACTGCTATCCTTCGCATTTATTATATGCCAGGGCATGGACGTGTTCGGTTGACACGGTCACGAGATACCGATGACACGCATGCGTACGTGGAACGATGGGCTGCCGCGATGATCATCGGCATGACCATATTCACATCTGTTCTCTACTCGCTGTACTTTTCGCCCGCTGACTTGAGATTTATGCACACGGTCATCCCTTTGATGTCCGTTCTGGCGGGGGCGGGATTTTATGCCTTCAGTCACATCATTATGAGGGCTTTATCCCATGTACATCTTTCAAACAAAACGGTTAGCGCAGTGCTTTTCATCATCGTCGCAGGTGGTATGGGTTATGAGGTTGGTCGAATGGTAGTGTCAAGCTGTCTCTGGCAAGCGGCGAGGGCTCACAGGGAATTTTTTTTGCCAATTGACTACACATGGATTCAATTAGTGAACGAGCATACGGATCCAAGTGCTGTTATTGTAAGTGATAGTGTTCCACCGATTCTGTTTACCGCCTACCAGCCAGAAGGCAGTAGGAGAATGATGGTTCCGTTCAAGAATCACGAGCTGATGCCCGATGACAGACCCCTGAGCAGCTTTCGTGAAAACTCTGGTGCCGTCAAAGAGGCGATGAAGAGGCACGTGCAGGTATTCTTTGTCGGTGATCCTGCGTCGTTTAAATCGCTACCTGAGGCACGCGGGTTTTTGTTGACTCCGACTGTCAGCCAATCCTATGCAAATGGCGCTGCGATGCTCACATTGTATGCTGTCGGTTTAGAGCCCTGAACGTATGCTGGGGAGAAGACGATGTTGGCTTACGGTCGTCGGCAAAGGAAGTGGTTGGTGTTTGGACCAGGAGGTGGGGATGCTCGTTGGCCCCGCACGTGTCCGACATGAGCGTGGTGCTGTGGCGCTTTGTGCAGGCACACGGGAGCACGGGCGTATGTGATGGGGATGGAACCGTGATCACCCGGAGACCGGCGTATGGAAGCAAGAACCATCGACTGGTGGGGTCTTCCATGGCTTCGCAGGTATCTGCTACACGTTCGAAAGCAGTGTGATGCATCTCGCAAAGCATTATCTGGACACGTCGAAGTCACGTTTCAGGAGCGGTTCATCGCTCGCGCTCGTCGTCGCACTTGCGCTATTTGGCATGCTGGCGAGCACGAGCATTCGCACGCCTGGAGTAGAGTACGACGAAGCCCTTTTCGTCAACGCGGCTATTGGTGGAAATACAGATGAGTTTGTCTACCGAAGAATGTTTGGCGTACCATTTATGCTGATGCCGTATATCGGTGCTTTAAAGGCTTATATCTACTATCCCGTCTTTTACGCGTTTGGCGTGTCGCCTGAGACTATCCGATACCCGGTGATCGCTCTGTCCCTGATCACGGTCGTCATTATCTGGCGGATAGGTCGATTGTGCTTCGGACCCGTGACCGGCTCAATCGTTATTCTCCTAATTGCTGCGGACCCCACGTTTATTTTCATGAGTAAGCTCGACTACGGTCCCATCGCGCTCATGATGCTCTTGAAGAGTGCGGCCCTGTTATTTTTCTTCAGGGCAATCACTACGCGTGCTGCCGGCAATATCGTCGCATTCGCGGTTTTCTGTGTACTGGGAATATTCGACAAGCTGAACTTTATTTGGTTTCTCGTTGCCATTGTGCCCGCAGCGATCCTGACCTTTCGATCAGATCTACTGGCACTGTACCGTCGTAATGTCGCGCAGGCCACCTGGTCTGTTCTTTTCCTTGGCGCATGTGTGGCCTTTGCCGTGATGAAGGGCATCGTACCCCTTCTGTCTGGCCAGCGTTTTGATGTCATTCGACGTTTGCCTGCAGATCGCCGGTTGTATGAGACGACGATGGACGGTACTGCCCTGTATTACTTTGTCACGGGTACGGTCCTACCCTTTGGTACCTTCGCAAATATCGTGTCACTTGTAGGCGTATTCGGGGCTATGTGGATTGTGGCGCTGTCGGTGGTACGGTATCGGTGGAGACGACCAATAGCACTAGGGACAGATTGGAGAGATGGCCTGCCACTTTTTTTCCTCACGCTTTGCACTACGATGTCTCTCGAGATCATCGTGACCCGCGACGCGACAGGCCCCCACCACATGATGATGCTCTATCCCTTTCATTATTTTCTGCTGGGATCGGTCGTGATGTTTATCGCACGGGCCTGGAGCGCGGGCAAGTTCTCGCGTGCGAGAGAGTGCGCGCTCCATGGGGCTGCCGTCGTGACCGATGCATCAATTTGGGCTGGCTTGCGTAGACGGTCGTCCATAGAGCCAGTGCTGATTGCGGCCACTTTGCTGCTGGTCGCCGCCGAACTGCGCGTCGATGCGTGGTACGAGACGAAATTGAACGGGAACTTCCACTACAGCAGTGCCTGGTCGCCGCAGATTTATGATCTTGCCGTATATGCGCAGCAGCACAGTGGCGACGAAGTCATCTCAGCGGACTGGGGCATTCATAATCAGGTCTTTGCGCTCGTGGATGCGTCCACGCGTCGAAAATGTCTGGACCTATGGCCGACGTTCCAGGAAATGAACGACCCGGCCGCCTCGATAGACTTTTACCGCGCATTCTTCAGTGACAAGTCGGGCGTCGTTCTTGTCCATGCAGAAGGTGCCGCGATCATGCCTCGCGCACGGGACCAGTTTTTAGCTTTCGCACACTACTATGCTGTTCCCATCCGCTTGTCGTCCACATTTGTGGATGGCCAGGGACAACCCGTATTTGAAGCCTATAGCTTTTCGGCCTCGCCGTAATCGTTGTTCTCGTAACGCTCGGATATACGTTGATGGGGGTTACGTCGCGTCGTCGGGCGCTGCCATCGTTTCCCTTGCGTGTATGAGCTTGGTCTCCCGCTGCTTGCCCGATGCAGTTCGCTCTTGCACCGGCTACTGAGGCTTGCTGATGACTGCGCGAGCGTGAACAAGTTCAGCATCCAGCCCTTGCGCCCAGGCGGTCCGCTCCTGTACCAGGGCCTCGAGTCCGGCAATGACCGCACGAGCGTGAACAAGTTCAGCATCCAGCCCTTGCGCCCAGGCGGTCCGCTCCTGTACCAGGGCCCCGAGTTCCGCAATGACAGCACGAGCCCGAGTAAGTTCAGCGTCTAGCCCCTGTGCCCATGCCGTCCGCTCCTGCACTGTTGCCTTGAGTTCTTCTACATTGCGGTCCATCTCGCGAAAAAGAACCGAATTCTCGACTGTTTCGAGCTGCTCAGTCAGGTAGAGTTGCAACTGTTGATGTTTGGTCAACAGGTCACGGTAGCGGTCTTCGAGGGTGGGCGCTTTCCAGCCAGGAGAGCCTGTGGCGACTCTGTGCCCGGCCGTCGTATCAACACCACGGGGAAACGGCGGGACGGTGTGGCCAACGGCGCGCTTCGCTGCCACGAGGTAGTCATGTCCGTGGCGCACATCTGGTTCCACGTCGGCCGGTTGACGGCCTGGCAGACGGTGCTGTTCACCTAATGAGGCGACTCGCTGTCCCAGCATAGAAAAATAATGTTCAGTCGCAGGAGCGTGTTGTTGATCCGCGAAAAACATCCGCATTTGGTCGGGGATGTTGTCACCGACAGCCACAACACCAAGGCCGTGTCCAAAGAGAAATTCGAAGGTTGTATAGCGGTTTTTTAGCTCTTTCCACCAACGCCACACGCCAAAGTCCTGCTGATGTTCGGCAATGTCATGCAAGATGACAATGCCTGTTCGGCTCATCTTTGGGAGCCACAGTTCAAAGTCGTGACGGACCGCATCGTAAGTGTGGGTGCCGTCGATGTGAAGAAGGTCAATAGTCCCATCCGCAAAATGATCAAGAGCATCATCGAAGAGACTACGTATGAGGGTCGAAAATGACCCGTAGTGAGCATCGTGGTATGCCTTCAACTCCTCGTACACAGAAGCATCGTATTGGTTCGTATGAATGTCTCCGTCCCAGCTGTCCACCGCGTAGCAACGTGTTTCCAGTCCAAGTGTCATTACCGCCTGACAAAAGGCGGAGTAGGAATCGCCCTTGTGGGTGCCTAACTCCACCAGACACTTCGGACGCACCATTTGGATCAGGGCGAATGCGAACGGAATGTGCATATGCCACGGCGACATATCCGTCAATCGCTGCGGCGTCTCAAGCGCTAGGCCATACTCCTCTGGGTTAAACGATGTGACCAACCATGGCCTCCTCACTCCCCGAAAACCTCGTTGCGGTGTCGTACGTTGCCAGTAGACACCTGTCCAGTCAATCGCCGTAATCGGGTCGTGGATATTGTGCGTGCGGCGGTAGTCCTGCACTGCCTGGCGACAGCAGGCCATACAGCCGTAGTCGTCGATGATCACATACCCCCCCACAGCTAACTTCGGATACAGGTACCGCAGTCCATCCATCGTCGACTCGTAGAGATCGCCGTCGAGGCGCATCACCGCCAGTTGCTGTATCGGCGCGTGCTCCAATGTGTCACGAAACCATCCCTTCAGAAACCGTACATGGTCATCGAGCAGACCGTACCGCTCGAAGTTCGCCCGTACTTCATCGAGCGGGATCGCGAGCTCTTTGTACACGGTCAGATCGGCTCCTTGATCCGCTGGATACAGCTCTACATTTGGGGGCGGAAGTCCTTGAAATGAGTCTGCAACCCACACATTGCGGTCCTGCACGCCGTAGGCCCGGAGAATTGCTTTCATGAAGATCGTCGCTCCGCCTCGCCATACGCCAGTTTCGATAAGGTCGCCTGGCACGTTCCGGGTCAACACGTCTTCAACACAAAACTGGAGGTTATCCAGTCGCTTGAGACCTGTCATGGTGTGAGCAAATGGGGGCCAGTCGTTGCCCTCACGGCGAGCATCCGGGGAGAAAGGAGGTGATTCAAAGTCACCGTAGACCCAGTTTGTGAGAGACCGTTTCATGAGGTCCAGATACAGGGCGACAGCAGGACTCTGAGCAACGGAGCGCCTCGTCCAGCGGAATGTTGGTAATCGCACCATGATCTCCTTTTATAACATCTGCCTCACAGCACCGGTCAATTGGAACCTCAGGGACACGCTTCCTGGAAGAACGCTGCTCACCATGATGTTGGTCGTCTGGAATGTGCCTATTTTCGTATGATCGATGGTGGCTGGCGCGGCACCACCGCTTGTTTGGCTACCGTTCTCCATTTCGACGCGTTGCGACATCGTGATGATGGGACTGCCCATAGGTGTATTGTCCGCCACTGCCGATCGGACTGTCTGCAGAGCAGTGTATTCATGCGTTACGACACGGCTACCTGGCCATTGCTTGCTTTCTCATCTTGATGTATGCATACCGTCGTATGACGGCCTGTGGCCCCTCCAGGGGGTTGAGGTACGGTACGAGCGACGTCCATCCGATGCGCCGTTTAGCCTGCATTTGGGATCGTTCCTGAAGAATACGTCGAGCAGCACGGAGCCCATTGACGCGACCTCGAAGTGGTTGCCATGTGCCGCAGTAAACAGCTTGAAAGACGCTGGCCGCTATGTCGTAGCCTACGATGACGAAAAAAAAGCGCCAGCAGGCTGGAGACGGATAGTTTCTGATCAGGCACCAGATGCGGTTTCGTCCCAGATGCCAGAGTTTGAACGGTGACCCTTCACCTGACGTCGCTGAATGCTCGTGAACCACGACGGCACGGGGGGCAATGACGGCTGTCCAACCACGAAGTCGACTACGCCATGCAAGGTCAACGTCTTCAAGATACGCGAAAAAATGTTCGGCGAAGAGACCGACGTCGTCCAACATCGTTCGACAATACAGGGCCGCCGCCGCTGAAACCCCGAACACCTCGCGGACACTGGTGCCACTTGCATTGAGCGGATACCCGCCCAGCCGGTCCCAGGCGCTTCCCGTTACGTCCACGCATATGCCTGCTGAATCGATCATGGACGGGTCATCCGCACGACACACGAGCGATGCGACGGAGCCGACATTCGGGTACGTGCCCACTGCCGCTACGAGCGCACTGAGCCAGCCCGCCTGCGGCACCGCGTCATTATTCAACGTGACGAGGTAGGTACCCTGTGCCGCACGGAGTCCAACGTTATAGCCAGCCGCGACTCCCACGTTCTTTGGCAGCTCGACGACACGAACTTCGGGAAAATGCTTGCGCACAAAGTCAACACTGTGATCTTGTGAACCGTTGTCAACCAGGATCACTTCGTACATAATGTCTGTTTGATGCATAACTCCCGAAAGACACGCTTCGAGCAGGTGCCGACCATTGTAGTTCAGGACAATGACCGACACCTGGCACGAGGTAGCAAAAGGATCAATGCCTTCACGCAAGGGGCAACATGGGAGGCAGAGAGTCAACCGGGAGGGATAACGTCGCGTCGTGCCGGTGCACCCAGGTCGGCCCGAGCTTCACCAGACCATATCTCTCACCTAGTCCGGGAGAATTGATATGGAACTGATACGCTCGTTCCTGGTGGTCGTACGGATGTAGGAGGAGGTCATCGCATACCGCGACAGAAAGCCAGTAGGTGCCGGCAATCAGTGGCACGTTAGGAACGTGTACGGTGATAGATCCTGTTCCTTCGATATACGGGATATGCTCTCCAGAGAACTGCGAGTTAGGAGCAGTCACACAGACGTTATGGGCGTCATAGATAGCAATACCGAAGACGGGGTTCTCCATCCGTTGGATACATGTGTACCTCAGCTCGATACACATGGGACCACCAGTCACGAAAGAGAAGGTTTCCGTGCCGTCTTCCTGGTGCAAGCGGACACGAGTAATACGAACCTCACCGCTGCCCCATCGCGTTATTGGTTCTCCGTCTCTGTGAGGTTCGGGTTGCTCGCCATCATGCTGTGCCGCCCTCCCTGCTCCCTCGTGCTCCCCCAACTCAGCCACCGGGAGGTTCCCGGCAGAAGATTGAACCGCATGCGTGGTATTCCCGTTGGCCTGTGCCACTCGCTCCTGGTCGTCTAATTCGTGTGACCTGACGAGGTAGTGGCTGCCCACGTCTCGACTGCCACCCGTCTCCGTGAGCCTTCCTGCGTCCATCCAGATGGCACGATGGCACAACGTCGCCACCAGATCGAGGCTATGCGATACGAGCACGATCGTTGTTCCGTGACGTTGTGCATCGGTGATTGCCGTGGTGCATTTTCGCTGAAATCGTTCATCCCCGACGGCAAAAATTTCATCCAGCAGCAGGATATCAGACTTGACGCTGAGCGCGGCTGAGAAGGCAAGTCGGACGTACATGCCCGACGAATAGTGCTTGACGGGTTGATCTATGAAGTCTTCGAGGTCGGAGAACTCAACGATGTGATCGTATTGGCGACGTACCTCTTTCGGACTCAAACCGTGAAATGATCCGAAGAGATAGATATTTTCTCGACCGCTTAGCTCGGGGTGGAATCCCACCCCCAGCTCCAAGAGACTGGCGATGGTGCCGTCGACCACAATACGACCGGTCGTGGGGCGAACGATTCGGGTTATCAACTTCAGCGTTGTGCTTTTGCCGGATCCATTGGCGCCAATAATTCCAACGGTCTCTCCCTTTTCAATCTGAAAGGATACGTCACGGAGGGCCCAGAACTCGTCCGTTATCCACGAGCCACGGAGACGATCGATAATGGATGAGTGAAACGAACCTACCGCATTATGACGCACAATATACTTCTTTGAAACATTCGTGAACTGGATCAAGCTCACAGCACATCACCAAATGACTTGGACATGCGAATAAAGGAAATGTACCCCAGTATAGCTACCACCATGCCTGTAATGAAGGAACGTAATAAGAATAGCGGGTCTGGAGCCGAATGTAATAGAAATATGTCTCGATAGCTCGTTATGTAGGATGCCATAGGATTAATAATGCGAACCAGACGCGGTAGGTCAACTCCGTGCCATTCGTGCACAACCTGCGTAATGTCATAGAATATCGGTGTCATAAAGAACCATGCAGTAATAAATACTTCCATAATGACTTCGGTGTCCCGATAATAGACGTTCAATGCGGCTATAAAAAGAACGATGCCGAAAACGAAGAGCGTTTGAGACAGGAGGACGAGAGGAAAATAAAGCCATGATAGCGCGGGGCCTATGCCTGAAACAAACGTCGCGCCGATGAATACCACGAGGGCAAGGAGAAAGTTGATCGTGTTCGAAAGCACCGCTGACACGGGAAGTACTTCACGTGGGAAATATACCTTCGTCACGAGACCTGCATTCCCAACAATGCTACTCATGCCGCCAGCAATTGAGATAGCCAGGTAGTTCCACGCAAGTATTCCCGTGAGCAAGAAGAGCGGAAACGGGATATCCCGGTATGCCCCCTCCGTGGGCGCGGTGTGCAACAACACCATGAAGACGATCGTGAAGACGCCCATCATCAGTAATGGGTTGAGCAATGACCAGATGAAACCGAAGACAGAATTGCGATAGCGTAATTTGAGGTCACGGGCAACCACGTTTTGAACGAGGGATCGATATTTCCATAGACGTCCGAGTGGCTGCGAAGCGCCAAAAAGGCTCAGCGGTTTAGCGGAGCGCGATCTCCTGATGCTTAGCTGCACGAACACTCCTGCTCAACCATGGATCGAAGCTGATGCTTATCCGCGAACATGGAAGCATCGTCTTCGGGGTACCCCATTTCCACGCCATCGTTCTCAGTATACTATGCGGATAGTGTCGAGCGTCAATCAAGTGACCAGCATTTCCACGACGATGGATGCCTGTCGGGTACATGCTCCGATGAGGGCAATGTGCTGTGGCGGAGTTGGCAGGACTCTCCGAAGATCACCTCTGCCAGATCTGGCAATGGCAGCGATTTCTCGACGGCGCCGATCTCGTGACGACCGCTGGCGTCCCGGTCCAGGTCATCTATCAGGGGTGGCGCTCCGGGGGAGCGGGGCCCGATTTTCGAGACGCTATCATCGCCGTTGGCAATGCTCCGCCACGGCTCGGCCCTGTTGAAGTTCACCTCCGCACCTCGGGGTGGCACGCGCACCACCACGATATCGACCCGCACTATGCGGGGGCGGCGCTCCACGTCGTCTGGGAACACGACGCGAGCACGACCACCGCCTCTGATGGTGGGGACGTGCCCACCCTTGTCCTGCGACCGGTCATTGGCGACCGACTGGACGCCATACTGCTGGCGCTTCCCCCGAGTGCGCCAATGCCGCCCCACGGTGATTTCCCGTGCCCGGGGAAGATTGGGGAGGGCGATCTGCCCCTGCTCTGGTCGCGGCTGGCGGACCTCGGGGAGCAGCGGCTGCTTGCTCGGGCCGATGTCCTGGAAAGCCAGATGGCCGTCCAGGGACCAGAACAGACGTGGTATGCGGCGGTGCTGGAAGGGCTGGGGTACCAGCGAAATGTCGATGCGTGCCGTTCGCTGGCCAGTGTCGTGCCGTACGCGGTGCTCCGTGCCCTTGCGGAACGGGGCACGGGCCCGAACGGGACGGTGCTGGCACGCGCCACGCTGCTTCGGCTTGAAGCAATTCTGCTGGGGGCATCCGGCCTGCTTCCTCAGCAGCGTCCCCGTTCCCTAGCCTTGCAACAGGCCGATGTTGCATACTGCAACGCCGCTACGCAGTCGTGGCTCACAGACCGCGTCTGGTGTACGGACGATCCGTTGACGTGGGATCAATGGGTGCTTGCTGCCGTGCGTCCTGCGAACCACCCGGCCCGCAGGGTCGCCGCGATGGCGACTCTGGTTGCCCCAATCGTTGGTAACGGGCTGGCCACGTGGCTTCGCAGCACCCTCCATGCGGCACGTGCTACGCGGCTCCTGGCTATGGCCGTGGAGAATGACGGCAGCTACTGGTCTGAAAAGTTCGACTTCGGACGTCCTTCCTCGCCAGCACCGCAGGCACTCGTGGGAACCGAGCGTGCCATCGCGCTTGCGGTCAACGCCACGCTTCCATGTGCCGTGGCGCTCGCGCGATTAGCGGGAGATCGGCCACTGTACGACGCGGCTGTGTCCATCTTCCACGGTATGCCAGCGCCCGGTCAGCACCGGGTGTCCCGCCAGATGCTCTGGCAAATTCTTGACCGTCCCGCTGCACCCCGGCGCGCTTCAGAAGAACAGGGCCTGGTGCATGCCTATCGGCAGTGGTGCCAGCAGAAGCGGTGCTGGGACTGCGCGCTCTTTGCTGTGCACCGGGAAGCCTAAAGCCGGGGAGGACGGGTGCTGCCCCGCTTATCTGCCCGTTTTTCGACACGCTGGAGTTGTCGCTCCACGTAGCTCATCTGCGACGGTTTGCGCCTGGAGGTGGAGGCATGGCCAAAGAGGTCCGGACGGAGCAGTTCGAGAATTTCCATCTCTCGCTGCCGCTCTTCCTCCGCAAGGAGTCGCCGTTCCTCCCGCTCAACCAGGATAAACTCCTCCCATTTACCAGCGCGCACCAGTTGTGTTTCGTGCTTGAAGCGAGCTAGCTTGGCGTTATACCGCGCCCAATCGTCATAATAATCCTCGCGCAGCATCCTGATGGCTGCTTCGCCCCACCGAACGGGACTGATGAGATCAAGCAGGTCGAGATAATGGCGGTACCAGACGAGGTGAGCGATCATCGCGATGAGACAGGCCGCACAGATGCTCCCGAGGAACAGATCCTCACCACCTATGCCTCCATCGCTGAGCCAGAGCCAGCTGACGAGTCCCACCGGATAGGCGAGGATCGTAAAGGCGATGAAACGAACGAGTGTACCGCGCTGATGCCAGCGATCACCCAGACGCCATGCCTCCCCGCCAAGCACCCCCATCATCCCGCTGTAGCCAAAGATCACGAGCAGTCCTACTGCCACGTCCCAGGTCAGGTGGAACCCAGCGCTCGGTCCGCTCCCTGACGCATATCGGGCAATAGCCCCGATGGAGAGAATCGCGAGCGCCACGGCGGCCGCGCTCAGTGGTATCGCCAGACCTGCCAGGAAACCGCTGATGAGTACGGCTGTGTGGGGAGAATATCGATCTAGGAGTTCTTCACGTAATGATTTGTAGGAGTCGCGCAGATCCATCGTGACCTCCCTACCCATGGAGAAACCGCAAAACGGTGACCTGATGCGGTGGTGCGGCCAACGGTACCGGCAACACACCGTGGCCCAATGCACGGCTTGTCGCGCTGGAGCGGTTGGTGGTGACGTTTGATCCGATAGCACACTCCGCCGGGAACAAGAGCATTTTTAGCATAACACGTCACCCTCTGTGCGGGCTGACCGTCCACATGTTGCACAGAAATGCTCTGTTCGTTGTCTCTTTTGACGATCCAACAGATCAACTTCGGAACATGGATCTCTAACGGGCAGTGAAAGATGAGATGGTGGACAGCGACGATTTGACGCGTGATTCGGGCGGCGAGACTGCGGCGGCGAACGTTCATTCCGCGTCGGTCCGGCTGTATCGTGTTGACGCCGGTAGCCGCTTTCGTGGGGATGAATGGGCTGTTGCGTACCAGGCCGCGGGGACCTTCGCAGAAGCAGCCGAACGTGCGAGCGAGACACGCCCTGCTCTTCGCCGGATCTGGGATCGATTGCGGCAGAACCAGGACGGTATCAGGTCGGGCCCGCGAAAGGTGATCGATCCATATTGTATAAAAGTGCCATGCAGTCGTTGTATGGGCCGGTTTGGTCGCGCGGCTCGCCAGTGTGCCGAGAGCCTGTACATGATCGACGAGGAATACTACCTCAGCGTCCTTGAGATCACGCTCGGTGCGTTCGAGCTCCATCCACGGCTTGATGCAGTGGGGCAGGTGGTACCGACGTCAATGACCACGGGACGCTAAGTTGACGGGTCACAAGTCGTTCGAATACCGCGACGATCTCTGGATCGAATTGACTCCCCGCCCCGTTCTGTATTTCTGTCAACGCGACGTCTGAAGTGAGTGCTCGCCGATAGGCGCGGTTGGATGTCATGGCATCCCAGGCATCGACGAGCGTGAAGATGCGGGCGTGGAGGGGGATGGCCGCTCCCGCAAGTTTGTCCGGGTAGTCGGCGCCGTTGTAGTGCTCGTGGTGGTGGCGGACTACTGGCATCGCTCCGTTCAGGAACTGGATGTTCTTTAGCATGTCGGCTCCCAGGTTGGAGTGCTTGCGCATCAGTAGCCACTCCTCGGTGTCGAGCGGGCCGGGCTTGCGCAGAATTGCGTCGGGTACGCCTATTTTCCCCACATCGTGCGGTTGTGCCCCGCGTTCCAGTGCCACCAATTGTGCGGCATCGAGGCCATACGCGCGCCCTAGGGCAACAGCGCCCACAACAACTCTGCGGCTATGCCCTTCGGTCTCTGCATCACGGGTATCGAGCGCGGCTCCCGGGGCGAACAGGGTGCCGCTATAGGTGGATGCTATTTCATCCAGCGCGACAGCCAAATCCTACGTGCGTGCCATGATCTCACGGGTGGAGGAACTGAAGACGCCCCGCAATGCCAGGAAGACGACGACCGCTCGGGCGAAGACAACGAGCGTGACGGCGAATTGCATCGTGCGAATGTCGTTCAGAAGCGGCCCGATGTCACGATAGACTTCCGCCACGCCGATGACCCTGGCGTCCCGAACGACCGGGACATACAACTCGAGCGCGTTCGTTATAGGGTGGCCCGTATAGTTGTCGTTCGCTGGCAAGTGGCTTTGACGACTGATCACCTTGTTCGCCAGGGCATCAGCCAGTTCATCACTGAGCGGCCCCTCCGGAGAGTGCTGTCCTAGTTGCTCTGGATTGAAGCTGTAGAGAATCACTCCCGACGGGTTGTAAAAGCGTACCTGTACGATGTTATAGATGTACAGATGCAATCGGACCGTGGAATCGAAGACCGCACGCTAGTCCGGGTTGAGTGTTTGCTCAAAGATATTGCGTTTGAAGATGACCTGAAGATGCTTGACGACTTCCCGGCGACGATATCTTGCGTTTTGGTGAGAATGAAGCGCTGCATCAGCACGGCGGTCAGCAATGACAGCACCGTACTCCCGACAAACAGGAGTGAGGCGACCACCAACGAGAAGCGGGATAATGGTGTGAGCCTGCGGCGACTGTTGCCACCGTGCGCCGAACCGCTTGCGTGTTGTGATCGTGGATGCGCTTCGAGAGGCGCCGGGGCGGGCAGCATAGTTTGATACCCCCTCTCCGTCATGCCGAGTCCGCGGACCTGTGGGGCACAGCCGCACCGTGCTGGCCGTATTGTACAGCACGACAGGGGTATGTGGACGTGGCAGCGTTGCTCGTATCTGGTGAAGCCGTGGAAGCCCACAACGATTCGCAGAACGTGCGAAGTGTGCGGTAATCGCTTTCCTGTTGAATACGTGAACGGTGTAACAGAGCTTGTGGACCTGGATGATAGAGCGGGACAAGCCAACGGCCCCGCCACGGTACGGCCGTGCCTACCGCGCTGCGGAGTTCGAGACCATGTGGCACGATCTGTTCGAGGGCGGCCAGGGCTTTCGCACCCAATGTGACGATCACGCGCGCCCTCAGTACGTCAAGTTGACCGATCAGGTGTGCCAGGCAGTTGGCGCTTTCCTGACAGGAGGGTGGACGGTTGCGCCCATTGCGATCTTGTGGATTGCACAGGACAGAGTTGGTGATAAAGATATGGTCACGGGTCCACCCGGTAGTTGCGAGCAGGTGGGTAAAATTTCGCCCTGTCTGGTCTGCCGTGAGCGGAACGCCACTGCGTTCGGCACCAAGTCTGCCGGGCGCTTCCGCGATAAACGCGACGAGTGCGGTCGTTGCGTCGCCATTTGCATGGCTCAATACCCGTCGGCGTCCCTCCATCGTGGTGCACGCGCGGCATTGCTGCACCTGGGATACGATCTCGTCAAATGCTACTCGGGTGTGGATGACGTGCTGATCCTCATGTATCGCTGCGTGCTTGTCGATGGTGCATCCCCTTGTTTAGAGCCGGCGACCCGGGTGAGCGCTGTGTCCGTTCCTTTGTTGCCGTGAGGCCTGACCGCGCGTGCGTTATACTGAAGGCGATCAGCATGGACTGACCGGCTGTACATGGAATGTAATGGAATGTCGACAGCAGTCAAGTTTTATACATTGCACCTGCCGCTACTATTTTCTCTTCAGGAAGAGTTTGACGCGGAACCGGGCGAAGGCATAGACGGCCGGCGTCTTTCAGGAGTAGGATTAGCCATCGCGCAACGGTTTTATGACAGCGGCTGTATTGTCGACGACCTCGTGTCGCACGGCTGGCAGGTACAACTCCTGGAGGATCTGGACGAACTCCGCCTGATTCGGCTGGCAAGTCGGGATGTCGTCGAGCGGGATGTTACAGAGTTATTGGAGCGCCACGACAGCCTGCTGATATCCGCTGGCGACTACCCCGAACCGCAGACGAATGACTTGCTCTGGGAGACCAGAGAAGGTCACCTCATCCCCCATCGACATGAACCGGGAGGTCCGCAGCTGTCGGTAGGAGATGAATACCGGGAGTAAGCAACCACGCCGACGTGGCGAAATCGGCAGACGCAACGGACTTAAAATCCGTTGACCGCAAGGTCGTGCGGGTTCGACCCCCGCCGTCGGCACCAGAATACATGCTATGAATGCCTGTAAAAGCATGCAGTTCACGCCCATTTATCGCTATTGTTGCGCCGATGCCCCGTCGCAGTTTTTTCCGCGTACCGGCGACTGACCTAACTACTGACCTATCCAGCCTTTTGCGCCCGAACGCGACTCTTTTTCAGCGTTCCGTTCTGTTCAGGCGAATCGTTTGTACCATGCGCTCGGCCGCGTCGGCGTCTAATCCTTCCACGGCGTGTGTGTATAGATCCATCGTGATACTGATGGTGCTGTGACCCAGGCGCTGGCTCGCCACCTTGGGATGTACACCGGCCGCCAGCATGAGGGTTGCGGCCGCATGTCGGAGATCGTGGAACCGAACGGTGCTGGGCAGGTCGGCACGTTTTAACGCCTTTTTGAAGAATCGGATGAGGGATCGCGCGTGGATTGGCTGGCCGCCGGGACGGGTGAAGACGAGATTATACGGAGCGTAGTCAGGACCCAGGATGGCACGCTCCTGTTCCTGCATCTGACGGTGGCGACGGAGCGCTACCACGGCATCGTCCGGTAATGAGATGGTCCGTCGACTGGACGCCGTTTTTGGTTCCCCGAATTCCGGCACGCCACTACGCAAGCTCAGTAGTGTCTGCCGTACCGACAGGGTGCGGGCATCCATGTCCACATCTTGCCAGCGTAGCCCCAGCAGTTCCCCTTCCCGGCATCCAGAATAGATAGCCAGAGTCCAGAGAGCGCTGAGCGGATCGTCCCCGATGGTGTCGAGGAGTCGCCCGAGATTGAGCGCCGTTGGCGGTACGAGTTCGAAGCGGGGAAACCTGGGAGTGTCTACCGCATCGGCAACGTTGCGGGATGCGTATCCCCAACGTACAGCCTGGGAGAAAGCACGATGAAGCACGGCGTGCAGTTGCCGAACGGTGCGGGGCGACAAGCCCTGCTCCCGCTTCGTGGCATACAGATTCTGAAGATCATCCGGACGGAGTACCGCGAGCTTTGTGCCACCGAGGAGTGGTGCCACGTGTAGGCGCACGAGATCTGCGTACCGTTGCCACGTGGTGGGTCGAAGATTCGGTTTCGTTGTTTCCAGCCACCGGGTCAGAAATCCACCGACCGTATCCCGTTCGGTAACGGCATTGCCAAGCGTGCCGCTCTGGTGGCGTTGACGCAGATCCTGCAGCTTCCGCTGTACTTCCGCTCGCGTTTTCCCATAGACCGTACGACTATCTGGCTTGCCGTCAACGTTGTACCCAACCATGATGCGACCGCGCCACATCCCATCATCTCTGCGATAGATACTTCCCTCCCCATCTCCGCGCTTGTGTGCTTTCCTTTGCTTTGTCTGCTTGATCGAAGTGACAGGTGTGCCCTTCGTTTCGATGTCGTTGTCTTTCATTCCTCTCCCTCATATGCCCGTAGGGTGTGCTTGTTATGCTCTTGTGGTTTTCCCGGTCTGGACAGGGCCTTCGGACAACCGGCATCATGCCCGAACGGAAAGATGGGCTGTCGCTTCCTCGCTATCAGACTGCTTGTTGCCGTGGGATACCGGCAAAACAGTGCGAAATGCGCCAGGATCACCATGCCAGAATTGCGCGAGTGTTCCTCGGGGTGAAACCACCGTGGCTGGGTACAGTGCCTTGCCACGGAAGGACAGCGATGCTGCTAGAACGCGCCGTGTTCGGGAGGCGTGCGTTTCAAAGACATGACAGCATCATTCGGTACCGCTCCGACATTCGCTTCCGCGGTACCTTCAAGCCATGCTTCCAACACCCGCCGCCGTACAAGCATCCGTACGCCCGGCAGCCGAACCAACCCGGGCAACCTTCCAGCGGCCGCCAACCGATATGCAAGTGACTTGCTGAGACCGGCGATTTTTGCTGCCTCGTTCACCGATAGTAAGGGACGATCTGCTGCTTCTGATACCGTTTTCATCTGCTTGCTCCTTTGCCTGACGCAAACACGAGACTGAGGCACGGCGCCCCATCCTCTTCGTTGATGGGCCATGGGTGATGCGATCTATCCGGGCGGCAATGACCCGTCCGCCCGCACGCCTCTTTGGCCCCGGCTTCAGGTCATCGTCGGACACCGTGCGTTACTTGTCAGCTACATCTGCGTGACATGAGCAAAGAGTAGGGTCCTGGCCAACATGTAACGGAAGGGAGACACTGCCTGCGGGCGTGCCAATCGGCGGTTCTGGCCTCGCGAGGGACGGTAGCTGACACTCCACGGCACAGTCAGTGCTGATCGCATCGTGCAAGCCCAACCGGTACGCCGGGATGTGCCACACTGGCTGGTCACGTATCCCACGCTGATGGCAGTAATCGTGACCAGTAACCCCGCGTGCGTCACGCTGATGTTCTTGCAAAAAGGGACGAGAGCTTGGTGCGCGGCCCTCGACCCTCTTGCCGCCAACAGGAGCTACAGAAAGGAGGCGGATACCGCTACGACGCCAGTGCAGGTAACGGAGGCACCGGAATGCGCTCTGATCCTATCCTTTCCATTGGATAAACGCGGCCCTTAACTGTCAAACAGCGACAGTTGCTCGGCAGCAATACGTCGCGACGCGGGATGTCGCCAAGCCAGGCGTGCCAGTTCGAGAAAACTGACCCCCCGCGGCTCCTCTTCCGAGGGCTCGGTAGGTACGGGCACCAGCGCCGGTACCGCTGCTGGTGGCGTGACCACCACGGCGGGTGGTGGGAGCGACTCAGGCTCCGCCGCCACGAGCACGCCATCGGCTTCCGTTTCCTCCGCGCGTGCACGCGCGAACAGGGCTTCCAGCGAGTGCTGGTGCCCCGCGCCCGGTTCGGTCAGTTGACGGGCGAGTGCCAGGAAGAGATCTTGCCCATCGTCCAACGAAGCCAGGCCGTCCTCGGGAAGCTCACCTTCGATCATCAACGATGAACGCAGTTTGGCCGCGACCAGCGCGAGTGCTTCGGCTTGCAGCGTCTGCTCGTAGACGAAGTAGCTGACCTCGACCGGCTCGCGTTGCCCCAGTCGCCAGCTCCGCCGACTCGCCTGTCGCAGGACGTACACACTGTAATCTGGCTCGAGCCAGACGATGGACGGAAACTGCACTAGATCCAGCCCGGTCTGGACCAGACGCGGCTGCGTCAGCAAGACGTCCGCACCTTCCTGGACGCGCGCGGCCACCCACTCCTCGCGGCGGTCGGGCGCTACCGTGTTGGCTTTCAGGACGGCTACACGAAATCCGGCGCGATGGAGGATGGCGCTCAGGCGTGGCGTGAGGTCCCGTTTCTCCGTATGCGTGACGTAGGCGAGTACCCGGCGCCCGCGGATCCGCTCCCGCCGTACCAGGTCCACCAGGGCTCGTTCCTTGGGGTAGAGGTGGTCCTCGAGCAGCGCCGGGGCTGCGGCGATCACGGTGCCCGAGAGCGGATCGAGCACCACCTCCCCGCGAGTGCAGGCATCGGGGTAGCTCAGCAGCGCCTGCATGTAGGTTGCGAGCAGCCGCTTTGACCCCTCGTGGAGCGCGTTCAGCACCGCCTGGTGGAGCTCGTCGGCGAGATGGCGGTAGCACGCGGCCTGGGACTGCTCATCGCGCATGTCGCCATCCAGAGGTATGGGGAGCACGCGCTCGTTGAACGGAGGCAAGGACGTGGAGACGTCGCTCAAGCGGAGGAAGACCGTGTTGCCCAGCAGGTGGGTCAGGACCGCGGGCGCGATGCCTGGCTTCTCCACCGTTCGGACGAGGTAGCCGCGACGTCGGGACTGGCGCCCGTCTTCGGTGTAGGCGTCGGGGTCTTTCTTGCTCACTCGCTCAACGATGCCGTAGCGCCCAACAAACTTGCCCTCATCGCGATAGCCGAACTCCGCGTGGATCGCCGGTGAAAAGCGATGGAGCAAGAAAAACAACGTTGACGCGTAGCCCCCGAAGATCGTACCCGTCAGCGTCAGCGTCTTGGTACACGAGGCGGAAAGTGCGGCGGCGGCGATACCCTGCGCCGATCCCCGCGCCTTATACTCGTGAAGCTCGTCGATGATGCAGAGGTCGAAGTGGTGACCCATGCGCCTGCGCACGTAGTCCGACAGGGGCACGCGTCGGGGACCAGCGCCGTCCATCTGCCACAGCGACTCCCCGCACGCCTGACAGCGGCACTTCCGCAGGCGAAGTTCTCGTGGACCGAGGGGCACCCCTTGCTCATCGGCGACCGGCGCAAAGCACGACGGGCAGCAGGCGAGCCGCACCAGGTCACCTGCGTCGTCGCGCACGAGGTTGCCACGCCCATCGCGGGCTGGACGCGCAACAACGGCTGGCAGCCAGCGACCGCCCAGCTTCGCCTGTTCCCGTGACATCACGGCACAGGTAAAGGCGCCGTCCATACCGCGTGCCCGCTCGAGGTCGCCGATACTGCGGACGAGCGCGACCTGGGCACCGGGAACGGTCTGTACGATCTCCCGCTGCCACTTTCGCACGAGGTGCGGGGGACAGATGAGGAGCACGCGCCGATGACCGGCAAGGAACGCAGCGGCAGCGGCGATGTACGACTTGCCGCTTCCCATCTCCCCGACGATCGTGGTCGATGGCTGACAGCGCAAGGACAGCGCGGCGGCGCGAATGGCGTCGGCCTGCCCGCCAAGTGGTCGCCGCAACAGCCGGGTCAGGTCGAACGTGGCCGCGTCACGAGGCAAGTAGAGCGGCGGGTAGGTGGCGATGACGGCTGACGCGAGCGCTCCCTTGAACCGGTCGAGGAACTCTCCGAGCATCATGCCGCCGACTCGTCCCCGGCCGGTCGCGCACCCTGCTCGATCACCTCCATCGCGCCGGTGGTCAGGTCCAGTGCCATCACGCTGGTCTGGATGACCTCGCGCTCGACCACCGTATCCTCGGCGGCACCGTCCATCACAACGAACTCCTTCCGGGTCCGCCCTTTCACCAGGACCCGTTGGTCGCCTTCGTGGAGGACCACGTTATTGAGCATTCCTGCCGCGATCAGCAGCGCGAGGTGCCCGCTCCGCAGGGGCATCAGTGGCCGTACGGGACGTTCGTCGGGTGGCCACAACTGCTCGGCCAACTGCGGCTGCAGCCAGGCACCCCGCCGTCGCGCTTCCTCCGCCGCCTGCTCGGGATCGAAGAACAGCGAGGCAAACAGGATGTCCCCGGCCGGAAGGGCAGGCATGCGGTACGGTGCACCATCCGGCACATCCGGGAGCGGCGGGAGGTCGCCGCTGCTCCAGGCTTCCAGGCTCCGCTGTGCTTCCTGGTCCAGTACCGGCACCCGTTTTCTGGTGGCGAAGAGCACCATCTGCCCGAATGCCTCCACCTCCGGATCGGGAAAACGGTACGCCGAAAAGCTTGTGTAGTGGCTGGAGAGGTACCGGGCGGAGACCGCCAGACGACGCTGTGGGATGAGAAAGATCAGCAGTCCGCCCGGACAGAGGGCTCTGGTGAGGGTGGTGAGAAAGCCGTGTTCGAGGCGTCCGTGCTGGGCGTCGTCTGAATAGGGCGGGTTGAGCCACAGGCAGGAGAAGGCGCCGTTGGCCAGCCGTACGGCAAATGCGCTACCCGTGACGACGTGGTCCAGGCGATTCCGTGCCGCACCGGCACGATCTTCGTTCAGTTCGACGCCGTAGGTGCTGGCATTCAGCGCGTGGCCCACGGTGGCGAGGGCTTCGCCGCGGCCCGCGCACGGGTCGAGGATGCGCACGACCTGCTTGCCGGAAGTGGTCGTGGGGGCGATGTGGCGCGTGATGCTCACGGTCACGCGAGGTGGCGTCGGATAGTATCCGGCGACGGCGGTGGATTCGAGTCGAGGCATACCTTTGTCTCCTCCGATCGACGTTACCGCGACTGAAGCGGCGTGGCCATACTCGGATCGGGCACGACCAGCGCTCCGCCGCGTACCGCAGCACCTACGTCGGCGGCAAGGGCGCCCGGGTCAGGAGCACAGCGATACGCTTCGATGCCCTGTGACTCCAGCCGCACCGCTTCCCCGGTGCGCACGGCACGGGACCAGAGCCATGCGGCCCAGGACGCGTGAAGTGGCACATCGACCCGTCGGTTCAAGAAGCGTTCGTGTAACGTGGACGCCTCGTCTTCCCGCCTGGGGAAGAGCAGGAACTCTGGACGATCACTGGCATACCGGGCCACTTCGGGAAGCAGGACACCGTGGTAGCCAGCGGCACTGGGCAGACTCGTCGTGAAGAAACGCCACGACGTCGCTCCACCCGGCGCGAGCCGACAGAAACGGAACGACGGTGTCGTGCCGATGCTGAGATTCACCACCTCGCCCTTGAGGAGGCGTGCCCAGAGCGCTTTGACCGACTGCTGGTTGCCCAGCATGGAGATGCACCAGAGCCACTGGTGATAGGTCGTCCCGTCGGGTGGTTGTTCGAGTGCAAACGCATCGACGCTCGCCCGAAAGCCTCCTGCTTCCAGCATGGATAGCCGTGGGGCCTCGGCCATACCATGGTCGTGCCGATCATCGGTCGCGTCGGCGTGCGTACCATGGGTCCAGGTGCTGCTGTGACGGTGTGCCATGTGGCGTGCTCCTTGTGTGCTCATCACTGCTGTCTTTCCTTTTGGCCCCCTGGCCACGGGTCTCTTGTTACGGGGTTGGTTATGATTTCTGGGTCGGCCGCTCCCCATCCCTCCCGACTGCGCCGTGCCCGAGGACGGATGGGAATGGGAAGGGAAGCGGCGGTGTCGTCAGCTTCCCTCCGGTACGCGCGTCACGGGTTGCGGGACCCGATCGTCACAATGCGTCCCCGAAGCTGGGAACACCCGCGCTCACCTGGATCGTGCATGCGGCCGCGTCGGTGAAGTGGACGAGCAACGTCGCGTCCCCGACACGAACGACCTCGTGGATCACGGGGCCACCCAGCCGTTGGAGCGTGGCTTCCAGGAGCACGATCACCTGTTCTACCGGACTGCTCGGTGACCGTTCCGCGTCTCGTTCGTCCAGCTCATCGGGCATCGCGGTGAGCCGTGAGAACGGCAGGGTTGCCACCGAGGTGTCAGCGCGTGCCTGCCGCTCCGCGTGGACATCCGCGCCGGTCAGCTTGCCGTCATCGCTCAGACGTGCCGCCAGGCGTTGCTGCGCGAGAACGGGCAGCCGCGCTGCCTGTTCGGCGGTGCCAATAGCCAGGCGACCGGCACGGAGCGCGGCGCGCAGGCTGCCATCCAGCCGCTGCAGACGCATCCGTTGCCGCACCGTCTGGAGGCGCAAACCCGTCTCTCTGGCGATCATTTGCTCGGTCGCTCCGTGGGCCAGCAGACGTTCAATCGCCTCCAGGTCGGCCGCCGGGTTGTCACGGCGGGTGCCGTGGGTCACGAGGCCCACGGCTGCGGCGAGCATCGTCTCTCCATCCGTGATGAGCGCGGGGATCGCGGTCAATCCCGCCTGCCGCGCCGCTTTGATCCGCCGTCGCCCTTCCGCGACCGAGAGCCTTCCGTTGCCGTCCTGGACGAGCAGGATGGGTTGGAAGACGCCGTGCCGCCGAACGCTGGCGACCAGCGCCGGGTCGGGAGCCGGGCCAACGATCTCCTCATCCACCGGGAGGTCATCGAGCGCGACACATTCCGGGGTGAACGTGGGAGGCACGTCGGGAAGCAGTGTCACCGGCTGGGCGTCGTCTGCTCGTTCGGCACGCATCGCTACGCGTCCTCAAGATCGACGGGGAGACCCGCGAGGGTGGCGTGTTCGAGCGCCTCCTCGTGGGTTCCTCCCTCCGGATCCGTGATGACGACCAGCCGGGACAGCGGGAAACTGGCGAAGATCCCGGGCGCGTAGGTCGGGATGACACCGCGCGGCGCCTGCCGACCACTGTACGGAAACGACGGCAGCGTCCGGGTGACGCCGCGCTGGTCAAGGAGGTGGCGTGCGTCACCGTCGGGGTAGGGGACGCCACCCGTGACGTCCTCCCACCAGATGCCCGCGCAGAGCGTCGCTGTCCTGTCGAGGCGCGCATGCTCTGGCAATGACTGGGGACAACTGTCGCCCCAGTCGGCGGTGTATGGGATGACATCGACCACGATGGCCTTCCGATGGACCAGCATAATGCGGCTCCGGCTATCCAGGCGGGAGAAGTCGATGGTGCGGGGCAGACGGCGCGACAGGCCGAAGCGCCGCACCTCTTCAAGGAAGTCGGCGATGTTCTGATACGACGACTCCCCGACCCAATCGAGGAGGTGGGTTGCGCCCGTCACCGCGTCGTCGATCAACGTGACGCCGACCGGCGATAGGCCGAGGGCGTCAACATCGACCGGTACGGGCGGATCCATTAAGAAGTCTTCGAGAGGTCGCCCCCACGGGCTCAGTCCACACTCGCCATAGATCGCTCCCTGTTGTCTGACGCCACAGCCGCGTTCCACGGGAATCACGTAGGTGGTCATAGCATGGTTTCCTTTCCGTTCGTTGCATCGATGTCATCGCCGCGCACACGCATGCACGCGGCGACGATCCAAGGGGTAGATAGGAGGCGCGTGGATGCGCGCGTGTGGTGATCGGCACATCCACGTCGTGGGGACTGGACGACGCCAGCACGGTCACGCCGGGACAGGGAGACGCGACCCCGCGCCCTCCTGCGTGCTCGCGTCGGTCACTGTGGACGTGGGCGAGAAGAGGCCGCGTTCGCGCAAGCTCACGTGACCGCGTTTCGCCACGATGATGTGGTCGAGCACGGCGATGCCGAGCAGATCTCCCGCAAGCTGGGCAAGGCCGGTGATCGCCACGTCCTCGGGTGAAGGGCTTGGATCGCCGCTCGGATGGTTGTGACAAAAGATGACCGAGACGGCTCCGGCCCGGACCGCTTCACGGAAGCATTCTCCCAGGCGGACGTTGATTTCGCTCACGCTGCCCTGGTAGACCAGCGCCGCGCCCAGCAGCTGGTTTTTCACGTCCAGGAGCAACACGCGGAGCTGCTCCTGCGCGAGATCGACCAGTTCTGGACCGAGATAGCTGGCGACATCGTCGGGTCGGCACACGGTGCATGGACCGGGAGGCGGCCCGATGCGGGCCACCTCGTAGTGCATAGCCAGTTCCGTCAGCAGTGCCAGGTTCTCACGCGCCAGACGGAGCAGATCGGCGGGATCGGGCGGCAAGAGCGAGCGTTGCCGCGGGGTCCGTCCCGTCGTCACCGAACCTCCTTACCGCCGTTGCCATCGACATCCCAGAGGACGGGGGCTCGGCAGTGCTGATCGAGGCGCGCGTCCAGGCGCTCTCGAAACCGTACGGAGCTGGCAGGGCTCGTCGTGGCGTAGAGGGCGTCGACTTCGCGTGCCAGAGCATCGAAGTCGGCGCGATTGCAGAACTGGCCGGCATACGCGGCGAACGTTTCCGCCAGCCGCGCGGGAGGTTTGCTGACGACCGCCAGCCGCAACTGTTGCTGCCGGGGGAGCAGATCGAGGATGATCGCCATGGCGCGACGCTCGATCAGACCGTGTGGCTGGCAGCAAGAGGCACGGTGGGACGGCTGCGCATCCGGCGCGGCCATCGAAAGAGCGAGGACGACGGACACAGCAGTGGGGATCTGCTCAACGGGACCGCCGTCACCCAGGCGGTGTGCGAGAGATGGACGATGCGCGGTGCGTTAGAACGGGAAGTCATCGGGACCTGCTTCCTCGGTTGCTGGCGCCCCGTCACCCGTCGGCTTCCTGTCCAGGAGCACCAGATCGTTCGCGACGATCTCGGTGCCGTTTCGCTGCTGACCGTCCTTGCCCGTCCACGTCCGGTAGGCCAGACGCCCGGAGACGTAGACCAGCCGTCCCTTGCGCAAATACTCGTGGGCAAACTCGGCGAGCTTGCCCCAGCAGACGATCCGATGCCAGTCGGTCTCGGTCTCCGTACCGGGTTTTGCCGCACGGCGGTCGGTGGCAAGGCTGAACTGGGCGACCGCCTGTCCTTCGGCGGTATACCGCATTTCCGGATCGCGTCCGGCGCGGCCGATGAGTTGCACCACGTTGACTGTCTGAGACATGACCTACTCCTTAACTGCTAATCACGATGGGCTGATGACATCGTTCCGGTAAAAGGGCGTGTGTCGGAGACCGTTCCCACGACACGAAGCGCGAGGGACAGGAGCCAGCACGGTGGCTCTCGTGTCAGCTGGTTGACGGGCTACGCCGCCGAGGGAGCAAACGCGCGTCGCACCGCGCTGGTAAACAGCGCCCGTCCATCTGGCCGGGTCGCCAGGTCGGCGACATCTTTGACGCACTGTGGGAGGAGGACGCGAATGGCATGTGGCGCCAGCCGCTGCTCCAACGCGTCCGACGCCCGCTGACCGGCCTCATCGCTGTCGAGGACGAGCGCGACCCGTGGACATGTCAGCAGCTGCCCCACGAGGTCCGACCGTGCGTGGGTCCCGACGAGCGCCACGGCGGGGAACCCCCATTGACGGAGCGTGAGCCAGTCGAACGGCCCTTCGGTGACGAAGACCGTGGCGCCACGCGGTGGCGTCTCCCACCCCAGCAACGGCTTCGGGCCGGGCAGCCCCAGATACTTCCGGTCGGCGTCGCCCGCGAGGGCACGACCAATGAGCCAGATAGGCTGCTGATCGTGCAGGTCCGGCACCACCAGTCGACCAGCCAGATGCTCCTGGCCATCTCGGTGTATCAACCCCACGCGCCTGGCCAGCTGGGGCGAGACACCGTGCCGTGCCAGTTCCGGGAGGAGCGTTCCTCCCGTCGCGTAGCCAAGGCGATGCTGCCGTGCGGTATGGGGCGTGACGCCCCGCGATACGGTGTACGCCTGGGCATGCGGCTCGTGGAGGAACTGCTGGTGATACAGCGTCGCGGCCACGGCCAGGCATGCTCGCTCCGGCGGCCCCCAGGAGGCGAACGCTGAGCGCCGAGGAGGCGCCTGCCTCCGCACTCCGCGCATCACGCCAGGGTCCACCACCGGGCGCGTCATGTCGACACGCTCGATAGCCTGCCGGAAGGTGATCCGCTCCATCCGCTGGACGAAGTCGAGGACATCTCCATGGGCACGGCAGCCGAAGCAGAAGAAGTGGTCGTCGCGTGGATCGACGAGCAAGCTGGGACGGCGGTCGTCGTGGAACGGGCAGTGGCCCATCAGCACCGAGCCGGTGCGGTGGAGGTCGATGCCGTACGAGACGACGACCGGGGGAAGCGGGTGCGTCCGCTTGAGGAGGGAGAGATCGACGCGTTCCCGTTGCCGCATCAGGTGCTTAGGCGACGGGCGTGAGCAGGCCCGGGGGCAGTTCGGTGAGGAAACGGGACGGACGACACGCCACATGCATGCCCCCGCGCTGGCGATGGCGGCACACCGTCAGGTACAGACGCTGCCGGGGACGCGTGACCGCGACGTAGGCGAGCCGCAACTCCGCGAGCAGATCATCGTGCGTGTCGCCGCTGATGGCATGCTCGTGGGGCAACAGCCCTTCTTCACATCCCGCCAGGAAGACCACGTCCCACTCCGCTCCTTTTGCCTGGTGGATCGTCGAGAGGCGGACGGCGCTCCTGCCTCCTTCACCGTGCAGTGGGACGTTGCCTGCAAGCAGCGCGCGGACCAGCGTCGGCTCCTGCTGGTGGGTCCGGTACAGCACGGCGATAGCATCGGGACCCACCACCTCGGAGTGAAGGAGCCGCGTGATCTCGGTTGCGACGAACGTGGCCTCGTCCACCTCGTCGTCCGCGATATAGAGCCGCACCGGTTCCCCCAAGGGGATTCGAGGTCCAGAGCGGGTCACCGCCAAGCGAGCGACCGAGTGCGTTCGCGAACGCAACGATCTGTCCTGTCGATCGGAAGTTGCGATTGAGGGACACGACCGTACGGTCGGGGAACAGCTGCTCAAAGCGTTGGAGCACGTGGCCATCGGCGCCGCGCCAACCATAAATTGACTGTCTCGCATCGCCGACGAGGACCAGGTGACGGTGCCGTTCGCCCAGTTGCGCGACCAGGTGAAACTCGCCGAGCGCGCAATCCTGGGCCTCATCGCAGAGGACGGCATCGTAGCGCTCTCGCGTGAGACGTAATGCATCGGGATGCTCTCGAAAGAGGCGGAGCGGCCAGGTCAGCATCGCGGGGAAATCGACCGCACCCTGGCGTTGGAGCAGCCGTTCGTAGACGGCCGCGAGCAGCAACCATGGCGCGTCGACCGGCACGCGCTCCTCGATGCGTCGCACCTGGGAGAGACCGAGCGCCAGTTCGGTAGGTGACAGATGATCGATCCCCGTCCCCACGGCAGCGGCCGCCATCAAAAGCGTGCGCTCCGCCTGGTGTCCCCACAGCACGGTCAGCTCGCCCGACGGGAGACCCAACGGAGCGGGCCAGCGACGAATGAGACGGAGCCCAAGCGAATGGAACGTCGCGACGTCCACCTCCTGGCCTCGCGTGCCCACCAAGCGCACCAACCGGGACCGGAGCTCCTGTGCCGCTTTCGTTGCGAACGTCAGTGCCAGCACCCGACCTGGCGCGATGGTCTGCCGGTCGATCAGGTGGGCGATACGGGCGGCAAGGACCATCGTCTTCCCGCTCCCCGGTCCGGCAGCGATGAGCAGGGGACCGGCTGGCGCGGAGACGGCCGCCTCTTGCTCGTCAGTGAGCGCGGGCAACGTTGGCACATGCACCCCTGCCGGATACAGTAACCGCGCTTGCATCAGCAGCCGAGCGCACGCCCGGTCCCGCCGGGTGCGTCCGTCCCTGCGGAGCGAGCGGACGAGGAGGACAGGTGCCGCCACGATGCCCGACGCAACTCCACGTCCCTGGACGATGACAGGTCGCGCGTGTGTCAGCCACCGTCGCCTTCTGTGTACGATGACCGGCCACGACCGGGAGCACGTATGGGCACAGAGCCTCCCAGACCCTCGCACGAGCGCCATGTCACTGCCCTGATGCGCGGAGTGGACGCGCGTGACGGAGGAACGTCTCTGGGACGGGCGTTCCGGCGGACCAGTCGCGGGCGACCAGTGCGCTGATGACGCGGTACCCTCCCGCTTCTTCACGCGCGACCACCACGCCGTGAGCGGGTGCGGGGAGGTACCGTAGGAGCGGCGTCGTGGCGCCGCGCTCCCGACAGAGACGGGCGCAGGCCGCCGCCCAGATGCCCTTCACCTGTCGCGCCAGGCTATGGGGCAAGTCCCGCAGGTCCAGTCCTTCCAGGAGCGACACTGCCTCCGCGGGAGTGTCTCGATATGCGCTCCGTGCCGCTCGCATCGTCGCTTCCGCGTGCGTGATCCGCGCAGCACGCAGCTGGTCGTCGCGGCTTTCTTGCAACGCCGCCACCTCGCTCGACGCAGGGTGGTCCTGGGCAAGCGCAGCGATCAACCTATCGGCTTCCCACACGTGGCCCGCCGAGAGAGCGGCACGGGCAGCGTCAACGCGGTCGTGGAACTGGCGGGTGCGTGCTGCCTCGGCGGCAGCCGCTTCCTGTCGTTCCTCCTGGCGACGACGTTCTTCGAGCAGCCGCTGGAGAGCAGGCTGGTTCGCCAGGGACTGGACGTCGTTGTCCCGTGCTGTCAGGAGTTGTGTTGCCTCGTGCTCGGCCCGCGCGGCGGTCATCACGACGGCGCTCGCGGACACGCGCGCCTCCTCGGTGAACCCGGTCGTCGTGAGGAGTTCGGCGTCCTGCCGTATGCGTCGCGCCCGCTCGAGGGCTTCCTCGACGTTCCGTCGCTCCTGCAGCAGGGCGTCATAGGCGTCGAGCTGCTGCCGTGCCACGGTGCGGGCGTCCCCGTCACGCTGTATGACACGCTGTAAACGGCTGCTGGCGGTGTCGAGGTCCGCCAGGAGTGTGGGAAGATCCACCGCCTGCTCCGGCGTCTCCGGCACCGCGTCGGACAACCGGGAGTCAGCGGTGATGTCCTTGCTCTGTGGATCATCCGTCTCGGTCGGTTGGTCCGGTTGGGGAAGGGCGTCGAGGAACTGGGCAAGGTCGGCAAGGTTGGTCAGGACCACGGTTGATCGTGTCATGGCGACATGGCCTTTCTGTGTGGACATGGATTCAAGGGGGCGAAGCGACCACGAGGTCGCTAGCGAGCGGTACCACGTGGGGTGATACCGACGTTGGTCAGCAGGGCATCCAGTTCCGCCACGGTGGGAGCGACCGTGTGCAGCGCGACCACCTCGTCCACGAGGGCCGCGAGCAGTTCGTCCACGGTCACGCGATGCTGATCGTGGACGAGTGCCAACTGGATGGTGTGTACGGTGTCGCCGGATCCCCGGTGACACGAGCGCCGACGGATGGGGCGTCCACCGTCCAATCGTTCCTGGATGATAAGGGCAAGCGGCTCGGCTCCGAATGTCCGCTGGAGCTGTTGCACGCCACTATGGAGACAGCGTTCCAGACGCCGTCGGTGCCAGCGATCCGACAGCACCACGCTGATGGAGACCAGCGGCATGGACGTGCCGTGACGGACGTGGATGCGTGCTACCACCCGGTGCCAGCACGCCAGCAGCGCATTCGCCCATCGCTTCAGCGCGTCGTCGGTGGAAAGGGACATACAGCATCACCATCCTTTTAAATGAGGAATGCCGCGTGCGGACGCACGCGGCATTCAGGTTGATGGTCAGGTTCGACGCGTTACCCAGCAGGCAAGGGGATGTGGACTTGCGGGACCTCCTTTCTCGTGTACGCCCACGACCGCGACCACGCGGACGTGCCGGTGTCAAACCGGTAGGCTGGCCACAGCCTCGCACGCCTACGACGATGGGAATCAGATGAAGGGTGGGGGGAAAGCACCCGGGTGCCGTATCTGCCTGGACATGGTCCGTGGATGGTCATGCGGATAGCACGTCACCGGGGATGGACGTGCACCGGCATCACCGTGAGTCGTCTGGAGCCCACGATCAGACGGTCTCGAACGAACGTCGTCCCATAGGGTGCCCAGGGCGAGTCAAGTGCAAATTCGGCACTGCCTACAGAACCGTCGCAGATAGTAGCGGCGTGCCCTAGATGGCAAGCACTGGTGCTATAGGCACGCTATGCAGCGAAGCACAGATACCTCAACGTGTGAGACCGCAAACGTTCGTTGCATACCCAACAACGCTCTGGTCCTGCCCGGTGATGTCTCCTTTCGTCAACCATCTGACTGCGCGGGGTTCCTCTGGCTGTGATCGCTTGAGATGGAGAGCACGCTCGTTTGATATCCATCTGTCCGCGCGGCCAAGCCGTGCCGTTGGTCACGTTGTGGAGAAACTCCCAGGATGGTGACCGACTCCTGTCAGCTTCAGTATGGAAGCTGAACACCTTTAAGACACGTTGACTGTACCGGACCGTGCGCTACATGAGCGTTACTTCAGCGCGACGTAGCGAATTTATCCGCTACATTCCTCTGAAATGCCCAGCTCGCGTCGCATGCTGGCTCGAACACCCGCGCACGATGAGCACCATCACAGGGAACATCTGGCGTGGCCGGATGGCGCATTGTCCGTAAGCAGTTCTGCGTTGGGGAGGCAGCCATGGGTCGTGCCTGGCGCACCGTAGCATGCAGCATGTGATTGGCATGTTCCGGCGGACTCGTGCGACGCACGGGCTACGGGATGCCTCTGGGACCCATGATGGCGAACGCATCGACCGCTGAGAGGCGAAGCCCATGGAGCGCCGCGGCCTCGTGCAGGTCCGCGTCATCGCGAGCAATGACGCCGTGTAGCCCTGCCTGTTCGATGTCAACGATGTCGAAGAGTGCCCAGCAGTCGAAGGTGTACGTCAGCCCATCGTCGAACCGGCTGCGATAGGCAACCCCCTGGTAGCCCTGCTCAAAAGCCCAGCCAGCGATGGCTTGCGTGAGCGCTCGGTTGAGCCCGCGAACCGTGCTCGGGTCCAGGTCGGGAACATTCAGCGTATGCAGTGGGTGACCAGTTCTCTCCGCAAGAAGGCGCACGTCGGGAGGGTACGGATGTCGAGCAACCGGGCACGAGTGACGACTCGGATCTTACCAACCAGACGCTGCTGCTGCCAGTCGGTGGGCACCTCTTCCGGCGGGAGCGGACCATCGGGGTCTGCCACCGCTCGCCAGGCGACCACAGACGCTGGCTGATGCCGTATCCAGGCAAGCGTTTCGAGAAAGCAAGCGAGACGGCTGCCGGAGACGTAGAGTGTCCGGAAACGAGAAGGCCGCACCGGATCATCGAAGCGGTGTGCGCCGACGGTGCTCGTGTCGGGCCATCGAAGGGGATCCGGCCCGCGAGCGACACGATACAGGATCGATGGGGGATCTGGCGCCTCCTGAGCGCTGATCACCCGTGGGCGGCGAACGACCGTGCGGCGAGCAGAACCATGGCGGGATCGCTGGCCAGCATCAAGGCAGGGGCGTGGCCGTCAAGCGCCGAATTGGTCCCCATGAACCAGGACTGCACGGTCTGGGGTGACTCGACGGCCAGCAGCGTGTTGGCGACCTCTGCTGTGTTACGTAGCCGTTCGACGATCTCTGGTTGGGGCTCACGCTCCCCACGTGACCAGGCGTGCACGATCTCTGTCGAGGACACCCCGGCGATGACAGCCACAAGTTTAGGCCCCAACACCTCTTCAAGTGAGCGGCTCAAATCTCGAGGTGGCACCTGTACATTGGGTACCGCAGCCATGGCCGTGCTCCTTTCTTCGTCCGTGGAGAGACCCACAGTCCCCGAAGGCGTGTGGAGGATACCCCTCGCCCGACTGCCCCGGCCAGGATACTGTCCCGGGGTATCATGTGCTCCCCCATGGCATGCTGTTCTCCCATGTATAACAGATATCTGGCAACGATGCATCAGGCGCCTGATTGCTCCATGCTGTGTCTCTGCCTGGAGAGGATGTGGAGAGAGCCAGAAAGCCCTCCCCTGAGGCCGCTCTGAGACCGATGAGAGCCGCATCCGTGCTGGGAGCGGTCTGCGTCAGCTCAATCGATACCTGCGGCTCCCGAGCAAGGCCGCGGCTCTTCGTCCGGCCCGTGGGTGCGCACCCTCCGCTCCTTCCGGGCCGCTGGGCGGTCCGGCCAGACATGCTTGTGGTAACAGCGCTTACAGATCCCCGGTGGGCAGTTCTTGTCCCGCCAGGGCGGAGACTTTTTGCAGATGGAGCACAGCCACTGCTTGCTCATTCCTGTCCCTCCCATCGCGACATGCTCCCAGTTCGTCACGTCGCCGTCAGGTATATGACGTGCTGCTGCAGAAGTTGATACACAGGACCACGCTCCGGCCGAGCGCCTGGACGGACGATCGTCCACGAGCAGGTCTCTGTCGTGGAGGACGTGCGGCGACAGCGAGTCGCCGCACGTCCATCT
>JAABUZ0100000539.1_pt1 | contig 91002 bp, 87 predicted proteins | sample 5562091 | NCBI WGS metagenome assembly JAABUZ01 (sample SAMN12813069, study PRJNA571459) | rock metagenome | isolation source: Antarctica rocks | place: Antarctica: Victoria Land, Linnaeus Terrace sud | collected 2015-12-21
AACGCTTTCCAGAGCTCGCAGGTCGTTCTCTTCCATCCCAGTGTCTCCAGCTTTTTAGACCTATTTTATCACCTCCTAGTCATTTCATTGCTGTGGATGGGGTTATTTAGATGCGATTGCCCTGCCTATTTCTACTAGTACCATTTAGCGTCTTGTGTTCCGTCCAATTGGTGCCAGATTGCCCAGAAATCCTTCCAACGCTTTTGCGAGATCGTACAATTGCGTTGCCTCCGCCATAGATACTTCGTGACCAGCATGTGCAACCTGATAAAGCATTTGTATCGCCGGATGTTTCGCGGGTGCGGTTGACTCGTTTCCAGTCGAACCGAGCAACGAAGAACGCATTGCATCGACGCTAGCATTCACTTGCTCAAGGTTTGCAATATCAATAAAGCTAGCAGGTTTAGGCGGCTTTCCTTTTCCTCGGTTTGCATCCCACTGCCTTCGTGCCTGTTTGCCAGCCGCACAATAGCAAAATTCGGGAGAAGTTGAGTCTGAGTTTTGCAGACCCGTATCGTCGCAAATTGGACAGATAGGCATAGATAACTCCTGTAAAATATCGTGGCTCTGTTAGCACCACTATATCATATTCATCCAGTGTCTAGCATAATGCAAGATTGCTACTCTTTAAGTGCTTCAACAACATTGTGTGCCATCTCTATAAAGGCAAACGCAACCGAAGTTTCTGGCATACTTACGATAACAGGATGCCCTTTGTCACCGCTCACGACGGCTGCCGGATCGAGCGGAACGCTCCCAAGCACAGGAAGCGTATCGAGCAAGGTGCGAGTCTCACGGCTACGCGGAAATATCTCGGCACGCTCACCGCAATGGGGACAGATAAAACCATCCATGTTTTGTACAACTCCTAACACAGGCACATGGGCATTCTGAAACATCGCCAACGCTTTGGCGGTGTCGATGCGTGCAATGTCCTGTGGGGTTGTCACCAGGATAGCACCATCAATATGCATCTCACGACAGAGTGTTGCCTGTGGCTCGCTCGTTCCGGGCGGTAAATCAATGATGAGATAATTAAGTGGCCCCCATGCAACCGAATAGAGTAGTTGTCGAATGAGTAGTCCCAGTATATCAGGAATAGGGGCTACTGCTTGCTCTTCGCCAATGAAAAAGCCAACAGACATAATCTTGACACCATAACGTACTAAAGGTCTGAGTTTTTGTGCCTGTGGAATGTTTTTTCGCTCGGCTAAGGGTAAAGTGGCCTCTGCCCCTTTGCTCTCATTACGCTTTCGCACACCCAGCATCATAGGAATACTCGGCCCATAGGCATCTCCATCTAACAAACCGACGCTTGCACCTTGCTTCGCAAGAGCCACCGCCAAATTCACGCTGACCGTTGACTTGCCAACACCGCCTTTACCACTACCTACCACAAGGACTTTATCTACTTGATCGACACGCGCACGTTGTGTACGAGGCTGCATGTTTGCCCTCCTACATCTATCTTGGTTCATTTGCTCACATCTTTGCTGCTTAGTATAAAAGCATTAGAACCATTTGACAAGCATTTCACGTTGCAAGACAAGATATATCATGAGTATACTACTAAAGCTCAGGCACTATTATATTTGTGATACGTGGAAATAAATTGTGATCCTCAAAACAAAAACTAGCGATGCGAGCTAGCTATGATGTACTATATGAACAGAGAAATGTATACGTAATCATGGAGCGGCCAATGCTTGAAAAAGACCAAATCATTCCAGCTTTTATACTACCAGGAACTGATGGTATGCCCCATAGTCCCTGGGACTACAAACAGCGTGAAAACCTTGTCATTCTTATAACTCAAAGTGTCAAAACGAATGAAGGACGTGAACTACTTCGCACTTTTGCTGAATATTTTCAGACATTGCGCGAGGAGATGTGCGCGGTTCTCGCTATATCTCCTGATACAGTCATTGCCAACCTTGAAGCGCAAGAGGCACTACGTCTTCCCTTCCCACTCCTTGCTGACCCCACAGGCGGGGTTATTTCGTACTATACCCAGTGGAATACTGTACAGAGGACACTTACATCAGGTATCATATTAACAAATCTTTATAATGCGCTCCATCAACAGTGGATGCTAGAACACGAAGGAGAAGCACCCCCCATTTCAGAATTAGTAGATGCGCTTCACTACCTGAACAACCTTTGTACGCCGTAATATGCGGACAGTGTTTGGTCAAGCCATCATGAAAAGAAAGAGACTGTAAATTATCAGTCTTTTTCTCGTGATAATCGTTAACTGACTACTATCGAGAAGAGGATTACAATGGCCCATTATGACTCTACACCAACATGGCGAAGGGAAACATTCCTCGTTCATGGTGGAAGAGATACACGTCTTACCGATGCTACAGGTACTCCCACTATTTGTCCTATCTATGCTAGCACAACCTATATCCATGAGAGTGCGGAGGCTTTAGATTCTGCCTTTAGTGGTTTAACTGCCACGGGCGAACCAGCATTTGTCTATGCGCGGCAGGCGAATCCAAACGCGAGTGCGCTTGAAGACGTGATGGCAAAGACTGAAGGTGGTGTTGGTGCTGTTGCATTTGGCTCTGGTATGGCCTCTATTCATGCAGCACTCCTTGCAGCAGGGTTATCTGTACCTGGGACGAAAGTTGTCGCTTCTCAAGATATTTATGGCCCAACGGTTGGCTTGCTACGAAAGGTTTTTGAACCGATAGGAGTTGAGGTTCTTTTGCGGAATCTCTGTGGACCTGACGCTGCTGACATCATACAAAGAGAGCAACCAGACGTTGTGTTCGTTGAGACGCTCTCTAACCCGTTAGTCAAACTGGTGGATTTAGATATAATCAGTGCTGCCGCGCAAGAGGTAGGAGCAGTAACGGTTGTAGACAGTACATTCACAACGCCCTATCTAACAAGGCCAATTGAACATGGTTTTGACCTGGTAGTGCATAGTGCGACAAAGTACATTGGTGGACATGGAGATAGCACTGGTGGTATTGCTATTAGTGCGAAAAATACGCTTCTCGATCAGCTACGCTCCTACTCCATGCTACTCGGTGCCACGCTTAGCCCTTTTGAGTCGCATCTTATGTTGCGCGGCCTACGGACCCTGTCACTACGTATGGAACGACATTGCAACAATGCCCTACAAGTCGCTCGCTTCCTACAACAACACAATGCAGTAGAACACGTCTATTATCCGGGGTTAACAGATCATCCACAACACACTGCCGCGGCCCATCTGCTCGATCATGAGCAATATGGGGGCCTCCTCTCATTTGATCTCAAAGAACAAACACGCGAGGCAACATTTCGCTTTATTGACAAACTGCGCCTTTGTCTGCCAGCAACCACGTTAGGCGATGTCTTTTCGCTTGTGAGCTATCCCGCGATGTCATCGCATCGCACACTTACACCCACAGAACGACGGCGAATGGGCATTACTGAGGGCTGTGTACGTCTGTCTGTTGGCATCGAGCATATAGAGGATATCCTGCGAGATTTAGACCAAGCACTGCAATAAGAAGAGACGCTTCTGGTATCTGTACAGAAGCGTCCCTCTTGTCAATAAAAATGGCTACACATAGCATACGCTCGTATTAGCTCGCTATTTAGTATGTCGAATATATTTTCCTGGAATAAGGTCATCTGCCTCGCCGCCTTCGGCAGGCGACATGACATGAATCAAATCGGCGTTCGCATTGACGACAAGTGTGTTGACAACACTATGTGTGCCAGGGAAGGAACGGGCAATATCTTCTGCCGCCATCTTCTGCTGTGGCGTATGCACAGCACCACCGAGACGCACAATACCAAGTTTAGGATAGACACCAATTGGCAGGTCACGGGTACGCTCATCACGTCCAAGCGCAGCCGCGATATCAGCGGCAAGCGTATCGTCGCCGAGCAGTTGATTTTTTATTCCAAGCAGACCCTGAACACCCGAAGCTTGATCTTGTACAACGTCACTTCGTAGCGAACTGGAAATATTGCCGCTCAGATAGAGAATGCCATCAAGTACACGTATCGTCATACCTTTATAATCAATGTGCAATGCAGTTAAATCGAAGAGAGTACGTTCGACTTCTTGCTGTAAATCGCTATCCGAGCGGTACGCGGGAAGAGCTTGTAGAGTTGCTTCTGGTATCGTTACGACGATGTGATCCGGCTCAAATTTCGATACGTACTCTTGACCAATCAGAGTATCTTGTCCCGCGCGGAGATGATGTGTAACTATATATGCTAGTTCGCCACTTTCAGGATGCACAGCAATAATAGACACCGTACCTTTACCATTGCCTGCCTCAACAACGCTTTTCATGTCGAGAAAAATACTGCCATCTGGCGCATTCTTGCTTGCCGTCAGGACATCGGCTCCTACAACGCGCAAAGTTACGCCATCGCCGGTCGCATCGGTGACAGTATCATGGGGAAGATACACATTTTTGCCAAAGAAGCGGCCCTGTCGGATACTAATATGTGTCATACGACGGGTAGTAGGATCAAAACCTACCTGTGAGAGGATGCCCTCTTCACCATCAGTACAGAGTATTTTGCTTCCAAAATGGAATTTTTGCATTTCAAAGATTGTGATTGATGTGTTCGTCATATCTAGCCTCACCTGCATTACAAAGTTGACGTAACGCGAAACGTGCTACATCCTTACAGAGTGTAGCACGTTTCGCGTGAGCGTGACAAGACATGGTGGAGACCAACGGCGACCACAAGGGGACGCCCCTACTCTATCTTTTCTCGTGCATTGCCCATCGTCTATAGTAGGGGCGTCCCCTTGTGGTCGCCCGTTCCCCTTGTCCTGTTAACGGCGCGTTCCTGGCCCCTGACGTGTCTGCTGACCGAATGATCGTGGAGCTACACTCTGTTTCATGGGCAGATTTGGCAAAACAGCTTCGGCTGGAATAGGTGTGTTTGGTGAACGAGACATGCTTGTACGATCCTGTAGTTCCAGTGTCTGCAGCAAGCGATTGATCTCTGGAAAGCTTTTGCAAATGACTGGTACGACAAAGGGTTTACCGTGTTTATATTGGTCGATAGCAACACTGAGTTCCTGTAAAGCGCGCGACATCCCTCTTACATAGTTATCCGATTGTTCCATGCGCGTCAGACGCTCAGCCATCAAATTGAGGCTGGCGGCAAGCGGCAAAAGTTCTCCACCGGTGAGATTAGCACGTGCCCGCAAATTACCATTTGCAAGACGAGCCTGTACATCTTTCAAATGGAGTACGCCCATTTCTAACTCTTCGTTACGCTGCGATGCACGACGAGCCTGCTCCTCAATGTGTGTATTTGCTTGCTCAAGTCGCCCAAGTGCATCGTTCTGACGGCGCGCCAGGCGTTCATTATCTAAAATAGTAAATATCTGACGTGCAACAACTAAGCCAATCACGGCGACGGTCGCGAGCAATAAGACAGGGCGGATTGCTATTTGTAGTTTATCCATAGAAAATACATTTAGCAACAAGACAACAAGCAGGATGCCAAGCAAGATATACGTCAGTATTTGTGCTGGTCCAAAGGTAACACTGTCTCCACGTCTTCTTACTCGTTGCTCAAGCATATCAAAGGAGGTCAAAGGCAGAAAGCGTCGCAAGTATGCGGCAATACCAATAATCATCATGCCAAAGGGCCAGCCGAGATCGACCCACGTACCTTCGACATAGGTATTTGCGGCCTGTTGCACATTGAAAATGAAGTCCGATGTAGCAAAAAAGCAGAGGCCAATACCGATAATAATAAGACTCGTCCTACGAGCAGTTGTTTGATAAAGTCTTCCCTGTCCTCTGAGGAGGAGAAGCACAATACAACTGAGAAGAGCGATATCAGTTGTTGGGTAATAGAGCCCCAGGAACTTAGCAAGAACGTTTTCGACAGAAGTAAAGGCAAGTGCGCCTAGTAGGAGATACCAGCCAATTGAAAGTAGTGATCCCATTGCAATAAAGCTGTCGAGCGTGGTTAACAAGCGGCGGCGACCTACACCGGAAGTGGGTTGTAACAGTAACCCAACGAAGACAAGCGGTGGTAGAGCAGAATAACCAATATCAGCAAATGAGGGAAAGGGATTCTGGTTTGAAAGTATATAGTACCGCCAGATAGCCTCTCCAAGCCCCCACATAATGAGACCACATCCGATAAGTGTCCAGGCAATCTGCTCGTTCCCTAGCCAGGGTTCCACGTTCTCATCGTCATGAATAGGAATTCTTGCAGAGAAAAGGGTTAATGTACCGCCCACAATTGCGCCTGTCAGTTGGGCAAACTCCCACATGACACCGCCAAGATGAAAGAGTAAAAAAATCGCCATAAGCGTTGCGAGTCCTGCTGACCCGTAGAAAAGAGGGCGCGATAATGGTAATGCTGGACGCATAGAAAGGCTCCTTGTTATACTAGTGGCACTTGAAGAGAATTTTATCTATGCCAGCAAGTGTAACACAAGCAATCAACGTAGAGCTATAAATAGCCCAAATGGATGAGAGTATTCAAATTACGAGAACGTGAGTTCGGTAGCAGACAAGACGGTGATATATTTTACGCAAACAAAACATGCTATGATAATAAGAATAGTGCAAAACATAGAAGAAAGATTACAACTGATGACCTCACAAAGATACAGCTACAGCGATGCAGAAGCACTGGGACGCGAAGCATTTCAACTTTGTCTGACAAACGAGCTATATTACATACGGCTGATGACAAACAGGAATAAGAGATATCACATATATCCAACGTGTTGACTTCTTCGCCGATTAAAAAGTCGAATGATACTACGCGCCAAAAGAAGAAAGATCAGGACAAAGAGGATCACAACAACGAACATGACGACTGGCGCAAAAAGTGCCAGCAGTGTCGCAATGACAACTCCGGTGTCTTCAACAACACTCAAAACAATGTTCAGGAGACCGAAGGTAGTGGTTGTAGAAGCAACACGGGTAGCAGCTTTCGTGGTATGGGTCATTAAAGCAAGTGCTGCACCAATAACCATAACAACAACGAGTGTAGCAGGTACATTTACTCCCATTGTCATAACATGACTTCCTACAAGTACTGTCGTGTTGGGAATGTGAAACTGATTATTGCTGGCAGCAGCAACAAGTGCTCCCGCCAGCGGACGGATTGCGGTATGAATTGCGTCCCATAAGTGATCGATAACGGGGATTTTATCGGCAAAAAGGTCTACAACCGTGAGAATTGCAAGTGCGATCATAAACCAGGTTTGTGTCACAAACGAGAAGCTAGGGTTTACTTTATAGAGATGAAGCCATCTGACAGCAATCGTAAACGCTAGCAATGGAAAATACGCATTCACGCCAGACGAGAGTGCCAATCCATAAGAAAGGCCATATGATGTCGCAATATCCATTTTTTCTCTTGTTTCTTTGTATTTCTTTCCTACAAGCAAACATATTGCTCTCTTATACACAAACGTTGCTAGAAAGAAAAAATCACATAGCTTCTTATCGCTTAAATACTAAGTGATATCGTTTGCGCTTTGCCAAAAATCGTTTCAAGAGCCTCTGGCACGTAACGTTCAACAATGTTCTCAGTGATCGCATTAGCGCGACATATTTCACCAAACATACTTGCACTACGACGCGGAAAACGTTCCTGCGTGTGTGGGTCTATCTCGATTAAACCGAAGCGCACATACCAGCCGTTATTCCACTCGAAATTATCTACCAGTGACCAATGCAAATAACCTCGTACAGGTATTCCGCTTTGTATAGCACGATGCACCATTGCAAGGTGTTCCAGAATAGCACGAGGGCGACGATCATCACGCCTATCACTAAAACCATTCTCGGTGATATACAGGGGTTTATTGCCCCTGGTCCGCTGATGAACGGCCTTGAGGACTCGATAGAGACCTTCTGGATAGATTTCGCCGAAGTCTTCATCAAGCCCTGGATCATTCCGTGTTGTATTCTTGCGCGTAGAGCGTCTGCCAAACATCTCCATAGGCACGCGTGGATCGAAACGAACGATATTTCGCGTGTAGTAGTTTATACCGTGAAAGTCGCGTGTGCCAGCAGCTTTTGCAATTGGAGGAAGCACGGTACTGGCTGGAAACGGGAAATGCCCACTTTCGGCGGCTTGCAACATCGCCCAATTGAAAAGCGTTTCCTGTACACTAGCAGCACTACGATCTAAAGGGGAGAATGTATTCGCAGGGTCAAAGAGACGATAGTGCAGACAGTAGCCAATCTGTGCCTCTGGTTGGATACGACGGATAGCATAAAACACTTCGACATGCGCTTGTAGAAGCATCCGGCTAACTACTAATGTACGCTGAACATTCTGCTCTCCTGGTGGAAATACACCAAGCTCATAGCCTTGTACAGCGTAGACGTTCGGCTCATTGATTGTTATCCAGAAGTCGCAGAGATCACGTAGCGCATTGACCACGTGGGTCGCATAACGCACAAAAAAGCGAATATTTGCTTCTCTGACAAAACTTCCGCGCTCTACAAACCAGAGCGGCTCTGTAAAGTGATGTAGCGTCACTACAGGCTTCATACCTCTCTTATGTAGATCATTGAGCATGACACGGTAGCGTTCGAGTGCAGCATCATCCCAATGCCCCTCTTCTGGCTCGATGCGACTCCATTCCAGGCTCAAGCGTAGCGCATTGTTCTCCATTTGTTCCGCCAGCTCAAAGTCATGCTCTCCCTGTTCCCACCAGTTCGCAGCATTCCCACATTGCTCACCACTGCGAATATGCCCCTGTTGCTCCCAACGATACCATTGATTATTTGTATTACCACCTTCGCACTGATATGAAGAAGATGCTGTACCCCATAAAAACCCTTTCGGAAAACGCAAAACACGCTGCATTGCTCTGTAAGCTCCTTACGTTGGAATTGTTTCTCATTGTATCACACATCACCTGTAGAAATGGATGAGTGATGACGACATAGACAATCAATATTTAATGGCTATAAGAATTTTACTGCTCATGAGAGATTTTTGCGTATTGTGCGTTACAAATAATGTTTGTGTTGTAACTTGCTACTCTTCCTCTCGTATAGAAAGAAGCAAACAACTACTGGGAAGGACTAGAGAGAGATTTTACAAAGGAGTTGAGACATGGAGACACGCTTTTACCAGACGCAGGCACTTGAGTTGCCAACAATAGGACAGGCACTCGTCTTCGAGTATCAAGCGAAGGGCTATCAAGCGCAACAATTCGGTAATCCAGAGCAGGTCACGGTGCAGTTGCGTAAGGAAGATACCCTACGCGCCATCACAGGCTTCAACAAAGTGCTGGGTATCACTTTGCAACGCATCAATGGGGGCACGCTCGTACAGGTTGGCGCACAAGATTGGACGGATCAAATAGCTGTCGGTGCCGTTGGTCTAGTGTTGCATCCATTGCTGATTACGGCAGCAATAGGTGCGGTTTCGCAGAACAATGTCGTACATGAGGTACTTACCTCGATTGATAATCAAGTGCGACAACTGCAACCACAGGCGCAGATGAATATTCCACCATATCCACCGACAGGACCCTCCAATCTCTAAAGACCTTCGTGGTTCACTATCTGATTGTAGTGTCGTGGAAAAAGTGGCACGTGTCTGATTTATTAGACACGCGCCACTTTTTTATAAAATCTATTACTCGCGGATACCACGTGGTGGCAGTGGACGCACTAAGGGGTTCATGACGGGCAAGCTCTTCTTGCTGCGCGGCAAACGTTGGCGCACCAGATAGTTCGGGGCGTTGGCAAGGTCGTCCTTTTCCAGCGTCACATCATCCCCATAACGGTTGAAGAAGGACAACTCGAAGTTGGGCGTCTCCCCTAATGCCCCATGCGGACACACCTCGACACAATCGCCACAGAAGATGCAGCGATCCAACGCGAAGGCATAGCGTGTGAGGGTGCGCTCGGCCATCATCAGCGAGCCGGTGGGACACACCTGCACACACGCTCCACACGAGACACAATCGGTATCGTGCAAGCTCACGTTGAAGGGTGTCTCCACGATGGTATCGAAGCCCTTGCCAAACATGCCGTAGCAGTCGGGACCAATCACATCATGACACACCCGCACACACTGCGTACAGTTGATGCACTTGTTGGGGTCACGCAGAATAAAGCTGTGCGACAGGTCCACGTCGTAGTCGTGATAGTCGGTGGGTTCGCCATCATGAAAGCGGTTATCGGCCAGCCCATGTTCGATGCTATACTTCTGCAAGTCACATTGTCCCGCGGCAGGACAGGCACATTGCAGACAGCGAGCTGCCTCCCGCTCGGCCTGTTCGCGCACGTAGCCCAACTCGATGAGTTTGAAGTTGCGCGTGCGGTCTTCATAGGGGAGCATGGGCATCTTGACCTTTGGCTCGACGGGCTTGTAGGGCACGATATCGAAGAGGTCGGGGCGTCGCTCTTCGAGTTCTAAGCGGCGGGCGACCTCTTTCATCTGCTCGCCCATCAGGTAGCCATGAATGGAACGGGCACCCAGCTTGCCCTGTGCTACCCCTTCGATGATGGTCTTGGCACCCATCTGACAGTCGCCGCCTGCGAAGACGCCGACGCGATCTGTCATCAGGTTATGGGGGTCGGTCTGAACTGTTCCCCACTTAGTGGCTTTGACACCGTTAGGAGCAATTGCAGTCATGACCTGCTTATCAACAGCCTGCCCAATAGCAGGAATAACGGCATCGCAATGAATAGAAAACTCAGAACCAGGGATTGGAACAGGACGGCGGCGACCACTGGCATCAGGCTCACCAAGTTTGTTCTTCTGGAACTCAACGCCAGTCACCTTATTATCATTCGTCAAGATTTTCGTCTGGCTGACGTAGAACTGGAGGTCTGTACCTTCAGCTTCACCGTCCTCGGTCTCTTCCATCGTTGCGCCAATCTCTTGACGCCCACGTCGGTACATGGTATGTACCTTCGCGCCCAAACGTAGAGAGGTACGAGTACAGTCGAACGCGGTAAAACCGCCACCAATCACAATGACTTCGTTACCTTCTTCGACGGGAACTGGCTTGCCCTCGACTTTTTCCGCGAGATACGAGATAGCGTTTACTACACCATCGGCGTTCTCACCTTCAACTCTGAGTTCATTACTGGTCCAAGCACCTATACCGAGATACACGGCGTCGAAGCCTTGCGTGAACAGGTCGTCGAGAGTAAAGTCGCGACCAAGCTTGACATTGGCCTGAAAGTCTACCCCAAGCTGCCACACATGCTCTATCTCACGGTCCATCATATCCTTCTGCAAGCGATACTCAGGAATGCCGTAGCGCAATTGACCACCGGGCTGCGGCTGCATATCGAACACCTTACAGTAGTGCCCACGCAACGCGAGGTAGTAGGCAGCGGTGAGACCAGAAGGACCGGCACCGATGATCGCAACTTTTTTGCCCGTATCGGGGTCTTTCAGATACGGCACTGGTGGATCGAGCAGACAGGTCTCGGCGGCATACCCATGCATCCGACAGATCGCGATTTCCTCATCCACCAGCGCACGTCGGCACGCCTTCTGACAGGGCGCGGGACAAGTCAGACCGAGAATATAGGGGAACGGCAGCACCTCTTTGACAAGCCGCGCCGCCTCTTTCATGGAACCTTTCGCGATCAGTTCCAGGTAGCCTGGGATGTCGATGTGGGTTGGGCAATCGACCTGGCAGGGTGGCTGACAATAGGCATTATGGTCGGAAAGCATCATTTCCAGGTTAGTGCGGCGAATATGGAAGAGTTCGTCCGAATTCGTTGTCACCGTCATGCCTGGAAGGGCTGCTGTATTACAGGAAGGGAGAGGGCGTGCCTCGCCTTCGATATGCACAAGACACATGCGACAGGCCGAGGTCGGTTCTAGTTTCTCATCATTACACAGATTTGGGATATCACTGATTCCGTTATCAATCGCAACGCTCAGGATAGACTGGCCTTGATAAGCGGGCATGACTTTGCCATCAATAGTGATCATGAAGCTGGGATGTCCAACATCATTACGCACCATTGGTGCCTGATCTTCCTGTATAGCTGGCGAGAAATTATCTCGGATTGATATTGCCATATAGTATACCTCGTTTGTAGGGGTACGTGTTGTACCTGATGTACGACGATATGAGATATAGGAGAGTACACAACATTTGTTGCGCCCCTACACGTGTATTATGTTAATACATGTTTGGTTACGAAACGATGTGAACGTACAGGAAAACAGGTTCCCGTAGGACACTGTAATGCTTCAATATGGTGCTGAAAATGATCGGGCCAGTAACGTTTGGCGGTCTTGAGCGGATTGGTCGCTTGCACGCCAAAGCCACAGAGAGAGCCATTTGGTACATATTCCGCGAACTCATCGAGAACAGCGAGATCGCCATTTACGCCCATATCGCTGACAATACCTTCAAGGATGCCTGCAATACGTTTTACACCCAAGCGACACGGAACACATTTGCCGCATGATTCCTTACTAAGGTAGTTGCTACGTTCCATCGACCAGTGAACCATACAGGTATCTATGGGTAGAAGTTCTATGATGCTTGACCCGATGATGGCCCCTGCTTCTTCGATAGGATCGAAGTCGAATGGTGTATCCAGCAGCGAAACTGGCAATGCACCGCCTTCTGCGCCGCCTACCACAACCGCTCGGATATCGCTTTCGGGACGACTTATATGCGCCTGTTCAAGAATAGCACGAATGGGAGTTCCAAAAGGTGCCTCGACGACGATTGGACCCAACTCTGGCGCGATATCGTAAACGGTTACAAGCTTGGTACCGCCCGTTGTGGAAGTACCAATGCTGGCGAAAGCTGCCGCCCCATCACGCACAATCATAGGTACATTTGCAAGCGTCTCAACCGAATTAATGACGGTCGGCTTATCCCATAGACCGTGTTGTGTTGGAAATGGTGGGCGTTGCTCTGGCATACCGCGTCGCCCCTTGATAAGCGCAATCTGGACCGTCTCTTCACCGCCCATAAAGCCAATATCGACGCCGAGGACGTTAATGGTGCAGCTAAAATCTGTGCCAAGAATATCGCGTCCAACAAGATTGGCATCGAGTGCCTCTTTCAAAGCTTGTTGAATTGCTGCAACACCTTCATAGAAGAAACTGCGCGTGAATAAATACGCTTCGGACGCGCCTACAGCATAAGCAGCAAGAATAATGCCCTCAATAACTTGATGCGGATTTTGCGCTAAAACGGTACGCACAGCATATGAGCGCGGGTCTGCATCATAGGCATTACAGATAACGTATTTTTGATTGTCCTGAGCCTGGCGTACAAGACGCCATTTTTCACCGGCGAGGCGACCCGCTCCACCACGTCCACGTAGCTTCGCGTCCGTCACCTCACGAATGATTCGCTCTGGACTCTGCTGACGGATAGCTTTTTCGAGAGCGATATAGCCGCCGACACTGCGGTAGGCGTCGAGAGAGCGGATATCGGAGTCTTCTGCTCGACGCAATAAACGATAAGAATTTTCTACATTAGGCATTGGGCTGCCTCACATGATTTATATTTCCCCACACTCCGCGCGTATCTGGTGCCAGTCCACGCATTGGCTGATCTTCACGCCGCACCCCTTTAACAGCGGGGGCAGGCTTGAATTTTGGACTCATGGTTGCGATGCCGAAGATATCGCTCAGATCTACACCTCGTGCCTGTACGATGCGTTTCGCCGCTTGAATTGGTAGGTAGCCATAGATATCCATCACGGTATCGAGTAATGCTGGCAGTTCGCCTGCCTCCTGTGACCAGTTTTCTAGCAGTTCATCGAGCTTTGTAAAGTCCATTTCTGGCTCAAGATAGTCTTTCGTCGGCGTCAGAGCACAAGGAGCAAGATGCTTGCCTTGGTAAGATGTTGCATACTCAGAGATACGTGTCTTGTAGAAGCCTGCTTTGGAAGCTCCTGACGCAGGGGGCAATTTGCGAGAGGTAAACTTTTCTGCACCATCGCGAATATAGGATTTGAACCAGGGGCGTTCTTTCCACTCGTCCATCGGCTCGTACTCAATGGTAATTGCACGCGGCGGACATGCCTTCTCGCAGAGCAGACATGACTCACATTTGAGGTTAAACTCAGTGTGTAGTCCCTCTTCTACGATAAGCTGGATCAAGCCTCGACTACGTGCTGGCAGTTGTGGCTTCTCATATGGATATAATCGGGTGGACTTGGGACGGAACATGTGGCTAAATGTCAAGCCCATACCTTCAAGGATTCCACGCATACGTTACACCTCAATTTCCTTCTCGCCACGCACCTTGAGACCTTGTTTCAAAATCTTCTCGCGCAACTTGAGAATACCTTCAATGAGTGCTTCTGGACGAGGAGGACAACCAGGGACATACACATCTACTGGCACGATAGTATCGACGCCTTGAACGGTATAATAGCTGTCATAAAACTCGCCGCCGGAATTCGCGCATTGACCCATGCTCAAAACCCACTTAGGGTCTGGCATCTGTTCCCATAGAAGACGAAGACGCGGCCCCATCTTGATGGAGACGGTACCTGCCACAATCATCAGATCAGCCTGACGGGGGCTAGAGCGGAATACCTCGGAACCAAAACGTGAAAGATCGTATTGTGGTCCAGAAGCTGAGGCAATCATTTCGATGGCACAACATGCAAGACCATATCCCAACGGCCAGACCGATTTTGAACGCGCCCAGTTCTGTGCCCATTGCAGCATCTCGGCGACGCTAGTTAGCTCCACTGGTAATTCCTGATCTCCTGGAGTATAGTCCTGGGGACCAGTTGCCATAGCAATTGGCACGAATTTTCGTCGTGCGATAGGGATTTTCTCATTATTTTGATTTTCGCTGCTCATAAAAACTCCTCATGCAAAGGCTTAGCAGCACCTCTTGCCTGTATTTATATATGGATTAGGAAAAAATTATGCGAGAGGCGGTGTATCCACGTTCCGCCTTGTCCCTATTATAGCATGATGCGTCCAATCACGCCATAAGTACAAACAGGTTAAATTGCTTTGTTATAGACACTTTAGAGAAGGGGAATTGGCTCACGTTGTGCAAGTTTGACAGGTAGGGATACATACCATACAATTTACTCAGACAATTATGTGAGAGGGGAGTAGTCATGCGAAATTATACAATTATCCTTGAACCTGACTTTGATGAGGGAGGATATACAGTAACTGTTCCTGCGCTTCCTGGCTGTATTACTCAGGGCGAGACTGTCGAGCAGTGTATTGAACGCGCTCGTGAAGCTATTGAAGGCTATATTGAAACCTTAATTATGGATAGTATGACAATACCAGAAGAAACAGAACGTCCACAAATGATTACAATAAGCGTTGCGGCCTAAGTTTTTTTGTCATTTGGAAAGTGAATGATCTATGGGCACATACACAATCATGGTTTTGCCAGGAGATGGCATTGGGCCGGAGGTTACAGAGCAGGCACTGCGTGTGCTGCAAGCTGTAGGGAAACGCTATGGACATAGCTTTACCTTTCATAGAGGATTAGTTGGTGTTGCAGCGATTCAGGCAGAAGGCGATGCGATCTCTGATGCAACAATGGAGCTTTGTCAACAGAGCGATGCTATTTTATTTGGGGCGGTCGGTGGTTTGCCACAAGATATGGCTAGCTCGAAGGTCAGGCCGGAACGCGCGCTTTTTCGCCTACGGAAGGGGCTACAGCTTTTCGCTAATTTGCGCCCCATTCGTCCATTTAATGCGCTGCTGAATGCTTCTAGCCTTAAACCTGAGTATTTACAGGGTACAGATTTCATTGTGGTACGCGAGTTAACAGGTGGTCTCTACTATGGCATTTTAGAGCCGTTAGAGAGTAAGCCCAGTGCGATTCGCCAGACTGCACACGGTATAGAGGCCATTGACACATTACTTTATACAGAGAGTGAGATCGAGCGCATTGTGCGTGCCGCATTCGACATTGCACGCGGACGACGCAAACATGTCACCTCTGTTGATAAAGCCAACATTCTTAGCTCGTCGGTGTTATGGCGGCGCGTTGCTGATCGCGTTGCGAGCGAGTATCCAGATATACAGCTAGAGCATCTGTTGGTGGATGCCTGCGCGATGCATCTCATCCGACGCCCGGCAAGCTTCGATGTGATCGTCACAGAGAATTTGTTTGGCGATATTCTGACGGATGAAGCCTCGATGCTGGCTGGTTCGATGGGCATGTTACCCTCGGCAAGTCTTGGTACACGTAGAACAGAGCATGGCGTTTTTGGTCTCTACGAGCCAATTCATGGTTCGGCACCTGATATCGCTGGTCAAGGCAAGGCTAATCCGTTTGCAGCCATTTTGTCCGCAGCCATGCTACTACGTCATTCATTGAGCTTGATACATGAAGCAGAAGTGGTTGAAGCTGCAGTTGAACAGACAATTAACGAGGGCTACCGTACAGAAGATGTGCGTGAAACAGACAGAGAGGTAGTAGGAACGCAAGAGATAGGCAATCACGTTTTAAAACATATCGCCGTTGATTAACCCATCATAGGTCTAGGGCAGGGTCCGAGAGTCCGTAGTTTTTCCTGCGCCTGTGCCAGTTTTTGCAAATCAGTGGGGTCTATTTGTTGTAGGGCTGCACCATCATCAATTGATGATGGTGCGGCTTTTGTTTCTAAGAGCGCAATTTCGTCCATGAGCAATTGCCGTTGCACATACCAGCGCGTGACTGCACGTTCAACACCCATCTTGCGCCTCCTTGCACAAAACTAACGAACAGCAGCACCATATATATGCGAATTCAAAATGTTGAGCAGTTCATCATCCTGATATGGTTTGACCAGATAGGCACTTGCCCCTAGCTGCATCGCACGTTGCTGATGTTTCGTGGCTGCTCTTGAAGTCAGCATAACGAGCGGTAGTGTGCGATATTGCTCTTGAGAGCGAACTGTTGCGATCAGTTCATAGCCATCCATGCGCGGCATTTCTACATCGAGCAACACGGCTGCAGGCGTTACGCTGCTAATCATTTCCAGTGCCTCCACTCCGTCACGCGCCATCTGGACCTCCCAACCATGCTGCTTGAGCATGTTGCCAACAACACGCCGCACACTGGGACTATCATCAACCACTAGAATGTGTTTATTGCGTTCCTGTTTAGGCTCTGGAAGTTTCGACAAGCCTCCAGTTTGCTGCGTTGGCGACCCTTCAATACGAGATGTTGCCGACACTGGTGCCTGGGGTATTGAAGGCACCATTTCTTGAGCAGGGATAGCACCAGTAACATTCGAGAGCAAGCGATTTCGTATTGAGAGGAGTTCTGTTAGTTCAAGAACCAGGACGACTTGCCCATTGCCCAGAACGGTGCCACCTGCAACGCCATGAACATGACGTAAGTGTGGACCAAGATTTTTCATCACAATGTCAAGCTTACCCTTCACCTCGTCAATGACTAACGCCACACGGTTTCCGCCAGCATTCACCAGTAAGATATGTGATTTATCATCAATCGGTGTTTGTGGCAATGCAAGGTACTGAGCAAGCACACTCAGAGGGTAAAGATCGTTACGAACAATAATCGCCGGCTGTCCAGCAACGGTAGTACGTTTAAATGTATCCAGGCGTCCAATAGACTCGACCATGACAATCGGCACTGCAAATTGCTGGTCGTTGACCCGCACCATCATCGCGCTCTGAATAGCCAGACTAGTCGGGAACTTCATAGTAAAGGCTGTTCCTTTACCAGGGGTTGACTCTACCTCTATGGTTCCTCGCAACCGAGAAACGCTATCCCGTACCACGTCGAGACCAACTCCGCGTCCGCTCTCCTCACTGAGAACTTCGGCAGTAGAGAAACCTGGGCGAAAGATGAGTTCAATCAGTTCATGCTCACTCAACACATGCTCTGGACGAATAAGCCCATGCGCGATTGCAACCTGACGCACCTGTTCAGGTTCAATACCTCTGCCATCCTCACGAACGGTAATGACAACCTGATTTCCTTCGTAAGAGGCTGCAAGTGTGATCTGTCCCTTAGGTGATTTGCCCTGCTGTATACGGACCTCTTCCGTCTCGATACCGTGATTGACAGCATTACGTATGAGATGCAGTAGTGGACCTGCAATCTCTTCAAACACGGTACGGTCGATTTCAGTTTCCTCACCTTCGAGCAGAAACTCGAACTCTTTATGCTGCTTGAGAGCCACAGCGCGTGCCGTGCGATAAAGGCGCGGGGTCATCGTTGAAAGAGGCACAAGACGTGTCTTCATCAAGCGATCCTGGACAGTGGTACTGAGACGATTTTCACGAGCGAAGACGCCTTCACACTCTCGTATAATGGTATCCATTTCTGTGCTGAGGGTCGCCATGTCTGAAATACCTTCGCTCAAACCACGCGCCACTTGATGGAACTCGGTGTAACGGTCCATTTCCAATGCATCGAAGTCCGCTAGATGTGATGACTCTCCAGCTTTGCCATTTTTACCGTTGGGTTGATTTCCTTCGCCAGGCATCACAGTTACAGAGTGCCCGCTTGGAAGAGTTGCGGCTTCAAAGCGACTCTCTAGCTTCTGCCCAACATCATGGAGACGATTGCTACTGATACCTACGTCAGCAACAAGACGAACAAGACGTTCGATGCGTTCTTCCAGCACACTTCGATTGACAAGAAGTTCGCCAAAGAGATTAACCAACTCGTCCAATTTTTGCAAACGGACACGAACGCTTAAATCATTGCGATTGGCACGTTGCGCGTTTGTCTCCGGTGTTTCTGCTACAGTGCCAGCGACAATAGCCGTGTCTGTAACAGGTTCCCCCTCATTCTCTTCTGTCTCTTCATCAATGTCTTCGCCAATAGGACTTAAAGCAACACCTTGTTCATGCAGAAGGTCTGCGTAGCGAACGCGCAAGGCTTGTACTCTGGCTTCATCAGAAATGGTATCGGGCTTGTTACCTGTGATAAGGATATCTAGTGTTTCAGCAGTATCCAGGATAATGCTGAGTGCATCAGACGAAGCAGGAGTGCTGCCTTCCATGATATTGTCAAGTAGGTCTTCAGAAACATGACTGAGTTCAGCAATTGCGCGAAAGCCCATCATGGCGGACGCACCTTTGAGCGTATGTGTAGCACGTCGAATGCCCTGAATGAATTCCCGATTTGTCGGGTCTTTCTCAAGGGCCGCAACATAGGTACTGATAGTTTGCAGATGTTCTTCTGCCTCTAAACGAAAAATCTCGGCTGCTTCTTCACCAAAATCTCCTGACACAAGAGCAGGCGACGTAACGGATTTGTCAGGTACTACGTTGTTTGATGTAGGTGCTGATGGTGTAAGATTTTGTACTACTTTTGGTGCAGACGATGGTGTTGACGTTGAGGCAATGGGACTTACAGATGCTGTTTCCACACGCTCTCTGGTAACAGGAGTACTCTGTTCATCGCGTTCTCTTGCACCTGTTGCTTGACGCGCTCTATCCGCAAAATTTGACGTAGTTGGGGCTGGTTGTGCAGGAAGCATCAGTAAACTTGATGGTGCAGCATCAGCATTTGCAGCGATCTGGCTAAGAAACTCTTGTCGTACCTTGATCTCTATCTCATCACGTAAGCGTTCCTCTAGTTCCGTGTGTGGTTCGTCTGAGCCTGAACCTGTAGCACGCTCTTGTACACGGCGCTTTTCCTCATACTCTTGACGTATCTCGTTGCGTAATTGCTGCTCTAATTCGGCGCGTGCTGCTTCTGAGGCAACGGTGCGATCTTCGTATTCGCGTCGCATCTCTTCACGTACATTTGCTTCGATTTCGGTACGTAGAGCATCCAGATTTCCGCGGCGCTCGAATGTGACGCGTTCCTGTATCGTATTCTCAGCGTCCTGCGGAGACTGCATCTCCCAGGAAGTCCAGGATGACTTTTGTGCCTGTTCGTGTTCTTCCTGCATCTGGCGATAAATGTCTCCAAAAGCGGAGAGTGAGGTGGTGAGTTGTCCTAATGCAGTGTGCATCTGCTCATCGGTCAATGCGACACCGCTTGTAACCTGCTTAAGCAATTCGAGAATTTTTTTGAGCTTGCTATTCGACACCCACATAACCGAAAGAGGCAGATAGCGTCGTACTTGCTCAGGACTATTCTTGAGATTCAGCCCCATTGCATGACCCGCCCAGTCCTCCATACGGTCAAGGGCATCTTTAGAGCCATCCAAAAATCCGCGGAATTCGCTGCGTTGCCCCTCGACAACCGCAATTACTTCTTGCAACTGTGAACTCATCCTTTTCAGAGAGGATGCGTAAGATACTAATTCATGCGTATCACGTTGAGCGTCCTCGTAAGCTACTGGCAGTTTATGCGCCACTACCGCTGGCACGGGATACTGCTCAATAGTTTGCTCTGGCTCAATATGCTGATCTGGTTCAGTAGTTGGTATGATTTGCCCGCCAGGTATACCTGCGTAAGAAGAGCTGGCATAGGTTTGTGGAGCATTTTCCACCAGTTCATGCTGCAGCGGCGGTAACTGGCGAGTAGAAGCAACAAGCGTATCAAGAGCACTTGTTGCTGGAGGTGTTTGTGATACGAAAGTTGCGGAAGGAGCGACAGGAAGAGCGGTCTCCTCAAATGGCTGAGCGGGTGCTACTTCTGGTTGCATCGGTTCTTCAGGCCACACAATGTCATCGCCCTCCGAAGATGCAGATGTACGAAATGATGCAAGCACTTCGTCAAATGAAGGCATTGAAGATGCCGTAAACGCCTCTTCCGGTTGTTGAGGAGGTGTAGCAGTAAACGCTTCAGCAGTTATTTGGCTATCGTGAGCGTCCATAGCTTGTTGAGGAATGACCTGGACCGCTTCAGCAGCAGATCGATACTGTATGTAGTCGGCGTCATCTTCAGCAATCACAGCCTCTTCGTCAATACCATTGCGGATACCTTTGAGGAGCCGATGAAGCCGCTCTAGAGAACGCTGTAGTAGAGCGACAGTAGGGGCATCAAGAATAATAATGCTTTCCAAAGCATCGCCGAGAATATCTTCCATACCATGAGCAACATGAGCAAGACCTGGAAAGTCCATCATAGACGCGGAGCCACCAATAGTGTGAGTGCGGCGGTATGTCTCCTCGATAGCATCCATATCGCTCGTTGATTGGGCAGCTTGTGCTAGTTGGGAGAGATGATCGAGATTTGTTTCGATATCTGGCAAATAGCTATTTACTTCTTCAATAAATGGATCGAGGACAGACATTTTGTCAAACGTATTCGACATGTTGCAGACACCCACTATTCTAGTATTGTGGTACACAAGCCCTTAAAAGACGAGTGTACCATAACACTGGCTTGCTAGCGACCAAAGTCTTCCTTGTTCGAGAAAGGAACCTGGTCCTGATTGAACGGCGACGATTGGCCCTGGCTTGACGGAGAGCCACTAGGCCGACGTTGGCGAGGAGGTCCCTGCTGTGGTAAGGACTGTATCCTTGGGTTAGAGGGTTGTGATCCGGGCATTTGACTCATAGGTGGGAAGAACGGCTGATTTTGTCCATTGAAGCCTTGCCCACCTTGCTGGTGCCCATTACCTCTATTAAAGCCTGGTTGGTTTTCAAAACTCCCAAACTCATTCCTGTCACCAAAGTCTTGCTGATTATTGAACTGGTTGTTACTATACTGCTGACCACTATATTGTTGACCGCCATACTGCTGATTGTTGTTGCCACCAAACCCTTGTTGACTGTTGTACTGACCAAAATTTGGTTGACTTGCGAATGAAGAGTCCCCAAAACTCGCTTGATCCGAAAATGGAGCATCGCCAAAATTTGGCTGACTCGCAAATTGGGACTGGAAAGCGAAGTCCTGTTGATTGCCCTGTGCATACTGTGGTTGTCCACCAAAACCTGCTGGTGCATTAAAGTCTTGCTGATTATTGAAAGCATACTGTCCAGAGTGAGGCGGTAATGCTACTAAAGAACCAGAATTTCCAGGTTCTGGCAACGGTGGAAAATTACCAGCAAAGTTCTGTCCCCAGTCGTCTGTATTCATAGGAGACTGACCAGCATTCAAAGCAGGCGAAAACATCTGTCCATCATTGCCACGGTTCATCTCTGTTATAGATGTCATACGAGAAAACGAGTCGGACGCATCATTTCCACGGTCTGGTAGATGGAATGTTGACACAGAGGCTCGCAACTGTTCAGAAAGTTCTGCAAGATAGCTGACACTGACAGCAGCTTCCTGAGTTCCTGCATCAGTTTGACGAATAATCTCCGAAATCTGAGCCATTGTAACGGCCACAGCCTCAGAAACAGGCGTTTGTTCATTAGCCGAGCGAGCAATACTTTCAATCATCTTCGCTTGTCGTTCCACAGCACTGTAGATCGAGTTGAGAGCACGTCCTGCTTCATCGGCCAATTGTGATCCTTTTACCACTTCCTGGGTGCTATCTTCCATAGCAACAACCGCATCATACGTATCGCCTTGAATGCTTTTTACTAGATTGGCGATACGCTTTGTTGACTCGGTAGAACGCTCAGCAAGCAGGCGGATTTCATCAGCAACAACCGCAAACCCACGCCCATGCTCACCAGCCATTGCAGACTGAATAGCAGCATTCAAAGCCAAAAGGTTTGTCTGATCTGCGATATCTTCAATGATGCGGACAATCTCACCAATTTCGTTTGAACGCTCACCAAGCCGTTTGATTTTTTTCGATGTTTCTTGCACATTCTCGCGAATCAACATCATGCCATCGATTGTCTGGCGTACAGATTGTTGACCGCTTGTGGCACTCTCCAATGCTTCTTGCGCTACCGCCACACTGCTCATTGCATTCTGAGCCACGTTTTGAATGAAGATAGCAAGAGCTTCAACAGCCTCAGACGTTTGAGAAATTTGCTCTACCTGCGAATCAGAAGCCAGTGCAAGGTCTGCCGAGCGATCAAGAATGCGTCTTGTGGCATTTGTGACCTGCACTGCGGTTGATTGGACGCGTCCAACAACCTTCGCAAGCTCTTCAATCATGTAGTTGAAAGAGTCAGCGAGCACGCCGAGAGTATCAGGCGTTACCTCAGCCTGTACACGTAAGTCTCCGTCACCAACAGCACTTACTTCTTGTAGAAGTTTCTCGATCTGTGCTTGTAGAGCAGCAGCATCTCTCCCACCACCAAGAGCAGAACCAGAATTGCTACTAGAGCTATCCAACAAAGAATTCAACGAGTTAGCCAGTGTTGCGAACTCGTCTTCGCCATTTACCATAGCACGTGCAGTAGGATCACCATTGGTATAATCCTGGTACACACTGTTAAGCCCAATTAACTTATCTTTTATTCCACGTTGCACGAAATAATATACAGCAAATACGAGAAGCAGAGATGCAATCGCACAACCAATAATAATCGCCTCTAATAGCTGCAACCTAGTAGCTACGGTGACAGACACAATACCAAGCAGTGCGAAAAGAAGCACAGGAATACCAACTGAAGCAGCCATGCCTGTAAGCAAAAGAGCACTCACAGTCATGCCGCCTTGATTGCGGTCAGGATGCATTCGTCAGACCTCCTCTGAGAAAGAAATATTTACAATACGTCAAATATGTTTCATTCAACATGTTACGGTGCCTCTCAAAAAATTAGTAGCGCTGCATTTTTTCCGAAAAGAGGAGGCGTGTTACATCCAGTAACACAATGACACGATTACCTATCACTGCATAGGTTGAAGCATAGGGAGCTATCCACTGTGGGATAGTGGTTGGGCGTACACTTCCACTTACTATAGCAGCAAGAGGAATTTGCAGCATGTCGCTTACACTATCTACCGTTAAGCAGATCACCATTTCATTCGACTGTAAAGACAAGAAACGAGTACGGGCGTCGCTCGGAATTTGTTCCAGGCCCAGAAAAGCTCTCAGATTCACCACCGATGCAATTGCACCACGCAAGTTTATCACACCTTGCACCCATGATACTACATTCGGGACAGGAGTGATATATACAGGCCGTTCAACACCCTGTATTGCTTCTGCTTTCACAGCAAATTCGCGCTCATACAACGAAAACACCAGGTGTTGCTCACCAACGGTGGCAAGGACATTTTCTACAGAGTTAGTATCCGTAGGAAGCAAACCACTTTGCAGACGTTGCATTTGTGCTGTAGCAGCCAGTATTCGCTGTTGTTGGCTCGTAGCGAAAGTGGAACGTGGATCATCCTGATCGTCTTTCAAGTCTTCACTTTTCACACTAGTACTCCTAGCTACCATATAGCTCAAAAGTACCCCTCCAGGTGTATAAGGGGTAGGAAATACGAAAAGGTAGGTAGCATTTTTCCATTAGCCATATCAGAAACTGCAAAAATACGTACACTACGAGCCTCCCTTTATGAGAGAGGTCGTAGCATATTTTCCTTCTACTGGGCTAAACATCTACACAAGACTTCGTACATTTGCAACTAACTCATCTGTATTAAATGGTTTCGTCATATAGAAATCAGCCCCTTGCCTCAACCCCCAGGAGCGGTCAAGTGGTGTACTTTTGCTTGTTAATAAAATTATCGGAATATGTTTACTTGCTTCATAGTTTTTCAGCTTGCGACACAGTTGGAAACCATTTTGCTTAGGCAAAACGACATCCAACACGATGCAGTGCGGACGCTCTTTGAAAACTTTCTCTACCGCCTCATCGCCATCAACGGCGGTAATCACCTCAAACCCGCTATTCCGTAGCGGAGTTACGATCATCGTTAATTCTGTCCAACTATCGTCTACGACGAGTATCTTCTGCCCCGGCATCCCATTATACCTTTCCTAATTGCGAAACACCAGTGAAATGGGAAAGGATGGCTATCTCACTGATGTATCTCTCTCTCTAGATAAGTACCTATAGAGAGAGATTGGACAAGCCTCTAGCCACGATAGCGTAAGCGATGCCGTACACCTTCCTGTTGAACAGGCATATGCTCGGCCCTACGCTCTTCCCAGTTCGCAAGGTGCTTTTTCACTGTTTGCACAAGTTCTACTGAGTCAAAGGGTTTCGTAAGATACTCAGTAGAACCGGCAAGGCGACCACGCATCTTATCGAACAATCCGTCCTTCCCACTGAGCATAATAATTGGAATCTGTCGAAACTGCAAGTTTTTTCGTATTATCTGGCAAATATGGTACCCATCCATGCGAGGAAGTTGAATATCAAGCAGAATCAGGGCAGGCAACTCGTCGGCAACGGAGGTAAGAGCACTTAATCCATCACCTGCTGTAATCACTCGAATATGTTCTCGTTGCAATGTCATCTGGACAATTTTGCGTACTGTTGGGCTATCATCAACAACAAGCACCGTTGGTTCCGCCATATTATATTGACCTCCTTTGCGTGTCAAATGACCAGGAAGTACTTCCTTCCTGTTGAGTCACTTCACCCCTTGATTGATTATTCATCTGCGGAAGAATGCCCATAGGAGGTGACTGAGGTTGAGTGCTTACATCACGCCCACGCGTAGCCTGAGCATTACGATAAGCGCGGTAGGTTTGATAGTGTTGTATCTCCTGGTCAATCTCCGAAAGAAAGATTTTCCACGCGACATTCAGTTGACGGCCTGTATGTGAATTTCCAACCTCATCACGCAAGAGCACATCAAAAACCATACGCAGAAATGCTGCAAGTCCTTGCACTGCTTCCCAATAAAACTCTTCAAGCTGTTCTCCACGCACAAGCTTGTTGAGATGAAGGATATCATCACAGTCTAGTTGCCCATCAACAAAATTTGTCGTTTCCAAAATAGGATAGCGTTGTTGCGATAAGCCCTGCAAGGGTTGTGCAAAACGCCGTTCCAGATAGCGCATAATTTCCGATCTTGGCACTTGCCCACGTCCGCGAAGTATCCTGGCATAACGTCCATGATGAATGAGCAGACCGTTAATACAATCAGACAAAGTTTTGATAAGACCGAGCAAATGTTGTTCTGGCGTGGGAGATTGTCGTTGATGTGCAAGTGTGTGCTGACATTTGATTATGATATTGGAAAGGTCGCCCTGTAACTCTGTTTCTAAAGCGGTATTCACCACTTCTATCAAATTTTGCACGATTAGTCGAGCAAGAGCACGCGCAACACGAGCCTCTGGTATCATCAACACTTGTGCCGCCGCCTGCAAAGGAATCTCGCCATTCGAGAGACAAAGTACTAAAACCTCTTCACGAGTCAAGCCGAGACTCTGAACGTCTTTAGACACTTCTGGCTGCCAACGGGCGACGGTGGAACGTGTAAGATATGTGACACCATCCGCTACCACCTCTTCCCACTCATCGGCCTGACGCAATGCCTCCAAAAGCACAGAGTCAACGTCTAATGGACGCATAGCACTATCTATCGGGAGTAAGCGGTGGAATGCAAAGCGCCCGTTAACCCAACGAAGTGCATGGCTTATTGCTTGCGTTACACCAAATTCCAAACGCTGCTGCATTTCGCCTTGACTCATCCAACCTCGTTCGACGAGCATCGAAAGGGTCATTTGCGGATCACGCTGTGCTAGTTCGTAGATAACCTGTGCATTCTCTGGTTTTAATTTCCCAATAAGACAGAGCATGCCAAGTATATCGGGTTGGGCGACGCCTTCCTCATGAAGTGAGATAATTTGGCCGCGCCGCAGGTTGACGGAAAGCGTTTCAGGCCCTGAATAGACAAGTAGTTTGCCCGTTTTACCGCTTAGCGCAAGCATTTTTAAGATGGATTGGAGACCCAGCGTTTGTAAGTCTCCGTCCATAATACGGTCTTGTGGCTCCATGTTCCTCAGTTCCTTTTTTCCGACGTATTCAATTCACCTGGATGACTTTTCACCAAGGAAGCCTTTCCCTGGTGTTATACTATGCTGAACATGCTTATTGAACGGCTTAGACAAGTGATCGACGTTGTATATATTCGAGAGCAATGATTTTCCCTGACAGCTACAGAGTGTGTACCAAAGCTCTTATCGGCATGAGCGCATTTATTTTAATAGAACGTATTACAATATTTTAACATTGTCACTACATTTGATTACTTGCGTTTTTATAGTGTACTTCAAAAAAATGAAAATGCCTATAAAAAACTTATTAAAATCGTGCTAAATTGCCGAAAATTCACCGACTGAACGAAAAACATAGCCAATTCCAGGCTCAGTAAGAATATACTTAGGACGCGATGGGTCGCCCTCTACTTTTAACCTGAGTTGCCGAATATAGACACGCAGGTAGTCCGCTTCCTCACCATATTCCGGTCCCCAAACTGCTTGTAATAAAGAACGGTGCGTAAGAACTCTTCCTGCGTATAACAGCAGTTGATGTAATAATTCAAACTCTGTTGGCGTTAAACGCACTTCCTGCCCACCAACCAGCACCTGCCGACGGACAATATTCATAGAGATATGACCATCTTCACTGCTCAGTGCTTCAATACGGTGCTCGTCCACAGACTTGTCAGTGGTAACACGCCGCAGGCAGGCACGTACTCGCGCCTGTAGTTCTTCATTACTGAATGGTTTTGTTAAGTAGTCATCGGCTCCCATGTCAAGCGCACGCACTTTCTGCTTTTCTTCAGTAACAGCAGAAAGTACAATAATCGGCGTTTTTTGCATAACGTAACGTATTTGCTTACAGACATCTAGCCCATCAAGGTCTCCTGGCAAACAAAGATCAAGAAGGATAAGATCAGGATGCTCGTGTAGAGCAATTTCTACAGCTTGTCTACCGTCTTCCGCGACCAGCACGTCGTAGCCGTTTACTAGCAGGTTACGGCGTAGAATGCGCTGTATCGGCGGTTCGTCATCCACGACAAGGATACGCTTTCCATTAGCCTTTACCAAAACTTACCTCTTTCTCTGTGTTGTTTTCTTGTTGGGCATCTACTACCTCGCTAACGATGCCTCTATCGGTAACGTAAAGATAAAGCACGATCCCTTTTCAGCACCCTCAACCCAGATACGCCCCTGATGAGCTTCAATAATACCTTTGCATATTGCCAGCCCTAAGCCACTACCTGGAGAACGTAAGCTATAAAACGCCTTGAAGACGCGTTCTTGTTCATGTTCTGGAATACCGCAACCCTCATCCACAACCTGTACCCGTACCATAGTGGGTGCCTTTGTATCAGCAACGGTGTCAACTTTTATGAGAAGCGCCGATTGTTCCGGGCTATGATGTGCAGCATTCTCAATGAGATTATACAAGACGCGTCCCAGTTGTACACGGTCGAGAGATAAAAGTGGCAGGTCAGTGCCTACATGCATCTGGACTTTTCGCCCTCCTAGCACACGCTTTGTTCTCGTAAGCGTATCATTGATAATCTCTACAATATCGCACCACTCTTTTTCAAGGAGTAATGCTCCCATTTCTATGCGCGACATTTCTACAAATGAGTTTACTAACGCGGTCAAGTGGTCTGTCTCAAGGTCGATATCCTCAAGCATTTCACGCCGCATCTGTTCATCCCAAGGAATATCTGTTTGTAGTAAGCCTGTCACAGCCGCCTTAATCGTTGTCAGTGGAGTACGTAGATCGTGTGATACAGATGAAAGGAGGGCCGATTTATTTTTTTCATCACGAATCTGAGTGGTTATATCGCGCACTTGCAATGCATAGGCAGTGACTTGTCCTTGCTGATCGTGCAATACGTGCCCGGTGAATTGATAGTGGCTGTCAGATGGTGCATTTTCTAACAACATTGAACGCAGCAAAGCGCGACTCCCTTCTTGCTTGGAATAACGACTGTTCATTTCTGCACGCCCAGTACTTCGTGATGATAGTTCTTGCTTTTGTATTTGTACTGCAACGGGTAGATCAAGTGGCTCTAAGGCTATGACACAACGCAACTCCTGTTTATAATGATTACCAAGCATAAAGTCCTGCAGGTAGAGTTGCACCTCTTCACGGTTGCGTATACGCGGCAGTAATCCGGCGAAAACACGTTCAATCAATACATGCATATGCTCACTAGCAACGAGTCTCATCCCACAAAAAAGTTCGGCAACGGGATTCATATATATGCAGGTACCAGTTATATCTGTAACAAACCAGGCGTCTTTTATGCCGTTCGTGGGTTGCTGTAGTTGTATCAGGAGTCTACTGAGTTCACTGACAACACCTGCGCGAGCAAGAGCCGCCTGCGTTGTTTGTGTGAGCAGCGAAAGCGTATCTTCCGTGAGAAGTTTACACGCCTCGCTTTTCTCAACAAAGGTACTACTGGATAAAATAGCGCCTTGTCTTGCAGGCAGGGCATTATGAAGAACGGAGTATTCGTCTTTCTGATCGTCATGGAGCCATGTTTGTACATCGCGCTCATTGTTTGTGAGCAGATTATCGCTCACAAAACGTAAGATAGTAGTAAGACTCACGCCAAAAGTACGACGTGCCTCCTCTTGTACATGAACGAACAATGCCTGGTCTTCTTGACAAGAAAAGTCTGTGGCAGGGGATACATGCTCTAGCTGCTCAATAGCATCTTGAAAACGATGTCGCTGGCGTGCAGCCTCTAACAAAAGACCGTTATGAATGGCAATTGTTGCCTGAGTAGCAAAAAGTGCAACGATATCGGCCTTTAACGGTGTAAAACCGCCCGCCTCTGATGAGCAGAGCAATAATACGCCATAGATAGTGCTATCAATGACCAGGGGATAACTCAGCACGGAACGTATAGCAAGTGCAGTGGTGAGTACATGACTGGCAGGAAATTGTACGTCGTGTTCAATGTCATTCGAGATATATGATTGTCGATGCCGTATTGTGCTACCGAAAATACATTGGTCTGTCATAGCAAGTTCACTACGCACGATTTTGCTTAAAATCGCTGCGTCGAGTCCAGACTGTGCCGCTAAATGAAGGCGTGCATCACGTTGATCGACGGTTACGATAGCTGAGGCAACGTTAAGAGCTGTAGCTACACCATCAGTAATGTGCGTCAGAATGGTAGGAAGGTCCATCTTCGATGTTAACGCCCGCGAAACATCCTTCAATGCTTGACGCTGCCGATCTTGAATTTCGGCACTACCTTCCAATTGTGTACGCTCAATAGCAGTTGCAAGCACTTGAGCAACCGCCTCTATCAAGCGTTGCACTGTTGAACCTGCATATGTGCCAGAAAGCGTACTGCCGAGTTCAAGTGTTCCAAGTAGACGTTCTTTGGTACGCAAGGGTACGATACATGTTGCATGTAGATAGGGATACTTGCTCAGAGCGTCTCCACTGGTCGCAGGAGGTCCATCAAGACCATGTGGATAATCTTTGACAATGATGCTTGTCGTATAAAGCATTTGCTCTAACATAGAGCCTGTGAATGGATACTGATGATAATGGGGCATCCATTGCTTTGCCATTCCAGCAGATGCACTACTGTCCCTCTGGCACACCGTTATGCGGACTGCTTTACGATCATGATGGAGCAGGACAATGCCAAAAACATCAAAAGAAATTGCATGTGCCAGTTCAGCCGCCAGCCGCGTGTAATCAGGCTTTGCCCCATATACACTGGAGACAATACGAGCTACTCGTTCTACAATAGCAAACTCTTCTGTGGCGTGTATTCTATCTTCTGAACTCGATACTGCATTTGTTTTTGCTTCAACCATTTTCGGCCAGGCCCCCTCTGGCATTTGCGGTCTACACACGCCTGATAACCGCCCATTATCTTAAAAAATAGTGTTTTCGGCAGAAGTAGACTCAGGCATCTCTTCTACATTAACCAACAATGTATACTGTTTGTTTCACAACGTCGCGTACAAAGTATTATACACAGAGTACAACTTGCACATTGCAACGAAGTATACCATATAGGTGTGCATGTCCGTCAATAATTTCGTACTGAATCACGTCACACAAATAAATATGGCTATAGTATACAAGATGCTACGTACATTTCTCTTCTTCTTAATATGTGCCAATCTAAATATACAGATGTCGCATTAAAACATTTGTTTACTCTGTTAATAGTATGCTATATTTCCTTTCTCTGCATGTCAACAACCCTTTACAATACGTTCTTAACGCACAAACATTTAATGCTTGCACTACTATATATTTTACTACCAGATATCCGTGATGTGATTACGATATAATAGGGAGTGTCTTCTGCGTGTCTTCTGTAAGAGTATCCATCAAGGAGTGCAAGGAACAGTATGCTTCAGATTCGTGTCGGTCCTTTAGTACGTGCAACAAGCGCAAACAGTGTCACATTGTGGGCAGAGCTGACCCAGCCATATACAGTTATCTTTAACGCTCTACCTTACAATACCCCTGCTTCGAGAGAGGCGAACACGGTCAGCGTTCGTGTTCATACAATCACCATTGGCGGACGTTATTTTGCCGTTGCTCAATTGGAGGGGTTACAACCGGCTACCTGGTACACCTACTGGTTGGAGCGTATCAATCATACCGACTCTGGCGACATTACAGAGCGCGTCAATGAATCGCTGCTTTGTTGCTTTCGCACTATGAACAATGAAGACGTACATGAGACAATCGGGCAAACATCTTCCACATCTACTGCAGAACCACTCAGGCTTGTGTATGGCTCATGTCGTAAGTTTGTTGCACCACAGGCAGATGCGTTCAGTGCCTTTGGACGCTGGCTACGGAACCATGTTGAGCAGAGAGAGACGATGTGGCCGCACCTGCTTCTTTTGATTGGTGATCAAATTTATGCCGATCAACCATCCGCTGCATTGATACAGCAGTATCCGCAGTTAAGCAATGGTGCGACAACGTTTGAGGATTTTGCACAGCTCTACGAGTATGCATGGACTCAAGATAGCGATGCGCGTCAGGTTTTGGCATGTCTTCCCACGTATATGATGTTCGACGATCATGAAATTACCAACGATTGGAACAATACTCCCCAATGGTGTGCAAACACGTTAGCACAGGGACGCGAACAGATTCTCGTTGACGGGATGGTAGCCTACTGGGTCTATCAAGGCTGGGGCAATCTTCTACAAAGCGAGGACGATAGCCACCCACTGCTCTGTATCATGTGTAAAGCCGAAAAAAACGGGGAAGACATTCTTGAACTCTTACGTACACAAATCCGCAGCGAAGTTCATGGCGAAAGTGCTGGACATTGGCACTACGATATTCCAACTGTGCCACCTATATTTGTCGTCAACACACGTTCGGAACGCACAACGGTTTTTACTAACAAAGAAGAGGCTATTTATGGACCGACACGCATTCTGAGCAAAGCACAAATGCAGGAGTTAGCATCATGGATGCATGACCACGATACCCGTATCTCGCTACTCGTCTCATCGGTACCTGTTCTATTGCCCCCACTTATCGGTCTTGCTGAATATATCATGGGTGTGCGGCTCTGGTGGCGCGGATTGCGCTGGCTAGGATTGAGAATAGGCAGGATACAACAGCAGATAGCTATCCGTACCAGTTTCGATCATTGGCCGCTTTTCTCCGAAACATGGCATGAATTGATACACATTTTGACGAAGCGTAAACATGATATTCTTGTGCTTTCGGGTGATGTCCACTTTTCATATGCAATGGAGGCACGGCGCGTTTTCTCAAAAACAGAACATGCTCGCCTCATACAACTTGTCTCGACGCCTTTACATAATGAATTAGGACGCCAGAGCGAGCAGATGGTGACTGGACAGGCGCGTATCACACGCACCACGTATGGCGGAGTGCAGACACGAATGCTACAGCTTCGCACGCCTGACAACACGAAACGTACTCAGTATGATATGCTCTTTCGGAACGTGTTGGCCTATGTGACACTTACATCTGATGCAACGAAAACATACACAGTGCAACAAGAATACCTTGTGGTCGAAGACGAGCAAATTCAGACAATTGGGCATACCGCGATGAACAAGCATTAAGGTATATTATATATTTCGTAGGCTCTGTAATAGTTACCCATGAGTATAACCTGTCAGTTCAATATAGCCCTGTCCCTGCACCAACTTACCGTTGCTCTGTCCCTGAATACTCACAGCACCTTCCCAGTAGCTATTGCCTGTTGACTGGTAGACGACCAACTCCTGATCTTTCAGTTGTGGCGTGATTGTCAGTGTTACCTTGACCTGTGGATCGTTGATAGCGAGTCGCCAGCCAGAAGGATAGTCTGCTTTCGTTACTGGACTCTGCCAGTGACCTAGCACAGTCGAGTGTAGGGATGAGGCGGGAATAAGATGTTCTTTTCCCCCGGCGTCGATATAGCTTACATAAGTTGAAGTTGTTGCGCCAGAGGCATCGTGAATGAAGTATAACATCATCTCAGTATTGTTGTTCAATTGAAGGCTATACCAGTCCCAACCGCCATTACCAAGTGAGAGGAAGTTGCCCCATTGATGATCCATCCACGCCTCGCCTGTCACTGTTTTCGATTGGTTGTGATCTATTAATGTGCCAGAGAGAGCCATACGTGTGCGGGAATAGTAGTAGGAGAAACCACCAGGGCCGTAGGTGATAAGTCCATTCCCGTTGTGCAGGGTAGCGGCTTTGAGACCGTGTAAGTCAACCTTCATGGTATAATTTGCCATCGTTGCCGACAGATGGTCGAGTCCGTTCAGCCCTTGCATAGTCCAGTCACCGACATGTACATCAAGCCCCTTTGTTGAACTACTATTGGGGATGTTGGCATTCGGCTCAATTGCGCGTCGTTGGTCGTAGTGAAATTCACCGCGCGTCACATCGCTAATCGCAAAATGTGAGGCGTAGACAGGTGGAAAACTACTCCGCAGTGCCTGGAAAATGACCAGTTCAAAGCCATAGGTGTGCGGTTTGCCATTAGCATCCGTCGCATTCATGTGCCCTGTGTAATACCACCACTCGGTCAGGTCGTTGTGAGCGGCCTCATCTTGTGGAAAACGCACTGGCGGTAGCTGAACAGGCGTGGCAGTCTTGTTTACCATAGGCAATTGTGCAGCAGTAGAGACAATGCCGGGGAAGCCGCAGGATGCTAGGATGAACAATGTACAAAGGAACAAGCACCCTGCAAGTATTCTTTTATGACGTTGTAGTGTAGACATTGAAATGTATATACCTTTTTTATGCATCATTTGCCCCCAACACTTGCATTGGTCTTTGTTGTATCAGGAAACGCTTCATCTTCCGGTGCAGACTCTTCTGTCACCATATATTCTGCAAGCGTAGGTGGGTGACGTTGCACACCTGAGAACGGTAGCCACCAGTTCAGGTCGCCAAGTAGCCGCATGGTTGCAGGCACAAGCAAACCGCGCACCAGCGTAGCGTCAATCAAGACAGCGATTGCCATACCCAGGCCAAGAGCCTTCACGATAATCATATTCGCTGTGACGAAACATGAGCCAACCACAATCACGATCACCGCCGCACTGGTGATAATACCACCACTCCGCTGTAGCCCAAGCGCAACGGCACGCGTGTTGTTGCCCGTCTGCCAGAATGCCTCTTGCACACGTGAGAGCAGAAAGACTTCGTAGTCCATCGAGAGACCAAAGATGGTACAGAACAACAAGATTGGACTCGATGCTTCGACAAAGCCCAGCGGCGTGAAGTTGAGCAGTTGATGCAAGAAACCATTTTGAAAGATGACGACCAACGCTCCGTAACACGCTGCGATAGACAAGGTGTTCATGATAATTGCTTTGAGCGGAAGCAAAACCGAGCGGAACAAGAGCAGTAATGCGACATACGTTGTCAGCGCGATCACCAGGATTGCATAGGGAAAGTCGCTATAAAGCGAACTGACATAATCCATATCGCCCGCCGTACCACCATCGACGAGCGTGGTAATATCATTGCCAGGGGGAGTGTTACGGATAGTCTGCACCAACGTCTGTGAGTGTGGGTCAAGCATGCCATATTTGCTAATAACCTGCACAAAGGTTGTATTGCCTGCAACAGACGATTTCACCAGTGCAGCAATATAGGGGTCGGCAATCAATTTCGGATGCATATAGAGCAGTTGATATTGCTCAAGTGTGTAGCGAGGGTCGGCACTGACAATGCTATCGACGCGTGCAACATTCGGGTCGGACTGGATGCGTTGCACATAATGGTACAGATTGCTAATGTTCTGCGGCGTCATTACGTCGCCTTTTGTCTGCACTGCCATCAGAACGGGCGTCGTCTCGCGGTCATTGAAGCGTTTCGCCAGTAAATCATACGCTTCACGCGATGGTACGTTCTTTGGTAAAATAGACGCATCCGGTGCTGAGAAGCGTACTCCCAAGAAGGGTAAGCCAAAGCTGATAAGTATGAGTAACACAGGAACGAGTACACGGACAGGGTAGCGCATGACAAAGTGGGAGAGGCGATACCAGAAACCATGATGCACTGCAACAACACCATTTACTGTTGTTGTAGCCATAGCTTTCCTGAATCGTGGCAAGCGCACCGGCCAACGGTTCACGTTGAGACCGATGATAGAAAGTAGTGCAGGTAGCAATGTCAAAGCAGCTAACACGGCTAACAGCACAACAAGCATACCACCGAGGCCAACAGAATGGAGCATATTGATATGGAAAAAGACCAATCCTAAGAGACCAATAGACACCGTGAGGCCAGAGAAGGCAACGGCGCGTCCCGCAGTGGCAACGGTTAGCGTTACTGCTTCTTCGATACTACGGCCATGTGCGATCTCCTCACGGAAACGGCTCACCATGAAAAGCGAATAATCCACGCCGAGACCCAGCCCAAACAACGTCGTAATGTTCAAGACAAAGATAGAGAGCGGTGTGAGATGTCCCAGGCCAAAGATAAGCGCGAGGGCAATGACAACGGCAAAACCACCGACGAACGCGGGAAGAATCGCTGCAATTACTGAGCGGAAGACAAACAGTAGCGCGATAATAGCAAACGGGAATGCGAGCAGTTCAGCACGTCGTAAATCATCCTCACTCACCGATTGAATATCCTCATAGAAAACAGGACCACCACCCACACTGTATTGTAGATCAGGCACTTTTTGAAGTTTCTGACTCAACTGTGGCAGCAGCTTCGCAGCCGTATCAGGATCGGGTCGGAGCAACACGTTCGCATAAGCCGCATGACGATCTAACGATATCTGGCGTGGGTTGTCGGTGAAGGAAATGATTTGTGCAACCTGCGACCAACTCTTTACCTGCGCGAGAGCTTGTTGCGACTCTTGTATAAAACGTGGGTCATCGGCGGTATAGTTGTTACTGGTAAAAATAATCTGCACGATAGTCTGATCGAGGTGAAGTTTTTGCGTCAGTACATTAATGGCACGTTGCGATTCCGCATCAGGACTAATAAAGCCGCCTGATTGCAGCACTTGACTGGCCTGTGGAGCAAAGGGGAGCGCAACGGCAACGGCGACCATCCACAAGCCCACAATCAACCAGCGAAAGCGAGTGGCTATCTTGCCAAGATGGTAGAACATGATAAAGCCTTTCTATGAAGAGACAGAAATGTCGGAATTGAGAGAGCAGGAAATGGCCCGAATAAGCCAATGCGTCCTGAAAAACATCGCTCTGTAAAGTATGACGCCAATGTATATCGCGAGGGGTAATCTTTCACCTCGACTGTTTTCTGTTTACGCAAGAATTAGCGTATAATATAATCATAGCCCACCTATGCACAATTGCAAGGTTGTGGCATAACCTCCACGTCAGAACTTGCTTGCCTGACCACGAGAGTTTTTCCCATATGAATGGATTCGTGTGGTGTGCTTGCTGTTTAAGTTTAAGTTTCGCAAACAGCAAATATACGTCCTACTAAGGAGTTTTTATGACAAAAGCAGCATCGACTAAAACAGAACAAAAACATACAGGCAATGTGAACAAAGATGCTCCCATCAAGGTTGTCACCGTCAATCGACAGGCATATCATGACTACTTTGTTGAACGCACGCTAGAAGTAGGTATCTCGCTGGTAGGTACTGAAATCAAGTCTATTCGCGATGGTAAGGTCAATTTGCGTGGCTCGTATGCGATGGCACGCAAAGGAGAGCTATGGCTAGAGAACGCGCACATCGCAATCTATGAGCAGGGCAATCGCTATAATCACGAACCGACGCGTAACCGCAAGTTGCTACTGCACAAGAAAGAAATTGATCAGTTATTGACAAAGGTTGCCACAAAAGGCTTGACGCTTGTTCCACTCAAACTGTACCTTAAAGGTGGCAAGGCAAAGATAGAACTGGGTCTCTGTCGCGGTAAGAAGTTATATGATAAGCGCGAAGCACTGGCGGAGCGCGATGCCAAACGTGATATGGAGCGCATAGTCCGGGGGAGATAAAAAGGCACATGGCACAGACCGAAGAATCGTCAATGACATTAGAAGCTATACGCGAAAACACTAGTCGTTCCGGCTTTTTTCAACTGCTTGGTATGCACGTTGAAAATGCTGAGAGCGGCACAGGCGAGGTGCGTATCAGCGTCGATGCACGCCTGATGCATCCACAACAGATTGTACACGGTGGCGTCATCTTCACGCTCGCCGATACAGCGATGTCGATGGCCCTGCTCTCGGTGCTACCGCCGGGAACACGCTTCAGCACCATCGAGGCAAAGATAAACTATATCGCCCCCGTTGTAACGGGTGAGCTTTTCGCCGAAGGTATCATTGTGCATCGTGGGCGCTCAACGGCGGTTATGGAGTCAACCATCTACAATTCCAAAGGCGAAGAGAGAGTGCTAGTGGCGCGTGTGCTGGGCACATTCCATATCTCCACAGCGAAACCTTCATAAGCGCAACAGGAGCAGTAGTCATGACTATTCTAGGACTGCATCATGCACAGATAACTATTCCTCGCGGTGCCGAGACACAGGGACGCCAGTTCTACTGTGACCTGCTAGGACTACCCGAAGTGACAAAGCCAGAATCGTTACAAGGTCGCGGCGGCTTCTGGCTACAAGTTGGGAGCCAGCAGGTACATGTAGGAACCGAAGATGGCATTGACCATTCAGCAACGAAAGCACATCTTGCTTATCAAGTTGACGATATCGAGGCGTGGCGCAAACGATTACAAGAAAACGGTATTGAGATTGGCGATTCGATACCGTTCGCTGGTTTTGAACGCTTTGAGATACGCGACCCGTTTGGCAACAGAGTTGAGTTTATTCAAGCTGTGTAAGCAGATTTGGCAGGTAAGGGATGCATGAGTATAGCAACAAAAATTCTGAGGCTCAGCAATGGCAACTCATCGAAGAACATTATAGAAATGGAAAGCTACTAGCTGTACAAGTCTATGTGTCTCACCCTGCTGATATATTTCATAGCGGTCAGGAAGTCGTTGTCAAGCTAGAACATATTGATGATAACAAAAAGGTAGTACTGTCTCTGGTAGAAGCAAGATAGAAATTTTCTAGCTTACAAAGCACGAAAAATAAGATATCAGATACCTTGTGTTTCTATCGCATACGTCCGTGCAGATTTTCGCTCGAACCTTGCTAGCCAGAGCAGCGAAGGAAGTGCAACACAGGCGAGCAGAACGGTGAGATAGATCAGGCCATCGAAGCCAAAAGCTCGTGCGAAGATACCGCCAAAACCACCACCGATAATCTGCCCCAGGCCGAGAAAGATGGAGTAAAGGCCCATCAGTAAACCACGGTCTTTTGCCGCCTCCTCTGAGATATCCGCGAGATAGGCAAGGGCGGCAGGGGCAAAACTGGTCTCTGCGAAGACTCCTATCATAAGCAGAGGAATCCATAGGAAAAGCAAGGTATCACTACTCCGATGATTTATACCAGCAAGGGCGATACAGGCGAGAAAGACACCTGCAATTGAGGTCAACATGAGCCGCAGACGTGGTACACGGTTGAGGAAAAACGCCCAGAAGAGGAGGCAGAGGCCAAAAAAGAGAACATAGCCACCAAGTATCAAACTGAGACGATGCCCACCACCTGGACCACTTGTACTGCCCATAAGAACCTGCTGTGGATTGTGAACAGGATTGGACAGGATGAAGGTGAGTTGTGAGCCGAACCACACACCGACAAGAGCAGAGATACATATCCAGGCAGGCATGAAAATGAAGAGGCGAGGCGTGCGTAGGATGCGCCAATAACGTTTCGCAATCATGGTAAATGTGCCACGATCAACAACCTGATTGACGACAGGTGAAATAAACATGCAAACAGCGACGATAAAATATAATGCAGCAAGCAAGATATATGCGCTACGCCCAAAGCGATCCCATGCAAGACCACCCACGATGGTCCCGACAGCAATGCCACCACTGGTGACAAGTTCATAAAAGCTCATCACACGCATACGTCGTCCTTGATCTAGCGCGGTGAAGTCCGCGAGATAGCCGAGGACAACAGGCGTGGTGATTGCGCTCGATATGCCAGCGAAAACTTGTAGCAAGAGCAGATACGGCAAGGCGTCTTTCGTGGGCGTGAAAACGAGTAAAGCTACTTGCACCAGTCCGAGTAGTGGGCCAAGCACAAGGAATCTACGGCGTCCAAAGGAATCGCTCAGGCTACCCATGAGCGGCGCAAGGGATAGCTCTGTGATGTAGTAAACAACGGGAAGTAGCCCTACCTGTAAACTGGTGATGGTTTGTTTTGAGTGAGATGCAATTTGTGCCAGCAGCAACCCATAGACAATCGTCCCCGCGCCAGAGTTCACACGCTGGATAAAGGTGCCTATGAGAAGTGGAGCAACTGATGAAGGACGCGACATATTAGCAAAGTTCTTTCTCATAAAGATCATAGCGTCTTATAGTGTGCATGCCCGCTCGTTCATATAAGCGCGTTGCACCTGTTAAACTTTGTGCATCAACGGTAAGACCAACCTTATGAATATTACGTTGGTAAAACTCTTTGAAGGCATGACGTAGCAATGCCATACCGAGTCCTTTGCGTCGCCAGGGTCGGCGCACACCGAGACTATCGACCCATCCTTCTCCTGACTCTCCTATAACGCAAAGACAGATACCAGCTATTTCATTACCATCTGTAGCAAGAAACCAGAGCGTAGGGTCAAACGTATCACGTTGTATCATCCAATGCTGCCATAGCTCGAACGATAACGGTGTATGATTCCAATGGTCGGCAAATGTCTCTTCATCAACAGCGTGTACTGCTCGCTCGTCCTGCTCCTTTTGAAATTGACGAACGCTAACGCCTTCAGACCATTGCGGTTCAGATGGCATCTCGCTCATTTCAATTTCCATCTGTAAAGTATAACGTATTATGCTATAGCCTTCATGTGTGAGAAGTTGTTTACCAGCTTCGTCTACACTCGCAATTTCGTAACGGATTATAGCATTGGTAGGAGCATTAGAAATAATTTGCCGCGTCCGCTCTTCCACAAGGTGAATAAGATATGTACCAATGCCCTTGTTCCGGTATTCTGGGTGAAGGCAACCAGACATCGCAAACTGTTTTTCATCTATCGTATCAACGGTGGCATACGCGACAATTGTACCTTCAGGTGAAATTACCACCCATGCGTCGGTTGCAAGTTGGAAGCCTGGAATCGTCCATAACGTTCGTAGTTGTTCTTCTGTTGCGCGTGATGTTCCGTAATTCGCAATATAATAAGTCCGTATGAGTTCATTTACCATCGGTATATCGTCCAGTGTTGGAGGACGGATAGTAAACCCTGGAGGCAATGTGTTCTCTATCATAAAGACTCCTTTTATGAGGTACAGGGAGGCCGCAAGGTCTCCCCTACTCCGCCACCCTCTATATGTAGGGGAGACCCTTGCGGTCTCCCTGCCACAATTCTACAGTCTTACACCATCAAAGGTTCCATTGTTACGTGAGATTCCGATTCGTCGCCATCGCTACACTCGTCGGCGTCAGGACGCAGCTCTTTCTCGAAGACTTCGTACTGCCGCGCGACATAGAAGCCTGTACGCTCAACGAGATTTGACTCGTCGAACAGGTCCTGTGCCTCGACGTTCAGGTCGGCGGTAAGGGTCTCTTGGGTGTCGCCATCGGTGATGGACAGACGCCAGAAGCGTTTTACTGACATGTAGCCCTCTCTTTCAAGAAGCCGCTGTGCGCTACGATTACGAACACTTACGGTGACGTTTAGAGTAACCCGTCTTCGTGGATGCGAGTTACAGGCAAGCTGACGCGCTCGCTCTTCGATGAGCAAGGTGAATAGAGTCCCAATACCGCGTCCGCGATAGTTGGGATGAATACGCACGAAACAGACAAGTTGCTCGCGACAACGACTCTGCCGTATATCAGCGTAGCCAACAAGCTGTCCTTGCCGCGTGACGATGGCCCATGCATCGCTTTTGAGATCGAAATGAAGTGTGTTCCATGCCTTCTCTACATTCTCCTTTGTACTGTCGATACTACCAAAGTTTGCGATATCACACGCTCGCATCAGTTCGGTTACGGCCTGGGCGTCCTTAAACGTCGGGACACGCGCCGAAAGGTTGTGTAGACGTACTATCATGACCGTTTGCTCTCCATCATGAGGGATGTACTTTTTCTACACATCCCTCTAATTTTAAGAGGAGGAAGAGGAAGGCAAGGACACAGGCTCTCTACTGTTCGACAGACTGTGTACTTATTTCCCTCCCTGCCCGTATCTCTTTCTCATAGGTATCGGCTCGCCGATGAACATGCATTCCTACACGCTCATAGAGCCGTGTAGCCCCCGTCAAGCTCGATGCATCGACACCGAGATAGACTTCGTGGATGCCACGTTTGTAAAACTCGCCAAAGGACTGATACAGGAGTGCCTCTCCTATACCTTTACGTCGCCACTGCCGACGTACACCAAGCGAGTGGACCCAGCCACCTTGCTCCTTTTCGTCTTCACAAAGCGAAACAGCAGCAATTTCATTGCCGTCTATCGCGAGAAACCAGAGCGACGGGTCATAGTTTTCACGTTTGCTTGTCCAATGTTCCCAATCTTCAAATGTGCCTGGAACAAAGCCCCAGTGATCTTTGAAGGCGTCTTCGTCAGCTTCAAAAACAGCGCGGAACAAACCTGGATTGTCGGCAAGTGTTTGTACAGTGATACCATCAGCCCAATTTGGTGTAGGTGGTGCCTCGTGCAATTCAATTTTCATGCGCCAGAACGAGCGTATCTTGTTATAGCCATGCTGCCCAAGCAGATGTTGTGCCGCCGTAGATCTTTCGTCAACCCAGGATAGCATCGAGACACGTGCGTCTGCTTGTGCCTTAGCGACATGCTGCTGTGCGCGTTCTTCGTTCAATCGCAAAAGATGTGTGCCGATACCACGTCCGCGGTAGTCGGGATGTACGTCTCCACCAATAAAGATGCGGGCGTACTGGCGTTGCTCAACGGTCGCGAGACCAACCACTTTCCCTTCCGGCGAAAACACAATCCACGAATCGGTGGCAAGCAAGAAATCTGGTGATTGCCACCAGAGGCGCATGCTATCCAGAGTTGTCTCTGGCTTGCCTTCGCGCTCTATCTCACAAGCTTGTATGAGTTCCAAAGCAGCTTGCAGGTCATCCATCGTCGGACGACGCAACACAAAACCGCGTGGTAATGTTTCTTTAATCATATTCTTTATCCTCTCTGCTAAATAGGTAGATTTATTGACTTCTGTAGAGGGACCAAGATGCTCTTTAACTTTTTCATCTGGGAACGGGCGACCACAAGGGCCGCCCCTACCATACACGTTGATGCGCTCTGTGGAAGGGTATCGTAGGGGCGACCCTTGTGGTCGCCCGTTCGTTGACACACCTTGCTAGATTATTTTGTTCAACCGCATCATCGGTCCCTACAGATTACTTTAGCCGTTACGTTTCAGTTTGCCTGTACGTTTGGCGTAGCGTTCGGCCATACCAAAGATGTATATACCCAGTGGCACGCTTACAATGCCCGTCAACAGCAGCGGCCATGTAATATTCCAGACTTCAGGAGACCAGAGCGGCTTACCATTCATCAGTCCTTCTCGCAAGCCATCCAGCACATACGTTGCGGGCGAGATACGCGCGAGCGGCTGCATCCAAATCGGCAACACCGTGATTGGATAATACACGCCTGATACCAGCAAAATGATCGCTCGCACAATAAAGGACATTTGCATTCCTTTCTCTGTGTAGAGCAAGGGTAGCGATGCCGTTGCGATACCAAAGCCGATGAACGAGACGCTACCGAGTAACAAGATCAAGAAAGCTGTAAAGTAGTTTGCGTGACTCAGGTCTATATGAAAGAAAATCGCCATCACCGCTAACTGTAAGACCGTAAAGAGCATGCCGTGTGCGACCGCATAGAGGCAGCTTCCGACCATGTGTGTGAAGCGCGAAATGGGAGCCATGAATGTGTACTCGATGGTGCCTTCCCAACGCTCCATGTTGATAATGTCGGTCACACCATCGAATGTTACGCTCAGGTAGGTCCAGACCGCTGTTCCAATAACCAGGTACAGGATAAAGTTCGGAATGTGTGAACCAACACCAATGTAGGTGACGGACATGGCGTTCACCACGCTATAGACCAGCCATACAACTTCCCAGGCCCAATAGCGTTTAGTGAGGTTCCAGTTGCGCTCGAAAAACGCATAGGTTGCACGCCCTTGGTGCATCAAGCTAGACATGTATTATTCCCTTCCTTGTATTAATCTTCTTCTTCGCGGGCGGCTTCGATAGCCTCGAACGCCTTTTCCCAACTACCATAACGTGCGATATCTTCCGGTGTAATGCGGTGAGATGCGGTGTAGTGCATAAACACTTCATTCATCGACACCAGTTCTTCGCGTCCCATCAGACTAGCAACGGTACGTTTGAGTTCGTTGGTTGTGCCTAGTGCAACAATTTTGCCTTGCACGATGATCGCGACTCTATCACATAGTGCCTCGGCCTCGTCCATATCGTGGGTCGTGATCAGAATGGTCGCATCGTGTTCTTCGCGTAACTCCTCGACAAAACGTTGTACATCAATCTTCGAGCGTGGGTCGAGTCCCGTGGTTGGCTCGTCGAGTAGTAGCACAATCGGCGAAGTCAGGAATGCACGGGCAATTGCGACCTTTTGCTGCATACCGCGTGACATATTTTCGAGCGGTCTGCCAATGCGATCTGGCTTGATACCTAAGCGTATGAGAATACTATGAATCTTTGCTCGCGCCTCAGCAGCAGGCATATTGTACAGTCGAGCAGCATAAATCAAGTTCTCCATTGGCGATAGCTTCTTGAAAAAGGATGCCTCGACACTTACGCGATTTATCAGACGCTGTACGGTACGTTCGTCCTTCACAACATCGTAGCCAAAGATGCGAACGGTGCCAGTATCTGGCAAAAGCAAGGTCGAGAGAATGCGAATGAGTGTTGACTTGCCAGAGCCATTTGCTCCAAGAATTCCTACAATCTCACGGTATTTGATTGTCAGGGTTATATTGTCAACGGCTCGCACTTCACTTTTTTTGTCTTTTTCCTTCTCCTCATTTTTTTTGCCAAGCCAGCGCAGTAACGGACGATCTTTTTTGAATATTTTCGATACACCGTCGATGACAACGGCATCTTGTGCCGTGTCGATAACAGTGTTTTCTAATAAGTGTGAATTTATAGTAAGGTCACGACCTTCATGAACAGCCAAGGGAATTTCTCCTTCCAATTTTTGAGAAATACATGTTTGCATCTTACAAAGCATACATTGCCCTTCTCAAGTATATACCGGACATGCGAACAGGATTACACCTGTACATCGGTACAATATTTTCTGATACCAAAGGGAGTGCTATCTATCAGTTCTTCCTTTCACGCAAAGGGACGGTAGCGCTTTCAGGCAGTTGAGAAAAGAGCGACAAAAAACCGTGAGACTGGTTTGCTTTTCACCAGTGCTCACGGTTGAGGGAGGCTTTTTCTCTATACCTATTCGTTAAAAATAGGCGGACCTCCCATGAATGTGAGCACACTGATCCCTTGGACCACAATAGCGGTGGGCGCGAGTGTATGTACACATGCGCCAGCAATACCATAAGCGATGTTGGGGAGCAGGTCAAAGAGCATAGCATAGCTACGATCAAATTTCGGGTTGATACCGAAATCGCGTAGACGCGTCCCACAGTTGCATAAGGCGTTCGTTGGCATGCTGTGCTCTCCTTCCATAAGATTTGTTTTCTGAGTTGCCAGTTGCAGGTGATTTTCTCACAAGTAGGTGAACTGTTTATGCAGCCACCTTCAATTCCAAGTATACGGGATAGTTTAGCGATTTGTCAAGGGATTTTGGCCTACTTTGTCGCTCTGGCCTTCAACTCGTTCACTCTGCCCTGCTGAATAGCTTGAACAGTGCTGATATGACGCTGTATTGCCTGGTCTATGGTACTGCTCTGGAACTCTCGTACAGTCATACGCACCAATGTCAGATATTCGTTCTGCTGTGGATAAATGGCTGTTATGAAGTCATGACCTAACAGAGAGTCGTCATAGGTTGCAACAACATAGCGCTTGCCGTTAGGAGCAATTGCCACATGCCGGGCAATATCCAATGTTTGTAACAAGACAGAAGGCGCATTAAGTATTTCAATGGCTCTTCTTTGTGGAATAGGGGTGAGCGCAAGGGTTGGTAAATCCTCGCTTGCGATAGTATCTTCAGACATAATATGCTCCTCTTAGATGAATGCAATCAAAATGTGCAGCGTATAGGTGCACCATAGATTGCACATTGTAGTGTACGCAAGTTCGGCACTTTGGTCAAGTACCTTGAGCAATGTGGCTATAATTCTTCGTTAAGCATCTTTCGCATACGTCTTCGTCGCCATAACTTGACAACGAACGCTCCTATACGTTGCGGTACCCATCGTAAAAACGACGGATGACGCAGAACATAGAGGAAGAGATGTGGTTGCACGCGTCGCCACAGTGATGGTAGTTCATCGATCTCACCAGAGCGTAAAGGATGTTCGGAACTTTCAGGATCAGCCCATTTATCTCGCACATAGATGTCACCCAGTCGTTCGAGGACAAGAGCATCCTGTGGTGTATATTCTGCCACCCCCTGGACGTATTCGTAGGGCGTTTGTGATGGTCGAAGCTGTATCCCTGCCCAATTCGCCAGTAGACATAAGCGTCCATACAACTGCGAGGAGAGGCTATACTGCCTGAATAGACGCCGCCACCAGAGCATAAAGAGCAACAAAACGAAGAGGAGAAGTAATACAATACCCCCTGTTGTTATAAAAATCTGCCGATGCAGTTGTCCCTGCGCTTGTGCTATTGATGTACTACTATTGGCACCAGACGAATCATCTGCAGTACTACGGCCTGTACGCCCTCGGCCACCTTGAGGTATGACGGCACCACCGCTACCCGCACCACCAGAGCCACCGTTCGCACTTCCCTTGCCGAATTGGTTTGGGAGTGGACGAGTGAAGCTTGCAAAGTTAGCAGAAGGTTCAAAATTAACCCACCCATAGCCAGCAAAGTACACCTGTACCCAACTATGCGCGTCCGTTCCACGCACTACTCTCTGATGCGTTTTTGCATCGTACTCACCATTTGTATAGCCAGCAACAACGCGCGTAGGGATACCGAGCGAACGTGCCAGAACCGTCATCGAAGTTGAGAAGTAGTTACAGAAACCTTTGTGACTGTTGTTATCGAAGAGGAACCACGACACACCCTCCTCACCAGGAGGTAACTGAATATTGGTACTATACGAGTAATTGTTACGGAAGTATGACTCAAGTGCAACAGATTTATCATACATCGTCGTTGCATGTGCATCTGCCACGATCTGTTTTGCCTTTACCAGAATACGCGGATCAAGGCCAGAAGGAAGTTGCGTATACGCATTGACAATAGATGTGTTATACACATCTGGGTCTGGCTGGCCGTCATACTCTGGCGGTGGTGGTGCTGGAGCGTTGGCTGGCATCGGCACTCCGCGTAGTGTGGGAACATCTGCGGAAGACAAGTAGGATGTAATGGTATAATGCGCTCCTGCACCTAAATTGCCATTTTTACTCAGCCATGAAATCACCGAGCCGCTTGATTTACTTCTCATCACAGTTGCGTTTGCGTTATATGCTCCAATATCAGGAGCACCGGGAACATAAGGATACTGTTCACTTAAAGAACTGACAATAGTAATTTTTTGCGTGATTGCATGCACCTGCGTTATTGCATCTAGTTGGTAGGCATCGTTCGCCTTCCACGGAACTGTTTCTGTAGGGCCATTGCTCCAACTACTCTTATGTGCATCATACGTATCATAGCTCAACGTTTCAAAGTAGACAGAACCATCGGTACTTTGCACGGTCATCACAATATCATGATTGAGATTCGGATTGCCGCCGAGTGCAAGTGAGTCCCTAAAATTGCCATGATTAGAAGGATTAGCTCCTCCGTTCAGCGAAATGACACGGTTCCAGGTATTTTCTGCTTGCTGCCAGGGATTGCTACTGGAATTCCAAATCTGGGCGGCAGCATCATTGGTATAGGTGCCTGGAAGCACCCAGGAGAAAATGAGGATGCACACAGAGATAATAGCTCCGGCTTGCATCACATCCCAACCAATATCATCAGGATACCGTAAGCCTTGCTTACGCCAACGTTTTATTGACTCATAGAGATTGAAACGTAGAAGCAAGAGTAGCGATGCCATGAGAAATATAACCAGAAAAAATATATATCCTGAGTCCACACTACTGAGGTTGATGAGGAGTACGACCGCATTTGCTAGAATCGCCAGCCAGGGGTTGCGGGTGCGATACACTAACCAAGCGCTGACATATGCAAGAATAAAACCGAGCGACAAAATGAAAAAGAGAAAAATCGCGTTATCGTTTCCCGTTCCACCGGTAAAAGCAGTCGCCAACCAGCGTTGGATACTGGCAGTAAAATCTCCTGCATGTCCTTGATAGTAGGCACCTGTAGTCTGCCAAAAAGAGAGCAGGAGACCAAAGCTAAGCGCGATAAGATGGACAGCAAGGCGTGGCAAACGTGTTTGCTTAGCAGCCACAACACCGGCTATAAGTCCCAAACCAGTCGTTATAGTAAGGATATTCAGGTGATCAACCCAGCCTGCCGCCTGCACACACCACACTGTACTATAAATAACTATAGCCAGCATGATGAGTGAAAACCAGCCCTCTGCCATCCCTACATGCAGTTCATGTGGAACTTTAGAAGATTGAGAACGTTGTTTATCAGGATTATATTTCGGTTTATCGGAAATAATCCTGGCTAACCTATCTATCGAAGCATCGCGCATCGTCCTTACCTCCGTTGTGTATGACGTGCATTTGGACCGCTTTCAAGAACTTGAGAAATATCTTCGCCACATTTTATACGCACTACAGCTACGCCCGCACCCTCTAATAATGCCAGTGAATCTTCGTCGGAAGGTTTATCCTCAAACGATGCAGCATCCATACCTACGACAGCGACCTGAACACCTCGTCGTTGTAAATGACGCAGACCTTGATGCCAATCGCGTGAATTCGATGGCGTGATGATGACAGCCACCGCGTTACGTCCAAAATGGAGCGCATCGAGTGCAAGAGCTTCTTTCAGGTCTGGCCCTGGCCCAGCACTAACAACAGCAAGAAGTTCAAGCACACGCTCAACCTGACGCTCACCACGATCAACATTCAAAAATTCGCGCTGTTGCCCACTTACAATCATACCAACTGAAAGGTCCTGACGCAACAGATAGTTAGCAACAGTCGCTGCAATCGTCACACCGTACTCTTCGGTTGATTGGTCGCCTTCTCCGGCCTGCACAGTATCATGAAGATCAAGGAAAATCCATGCGTCAACGGCGGGGTCGAGATCAAACTCTTTAACCATCAGCTTATTATAGTGGGCACTTGAACGCCAATGGATGCGACTAAGTGCATCCCCATTGACATACTCACGTATAGTTGTCGCATTGGTTGTCGCTTGCAGTGCTCGTCGCGAGCTTCGCCCTCTTCCCGGTAGACCGCCCGTGAAGAGCGCGAACGAGGTAATTGGAAAGACACACGGCAAGACCATGAGTTCGCGTGATGTCGATAGCATAATGCGTCGCCGAAATAAGCCAAACGGGTCGCCACTTGTCGCGCTTACAGGGCCAAGTTGAAAACGCCCACGCTGCTTACATGTACTACGTGCGCGCCACATAGCGCGTTTGCGTCCCCCCATACTGGCAACATAGCCTGCACGATGGCCCGGCAACGTCGAGCCATCGGCAATTTGCACCCATAATTTTGGTAGCACGCTCAAGTTGTCGAGCATGAGACGCTCATCAAACACCTCGCCGACCTGTACACGACCACTCGTGACAGCGCGGCGGAAGATGATTTTTCTCAAGCTATAGCGTGCCCAAAGCCAGGAAAGTACAAATAACATGAACAAGACGTATGTTAATACATAGAGCACTTTCCAACCACTACTAATTGAGAGGAAGGCCAGGATAACGATAAGTAGAACAGCTTGCCAGGGTCGCATAGGCTAGCGTCCCCTTCCGCCACCAACCCATGCATTAGGCACAGGAATACTCTGCAAAATTTCGTCGAGAATGATGGTTGATGTAATCGCACGCACACGAGCGGCGGGCGTCACAATGATACGGTGTGCGAGCGTTGGTTTTGCCAGGAGTTTGATATCATCTGGAATAACATAACCTCGACCACGCATAGCCGCGAGTGCCTGTGAAGCACGAAACAATGCCAGGGAACCACGCGGACTCACACCAAGATAGATATTCTGATGATTACGCGTCGCATTTGCAATAGAGACGATATATTCGCGAATAGAAGGGTCAACATGAATAGCACGAATTTGTTGCTGGATATGCACAAGTTCATCTGCTGTCATAATCTGGGCCAGGTCTTCAAGAGGATGATGGTGTTGATGACTATCCAGAATATTGATCTCATCGGCTGCCTTTGGATAGCCCAAACTGATATTCATCATGAAACGGTCCAACTGTGCTTCTGGCAAAGGAAATGTTCCTTCATATTCGATAGGGTTCTGTGTTGCCATAACCATGAAGGGTTCTGGAAGAGAGTGTGAGATGCCATCGACAGTTACCTGCGCCTCTTCCATTGCCTCTAAAAGGGCCGATTGCGTCTTAGGCGTTGCACGGTTGATTTCATCGGCCAGGACGATCTGTGCCATAATTGGGCCCGGGCGAAACTCGAAGTTTCCTGTTTTCTGATTATACACCGAGACACCCGAAACGTCGCTCGGTAAAAGGTCCGGTGTGAATTGAATACGCTTAAAGGTACATCCAATAGAGCGAGCAATGGCTTTGGTGAGGACAGTTTTCCCCACACCTGGAACATCCTCGATCAAAATGTGTCCACGACAAATAACCGCGATCAAGCTGAATGCGACCGCATCCGCCTTACCAACAATAACCCGTTCAACGTTGCCAACAACCCGTTGTACTGCGGTTGCCAAGTCCTGTGCTGCCTGCATACATACACTCCACAACAAGGTGAAATTGAGGGTTCCAATATCGACGTATTAGCACTCATGCTATATTATAGGCTACTATGTTACCACAAAACCACAAGAGTTACGAGTAGCATGGTACATGCCTATCCCTTTGTCTATCAATACGCTATTACACGTCCTTTTGTTGCCGATTTCACCAAAGTTCCTTCACCCATAAAAATCATAGTATTTGTACTGGCAAAAAGCAAGAAGTAGCAGCTTTTACACATCTCGACAGTATGTTCCTGCTATGCTACACTACTGTTAGTATCGGGAGGAGGACAGGCAAATCATGGCGGGTAAATGGGATAGCGCACTTAAACAGCTCATCAAAATCAATCCGCAACATTTTGTCTCCTGGCTATTAGAAGGGGCACATTATGTCGGCGAGTTATCACCACATCTGAACCGTAGTTTAGACATGGATACATTGTACGAAGTAACGCTTGATGGAAAACAATATGCGCTTCACATCGAGTTTCAAAGACGCGCACCCACGAATATGGCAAGGCGCGTGTGGGAGTACAATATTCGGCAAGTTGCGTTCTTGGTTATACGGTCATTTCTTATGTCATCTATCTGAAAAAAGACGGTGCGGTAGCAGAATCGCCTTTTATCCAAAAACATCCAGATGGCTCAGAGATTCACCGCTTCTATTTTACGAATGTAAAACTCTGGGAAATTCCAACGGAGATGCTTAAACAAATAGGTATGGTAGCATTGTTGCCCCTAGTACCATTGACGCACGATGGCGCAAAACACGAGGTCGTAGAAGAAACAGTTGATGATATAGAAAATCTTGTACAGGATGAGAATGTAAAGAGAGACCTTGTTTCTCTCACACTAGCACTGGCATCACTTGCGTTTCTCGGAAAAAAGGAAGATCAAAACTGGCTTATCAGGAGGTTCAGAATGCAACATGATCTACTAAGTGATACTCCCTTTATCAACTGATTTTAGAAGAGGGACGTGAAAAAGGCATACAACAGGGCATACAGCAAGGTATGCAACAGAGTGCCCAACAAAATTTTCAAAAAACATTACAGGAACAGCGGAGCATTATACAGCGAGTGGTACAGACAAAATTCCCTAAACTTGCTCGTTTAGCCATTGAGAAGACAGAAGCAACATCAGACATAACAAAACTGCAAGACTTAAATGTGTATTTAAGCATTGCTCAAACTGAGGCCGATGCACGCCAGTATCTCCTCGATGTCAATAAACAAGATGCTAGCGACTAGTGCGGCAAGACCTGTACCCATACGAGCAAGTATGCTATCATAGGCGACATGAGCCAGAAGAATGACAAAGAAAAGACCATAGAAGAACTTCATGCAGTGGTGCATGGATATGTGCAGGGTGTTGGCTTTCGCTACTTCGCCTCACGGAGAGCGTCATCGCTTGGTGTACGCGGCTATACACGCAACAGGGGTGATGGCAGTGTCGAGGTTGTGGCTCAAGGAACTCGAAGCGCACTGGAAAATCTCCTTGTAGCATTACGGCAGGGGCCTTCAGCAGGAGAGGTGGATGAGATCGAGACGACGTGGCGTGAACCGGCTGAACACTTCAGCGGCTTCTCCATTCGGTACTAAAACAATGAAAGAATAAGGATTGGGACGATGATTGATCGCAAGACGGTAGAAAATGTAGCCAAACTCGCACGCCTGGGCATGACCGAGGAAGATATTACCACATTTCAGCAGCAACTTTCCGTTATCCTGGAAAACATCAAGATATTGCAAGAGGCCGACGTGAGCGGTGTTTCACCGACGGCCCACGCTTCACGCCTGACCAATGTTATGCGTGTCGATGCACCGCAGCCATCGTATCCACCGGAAGTGCTATTAGCGAACGCGCCCGACCAGGAAGATAACTACTTGAAGGTCAACGCTGTGTTGGAGGGCGAGTAATCACGATGACGGAACTGTATATGCTCACTATTCATGAGGCTGGCGATTTGCTACGCCAAAAGAAAATCTCCTCAGTCGAATTGACGAAAGCACACCTTGACCGCATTCGTGCGGTAGAAGATAAGGTGAAAGCATTCACGCTGATAACGGACGAACTGGCACTGCAACAGGCGGAAGAGGCAGACCGACGTATTGCCAGTGGCGATAACCTTTCGCCACTAACAGGTATTCCTATCGCGATCAAAGATGTGATATCCACAAAAAACATCACGACAACCGCTGGTTCACGTATGTTAGAGCATTTCAAGCCACCATATAACGCAACCGTGATGGAAAAGCTTAATGCAGCAGGCATTGTTATGGTGGGCAAAACCAACATGGACGAGTTTGCTATGGGGTCTTCGACGGAGAACTCAGCCTTTTTCGATACGCACAATCCCTGGGACCTGGAACGTGCCCCCGGTGGCAGTAGTGGTGGTTCTGCGGCAGCGGTGGCTGCTGGTATGGCGATGGGTTCGTATGGCAGTGATACAGGTGGCTCAATTCGACAACCAGCATCGCTATGTAATGTGCTTGGTTTGAAACCAACGTATGGTCGTGTCTCACGCTTCGGACTCATCGCGTTCGGTTCCTCGCTCGATCAAATTGGTCCATTCGGACGCGATGCACACGATGCCGCACTGTTGCTACAAGCAGTTGCAGGACAGGATGCACGCGATTCGACCAGTTCGCCCAATGCTGTACCAGACTATAACACTGGTATGAGTGGCAGCATCAAGGGCATGAAACTTGGTGTACCAGAAGAGTACTGGGTTGAGGGCACACAACCAGAGGTCATAAAGATTGTTCGTGAGAACATCGAGAAGTTACGAGCAATGGGAGCGGAAATTATTGACGTATCGCTACCACACACTAAATATGGTGTATCAGCGTACTATATTATTGCGCCAGCAGAGGCCAGCGCGAACCTCTCACGCTATGATGGCGTCAAATATGGCTACTCCTATCGCGATACTCACGACATGTGGGAGGCGATGGAAAAGACGCGTCAATACGGCTTTGGTGCCGAGGTGAAGCGTCGTATCATGTTAGGAACCTATGCGCTCTCGTCCGGCTATTATGATGCGTACTATAAGCAAGCAGAGAAGGTGCGGTCGCTTATCACGCAGGACTTCGAGAAGGCGTTTGAAAAAGTAGACGCGTTGGTTAGCCCAGCCTCACCAACTGTTGCGTTCAAGCTTGGTGAGATATCCGACCCGTATCAAATGTACCTGCAAGACGTGTTCACGATTCCAGCGAATCTGGCAGGCATCAGTGGCATATCAATCCCTGGCGGTTTCAGTCAAGGATTACCAGTCGGTCTGCAATTATTGGGTCCTGCCTTCGGCGAAGAGACTATTCTACGCATCGCTGACGCCTTCGAGCGCGAAACCAACTACCACACGCAATGGCCCAAGGATCTCTAAGATGAGTTTTTCGTACAGAGAGACCCTTGCGGTCTCTCTGTACGAAAAACTCATCTTATCATATCAATTAAGGACAGGTAATACAAAGAATGGCGCGGCGCACATTAGGTTTTTCGCTCATTATAGTAGCTCTACTAGTGCTTATTCTGACACCGATTATTGCCTTTACATCTGCTGGGAATAGCGTAGGCACTTCGCTGGGATTGATTGCGCCGACACCATCTCCGACACCCTTTCCATTTGTACCGACACCTGCACCATCACCATCACCACAGCTAACAGTCAAGGGAACACCACCAACACTTACAGCAGAAGCGGCCTATCTTGAGGATGCAGATACGGGCACCATTCTTGTCAATATAAACGGCGAAAAGCCGTTACCAATGGCAAGCATAACGAAAGTTATGACTGCTGTCATCGCTATACAAACGGGCGATCTCAATCAAGGTATTACAATTAAGCAAGACGCAATAGACGAGGTGACACTACACAATGGAAGTAGTGCATTTTTACAAGTCGGCGATGTTGTACCACTAAAATATTTACTTTATGGCTTGCTGCTCCCATCAGGTGATGATGCAGCAATCGCTATCGCAGATGGTCTTGCGGGTACACCAGATCAATTTGTGCAAAGGATGAATCTCTTTGCTCATCGCCTGCATCTGTACCAGACGCACTACACAAACCCGGATGGTTTGACACCTGATAATGAAACGAACCCCAATCACTATGCAACACTAGCCGATCTTGCGCGTCTGGCACAATACGCTATGTCGCTACCTCTCTTCGCGCAAATCGTACATACACCTACCTATACACTTGCGGCTACAGGAAAACATCATGCGTATACATGGAAAACTACCAATGACCTACTTGGCACGTATACAGGAATGACGGGCATCAAGACCGGTCACACTGTCGAAGCCGGTTGGTGTTTGATGTTTGCCGCAACCAGAGACGGACATCACCTGCTGGGAGCTGTCTTACATAGTGATACATCACTTGACCGTTTTAACGATGCGAAAATCCTGCTCAATTGGGGTTTTGCGCTCCCAATGTTACCACCAACACCTTAGATGTGCATAGCCAACAAAACCGACATTGCAGTCTAATTGGCATAGAGACCCAATCAAAATGGTACTAGTAAGGACACAGCAAACATGATAGAATATACCCACTTACCTTATACTATATAGTTTGAATAGAGTATACAACTATGCGCTACGCTGTATTCACCGATATTCACGCCAATCTTGAAGCACTAGAGGCTGTTCTGGCAAGAATAGACGAGTTAGCCCAGCAAGAACCTATTGACCAGCTATGGTTTCTCGGCGATCTTGTAGGTTATGGTCCTAATCCAAATGAGTGTATTATAAAACTACGCGAACGTACCGATATTGTTATTGCAGGAAATCATGACTGGGCGGCGGTAGATAAAATTGACCTGAATGATTTCAGCGCAGCGGCACGTATTTCGGCAGAGTGGACAGCCGAGCAACTCACGGAGGAGCATCGCGAATTTCTCACAAATTTGCCTGAACGTATCGTACTAAGTGACTGCACACTTGTACATGGCAGTCCTTATGGGCCGCTCTGGGAGTATCTTACCTCTGAAGTTCTCGCAGAAAGAAGCTTCCAATACTTCACCAACCGCTATTGTTTCGTGGGACACACACATGTTCCCGTTATCTTTCAACAGCCTGATCCTGTAGCGCAAACACCAACGATACCACTAACAGATACAGAGCAGAGTGAAGCTATCGCAGCAAGCGAGAATGAATTTGACGTGCTGGGTGATGGCATCGATGACGACGAAGAAACACAGAAAGTAGCAGCAGTAAGTTCTGCTCTCCAAATTTCACAAGGAACATCTTCTGAAGGAGTACATGTTGAGTCTGAACCGCTGGAAAACAGCGTTGCTGCTAATAAGGATACCACCGAAGAGGTTGCGCCTGACCATCAAGAGCGTATGAAGACACAAGACATGGTTGACCAAAGCGGCGAGACAGAAAACAGTAACGAAAGTGAGTTGGAACAGAACAACTTGGCGCATGACCAACATCATGATGAGCAAACTCCGTCGTCTGCTATGTTAACGCAAGAAGATGCTTCTACAGATAAGCAAGAGTTGTCCTCCAGCCATACGAAAACAGAAGTAGTATCGCGTAAAGAGGAAGTTTCGCAGGAAGAGCGTATCGCCAACGCGGAAGATCGCATCAATAGTGAGATCGAAGAGTTATTAGCTCTTCTGGGGTTGAGCCAGAGCATGGTGCAGGTTACAAATGAGATGATTGTCCCACCAGAGGGTGCATGGTCTGCTCCAAAGGACTACCGAGCGATTGTCAATCCAGGCGGTGTTGGGCAACCACGAGACGGAGACCCGCGTGCCGCTTTTATGATTTATGATACGGAGCACGGCTTCACCTTCTATCGTGTTCATTACGATTATGAGAAGACACAGGAGAAGATTATCAAAGCAGGTTTGCCCCCCTATCTCGCGGCACGCCTGGGGTATGGGCGGTAATATTCATGAAACTTATCGTTGGCCTCGGCAATCCCGGGCAACAATATGAGCAGACACGGCACAATGTCGGTTTCCGCGTTGTCGATATGTTAGCAAAAGCACTCAACTGGAACTGGTCAGAGCAGCGCAGCCGGGCAATCCTGGCAAATGGTGTGCTTGGACCTGAAAAAGTAGTACTAGTCAAGCCAATCACGTTTATGAATAATAGCGGCGAAGCTGTTGGTGCATTAGCTCACTGGTACAAGGTATTGCCAGAAGATGTGCTTGTTGTCTATGATGAGCTTGACCTGCCAGTAGGGAGAGTTCGCCTGAAGAGCAATGGGAGAGCGGCTGGACATAATGGCATGGACAATATCATTCGCCACCTGCACACGAACCAAATTCCACGTTTACGTGTTGGTATCGGTCGTCCCACGAACACTCACGTCGAAACCATCAGTTATGTGCTGGGTATTCCTCCACTTGACGAGCGTATTGCGCTAGCAACAGGAGAGGAGAGAGCGGTAGAGGCAATTCCTCTTATTATCAGTCAAGGTGTCGCAATCACTATGAACGAAATCAACGCAGACCCAGAAGCGCAACGTCAAGCGGAGGAGAAGCGTCGTTTACAGAAAGAGCGGCGCGAGCAAGAACGCTTACGACGCGAAGCCGAACGACATGAACGGGCAGCGCAAGCAGTAGAGACTGATGATGCTGTTTAAGCAAATAATGCAGCAATGCAAAGAAACCAACGAGCGACCATAAGGGTCAATACTATTCAAATAAAAAGGGCTTTGCGGAAATGGGGTACAAACGGGCGACCACAAGGGTCGCACCCTACTATACAAAACGGGCTTTGGTTGTAGTACGTGTATAGTAGGGTGCGACCCTTGTGGTCGCCCGTCCCCAGGTTTAATTTTTAAAGAACACCATCAGTCTCTACACATCGTCAAAAGGCGGCGATAACGGATTTTTGCCACTCGTTTCCACCTGACGATAGACGATATATGAGTAAGCCACCAGTAGCACAGAAACAATCAGTATTGGACCTACAACGCCCCATATCCGCAGTGACGGAATAAATGCCAATGGCACCCGCAGCGACAAAGAGCCAGCCACCTAGTCGATGTGTGCGTTCCCACACAATAGAGCTATACAGAAATTGATAATTTGCACGAATTATCAGTTAGTGATTTACCTGAAATTGTGGCTCGTAACAACATAAACACATCGACATCTTCCTCTCAAATGTCTTACAAGATAGGTCCAATGCCCCATGTAGTCAGGCAAGCAAATGACTACAATAGCTCGTAGTGGATGTGAGTTATTGTAGTCATTAAGGAAAAGATTTATGAATTACTTATCACATTTGTCTTTGAGGCAGATACTGCTACCCACCGCACTGCTGATATGTTTGTTTGCAGGCTGTGGGTATCAGAGCAATTCGACGAGTTCGGCGTCGCAAAAGCAGCAAGGAAGTTGTCCTACAGAGGAAACAATGAAGAACACAGGGTCAAATGGGGTAGTGTATGCGGTAAGCTGGGATGCCGTGGCATTGGATGCGGATAACAATCGGGGAACCTCAACTCTTCATGTGAGTGCGCTAGATGTGGCAAGCGGTAAGGTGTTGTGGCAGAAGACACCAGCGAAAATTTCAGCAATGTATCAGTCGAGTTTACAACAGGTAGTGGATGGAGTACTCTATATCGCGGCTGTCGGTTCGCAAAACACGCTAGTGATAGCGGTGGATACACATGATGGACATGCAATCTGGCAGTATGAGGAAAAGCAGGGAGGCGTCTCGGTAATGAGCATCTGTGCAGGCAAGGTATATCTGCATAGCGGCACTACCGATGTGAAGGCATTGCGGTCCAGTGATGGAAAGGTGTTGTGGAGCTATACCGAAAACAAAGGATTTCTGTCGCAATCTATTATTGTGACAACACAGGCGGTATATATGGTGAAATACCAGCAGGAAGGTCAAGCCAGTATATTTGTGTCTGTGATTGCACTGGGAGCAGATAATGGGAAAGTATTATGGAATAAGTCGTATGGCAAACAGCAGGGACTGGGACTCTCGCTTGTAGCGAACGGGCAGATGGTGTATGTAATCAATCAGGTGAAGTCGCGTCCTTCTGAGGACCCAACCATGCCGATTGCCAGCGTGCAGTCACTGGATGCTGAGAGCGGCAAAGTAATGTGGACGACGAAAATGCCGCCCAATATGGAGCAGATCAATGTGCTAAAGGCCAATGACATCATATACTTAAATGGTCAGAACTCGCTGTCTCCCAATCAATCCATACTAGTCGCATTGAACGCGAGCGATGGAAGGCAACTCTGGCAACGCAACCACAGCTATGACCAAATCACAGTGCTGGACAAACAAAATCTCTACGGCTATAAGGGATATGCTCCCGGCGATGCTCCACAAGGAAAGAAGCTACTCTGTTCGTTGGATAACAAGACAGGCAAAGATCGCTGGTGCATAGATAGCTTGCAGCCGAGTCAGTTCAGTCTGAGTGCGACACAGGATACGGTGATTGTAGAGGAGGTGTTGCAGCCAAGCCCCCTGACCTTAATCCAGAATATATATGGTGTAAGTAAGCAGAATGGCAAGATTCTCTGGAAGTTGCCCTGGAAGAGTAGTTCGGCGTCTATGCAGACGTTAACGCTAGTAACGGTGATGGAGCAACAGAGTTTTACGAGTTTGCAGGCGTAGGTCAAGGAATACTGCTTCCGTGTCTCCGTCCTTACGGGGGAAATCGGTCAAAAGGTAGGGAGACAGCAAGAGTCTCCTTGTTCCCCCCAAAGGACGGAGACCCTTGCCCCTTTCAAGGATAGGCTGAAATATGCTTAAATTTTCTTCAAAGGATACTACATGTATGGACAATATCTTGCAAGACCTCTCACCATCGAAAGCTTCGCTGGCTTTAGATGCGAACAAAATTGCGTCTTTTGCTTTATTCAATCGCCTTCCTAATGTAACACTTCATGATGAGCAAGAACTCGTCTGGTTCGAGACAGATATTCGTCACGATGTTTTCAATAGGGTGCTACAGGCTCGTCTTGAGTCTGATACAGCCTCTATAGCAATTGATAGGGTAGTTAGCCACTTTCAACGGCAACGCATGCCTTTCCTATGGCATGTCGGACCGTCCTCTTCGCCTACTCATCCTGGGTCTCTTTTAGAAAAGCGTGGACTCATTCATCATGAGACAGAGCCTGGAATGATGCTTGACATGCTCAAGTTCAACGAGGATATGCCTGTGACCTCCTCGCTGCGTATTCATCCAGTAAACACCGAAGCATTGCTACAGCAATGGTTGCGAGTATGGGAATTTGGAAGTTCCGAAGAGGTTATCAACCTGTGGTTTACCTTTTACAACGATGCATATCTGCGTCGCGAGAGTTCACTACGTCTGTATCTTGGTACACTGAACGGCGAACCTGTCGCAACCTCTGGCATATTTTTAGGGGAAAGCGTCGCCACAATTGGACCAATAGGCACATTACCACATCTGCGGCGTCAAGGAATTGGTGCAACAATGACGCTTGCCGCCTTGCGAGAAGCTCTTGTTCAAGGTTATCACATTGCGACCCTTAACGCTTCACCAATGGGCATTGAAATTTATCGTCGCATTGGCTTTCAAGAATGTTGTACTACCAGCACTTATCTATGGCATCCAACGTATGACGAAGCCAAATAATATATGACAGAAGATGTCAGGTAACAAGAAGTATCATGGCCCACAAACACTCGTCACTATAATGAAAAGAGGAGTTTGACCATGAAATTTGGGCTTGATGTTCCAACCACGGGTGACTATGGAAACGCACGAGTATTGGCGCAGCTAGCTGTAGATGCGGAGAATGCTGGTTGGGATGGCTTTTTTATATGGGACGTGTTACCTGACAATAACAATGCGGTTGATCCGTGGATCACGCTTACCGCAATTGCACTGCAAACGTCGCGTATCAAGATCGGTGTGCTAGCAACGCCGCTCGCACGTCACCGACCCTACCTGATAGCGCAACGGCTTGCTAATCTCGACCAGCTTTCACAGGGACGCGTGATTTGCACCATAGGATTGGGACATTCAGAAGAGACGTTTGCAGCATTTGGTGAAGAGGTAAATCCGGTAGTTCGTGCAAAGCAACTGGACGAAGGGCTAGAAATTCTCGATGGTCTGTGGACACAGGATACATTCTCTTTTGCTGGAGAATATTCCACATTGAATAAGGTGTCTCTTCTCTCCAAACCAATGCAGTCGCTTCGCATTCCTCTCTGGGTTGCTGGTGGTTGGCCTAAGCACGCACCTTTCCGCCGTGCCGCAAAATGGGATGGCATGGCACTCAAGTCGATCAACGTAGAGAAGGGGAAGTGGCTCACGCTCGATGATTTTCGCGCCTGTATTACCTATGTACAGGAACAGCGAACTCTGGATACGCCATTCGACATCGTTATGAGCGGAGAGACGCCGCTTGACCGTCAACAGGGAATAGACATGGTGTACCCATTTCAAGAGGCAGGAGCAACATGGTGGTTAGAGGAGGGGCTGGGTTGGGAATTAGCGGAATTTCGGGAGCGGATTCGTAGGGGGCCACCGTGTGGGAAATGAGGGGATATAATCATGGAGTGAATGTGTATAGTTAGAAAGGAAAGTTTATGCTCGATCAGTCTTATTTTGCCTACAACTCAAAAGAGCCAATCACATATACAACACTTTCAGAGAGAATAACAGACGGAGTTGCTATTCAAGATATCAGCTATGCTAGCCCTCATGGTGGAAAGGTTTCTGCCTACCTGATTTTTCCCTTACAGCAAGCACCAATGGCGGGTCTTATTTTTGGACACTGGGGCGAGGGAAACCGCGATGAGTTTGTAGACGAAGCCATAATCTTAGCGCGTCTTGGCTTTGTCTCGCTCTGTCTTGATGCTCCCTATCGGCGTCCTGCAGAATATGAGCCAAAACTAGAGGAACCGCCACAGGCCGAATTACAATGGATTGTAGATGTACGTCGTGGGGTCGATTTGCTGCAAGAACAATTCTTGCTTACCCCTGAGAAGCTTGGATACATTGGTCATAGCTATAGCGCAACCTTTGGAGGTCCAATCGCTGCTGCTGAACACAGGGTTAAGGCATATGTTTTGATGGCAGGTTGGTATGCTCTTTCAGAAATAATGAGAACTACAACAAATTCTGCGATAGTGCAAGAGCGTACTACGGTGTCGAAAGAAGAGTTTGATGCTTATCTAACAGCTATGGCTCCACTTGATGCCTTTCACTACATAGGTCATGCGGCACCTTCGCATCTCTTTTTTCAGTTTGCTCAAGCTGACAGTTTTGTTTCAGTAGAAGAGGGACAACGCTATTTTGAATTAGCGAGTGAGCCAAAACAGATTGGTTGGTACGACAACTGCGATCATGAACTCAACGTACAAGCCCGTCTTGATCGTGTGATATGGCTTTGTAAGACATTACAACTAGCACAACCATCTCAGGAAATATTAGACATGCTGAGTAAAGTGCCTTCTCCAGTTGCACTTAAAGAATAAGGAATGATTACGTTTGGATATCAGCACCTACACGACACTCATAAAACAGAACTTTCCGCAGTTTACAATCGAGACAGTGAAGCCAATTACAAAAGGCTGGGATAGCGTTGTACTGGTTATCAACGATGAGTTCATCTTCCGCTTTCCCATGCGCGACGATGTGATAGAGCCGCTTGCCAGAGAAATACGTCTGCTACCTGTATTGGAGCCTACTCTTTCGACACCGATCCCACACTTTGAGTTTATCGGGCGTAGCAATGCCAACTACCCATATACATTCGGAGGCTATCGTATGATTGGCGGCTTGGCATTAGACGACCCGCGCATCACGCGTGAACAGCTTACACCTCTCGTACCACATCTGGCGACATTCCTCAATAAACTACATGGTTTTCCAGTTGCTCAGGCAATACAGCTTGGTGTAGAGGAACATACACCTGCGTTGTGGCGAGAAATTTATCGGGAGCGTTACATAGACTTACAGAAGCGTGTCTTTCCTCTGCTTGACGTAAGGTTACGTACAAAATCTGAGCAACTATGGGAGAGTTTCCTGGATAATTCAGCTATCTTCACATTTCAACCTAAACTTATTCACCGCGACCTAGCGTGTGAGCATATTTTTTGCGATTCCGAACATGGTGTGCTTACAGGTGTCATTGATTGGGGCGATGTAACAATTGGCGATCCTGCTATTGATTTCGTGGGACTTTATTGGACACATGGGATACAGTTTACGGAACAAATACTCATGCGCTACCAGCATCCCATAGACACGGGGTTCTGGCAGCGCATGGATTTTTATCTGTGCTACAGCCCCTACTCACTGTTGCTCTACGGCTCCTATAGTGAGGACGAGGCGTTTACCGCACAGGGGATAGAGGGACTACGTACAATGTTTCGTGACTAATACATCCAGTTCAATCTACGCTCCCACTCGGCGCTGGTAAAGGCTTCTGTACTATCGACACCCCAACGTAGGGCTGCTACATCCAAGACAATAAACAATGCAAGTACGATAATAAGAGTCAACATGGTCTGGGTCTCCTTGCCGTTTCAGTTTCTTTCACTGTGAGCCATACATGTATTTATTGTTGGTTCGCATAGTTAAAGTATACTCAGTATATGTGCTATAATGAAGGGGAAAAGAAAGGTATATTTCAAAATAGGTTACAATAGCAAAGAGGAAATGGGTTATGACTTTAGAAATCGAGAAGCTTTTGGACCCCACTGGCTGTCAACTTTTACAGGAATTACAACAAGATGCACGTCTCTCCTACACCGAGCTTGGACAACGCATTGGCCTCTCTGCGCCAGCCGTTGCAGAACGTGTACGCAGGCTGGAAGACGCAGGTATTATCACTGGCTACCATGCAGAGATTAACCGAGCGAAGATAGGCTATCCCATCACAGCTATTATTCGTGTGACACCCCTATCTGGCGAACGCTGTACGCGTGTTACCGCCTCTATTGAAAACACGCCAGAGGTACTGGAATGCGCCCGTGTGACAGGCAGCGATTCGCTCATCATGAAGATCATGGCCTCCTCGGTTGAACATTTGGAGAGGTTGCTCGATCAACTCGCGGTACATGGTCAGCTTACCACCTCAATGGTGCTTTCTACGCCCGTAAAGCAACGAGTCGTTACTGTAGCGGTTCCAATAGAGGAAAAATAACACCGTAGAAAGGTTTTTTATGTTGCCCCCGAAGTGGCTTTATTATCTTTTAGTGCTTGTTGTTTTTGAGCTTGTTGCTGATATACTGGCAAAACAGTTTGCGGTAAGTGGAAAATATGTGTTTGCGATACTCTCGATTATTGGCTTTATCGCCGCCAATACTGCATGGCTCATAAGCCTACGAACGGGTGCCGAGCTAAGCAAAGGGGCAGTATTATTTTCAGTCTTGTCTGGTATTGGAGCCGTGCTTATCGGCGTGTTCGTGTATCATGAAAAGACGACGGCTTATCAGGTCATTGGGCTTCTATTAGGCATTGCTGCAATTGCTTTTCTTTCAGTAGAGTGAAACATATTTGTACTATATATTGCACGAGACGTGTAAATACGGTATGATTACGAAGGCGATATACTAAATAAGACGATTCCGCACCCCTATAGCTAAGAAGTATAGGGGCATATGCTATTGTGTTTGTTGGAGGAAGATGTGACCCTACAGGGACTACTCGCGTTGCTGACACAGCGACCAGAATATAGACGATTGGTAGAGCAGATTCGCAATGCAGAGGGTTTGCCTGCCTTAACAGGTATCAATGAAGCAGCCCATCCATATGTTGTAGCGGCACTTGCTCAGACGTTGAAACAAACGATATTGCTTGTCGTCAGTGATGAGGAACAGGCCAGACAGACGGTAGAGACACTCAAGCAGTTTGTGCCCACCCCTGATGATGTTCTCTTGCTCCCCGACCGTGACGCGCTGCCCTATGAGCGTATGATTAGTAACGCAGCAACGATGCAGGGGCGCATGCAGGCACTTATTGCACTGGTACAAAAGGATCGTACACCGCTTGTTGTCTGTTCAGCACGCGTACTAACACAACTTGTCATTCCACCACAGGAACTGGCAAGTAGTCTTTTCACACTCCAAACGTCGCAAGAGGTAGACCTGTCGATGATGTTAGAGCATCTGTACAATCTTGGCTACACACCTGTCGCAGAGGTAGAGGAGCCGGGGCAGTTCAGCCATCGTGGTGGCATTGTCGATCTCTTTCCACCGACACTACCACGTCCAATTCGTGTGGAGTTTTTCGGTGACGAGGTTGAGTCGCTCCGTACATTCGATCAAGAGACGCAACGTTCACTCAACCCTGTTTCAACCTGTATCATCGGTCCTGCACGCGAGGCACTACCGACGCGAGGACCAGAGGCAGCGCAGGCGTTATCAGAGCTAGATAGCTCTATGCTACACCGCGACGCCGAGACATGCTGGCAACAAAATTTAGAGGAACTACGCCAGAAACATTCGTTCGACGATATCGCTTTTTATCTGCCCTATCTACACAACAAGGCAACTGTCCTTGATTATCTCTCGCGTAATGCGCTACTCATCTTCAACAATCCCACCAACGCACAAAATCGTATTCGAGAACTTGACGATCAGGCGCATGAGATGAAAGAGCGTATGGAGCAGGAGCATGAAAATCCTACCCGTCTACGAGATGCGTATGTAAGCTGGAACCAGCTAGAGCCACAGATACAACAACGTCGGCAGTTACAATTCGCCGACGCTCTTTCTGCCGCCGAGGGGGATTTCGACGCACAGCAACATGGCGGCACTGACCATCTCATGCCGACGTTCAGTAGTGCAAATTCCTACGGTGGACGGTTGCGTGCGTTTGTGCAGGACTGTCGTAAAGCTCTTGATAATCGCGAACGTGTAATTATCGTCACAGCCCAGGCGCGTCGTATGGCAGAGGTGTTGAGCGACGAAAGCATACTTGGTGAGCGGTCTATTCATGTTGGAGCAGGTACAAACATACTACAGTTGCCAGATACGGGAACATTAGTGCTTATCCAGGGTCAGTTGATGGAAGGCTGGCAATCACACGCCCTCGCGCTCTCTCTCTATACAGATACAGAGATATTTGGCTGGTCGAAGCGACGCAACGCTCAACGTCGCAATCCTATCACACCAGCTTCGTTTCTTGCCGAGGTCAACCCTGGCGATTATATTGTGCATCAAGAGCATGGCATTGGCCGCTTCGAGGGCTTAGTAAAAATGCATATGACGGGAGTCGAACGCGAATACCTGCTCATTCACTATGCAGGGACCGACCGTTTGTATATTCCAACCGATCAGCTTGATCGCGTCACACGCTATATTGGTATGGGTGAGTCAGTACCTGCTCTAAGTAAGCTCGGCACAACCGAGTGGACACGGGCCAAATCGAAGGCTAAAGAGAATGTACAAGATATCGCTCGTGATCTGTTGCGCCTCTATAGTGTGCGTGAGGCTGCACCGGGGCATGCGTTTCCACCCGATTCCGAGCAACCGTGGCTACAAGAACTCGAAGATGCCTTTCCCTACGCGGAAACGCCCGATCAGGAAAGAGCCATCGAAGAGGTCAAGGCTGATATGGAACGGCCTCGACCGATGGACCGTCTTGTGTGCGGTGATGTTGGCTATGGCAAAACAGAGGTGGCATTGCGTGCCGCATTTAAGGCTGTCCTAGATCAGCGACAGGTCGCCATTCTTGTACCAACAACGATACTTGCGTTGCAACACTACAATACCTTTCGTGAGCGACTCAAGGCATATCCAGTACGTGTCGAGTTGCTGAGCCGCTTCCGCTCCGAGAAAGAGCAGAAGCAGGTCTTGGAAGACCTCGCCTTTGGGAAGGTCGATGTCGTCATCGGGACGCACCGTCTGCTTCAAAAAGATGTCGTTTTCTTCAACTTAGGGCTGCTGATTGTTGACGAAGAGCAACGTTTTGGCGTAGTTCATAAAGAGCGACTCAAACAGTTACGCAGCGAAATCGACGTACTTACCATGACGGCAACACCGATTCCGCGTACAATGCATATGGCACTGGTCAATTTGCGCGACATGAGCGTTATCGAGACACCACCCCAGGAACGTCTCCCAATTCGTACTGTCATTCGCGAATACGACGAGGCATTGATACGCGAGTCTATTCTACGCGAGATTGATCGTGGTGGACAGGTCTTTTTTGTGCATAATCGCGTTCAGGGCATTCAGATCATTGCACAGAAATTACAAAGGCTTATTCCAGAAGCACGCATCGTTGTAGGACACGGGCAGATGAATGAGGACCAGTTGGAACATGTCATGATCGACTTTTCCAATGGGGAATACGATGTGCTGGTTTCGACGACTATCATTGAAAACGGCCTCGATATTCCCAACGCCAATACGATTATTGTCAACAATGCCGCCTTCTTTGGCCTTTCGCAGTTATATCAGTTGCGTGGTCGAGTGGGACGTGCAACACAACAAGCCTATGCCTACTTTTTTTATGGGAAAGATGCCCGATTAACGCAGATACAAGAGAAGCGTCTACGTGCCATCTTTGAGGCAACAGAACTGGGTGCAGGCTTCCGTATCGCGATGAAAGACCTGGAAATTCGTGGTGCTGGTAATCTTCTCGGTGCAGAACAATCAGGTTCAATGAACTCAGTGGGCTTTGACCTCTATTGCAAACTGCTGGCAGAGTCCGTACAAGAGATGCAAGGAAAACAAAGTGAACTTGCCACAGTAAGTGCCACAGTAGATCTTCAACTGGATGCATTCTTACCAGATGATTACATTGGGGATCGCACACTCAAGGTCAATTTCTATCAGCGGCTTGCCCACCTCAGTACACCGGAACAGGTTGAGGCGATGACGGCGGAGATGAATGACCGTTTTGGCACGCCGCCACTCCCTGTACAAAACTTGCTAACGATGGTGCGCTTGAAGGTCGAGGCATCGCACCTCGGCTTTGAATCTATTGCCATGAAAGACAATGAATTTATTCTCACGGTGAAAAGAACCGTTGTCCCAAATCGCATCCTGCTCTATCGACGTTTCCGCAATGAGGCGCGTGTTCAGCAAGGGGTGATACGTATTCCCAAACGTCTGTTCGGGCAAAACTGGCTGGCGCAACTACAAGATTTGTTGCCTGCTATTACGACAACAGCCTCATCGACGGCGTAGTAGCTCTCGATTATACAAGAATCAAGCCACGCGATTGAAGCTCTGTGAGAAGGTGGTACACCTCCTGCACATCTTTATTGGTGAAACGTATCAAGTCAGCAACAGTCCTATGACCATCAATAAGCAAATAGAGGGAACGCTGTGGACGTGTTAAGGGAAGCTCCATAATGTTTTGCTCGTGTACAAGTTTTCGCGGTACACGGTTATAAAAAGCACTTTTGGCATTGGAGGTTGGGGGTGCAAGAGACAATGGGTGTATGTTTGCGTTGGATTGTGGACGCTCTGGTGGAAGTGGTGACAATGGTCTTGTAGTTTGCACAGGCGGTTGTGGAGATGCAGGAGGTACTATGTTGGTAGATGCTAGGGAGTCAGGGGTAAATAAGAAATACACCTGACGCCACATAAGTAGCCAGGAGATGGCATCTTGCCCTCCTCTATTGCCTACATGTGCATCAACAGGTTGGCCTTTTTGAAAAGATATTTCGCCTTCTTCAAAACGCCCATTTTCGTAACGTTCTATACTTAATAGACCGCTTTGGCGTCGTGTGCGAATGAGGGCGAAGAGATCGCTCATGCGTTCAGCACAATCATTTCTCCCTTTTGACATTGCACACATACATCCTTTCTTTCTTTTATAGAGCAAAAGTATGTCACATAAACTTCAAACAAGTGGAACTAGATAACATGGTCGTAGGACAACGCTATCATTTCTTCTTGAGGTAACAATTATAGCATACAGAACAGTTAACGTCGCGTGTGCATAAGATGGAACATGAGTGCTTGCTTGTAATCAAGTACGCTAACACAACCATTCTTGATTACTTGATTTGCAAGATTCAACAATGTGGAAACGACCTGTAAACGTGTCTCATCATACTTCTCTTGCTGGCGTAGCAATTCCAATAACTGCGGTGGACTTTGATCTGTTATCTCTAATCCCATATGAATAGCCTCGACCCGTAGCCAGATCAAGAGTTGATGCCGCAACTGCTCAAAAATAGCGATATCCTCATCACCAACCTGCATAATCGACCCATCACGGCTCTCACGTTTACTTATCATCGTAGCCATTGTTGGCACTGGTACGGTAGGAGTGGTCGTTTGTGATAAGCCGCGATTATCCTCGGCAGGAAATGAAGGTACAGTTGGCGCAGGTGACTGTCCATTAGCGGCGTAAGAAATACCTATAGGTTCTGTAGATTTCTTGGGTGTTGGCGTCAAGGGCGTATCCATAAAGGGTATTGCGGGCGACACCACCTCCGTTTTTTGCATGGGAACAGGAGTTGGCGGTGCGACTGATGCAGCAGGTGCACCGGGCATAGCAGGGCGTTGAGCTGCTTCATCAGGCAGCGTATGTGGATTGAGAGGTTCTGTTCCTTTAGAGCCTTGCAATGGCGTAGTGGTGTTATATCCATTCCTCTGTGTCGCAGGTTTACTAGCGGATACGTATGATGGTGAGGCTCCGCGCACAGAGTTTTGTTCAACACGAGCCGGAGCAGTGCGACCAGTACGACGAGATGGAGTGGTTGCCGAATTATCATTCGTCGTTGGCAACCGCATTTCGCCACGCACCTCCTGTAATTGTTGCTGAAGCAGAGTGGTAGGAGTGGCAATCTGCTCCCACGATAGATCGGAACGTCCCTTTCCCGCTGTTGACCACGAAACGGCCTGTCTTGGACTGCCAAAGGGAGGCAAGCCCTGGTGTTCTTGACGCTGACCAGTCACGTGATTGCGTAACCCTTGTACAACAGTCGTGGATGTAGAGGTAATTAACATACGTACATCGGGCATACGTTTGCGGCCTTGCTCTCCAAAAAAACTGCGATTGCGCTGCACAAATTGGATGAAGAGACGTTCGATGGAACGCTGAAAATCATTCGACATCAGATCGACGCGATTCCAGGCGGTAAAATCTACTGAACTCAGGTAGAGCCAAACTTCTTGACGTTTGGCACGATCAACTGGACGCATACGAAGCGAGTTAGTACGATAATCGAAGAAGCGCGGATAACAGAAAGTCGTAATGATTGTCTCTGCCAGTTCTGCCTTCAAACGTGCAACCTCGGCTGGCGGTAGTTGGCCCAGATAAATACCCATCGCTTCAGAACCTCTTTCGTTCTATAGATACGACTACCAGGTCTCTGGTAGTGCGAATGACTGAATTGCTCTTAAATCTATTATGAAACAGTTGGCAATGCCATCACTTGTACCGCATTCGTGTTGTTGGTAAGCGAGACGCCTGCTGGTGCCTGCACTATGTGCAACGGAACACGTATACCCACATCCATTATTTTACGCCCATTTAGTAGCAGAGGTACAAGTGCAATAGACACATGGGCTATACCAGTAGGAACATGTGCGCCCTGTACATTAAATAACCGACTTGTGAACTGTATTACCATACCCGTTTGTAACGTCTGTGTTTGACACCACTGGACCGCCGGAAAGTCTGATGTACCTTGATACTCTTTGCCATTTTTGTCGGTCATGAATGTGAGTACCTGTAGCGGCATACTCGTCGGTGCGATTATTTTCCAGTAGGTCGTCATCGAAAGCGAGTCACCACTGACACTAAAGGGTACAGGTGCATCGACATCATAGCCGCTCAAGTCCATTGCATCATGAGAAGTTTTAGGGTCTGTAAATACCACGTCCATGGAATTATGTACATCATTCTGTGAGACGTTGATATAGGAGCAAAAGCTCTCTGGCAAGTTCGTGAGTACCGATTCGTCACTCACGTAAGGACCGGGTTTTACGGGCGAAAGTGCTGAAAGGCCGGGCGCGGGCAAGCCGTGTTTCAACAACAAATAGCCATCGCGTGCCACAACTATCCCATAGTGACCATTCACCATGACACTTTTCGCTTCATTGATATAGTCATAGGAATTGCCAAAGGGCGAGATGTCACTGCTCGCATCTAAAAAGACATAATCGGCAATGGTATCGCCATAGGGAAACTGATAGATATGCGAACGCTGGCTGATGTGCGGCACAAGATTTGATTGCGCCGAAACTGATGCAGTTTGCGGAATCATAGCTATAATTGGTTGCGCGTTGGCAAAATGCGCTTCCTTGACGGGCCATTTGAAGGTCTGAGAAAAGGCAACACCACGATCATAATCAGCATGATACACACTATACAAAATTCCCAGGAGCAACACGAACAGTAAGCCATTGTATACTAGCCATCCCGAACGTCTGGTAGAGAAAGGCAGTGAAATCCTATCACCCTGTGAAGCACGTGTACGTATCCTTGCAACAACTCGTTGTACAAGCCAAATGATCAGGACCAGTGCTTCGATTGTCGAAAAGATCAGCGCAGGAATCATTTCAGCATCGTACTGGTAGAGACCGCTATACTGGTTCGGGTAACTACTGAAAAGATTTAAGGCAAGTGTTGGTAGAGCCAGCACCCATATCCAGGGGGCGAGCAAAGCTAAATATGCCGTTGGTGCAAAGAGAGTACGAAGATAGAAGAGATGGTCGTGGTCTAACACATGCTCTTTGAGCAACTGACGTGGATGTTTTATAAATGTCTTGAGAATTTGTATAGGACCATTACCAAGATAACTATAACGTGATGCCAGTAGAGAATGTCCGGTTGGACTGGCAAGATGCACGATGTATAAGCCTATGCCCGTCCAGATGGCTGCGACAACGATCAAGGCCAGACCAGTGCGCCAACGTCGTTGAAACGCAATCGACCAGAGACCGTAGCAAGCAACGAGAATGGGAATTTCTTCTTTACAGGCCATTGCAAGGATTGCAAACACAAAAAGCAACACAGTACGACGTGTATACATGAAATAGAGCATAAAGAGCAGCAAAGATGCGCTAAGAGTAACTGCATGAAAGTCAAAGATAACAGCCCATTGCAGAGCAGGATACATAAGATAGAGGACGACAATTCCAACACTTGCCAATTCGTTACGAAGGCGTAGACGTGCTAGCCAGAAAGCCGGAAACGCCCCGCTAGCCACAACCAGCGTTTGTAGCACCTGTAACGTTTTTGGGTTTGGAATTACGAGGTAAAAGAGCGAAACAAGAAAGAGAATAGGCTCATAGTGAATAGAGAAGCGCGAGATACCTGTAAGATTGAGATCTTTGTAGCAGTTGGTATCGCTGACACTATTGCATATCGTTTGATGAAAAAATTGTCCATGCCAGATACTCCAGATTGCCTGATCCATGATACCCAGGTCTTCACCATGCGTGAGAAAGGCGTCATGCTGAGCAGTGACAAAAAGAGCAAAAAAAACGCTAAATGTAGCAGCAAGCAATGCTACTACCCCTGTCGCCACCCAGAACTGGCGCGTATGAGGTTTAGGTTCTGGTGGGGGGTAGAGATAGAGACGGTTGAGCCAGACTGAGAGGCGTTTACGCCAGCCTTCATTGTTCATGAACGATGCCTCCTTCCACAGAAATCTGCGAAGAAGTTTTAGCTAGCTGTTCTTGCTGCATGGTTCGCATTTGTTGCCTACCTGCGAGGTAGGCAATACTGACACAAAGCAGTTCCGCGAGTGTAGAAACAACGCGCGAGAGGATTGCAATAATCGAGCCGAGTGTGAGAGGTAGTATTGGCAACGAGAGAGCAAACAGACCACCGATAGTCACTTCACGGAAACCTAGACCACTTGGTGTAATAAAGCTGACGAAACCAATGTCCCAGGCGATGGCATAAATACCAATACAAATAGGCAGAGCAGCAAACGGCAACGTAGGCCAGAGAGCTAATGTCAAAATATAGAAAGCGGTACCAGCAATAATCCAGCTTACGCACCATGCGACCGTTACAAGCAGAATATCACTATAGCGCAACGTCAACATAATGGGTTCTTTCTTGAGCAAGCGAAGGGCGGTGTTTAGCAGGATGCCAAGAATGCGTGGATGGAGGACCACAAATAACGCAATAAGAATTACAACACTCAGACCAATAATCAGTGCTTTCCCAACAAGCAGGGTACTAACCGTTCCGATACTACCCCAAAATAGCAGACTACACGCGAAAATAAGCGCACCTGCCGCAAGTTTGGTAATCAATTCGACTGTCATGCTGGCAAAGGCAACCGGGCGCGAAACGCCATATTTGTTGACCCATAAAATACGTGCCAGAACGTGCCACACATTCCCCGGAATATAGCGTACAAATTCCGAAGCCAGATAGATACGCAACGAGGTTTTCAGGTCCAGCCTCGCTCCTAAACGGGCTAGCACCGCCTGCCAGATCAAACCATACGAAAGTTCTTGTAGCATGAAACCCAAAAAAGCGAGAGCGATCAGCCAGGGATTCCACTGAAATGGATGCGCTATCAACTGTTTCCACTGACTCAGGATAAAGCTAAGGAAAAAGCCTAATATGACTATTGGCAAGCCTATTTGCAAAACACGCTTGCCAATTTTTACGAGTGTAGATTTTTGCATTAGTCAAGTTCCTGCCTGATACTGTATTCTTCTCCAGGCTGGAACGCATAATAACGAATCATCTCGCTTTGTAGACCAGTCAGGATAAATTGCACACCGAAGATCATAAGTATGATACCGACGAAAAGCAGTGGCTGGTTATGAATTGGCTCATGCGTGAAAAATCGGCTTACCACAACAACATAGGCGTCGATCACAATGCCTATCAGCAGTGTCCAGAAACCGAGAGGTCCGAAAAGCCGCAAGGGAGTACGTAGAAAAGTGGTAAGAAACAGGACGTTGAGCAGATCGATTAGGCCGCGTGCGAAGCGACGCGCACCATACTTCGAGACGCCAAATTTTCGTGGATGATGGCGTACCTTAATCTCTGTGATACGATAGCCGCGCCAGTGTGCCATGACCGGAATGAAACGGTGAAACTCGCCATATAGCTTCAAATGAGTGTCTTCAATCACTTCACGATTATATGCTTTGAAACCATTGTTGATATCGTGCAGATGGACTCCTGTCATCTTACTCACCAACCAGTTGAAGATGCGCGACGGGAACGTTTTGGAAAGCGGATCGAGGCGTGGGAACTTCCAGCCGGAGACAAGATCGTAGCCTTCATCTAATTTGGCAAGAAAGTTCGGTATCTCTGCTGGATCGTCCTGCAAATCACCATCCATCGTGAAAACAACTTTACCGCGACTACGACTGAAGCCAGCGACAAGAGCAGGTGTTTTTGAGAAGTTGCGGCGAAAACGGATGACGCGCACGATACCAGGATGGTCAGTATGAAGTTTTTTCAGTTCTTTGAACGTGTTGTCAGTGCTACCATCGTCAACAAAGATCACTTCGTAGCGTTGCCCTATGAGATCGAGCTGTGTCGATAGCTTCTCATAGAGCAGGTGTATATTCTGTTGCTCATTCATTACAGGCACAACAACCGATATAGCAACCTCTGGTAATGAAGGTGCAAGTGTGTCTGTTTTTGGCCCTATTGCCTGCGTAGGAACTTGTATTTGTTGCATCCCTGGTCTTCTCCGCTCACAACCATATAAAATAGAACATATACTACTATACTACTCTAGTGCTTTTTGATTAACGCCAATTATAACACACAATCATTGCTCAACCATAACGCGTGGTACCATATGTATCTCTGTCTAATAGAACGCTTCAATAGGAAAAAGGGACACATGCCACCAAATTTCCTATTGTATACATGCGGTCCACATTAAGGATGAGAGCATTTCTTGTGCTACCTATGCCATTATAGCAAGCAAATCTCAAGAAATCGTCAAGAGGCGGTAAATTTTGCTTGAGTAATCGCCGAGAGGACGCGCTACATCAGTCCCTACATGTTGTTATCATCCATCCGGGCAAAGAGATCGGGCCTATCAGAGGTAATGGAATCAACGCCAAGAGCGGCGAGGTGGCGCATTTCTTCGAGTGTATTGACCGTCCAACTACCAAGCTTGAAACCGCCTTTATGTATGGCGGCAGACATAGCAGGTGTGAGCAAATTATAATCGACGTTCATCAAGTTGACGCCGAGGGACGTGGCGAGTTGCAGCAGAGGTTCAAATGCGTTCTCGCTTTCCAATTTCCACACATCCTTTGAGATGATAGCTGCGGTTTTTAATGATGGTTCTATCGACTTGATATGTGGTAGAAGCGAGAGGTCGAACGACATAACGAGAACGTTATCAAGCATACCCACAGCACGAACATCTCGTAACACTGCGTCCACGATATTGGGATATTGTCCATAGACGCCATCGCGCTTGCTCGTTTTTATTTCGATATAGACGAAGGTTCGCGCTCGCGCAAGGTCAAGCACCTCACGTAAGGTAGGGATACGCTGTTGTCCCGGCCAACCGCCCTTGAAATGTGCGGCGGCATTGAGCGAACGCAGATAGGCAAAATCGAGGTCAAGGATGTTGCCAGTACCATCGGTGAGTCGCTCGACGGTGTTGTCGTGAAACACGATAACGTGCCCATCGCTTGTCATCTGCACGTCGAGTTCAATAGCATCGACGGACAGGGTGAGGGCGGTGCGAAAGGCGGCAAGTGTATTTTCAGGGGCGAGATGAGAACCGCCCCGATGTGCGACACGTTGGAAACGGGTGGTCATGAAAAATGATACCTCCTGGGAGTAATGCAGGTTTGTGCCTCCATCATATCATGTTGCAGTGCTGCAAACGCACCTTCCCTGTAAACTATTTTGTTGTATAGTGAGAGCAATATTTTACGACTGAAAGCGAGGAATATTGTATGGCACTCACTCCTGGTATGAAGGCTGAGGCGACCACAACGGTTGTACATGAAAACACGGCGGCGGCAGTAGGAGCGGGCGGCGTCGAAGTATTCGGGACGCCGATGATGATCGCGCTAATGGAGAACGCGTCGTGGCAGGCTGTGCTGCCTGGACTCGACGAGGGCTACGTCACGGTTGGTACGGTCGTCGATGTGCGGCATCTGGGAGCCACGCCACTCGGCCAGAAGGTTCGCGCCGAGGCAGAACTCATCGAGGTTGACGGACGCCGCTTAGTGTTCAAAGTCGAGGTATACGACGAGCGGCAGAAGATCGGCGAAGGTAAACACGAACGCCACATTGTCCACCTGGAACGCTTTTTGAGCCGATTGGCTGAGCAGTAAAACAACTTGCTATTTGTCAACCAAAATGATATAATTCCAAGTACATCAAGACAAGGGAGAAGCCCTATCGAGGTGTAATTTTCTTCATCTGGGGATGTCGGGTTTCGACAGGCGGTCAGATTGAAGATTTGCAGGCCGAGTTGTCGGTAAAGCATTCTCGTTAAACTGCCGACAAAAAATAGTTGCAAAACCAGCAACAACCTACGCTCTCGCTGCCTAAGAAGTAGTTGAGTCGTCATCCCTCCAGCTTTGTTCTATGGGGCTGGGCAGGGATGTCAAAAACATAGAATGCTATGACGGCGACCGACTTCTAACCGTCATTTAAGACCAGAGGACCAGCACTTACCGTATCCTGTCGATGGGAGACAGAAGTGTAAAACAAAGCATCGACTACGCCTGTAGCATATTCTCCAGTAGGCTCGTTTGGACAGGGAGTTCGACTCTCCCTCATCTCCACCACACAAAGAGGCGGGAAGTCACTCAATAGAATGGCTTCCCGCCTTGTTTTATGCCTACTCTCTCAAAACACTTTAACTCTTCAATTGCCGTAATGTTAGCAAAACTGTTAGCAAAACACTTTATGTTAGCTAAACCACTAACTTTTATCCGTCTCATCATCTTTAAAACCCTCTTCCCATTTTTCTACAGCGTCTTGCTGCATTGAGGGCAACAGATGAGCATAGAGCCGAAGCGTAATAGCAATGTCACTATGACCCAACAATGCTTGTATCACTTTCATATTCACGCCCATAGCTAACAAAATTGTCGCGGCACTATGCCTTAAATCATGAAAGTGCATAGGAGGAACACCAGCCTTTACGAGCAACTTGCTAAACACCCGTACAAGATACCCAGGATTGGAATACCCACCCTTAAGGTCTGGAAACACAAGGTCACGATTTTCCCACTTATCGCCCTGCTTGCGTTGTCTCTCCAAAACCACCTCTTTGTGAGACTTTAGCATGTCAACAACAAAAGACGGAAGGCTAATAGCACGTTTACCCGACTTCGACTTCGGCTCCGTCTCAACATATCCATAATGCGGTATATAGTCTACGGTATGAAGAACCAACAGCGTTTTTATCTCGAAATTGATGTTTGACCAACGCAGAGCCAATAATTCACCGCGCCGCATACCTGTTACAATTGCCACCGTTAGCAATGTCTCTAAGCGATGCTCCCGAACACCTTCTAAAAACTTACGTGCTTGCTCTAGCGTCAAAGGCGTTCCCTCACGGCTAACAATCTTAGGTGGTTTCACAAGGTCACATACATTTTTTGAAACATAATTCCAAAGTACTGCATTTTGTAAAGCTAAATGTAGGACACCATGAGTACTATTAATTGTCTTCGACGAGAGACCTAGGCCGCCTTTACTTTTTTCTTTACCCATCTTTGTATACAGCTTTCGCACCTGTTCAGGTGTGAGCTTCTGTAACCAAACATCTCCTAATTCAGCAACAATGTACTTAATACCCTTCTTATATTTCACGTAGGTACTGATACGAACGTTATCCTTATACACGTTCTCTATCCAATCCTCTAAGTAGTCTTTTAACTTACGCTGTGGTCCCGTTGCTAGTGTCCCCTGCTCTAATTCGCGCAATGCGTCATTCTTCTTTTTCAGTGCTTCCGCTTTTGACTTAAACAAAAACTTTTTACGCCTGCCAGGACCTAAAGAAATTTCTGCTACCCAACGGTCACGCTCTTTCCAATAATAGACCGAGCCTTCATTATGCCCACGTTGAGATTTTTTCTCAGCCATCAAAGCACCTCCTATGCTATCTGTTGTTCACGTTCTTTTAGCCAAGCACTTAGCGAGTCAGGATGTACACGCCGTGTTCGACGAACTAAAATTGAAGGCAACCCTTCACGATAGATGAAGTTATAAGCCGTTTGACGACATACGCCCAAGCAAACGGCAACATCAGCAACAGACAATAGCAACGGTTCAACTGTCGAAACTCTTTTCTTCATGTCAACACCCTTTCTTGCTAAGCAATATCAGAGAAGGACGAGCCGCCAGGGTTCACCCATACGTCAGACGGAGCGGTACGGAGTTCGTGTAGTTGCTTTTCCAGTTCGGCCCAATCAGCTTGGTGGAGAGAGACACCATAATGGGCGCGTTGATGTTCGAGTTCTTGCGCCGTGATGAAGTTGTACGCCAGTCGCTTTTTTAGCACCTCTTCAATGTGGACACGGCCTTTTTTATTGTCGTATTGTTGTACTTGCCCGATAAACCAGATTAAGGAGGTGAACAGGTCAGGAAGTACGGCTTGCTTTTCCTCATCGGATGCACCAGGACGAACACCGCCGACCTCATCACCTGCGAGAGCAACCGCCGAGCGCATATAACCCACCGCGCCCGCTATACACGCTTTGCGTTTCGCCATTGTACGCGACTGCTTGACCAGGGCCGCTTGTGTTTGCGGAATATCGGTTATGGTTGCATCTTGCGAGGAGTACGCAGCTTGAATAACTTCCCATGCTGGATGAGTAGGCAAGCGTGATTTATTGGTGTCACTGGACGCCGAGAGGTCCACATAGCGTAACCATTCCTCAGTGCAATACTTCCAGAGTAGTTCTAGTTGACCCAGGACGCTAAATGCTTCGTTCAGATGAAAGGATGCTAAGCACTTGCGTTTGATACGGAACTCTAAACGGGTGACTTGTTTCGTTGGGTCATAGCGTGGACACGCCGCGTAAATCGGTTCAAACCATTCCTTTTTATGCACTTTGATTTCCGCCGTTTTGTTGTATATCTGGCAGGAAATCGCGGAGCCATGAGAGCCAAAATCAAGCGTAGCTATTTTACGGTGATTGGTGGTTGCCATCGGTTGGACGACGGTTTCACACTCCTGTATTCCGTTCTGTATTGATGCTTCCAATTTGCGAGTAGCAGAGGGTGAAAGACCGCCCTCTTGTTCCTCTTCTGTGGGCACTTCTGGACGTTCACGGATACGCACGACACGCGAGACAAACGCGTTTTGCCAGTCAAGGCTAGACATGTCGAAATCTTGCACATCTACACACACGTGTATTTCTGATGCTTGCTGATAGACCATTGACCCAATGAAATCATAGAGCATAGCATCTAGCGCGATTAAGGCCGACTCTGGACCAATGGCCCATAAGAGATGAGCAGAAAAGCGCGCTTGACAGAAAACGCCGCCGTTCATGTTGCCATAGGATAACGAGAGCTTGATATCATCACTGTAGACCAACCACGACCATATACCAGAGCCGTGAGGACGCATCAGTAAGGATTGTTCATACTGTTTCCCGTCAGCCGTATACCTGAATAACAGGTCTGTTGCTACTACGTCATGTTCCTTACGAGCGATAACTTGCCATGCGTCCAATTGCTCTATGATGTGCTCAGGCAAGCTTGACCCATTCGGCTTATCATCCTCACCTGCAAACTTGTAATTGACTAGCAACGTATCAACACCTGCATTAATGATGGTTGGTTTTGTTTCAGTCATGGAGAGCACCTTTCTATACGAAACAATAACGTAAGCACATCAGTTGTAGTGCGTTGCCGTGTATGCTGCTTGCGTTTCGTTGGCATGTTGACCACTTGTGAAGCGGTATCAAAGAGGCCAGCTTGTGTATACACGTTTGGTTGTTTCATCGTGACACCTCAACAGCACTAGACCCAACGGGAGGGAAGAGGACATACTGAACGCTTGCCAATATTCCAGACGCCCAAGTATTTTGCACACCACCTGTTAGTGATTCCGTGGTGTGCGACGAGGAAACGACGCCGACACGAACGGGCAGAGCAAAGGACAATGACGATTGAGGACAGGGGGTAGGGGACAGTGTGACACGGCTTGCGTCTCCACCTTGACCGAGACATGGTAAGCATTCCATGAGGGGGGTCTCAAGCGAGGTAATGCAAGCATCCACGATGAGACCCCCCTCATTCCAAGCGTACCATGTTCGGTACAAGGTAGTACGCACCCTCCGGGACGCCTTAACCGAACGTTTCAACAAAGGGACGGTTTGGGTACGGAGGGAGGAACTCAGCTCGGACAGCAAGCATTTTCCCCCTTGTTGCCAGGACCCCACCGTGATAGGGGACGTGTTTTGTGTCTGCTGGAACGTGTTTTTGTTGATCGTGATGTATAAGCCGTTCGTATGGTCTGTAATACGTCTTGAGTGCTTATGACGTGTAGGGATGCCCCGAAAACGCGCTGTAACGAGTATACAGCGGGTGTATGGGCGAAAGGTGCTATCATACCGCCCAAGTGAGCAAGGCCACTTGTTATTGATGGCGCGTGAAGCCTCGTGTAGAGCCATTCCGTATGGTTGTGTTTTGGCAAGGGACGAAAGTAGTAATAACCATTTGGTTATGTATTTTTGGGTCAGGTTTGGCGTGTGCTGGACGGTCATTGTTGTACATCTCCGTTCACTACTAGAAAGGAAGGGAAGGGACCGCCGCCCAATGGTGCAGTCCTCCAAGTGCTCCATGACATTGGGCGGTGGCGCGAGGCGCGAGGCGCGGAAAGAGTTTGGATCAAGATTTTTAAGTGTTAGTTGGTTCCAGGTCGGCGAATGCGTATGCGTTCGTTTCCTGTGTTGGTGTCTTCTGTCGTGTCGGGCGTGACGATGGTTCCAGGAGGTAAGGCGCGCCGTTTCGCATCAGCGATCATGTTTTGCGCGTTCATACGGTCCATTTCCAACCACACGGCGTTACGCTGTTCTTTTTGCTCTAAGTCTTGTTGTTCCTCAGACTCTCGGCGACGTGCGGTACTTTGGGCGCGTTGTATCTCTAGTTCGGCTTCGTTGAGGTCACGGATAGCCTGGGCGCGGATACGCTGGTCTGCCACAAACTTTTTCAAGGACTTGAAGTTCATCACGGCGAGGAACAAGAGCGCGGCAACGTCTACACCAGGGACCATTGCGACACGGAAGACCAAAGCGGCAAAGCCTGAAATGTTGGCATGACCTGTCAGGTCAACCGTTTTGATATGGCCTGATGCGATGAACCATTGTGCAAGACCGGAGGCCACCGCGAACAAGAGGAAGGCAACCACCGAACTAATGAACTTTGATGTATAGGATTTATCGGTTGACGACTTCCGCAGCGCAGACGCCGCAGAAAAGGTCATCATGGTTAAGGCGAACTCACCCGCCATAGCGACGACATGTGTCCCAAGTGACCACCCGTCATTCATGTCGAACTTACCGCCGTAGGCATCCCCAATTTCTTTGCCCATTGCGTAGGCTACGATGATAGGCAAGGCGTAGGCCAACAGGAGCAGAAGCCAGCGTATCACCTTTTCTAAGAAGGTTTCGCGGTCCTCATCAAAGGAGTCAATGAGGGTACGGTATCGCTCGAAGTGGGTATTGCGTTGTGGTTCGTCTATCATGTCATCCTCGTAGGTTTCACCATCGACAACAGAAGCAGACGCCGAGCCAGGAGCAGCTGGACGACGCGGAGCGCGAACAGGAGCAGACGCCGCCCCATCATCATTGCCTCGAAAGAAGTTCATGAGAGAGCCGAGCACACCCGACCCACGCGAAGCAGTTGCTTGACGGGTTCGCTTCATCGCTTTCGCCATTCCAGAAACGTAGTCCGCCGCAGGGTTAGAAGGTGCCTGCCCGTTCCCGTTCGGGTGAAGAATTGAAAGCACTTTTTGTCGTATGTCTTGCGCTGATGCTGGACCATCCAGGCCAAGCAGTTGTACTAATTCGTCATCCGTGATATTCGGATTGCTAGATATCACTTGTACTGCTTTGGTCAGTGTTTCAAGAGGGTTATTGGTTGCCATTGCTGGACCCTTTCCTTGTACAGTATTGACAGGGACAAAATCAGGAGTATAAAAGGCATCTATAGCCGTTCCGTCACAATCTTGACAGGTGTAGTGAGCAATTGGCGTTGGGTCATCATCCATACTTCGCGTTTTCCGTATGTACATGTGCTTGACGCCCATTGAACGCCCACACACTTCACAGAGACCCACGTAGCCACATATACGGTTACAGACAGAACAGATTGTGTCCCACTGTTTCATTTCCATCTCTGCATCCCTCCTTTCTCTAGTGGCGTATGCGTCCAATCGGGTAGAGTTGTAGGTGCAAGCCAGCACACGCCCCATATTCAGTGTGTAAGATGATTTTGTCGTTGTTGATTTTGGTGTATGCGCCGTTGCCGACCACCGCACCATTGATTTCTGCTAAACAGGTGAAGTCTGTGTGCTCAGGAAGCGAGGAGACCACGCGGCGTAACTCGTCATAGGTACGGGCGTACTCTGCTAACACTTCTCCCCCGTTCTCTAACTCTACAAAGACTTTGATACAGCCAATCGGTGCATGTGTCCGAGCACCCGTTTTGCGTCGAAATTGACGATCATAGCGACGGTGGCAGCGTTGACACAAGACCATTGTTTCTGCATCCTTCATCCAAGTTTGATACTGCTTTTTGTGGGCAATCGAGAGGTACACAATATAGGGTTCCTTGTTACGATTGAGTTGAATGGTACGATCTTTCACGTTGCACTCTTCACAGCGATAGTTCGCCGCTTTGAGTTTTGCTTGACGTGTCGCCCTCCATTCAGGCGGGTATAACTCAGACTCAAACGGCATTGCATCCCTCCAAGTCAGCAGGGGAGAGAGTGAGCGAGTATCCACGAACGGCACCCGCCCAATCACTGCTACAGGAACGCCGCCTATTCTTCGTCATCTTTCGGAATACCGAGATCACGAATGTTCGTAATCGTGGTGCGAATTTGCAGAATGATACGTTTGGTATTGGTTCCCTTATCCTCAATTTCGCGTTCACCAGCCGACTGTGCCACAATACGAGCTTTTACTTTATGGTTGGTCAAGTCCTTGTCCTTCGCTAACTTATTCGCTTTGAGATCAGCACCCGCCATATATTCAGCAAACTGTTCGTCTTCTTCGCGCAGTTGGCAGGACCAGACCGTCCCCGTCATGGTATCGGTGATTTCAATAGAAATGAATTTCCACGTCTCACCCTTGCGCTTGCCTTGCTCGACAATACCCTCGACTGGACGGATACCCTTGACCAAACCTGTCAGTATAGCAGCCATGATGTGTTTCTCCTTGTGTATGAATGGATGTTCAACAACAATTGATGTGAAACGGTTCAACTTACGAAACTACAGAGGACGCATGACGAGGACACCAGTAACGCACCAGACCCGCATACGGAGCATTTACCGCGACATCAATACTATCCAGACAGCCAGGACAGACCGCGCAGTCCGTACACTCATGACCGTTAGTACAGTGATATAGGCCAACGGAACCCGAAACCCGTATCCATCGGTGAACATGTAGACGAGGAGCAGCAGCCGCGCCCGTTCGTCTTGTATTTGACATTGCCGTTCTCTCCTTTAACAGTCACAGGTTCCACAGGTAGAGCAGCCACCGCAGCCAGAGCACCGACGCCCACCGCACTTGTGACTGTACCGTAGAGACCATGAACAACGCTTGTAAGCAGACGTGAGACCTTGAAACGATGCACGACCAAGAGCATGAAGACCTCTTTTCTTGACCAAGACCCGACCAGTACGCCATTGATATACATTGCTTTTCCTTTCGTGTTAGACCAGAACTCGACCAGTACGCCATGCCGAGACCGCCGAGAGCACCGCAACTATATAGGCGTGTTCGTCGTTATGATCTGCAGAAGGCGCATAGACAGGAATGATAGTAGCAACAGTAGACAAGCCACGCGGGAGGTATTCAGAAGCGATGAGAGTAAACCAATCACGGAAGCCAGCCGCCCAGTTTGCATAGGAGCGATAGCCGCCGAGACAGGACCAGCCAACAGTACAGCGAATGTTCCCAAGCGAATGCGTTGACCGAGCCATACCAGCGTTTCCCATGCTGGACTCGTGCAGGAAGAAGGCTAGCGGATACGCGTCATCTATGCCGTAGGTGAGACTATCCGCATAGAGCACCGAACCAAGACCCGCCGCAGGTGAATGATAGGTTGATAGGATACGGTTGAGAAATGCCACCGAGAGCGATGGACGCCCTAGAATGCTAGAGGACGACGATACACCACCGCGAGATGCTACAGACGTTGTAGGAACGGGAGCCGCCGAGAGTGCAAGCGATGTTGTCGCGTGGCTTGTTGACAGACTTCCCATCATCGAAAGCGCAGCAAGCAGGACCAGCGCGAGAAGGACCGTTACCAAAATTGAACGAACCATAGGACAGACCGCCTTTCTCTTACAAGAGAGTTGACAGGCCAGGTCTCGACACTTCATACTAGAAAGCGAGAACCTAGCAAAGCCGAGAGTGCAAAAACTAGTGGAACTCAACCGCTCATCTTGAATGGTGAGATATTCAAGGTGAGCGCACTCCTCAGAGCCGCAGCAGCAAAAGCAACGGTCCACTTTGCGCGAGAACCAGGATATACACAGGGAAAAAGAGCCATTGTGTTAGAAACAGAGCAAAGAATGCTAGAGCCAGGTATACGAGACGTGTCGTCAGGTTCATAACAACTCCTTAATCAATGTTCACTTCACGAACATTGTGAAAACATCCATCAGACAATTTGACCTGTAATTGACCCTTAACAGTTCGAGCCTTGAAGACACGAGCATATGAATCTGTTCTTACAATCCGTGTCCCCCGCATTGTTTGCAGGTTCACCGCTTCATTGATTTCTCGTACATTCGATGTTTTCATGACCACTCCTTAGAACTGTGGAACTACAACGCCTACGAGCAACAAAAGCATCAACACCGCAAACATGAGCATCATCCCTACGAGAAATAGCCCTACAATACGACCTGACATACAACATTCTCCTAACACAACTACAGATCAGAGAGCAACACATCATCAAACAAATGCAGACGTTCAAGAGACACCGCCCAAGAGTACACCTGTAACGCTTGTGCCCCTGTAACTGGATGCTCGATATAGGAGCACACCGCATCAAGGCGATTAACGAACGCCCGCACCCAAGAAGGCAGTTCATACGATGCAGGAGCATCATGTGTTCCGCAGGCGTCCGAACCCACGTAATAGTGTGTGCTGTACTGTTCAGTGAGATAGCGCGACACGGGACACGACCCATCTTCACAGGACACGCCGACGACGGACGAACGCCGAGCTACTAGCCATTCCTTAAAGTCAATTTGGTCAATCTCAATTTCTGGACGTGGTAACGTTGGTAACAAGTAGTCAAGTTGTGCGCTCATGTTTGCAACCCCTTTCATGTTTAGCCGTATAACCTAAGTCTCTCAATCAAACTCTAAATTGTCTCAACAAAACTCTCATTTCTACTATTTAGTATACATGGTATTTTTGAAAGTTTCAAGTGTTTTGAGACGAATATTGAGAGTTTTGGGAAAACTCGTGGTATAATTGGGAGAGACAAAAGTAAATTTGCAGGAGGTCACAAAAATGACAGAGAAATACTTATCAGCTAGTGATGCTATTGAAGTTCTCAAAATACCAGCTTCTACCTTTTATCGCTTTGTAAAGGAAGGGAAAATAAAAAAGCATTTCCCATCTTCTATAAGTAAACATGGTATGTACGAATCACGAGAAATCGCCCGTATGAGTAGCAAGTTCAAAAGTGAGTTAGAACCAAAGGAAGCAGGAGAAACAGATTGGATCAAGAGTTCTGATATGGGGAACATGTACGACCTAGAATATGCCGAGTATGGAGACGAAACAGGCAACCCATCCATAATTAGAAAATGGTACGAACGCAACCCTTATATATGCCGCATTCTCTACAACAAGTCAGACCGTAGAGATTTTTGGGGAGCAATCAATATGCTTCCATTAGAAGAAGAGACAATCTATAAGTTACTTAAAGGCGAAAAACGAGATATAGACCTAGACGCGCAAAAAGATATTCTCACGTTCGAGGAGGCAAGAGCTTACAATTTTTACGTAGCATCCGTTATAATGCATCCTCAAAAGAAACAACATTTTCCTTTACTAATGAATAGTCTGTTTGATTTCTGGTGTGAGCAAGGACCAGAACGAAGGATAGGGAAAATGTATGGACGTGTCATTTCCACAGGAGGAGAACTAATGGCAAAAAAGCTTTTCTTCTCTCCACTACCTCATATATCAGACAGCGCATATATGCTAGACATGAGTCGTCCTAATCCTTCACGCATCGTTCAGAGCTTCCAATACTGTGTAAAAACAAGGGAGGAAGAGAAACAAAGTACAAAGGCGAGAACATAGGGTATCTTTTTACCTACCGATAGAGTATACTTCCCCTAATGAGTAGCAGCGTTTAGAGAAAGGCAACCTTTCGATGAGAACCGAAGAAGAGCGACTCACAGCACTAGAAGAACTAACCAGAGAATACCGACCAGTGTTACAAAACTTCTCATATGAACTCACAATGGTTAAGGGACTCATCGTCACCCAAACCGAGATCACCCAGGAATTAGGTAGAGACATGAGAGATGTCAAACTACAATCAATCCGAATAGAGCGACACTTAGAGACAATGGACCAACGGATAGGAAACCTCGAAACACGACTAGACAGAGTAGAAGGCTTGCTTACTCAAATCCTCGAACGCTTGCCAAATTCCCGCTAAAAATGTTAGCAAAAGTGATAGCAGACACGATATAAAAGGACTTGTAAAGGTAGACAAGAGTGGACAAAATAAATTTATGTTCATGCTCAACTATCCTCTAAAAGCAGTCCTAGAGCCACCCGAAAAAGGTACTTAGAGTAGTTCGACTCTCCCTCATCTCCACCAGTAGAACAAGGTGTGAAACCGCTTCACACCTTGTTTTTTTGTTACTACACGTTGCTACATAACCACAGCTTTACAGCTTCATTGACAGTTTCAGCATGTTTGACTGCTTTTGGCACTAGAAAAGTCAGGTGAATTTCAAAGATGTTTTGGGTGTTGACTGTCAATGAAACAGTCCCTTTTGTACTTATTATCTCCTTTTACGTTGTATAATAAGTAGGCACATTTGTTCCTTTACTGTTACAAGAAAAGTTACGCTTGATGGTAGATGTTTTCTACTAAAGAGCTTCTGTTCTCATCGAACAAAAAAAGAAAAGGTGACAATTTGGAAACTCTTTTTGCGTGGATATCTAATGCGCTATCTATTGTTACTGGTAATTCGCCAGTAACTATTACCAATCGGGGGCGTAAGGGAGATAGAAACAACCCTCAAAACATTTTAGAGACGAACGACTTGCTAAGAAGTCGTTTGGCTCAAGCTGAAAGCCGCAACCAAGAACTAGAAGCTCGTATCACTCTGTTGGAAAAACAGGTTCAGAAGATACAGAACAACCAACATTAGTTGCTAACAATTGCAAGAATGTTTCCCTTAAAAACCTGTGGGTAGTCCCTTCAATGACTTCACATACACACGCCTCTGTATTTAGAGGGGCGCGTGTTACTAGTCCGCGCCCCCCAACATGCTCACTATTCAACACACTAAAGGGTTATCATCCTCTTCTTCACCGTCTTCGTCCATTTCTTCATTATCCAGCTTATAAGCATCGTCCCACTTATCTACCATGTCTTGCTGCATAGTAGGAAGCAAGTGTGAGTACAACCCTAATGTTATTGAAATGTCACTATGCCCTAGTAGCTCTTGTATCACTTTCATGTTGACGCCCATGCTTAGCAGGATAGTTGCTGCACTGTGTCTTAGATCATGAAAGTGCATGTGAGGTGTACCGACTTCCACGAGAAGTTTTTTGAATGCACGCAAGAGATAGCTAGGATTGAAGTACCCACCCTTTAAGTCTGGAAAAACAAGATCACGATTTTCCCATTTATCGCCCTGCTTGCGTTGCTGCTCTACGACTTCTTCACTATGCAATTTCAGCATGTCAATGAGGAAGGACGGAAGCTTAATTGCACGTCTTCCAGCCTTCGTTTTTGGTTCAGTCTCAACATACCCATAATGAGGTATGTAGTCTACAGTGTGAAGTACTAAAAGCGTGTGAATATCAAAGTTAATATTCGACCAACGCAAGGCCAACAGTTCACCTCGACGCATACCTGTTACTACAGCCATAGTGAGCAACATTTCTAGGCGATGCTTACGCACATTATCTAACAACTTTTGTGCTTGCTCTAGCGTAAGAGGTACAACTTCACGGCTTACAATTCGTGGGGGTTTCACAAAGTCACAGACGTTTCTTGGGACATAATTCCAAAGCACTGCATTATCTAATGCTGCATGTAAAACGCCGTGAGTAACGTTAATGGTCTTTGATGAAAGCCCCCTCCTATTCATATCAGTATAAAATCGTTGCACACGTTGAGGAGTAAGTTTTTGCAACCATGTTTCCCCTAAGTCGGCAACGATATACTTGATAAGCTTCTTGTATTTCACATAGGTACTAATACGTAGCTTATCCTTGTGTACGTTTTCTATCCAGTCTTCCATATAATCTTTTAGTTTTTGCTGTGGTCCAGTCGCTAGTATCCCTTTCTCAAGTTCGTTTTGCGCTTCACGAAGCTTTTTAATGCCTTCCTTTTGTCCCTTAACATAGAATTGCTTACGCTTGCCATCTCCTAGTTCAATTTGTACTACCCACCTTCCATCTTTCCGTTGAAAGACAGACCCTTCACCTCTTGCACGTCTTTTCCCTCTTGGCATATGTGTACCTCTTTCTCGTAAAAATAGCCTCGTTGTCATTCAAGATAACAACGAGGCTAGAACGGGCGCGATATTATGCGCTTTCTTGCTGCTTTAACCATTCTTGTAAAGAATCAGGATGAATACGTATCACGCTACCTATCATCATTGTAGGTAACTTTTTACGGTTAATCAGGTTGTAAACCGTTGCCGGACATACTGCTAGTTGAGCAGCAACATCAGGTACAGTTAGCAACAATTGTTTTGCCGTTGATGGCCTCTTACTTCGTGGCATAGACACCTCTAATCTTTCTATTTTTTTACTTGGAGCGAGGGAAAACAAACCTGCAAACCTGCAAACCTGCAAAGTTCATCCATACGCAAGGTTTATTGCTTGCCTTCGTCGAGGGGAACAATACGCTCAAAATGCCATGCGTCGATGAAGGACCGTGTTTGCCCCGTTGCATCCAGGTTCACATCGACTTGCCAGGGCGTGACCATCATAAGTGTGCCAGGACCTTGCGGCGTCGAAACGCGAGTGATACCGCGTAACCGCTCCAGGTGTGCAGGAATGGGTGCATCAGGATCTCCATACTGTGCTTTCATGCGCTCTATCAATGCTTCGGATTCGGCTATCGTTTGATTGATGCTTTGCCAGTCAACCGCTCCATCGTCTTGCAGGTATGCAGGTTTCGCAGGTTTCCTTTCCGTCACTTGAGGATGAAAAAAGGAAGCACCACCACCCTCAAAGCCGCTCCCCATGCCTTCTAAAGAGGTATTATAAGGAGTATTTTCTTCCTTTTGGGGGATAGAAACCTGCAATACCTGCACACCTGCAACTTTCCAGTAAATGGCACCGCTTCGCTTGTCCACACTCGACTTAACAAGGTGTAAACCGCTGGCATCGAATTGACTGCCGACCCGTTGGGAAAGAGCTTTGCCTAGTCGTTTCTTGAGGTCGCCTTTGTGCAGATCGGAGAGTTCATCAGGTAAGGTGTTATAGAGTTGCACGCCAATGATGGCTTCGTCTAACGCTCCCGCCCTGATATCTTTGGCAATCGTTGCTGTGAGTACCTCCTCTTCCTTGTAGTAGTCACGCCATGCGTGTAAGAACGCCGCCCATTGTACTGCGTCTTCGTCGGCTTGCTCGTAGAGTTGGTCAAGGTTTCCTAAGAACCCATCTATTAGGGATGTATGCGCGATTATCCCCCCAATAGTATCCGTCCAGGGTTGAAAGCTTCCTATGCGTGGGAGTTGTGCAGGTGGTTTGCCTGCTGCAAACCATGCACGAGCAACGGTAAGAAGTGCGGCGATAATTTCACCCCGATGTTCTGGTACCCATTGCTCCAAGTCATGGGCAAAGTTGCCACGCGTCCAGGGCTTATCACTTCGTGCATCCATGCGTATCCAGTACGAGCGGCGTGGCATGTCCCCACCTATCTGAATGTTATTTCCTGTTGCCATCCATGTTGCCCGTTGTGGGTAGACCCCGTTTTTACTTTGCCCTAGAATACGCTCCTTGACTATGTAGGATGTGAGCGCGCCATCCAAACTTGCCGATTGTATTTTCGCCTTGACGTTATCTATCACAATGATGGTTGCACCTTCTGCTAGCGTCGATGCAATGCGTTTGCGCCATTCATCATCATCATAGGGCGCGGTCATCATGGCCGCTTTACGACCCGTTGCAATCATAGCGACAGTTTCGGCAAGCAGACTTTTCCCTGTGCCAGGGCGAGTTGCATCAATTAAGGCAAGGGGAACATGTCCATTGATCGCTTGTCGAATAAGCGGCGTTAAGAGCAAGCCGAACGCGTTGGCATAGCTTGCTTCATTCTCATAGGGAAACTCTCCTATCACCTCATGAATGAGGGCGACAGCTGCCAGAATATCATCCTCCGTTGGATATTCAGGGATAGCCGGTATATGTAAGTTCGGAGTGGGCGCGTAGTACAGTCGCGTGATCGGATCGTATCCTTGTTTCTCTAACAGGGTTCCATCGGGACGAAACACAGGAAATTCGACAATGGTGTCTAAGGGTGGGAAAGGCCATGTACCAATAGCAAGAATATCCTTGACGATAATATCAGGGGGTGCAACGTGAAACGGTCCCTTCATCGTCAGTTTGACAAAGTTCATGGCTCGTGCCAAGATTCCCTTAAACGCGGCGTCGGAAATGGTTTCAATGAAGGGCGTTCCATCCTCTTTCCTCTGAATGCGTACTAGTTCCCCATGTCGCACATAAATGGGAACATGAGTACGCATCAGGTGGTCAAGTGCTTCATCGGAGATATCCCGTAACGGTCTATTGGAGAGAAGCACCCCCGGAAGTCCATCAGCTTGAAGCATCTTTGAAAGCGATGCGATATCATCTTCTTGTATACTCATGCACTACTCCATAACGTTGGTTGTTGACATTCTGCGTAGAGTTCGGTGGTAAAGTCGGTCAATCCTTTCTGTGTGGTATAGGTTTCTATCCAGTGCTGTGCAAGGGCGCGGGTGTTCTCTATCGCTCGTTGTCTGCCTTTGCCATGATTGCGACCCCCACAGACACATTCACAAACGGTGCAGGTTGCGTCATAGCACTTGGCATCACAGCGACCCGCTAGTCCTTGTGAAGTGTGAACTGCAATCAAGCTAGTCATACTATGAGGTCTCACTTTCAGGAGAAAGCAGGTCTAATTGACCCGCTGCATATGCTTGGGCATAGCGGCGGCGTTGTCGGGTCTCTTTGGCGTGTTGGATATGTTCATCTATGTCATAGCGTAAATGACATGCTTGACAGAGGGCGGCAAGGTTCTCTGGACGAACATCCATCTTAGTGCGCCATTTACACGTAATGCATCAATTGCCTGATAAAGGCATGAGGTAGAGAGCGAATACCTCATAGGGCGACCTCTTACCCGAACGGGAAACCGTAAAGGAACAATAGCATGAGGATAAAGCAGGGGAGCGTGAACGTGTGTAGCGTAGTCGCTCTGCAAGCCCTGTGTGCAAGGTGAGTCTGTCTGACAAATCCGAGTTCTCGCGTGGCCCTGGTGTGGCCCATTTCAACACACGTAACGGGATGACACTCAATCAAGCAAGAGGGTTAAAAAGCTCTTGCC